>Ga0302253_1000436_pt1 | contig 35309 bp, 32 predicted proteins | sample AAG_RA_Trp_MG_FD_193537 | JGI IMG/M metagenome (GOLD analysis project Ga0302253, IMG submission 193537) | Enriched activated sludge microbial communities from anaerobic digester in WTTP, New Holstein, Wisconsin, United States - AAG_RA_Trp | ecosystem: Engineered > Bioreactor > Anaerobic >...
ATCCTGTCGCGGATGTCATCCGCCGGCAGTCGGCAACGATCTTCGATTCCGGCACGGCCATGGTGACGAAAACTTCGAAGCGGCGGAAGGTGATCGCCACGGTACGACCGCTCCGGGACAGCCGCGATCGCTTCCTTGCCGTGCTGGTCTCGCTGCGTGAGGACGTGAAGAAAGTCTATATGTGACACGGTAACCCACATCTCAGGACAGGACCCATCATGGAGCACATCCGCCAGGCGTTCAACAGGTTCGCGCAGGACTACGATGCGCAGCGGGAGTATGTTATCCCGCAGATGCGGGAATACTACGGGGCCGCGGTCTGGGCCATGGAGACCGTATCACAAACCCCCGCCATCCTCGATATCGGGGCCGGTACCGGCCTGCTCAGCGCGTACCTGCTGGAGAAGTACCCCGATGCCCGGCTCACCCTGATGGACATCTCGGAGAACATGCTGGACCAGGCACGGAAGCGGTTCGCCTCCCGGCCGGGGACGGAGTACGTTGTCTGCGACTACAGCCGGTCGGCGCTCGGCGGACCGTACGACATCGTCTGCTCCGCCCTCTCCATCCACCACCTTGCACCGGAGGACAAGCGCGAGCTCTTCCACCGGATCCATGCCGCCACAAAACCCGGCGGGATGTTCGTCAACGCCGACCAGGCTCTCGGTGAGACTCCGTACTTCACGCGGCGGTATCTCGATTACTGGAACGGGTTCCTCAAAAACGGCCCGATGACGGGAGCGCAGCACGCCGAGATCCTGAAGCGCCGGGACACCCTTGACCGGAACGAGAAGCTGTCGGACCAGCTCGCGTGGCTGAGGGAAGCCGGGTTTGCCGATGTGGATGTCGTGTACCGGAACCGGACATTCATCGTGACGGTGGCGGGGAAGAGATAAGCCGGAGATCAATTCCGGCACCCGTCAGATCCGGTACTGACGGGAAGACCCGGGAAACCAGCGCCCCGGGCGCCCTGCAACACGCACAAATACCAAAACCGGCAACACCTCTTCAGGAAACCGGCCATGAGATATCTTCCGATCATTATCCTCTGTGCGTTCCTCTGCCTCAGTGTCCAGGCCCGGGTCGCCGAGCCCCTGACCTCCGGGATATCCTCAGTGAACGCATCCCTTGACAACCCACCCTTCCCGGCCACCGTTTATATCGACGATGCACAGGCTGCGGTGAAGGAACGGAACTGGACAAGCGCCCTCCTCCTCACGACCCGGGGGCTTGCGTTCTACCCCGGCGATCCGGAGCTCCTCTGCCTGCAGGGGTACACGTACCGGAAACTCGGCCAGTACCGGAAGGCAGCGGACGCGGTCTCGGAAGGTATATGGCGGGATCCCCGTCCGATCCGGTACGCCAACCGGGGGTATGCGTACCTTGCGCTCGGGAACTTTTCTGCCGCTCTTGCGGATGCGGAGAGTGGCATCGCCCTTAACGCGAGCTACCCGACAGCATACGGTGTGAAGGCGCTGGCCCTGCAGGGTATGGGCAGGAACGCCGAAGCCATTGCCGCAATCAATCCGGCCCTCGCCCTTGACCCCGCGAGCGCCCATTACTGGCACGTGAAAGGCCGCATACTCGCCGCGTCCGGCGATTGCGCCGGCGCACGGGAAGCCCTGCAGAAGTCCCTGGCGCTCGATCCGGGGTATGACCTGCCGTATCCGGGCTTCACCGGTGCCGGTGAAACCCTTGAGGCACTCAGCACGGCCTGCGGCCCGGCGCCGCAGAATACCTCCCCCGCGGCATCACCGGGCAGCAGCCTTACCGCCGCGGGCTGTGCGATCGCGATGATCCTCCTGATTGCACGACGATAACCCTGCGGGAACTGCGGTTCCGGCACCCGGGCACTCCCGGGCTGCCCGAAGAGAAATCAATCTCTTTATTATTCCGGTGAACACAATTTCCTGTGAAACGTGCCGGGCATCTTCACCCGAGCCCGGACCCGCCGGATGGGAATTTCTCATCCCGCCCGTCTCCGGCACCCGCGGATGATAGCTTCGCACCCGGATCCCCTATGGATATCACTTCAGTCCTGGTATTTTTCTGCCTTGCCTCTGCCGTCATTACGTACAGTCTTGGCATCAGCGTCTATGCAAAGAACCCCGGCTCCTTCATCCACCGGCTCTTTCTCCTTGCGATGCTCGCGGCATCGTGGTGGGCTGCCGGCGAGTTCATGATCTGGCAGTCCACGGGGTACGAGGCGGTCAGGTTCTGGCTGAAAGCGAGCGCGTTCTGGACGCTTGCCATCGTGCTGATGGTCCATTTTATCCTCGCGTTCACCCGGCACCCGTTTGCAGATCCGCGGAACCGGAAAACCCAGATCCTCTTCCTCTACATCCCTGCAGTGATTGTCGCTCTTGTCGGGATCCTCACGGACCAGCTGTATACGGTCGTCCCGTCGCCCGGGCACGGGTTCATCTACATCCCCGTCACGGGCAGCCCGGCCTACCTTGCAGAATCGGTATGGTTCGTCATCCTGACCGTGCTCTCCCTCTTCATCTGCATCAGTGCATGGCGGAAACAGCCACCGGGCAAGGCGCGGCAACAATATTTCCTCATGAGCGTCGGGACCGTCATCGTCATCATATCAGGGGCGATGACCGCATACGTCCTCCCGCTCTCCGGTATCCATGCCCCCAACACGGTCTTCATCGGTATCGTCTGTTTCTCGGGCATCATCGCGTACGCGATCATCCGGCAGGGGCTCTTCACACTCGGCCCGGAGTCTGCAGCTGCCAATATCATCCGGATCATGCCCGACGGTCTCCTTATCGCGGACAGGGAGAACCGGATCGTCACCGCCAATGCCGCCGCCGGGACTCTGTTTTTGAGGGAAAACGGCGACCTTTCCGGCCGGCCGGTTGAGTCCGTCCTGCCGCGGGAATGCACCGATGCAATACAGCAGGCCTTCCTTGAGAGCGGGACGTTCTCGGACCTCGAGGCGATCCTCGCGGTACCCGGGTACCGGGTCGTCAGTATTGCCGGGGCCCGGATCACCGATCCCGGCGGGGAACCGGCCGGGACCGTCCTGATCATCCACGATATTACCAGCAGGAAGAAATCGGAACGTGCCCTCCGTCTTGCAAAGGATAAGGTCTCGCTCCTCTCCCAGCTGACCCGGCACGACATCACCAACCTTGTCACGGCCCTCAACGGGTATATCCTTCTCCTCTCAGAGAAGATAACCGATCCCGTTTCGTCGAAGTATATCGCAGCCAGTTCGGGAATCCTGGAGAAGATCGACCGGCACCTCCAGTTCTCCCGGGAGTACGAGAAGATCGGGCAGCATGAGCCCGTCTGGCAGTCCGTTGAGGAGACGGTCGTCCGTGCAAAGGCCGATCTTCCCGTTTCCCTGGCAGGGTTTGAGATCAGTCTCCCGCAGGTCACGATCTATGCCGATCCGCTCACCGTGAAGGTCGTGTACAACCTGCTCGAGAACGCGTTGCGCCACGGGGGACCGGGCCTCACCCGCGTCCGGGTCACTGCCGGGGAAGAGGATGGAGGGGTGCTGGTCGTGGTGTTCGAAGACAACGGTACGGGCATCCCTGCCGAAGAGAAGGAGCTCATCTTCACGCACGGGTTCGGAAAGAACACCGGCCTTGGCCTGACGCTTTCCCGCGAGATCCTGGCTGTCACGGACATCCGCCTCATCGAGACCGGTACCCCGGGGAAAGGTGCCCGGTTCGAGATGCATGTCCCCCGCCAGTCATGGAGACGGGGCTGATCCGGTACCGGTTCCGGACAGGAACGGCAGGAAAAGGAAACCTCCGAAAAACCCGGTACAGTACCGGCCGCAGGGATGCCGGAATCAGAAGAGAACCTCAAGAACAGTCCAGTAGCGAGGGATGGATTTGAACCATCGATCTACGGGTTATGAGCCCGTCGGGATATCCTGACTACCCTACCTCGCTGCGTATAATCAGGGTAATAGTATAGTGGGGGAGCGCTGATATACTTTACTCAGTTACCCCCCGAATCACTCTCCTGTGCCGTTACGATTAAATGAGATTGGCCGGAATACTCATCAGCATGGATGATGAGCTTGCCCGTATACGGGAGAAGCGCAGACAGGAGCTCGTGGATACCATGAAACAGGGCGGAAAACCAGGCAGCGTATCGGATATCAGCGAGGCATATTTCCCGCAGTTTATCAGCAACAATCCCTTCGCGGTTGTCGATTTCTGGGCGGAATGGTGCGGGCCGTGCCGGCGGGTTGCTCCGGCCATGGACGAACTCGCAAAGGAGTTCGCCGGCAAAGTGGCGTTCGGCAAGTGCAATACCGATGAGAACCGCCACATTGCCATGGAGTTCAACATCTCGGCAATCCCGGCGATCATGCTCTTCAAAAACGGCCAGCTGGCCGACCGGATCATCGGGGCATACCCCAAGGAAGCCATCCGGGAAAAGATTGTCAGACGATTCGGGCTGGAATAACCGGCTGCCGGTTTTTTGTGTGCCCGCCACGCGTCAGTATCCGAAGGCATCCCGCCGGAGAAGAGGGCAGGACGGACAGGACAGGATTTTTTGGTGATCCCGTGATGCGAAAAGGACTGCATGGTACGATCCGGTCGGCATACGATCGCCTGCCCTACCGGGCGGTCGCCCTGATCGTCCCCTTTCTTCTGGCAGCGCTCCATATCGCGGTTATGGCAGCCACGCTTCCCGATACAGACTTTACCGCGATGATCGGGCTCATGGTGGCGTACCTTCTGCCGCCGGCAGGCAAGGAGACGGTTATCCCGCTCGGGATCGCGCTCGGGATCCCGTGGTGGTACATGGCCCTCTCCATCGCGCTGATCGATATCGAGACCGGCCTGTTCATGGCCCTGAACTTCGACCTTGCCTACCGCCTCCCGTTTCTCGGGCCGCTCCTTGCTGACCTGACAGAAAAGACCCGCGGGTTCCTTGCATCGCACCGGTGGCTCGCCGGCCTCTGGTTCTTTACCGTTGTCCTGATGGTTGGCGTGCCGTTCTTCGGCAGCGGGGGTGTCAGGGGCTCCATTGCCGGAAAGCTGCTGGGCATGAGCACCGCCCGGACCTTCCTTGCCGTCCTTGCGGGGGCCCTCATCGGGTGCTTTGTCATTGCGCTTGGATCCGATGCAATCCTGTCCTTCCTGTGTGCCAATGGCACACTCCCCGCTGTGGTCAGTACCCTCGTTTGTGGCGGATAAACGGGAACGCGTTACCTTACCGTACCGGCAGATTCATTGACAATTGCCCGTAATGACCCCTGAATAAAAACACCACAGGCCTGCTATCACATCACGACCCGCATCACGACCCCGTGCAGCTTCTCCGGCGGCAGGGTATAGAACTGGACGAACGGGGGAGAGACCTTCTTGATGATGCTGTAAATCTTCCAGAACGGTGAGTCGGAGACGATGTTCTCGATCCCGTAGAAGATGGTCTTCTCGTCAATCCCGTGGCTTTCGAGGAGCGAGACGATATCGATCACTTCCATGTAGCCGGCCGTGATCGTGAAGAGCTGCAGTCCGTCGGCAAGGCCGGTTTCCAGGGCAGTATCGACGCCGAACGGTTTTTCGGTGATCCGGATGCGGACAAGGACATTCTGCTCGTAGATGATCTCGTTCTGGAAGAAGACCTGGCCGATATAGGGCGAGAGGTTCCCGATATCGCCAACGAAATACAACGCGGTCCCCCGTATCTTGTTCAGCGTTGCGTAACTCTCCCTGTACCGCGGGATGAATTCATCGAGCGGGATGGGTCTGACCAGCTCGTGGAGCCGGTCCTGCCCGCGGATGAAGGCAATCGTCAGGATGAGCGGGATGGCGGCGAGGATGAACGAGAAATAGGCGCCGTGCGGGATCTTCAGCAGGGTTGCCAGGAAGAAGAAGAAGTCGAGCACGATAAGGAGGGCGGCGCAGGCCATCTTGAACGGCTCCTTTTTCAAGAAGAAGATGATGGTCATCATGATGGCCGAGATCATCATGGATCCCGAGACGGCAAGGCCGTATGCTGAAGCGAGGTTCTCGGACGACCCGAACTCGAACATGACCACGAGGATGGCGAGCAGCAGCATCCAGTTGACGGCGTCGATGTAGATCTGGGAACGGAGCTCAGGCGAGGTGTATTCGACCTTCATCTTCGGGAAGATCCGGGTTGTCATGCCCTGGTACACGATGGAGAACATCCCCGAGATCATGGCCTGCGACGCGATGACGGTTGCACAGATGCTCAGGAGGAGGAAGGGGATGTAGAGGGCGGGACTGATGTGGTGGATCATGGCAAAGAGCACGTTATGGGTATTGTCCGTCATGAGGACGAAGGCACCCTGCCCGAGGTAGCTGAGGACGAGGGCGGGGAAGACGATGACCCAGCCCTTGATGATCGGTTCCCTCCCGAGGTGGCCCATGTCGGCATACAGCGCTTCGCCCCCGGTCACGCAGAGGATGACGGCGGACAGAACAATGAGAGAGGCCCAGCTGTTCTGTAGGATGAACTGCACGGCAAAGATCGGGTTTAACGCAAAGAGGACCTGCGGTGCGCTGATGATGGAGATGATACCGGTCACGGTCAGCGTCAGAAACCAGATTGCCATGACCGGGCCGAATGCCCATGCCACGCGATCGCTCCCGCGCCTCTGGATGAGGAAGAGGCCGATGGCAATGGCTGAGGCTATGAGCAGGAGGGTGAACCCGCTCGTTTCCTCAAATCCCGGGATGAGGACAATGCCCTCCACCGCGGAGAGGATACTGATGGCCGGGGTGATCACGCCGTCCCCGATGAAGAGCGCGATCCCGACCAGCGCAAGGACCGAGACAAACGACGTGGCGATCCCGGGCTGTACGAGCGTGTCAAGGATCCGCTGCAGGACAATGGTGCCGCCCTCGCCCTTGTCGGAGAGGGACATGGCAAGCCAGATGTACTGGAACGTGATGATGACAAGGAGCGTCCACGTGACGAGCGAGAGGAGGCCGAAGATGTTCTCGGCGGTGGGGAGCATGAAGAGCAGGACCGCGCCCACCGTGTAGATCGGGCTGGTGCCGATATCCCCGAAGACCAGGCCGAGGGACTTGATGATTTTCGATACCGGACTGCCCGAACCGTTCATTTGTTACTATTTGCCGCCGTTCCCGCGTAAAGGTTTGGATTTGTTGAGGGTCATCAGACCCGAGACAGGAGAAGAACCCGAAGGGTTCTTCGACTTGCTGAGAGTCTATCAGACCCGAGACAGGAGAAGAACCCGAAGGGTTCTTCGACTTGCTGAGAGTCTATCAGACCCGAGACAGGAGAATCGAACAAGTCATCAGACTTGTGAGATGAGAAGACCATCAGGTCTTCGAAGAGCCGCAGGCTCTTCGACTTGCCGGGAGTCTATCAGACCCGAGACAGGAGAATCGAACAAGTCATCAGACTTGTGAGATGAGAAGACCATCAGGTCTTCGAAGATCCGCAGGCTCTTCGACTTGCCGGGAGTCTATCAGACCCGAGACAGGAGAATCGAACAAGTCATCAGACTTGTGAGATGAGAAGACCATCAGGTCTTCGATGAACCCGAAGGGTTCTTCGACTTGCCGGGAGTCATCAGACCCGAGACAGGAGAATCGAACAAGTCATCAGACTTGTGAGATGAGAAGACCATCAGGTCTTCGATGAACCCGAAGGGTTCTTCGACTTGCCGGGAGTCATCAGACCCGAGACAGGAGAATCGAACAAGTCATCAGACTTGTGAGATGAGAAGACCATCAGGTCTTCGATGAACCCGAAGGGTTCTTCGACTTGTCGAGGACATCAGCTCGAAGGTCTGCTTCGCCACCCTTCTCGTCTTCGACCCGCGGGATCACACCCTGCCAGAGCAAAAAAATGATTTCAGGCTGCAGCCTCAGCCACCGGCTGGTCTGCACTGCACTGGAGCTGGAGGACGCCCATGACCACGAATGAGAACGGGAGGGCGATGACAATCGGGTCGATCGCGGTCCACGGCGAGCCGAGCAGGGCCGGCGTGCCGAAGATCGCCTGGCACAGCCCCAGCGGTTTTGCCTCCGCAGCATGGACAAACGCGGTCCAAAAAAACCAGACAACGGCACCCGTGACCATGCTGGAGAGCGCTGCCCGCGTCGAGGGTGCTTTTGCATAGATCCCGATAGCGAACGCAGGCAGGAACGCACAGGCGCACAGGCCCATGAACATCGCGGTTGCCCGGGCGATGATGCTGATCGGCAGGAGGAAGGCAAGGAGGGTAGAGAGGACCATCATGACCACGATACCTGCCTGATGCGCCCGTAACGAGAGTGCGCACTCCCGCCCCCGGCCCCAGAGGTCGCAGACAAGCGCTGTCCCCATTGCGTGGTAGAGGGCCGAGAGCGTGGACATCGCTGCCGAGAGGAGCGTCAGCATGAAGATGACCACAAAGATATCCGGCATCGCCTGGTTGATGAAGAGCGGCATGATAGCGTCGACGTTCCCGCCCGCAGCGTCGAGGGCGATCTTCCCGGAGGTCTGGTAGAACCAGACATTGGAGAGTGCGCCGACCGTGAAAGCAACGCCGGTCATCATCAGGATGAACGGCCCGCCCACAAGCACCGCCCGGTTCAGGGACCGGTTGTCCTTTGCGGTCATGAACCTCACCACGAGCTGCGGCTGGGCAAGGACGCCGATGCCGACACCGAGGACGAGGGTTGTCACAACCGTGAACCAGATGGGGGATCCGAGCTCTGGCATCACGGTCCAGCCGGCCATCCCCTGCTCGGCAAGGGTTTTCGGGACAAGGTTTGCCATGCCGGTGAGCGTGGCGGAACCCGCGGAAAAGCCTCCGGCCGCGACCAGCGTGAGGACAAGCAGGATTGTCATCCCGATCAGCATGATCGTTCCCTGGAACGCATCGGTGTACATGACCGCGATGAGCCCGCCGAAGACCACGTACACTGCCGTGATGACGGCAAAGACGAGGAGGGAGGTCGTGTAATCGATCCCGAGCGTGGGTTCGATGAACCGCGCCCCGCCGATCAGGATCGCTGCCGTGTAGAGCGGCATGGAGATGACGATGATGAACCCCGCGATGTACTGGAGCAGGGGGGATTTGTAGAGCTTGCACATCAGGTCCGGGAACGTGACCGCGGAGAGGCGGTGACCGATCTCCCGCGTCTTCTTCCCAAAGACGATGAACGCGAGCAGGATGCCGGCGCCGATGTTCAGCACCGTGAGCCAGATGAGGCCCATGCCAAGATTCGCCGCCTGCCCGCCGAACCCGATGATGGCGGAGGTGGAGATGAAGGTGGCGCCATACGAGAGGGCGATGATGACCGGGTGGCTGCACCGCCCGGCAACGAGATAGTCCTCGCTGCTCTTCGTCTGGCGGTACCCGAGATACCCGATGGCAAGGGTTGCGGCAAGGTAGATCAGGACCAGCACGGTCATGGTCAGCGTATCAACTGCCATTGCTGCCGTCCCCCTCGTTCCAGTGCAGCCAGCCGTACACGATACAGGCCAGGGCTAAGCCGATGGCGAGCCCATAGCCGATAACTATCTGCGGATCAGGGATTCCAAGGATCATGAGAAGACCTCTGGTAAACTCTTCAATGCGACAGTACACGGGGACCAGACAGAACGAAGGTCCCCTATCTAAAGAAGAATGCGAAGCACGGGCTCTCTGAAGAAACGGATATGAAGACCCGGTGCGACCTCATTGTTTACCGGATCATTCTATTCCGGCCGCGGTATTTAACGTTTGTGAATTTTTCCCGGTTTTCACGTCTGTACTTTGCTAACATGTCGCATGGCCGGCAGCCGCGGGAACGCCAGAATAAAGACCTTATCGCTTCAGGCACAATCCTCCTTCAGGATAACCCGTGTCGTCCGTTTTTCCCACCCTGCACGAATCCCTCCAGCAAATCCTTGCCCGGCGGCTTGACTGGAAGGAGCTCCGGCAGGTGCAGGAAGAGTCATACCGTGCGGTCCGCAAAGGTGGCGACACGCTCATCATCGCCCCCACGGCCGGGGGGAAGTCCGAGGCCGCGCTCATCCCGGTGATGGACGACCTGCTGCGGCACGGCAGGCCGGGGATCGCGTGCCTCTATATCTCGCCGTTGAAAGCCCTCATCAACGACCAGGAAGAGCGGTTCCGTGCCTTCTGCACTCCCGTCTCCCTGTCCGTGACGAAATCGCACGGCGATGTTGCACGGGGCGAACGCACGTGGGAGGACGGGGAGCCGCCCCATATCCTGATGATAACCCCGGAATCGCTCGAGGTCCTCCTGCAGGACAAGATGTCCGCCCCGGACCTCCGGCAGGTGCGGTTCATCATCGTTGACGAACTCCATGCGTTCGTGGAATCCGAGCGGGGTGTTCACCTCAAAGTCCTGCTCCACCGAATGGACCAGCTGGCAGGCCGGAAGATCCAGCGGATCGGCCTCTCAGCAACCACCGGCAACCCCCGCGAGATCCTGCAGTGGCTCTCGGATGGCAGGCATCACGCGGAACTGGTGAGCGTCGCCTCACCGCCGCAGGAGAAGCAGTTCCTGTTCGTGGTCGAGCCGGAGGAGTCCCGCCGGATCGATGCGCTGGTACGGATCGTGAGCGGAAAAAAAGCGCTCGTCTTCACCGCCAGCCGGAGCCGGGCCGAGCAGCTGGTGAACGCGTGCACCGGGAGGATCCACAACCTCCATATCCACCACTCCTCGGTCGCTCCCGCTGCCCGGAGACGGGCGGAGGAGGCATTCGGTTCGCCGGAAGGAGCCTGCATCATCTGTACCAGCACGCTGGAACTGGGGATCGATATCGGCGACCTGGACGTGGTCGTGCAGGCCGGGCCGCCGGACTCCGTCTCCTCGTTCCTCCAGCGCATGGGCCGGAGCGGGCGGCGGGGGAAGGCGGCGTTCGTGGCCTGGATCCTGAAAGACAGCACCGAACTGCTCTGGAGCATTGGGATCATCGAATGCGCCATGCAGAAACGCGTTGAGGATCTCCGGCCCCTGAAAATGCCTTTCGGTGTCCTCCTGCAGCAGCTCTTCCTTTTCCTCAACAACCACCCGCGGACGACCCGGCGGGAACTGGTATCGTTCGCCCGTGCCGTACCGGTGTTCCGGGAGATCGATCCGGGGGACCTGGACCGGATCCTGGACCATCTCGTTACCGGTGATTACCTTTCAACCGATGGGGGGATGATCATGACGGGGCCTGAGGCCGAGCGGCAGTTCAGCCGCTCGAACTGGAAGGACCTGTACTCGGTTATCAGCGGCGGAGGCGAGTACCGGGCGGTTACTCCCGACGGGGAAGTCGTGGGGATGCTCGATGCGCAGTTTGTCAACAGCAGGGACGGTGACGGGGTCTCGCTCGGCGGCCGCAGCTGGACCCTGGTCAGGAGCGACGAGGGGCATAATATTGTTGTCGTGGTACCCGGCGGGAAGGGGTCGTCGCGGGTTTTCTGGACCGGCGGGAGCGATGAGGGATTCTCTCCGCTGGTATGCCATGGGGTACAGGAGCTGGCGGCACGGAAAACCACCACGCTCCCGCTCGGTCTGCACGAAAAGGAACTGCTCGCGCAGGCGCTGGCGCAGTTCCCGGACGGTATCGGGCCGGAGGGCCTTTTTGTCACCGAAGACATGATAACAAAACCAGGAACAGTCACGGTATTCTCCATGAACGGGAGCAGGTTCAACCGGGTCCTGGCAATCCTTCTCCGCCTTCAGCTTGGGAAAAACGTGCAGATCCGGTTCGATGATCTCCGCCTCACGATAACCCGGGCGGGGAAGGACGGCGCCGGCGAACGTGTGACCGCTGCAATCCGGGACCTCAAGAGTATCGGATTCACGGATCTCGAACCGGTCCTTCCCGCCCTGCCGGTGGATGGCTGGAAGTTTGCAGAGGCTCTTCCGGAACCGCTGTTCCGGAAGATGGTGGCATCCGATCATTACCGGGGAGAGGATTTCCTCAGGACTCTCCGGTCGGTGCAGGTCACCTGCCTGCGCCTGCCAGGGCAGGACAGGCAGGCCCCGTGAGAAGGAGCGGGAAAGGCAGCATCGCGGGTATCACCACCATCTTCTTATACGGACAACTCTGACCGGCATGTATGAGAACTGCCCCGGTGTTCATCGTCGTTGTATTCCTGGGCGTGATAGCCAGCGGATGCCTGGATTCATCCCCGGCACAACCCACCCCGGCCCCGACCACCCCCCCGATAACCACCACGCCGGAGATCACCCCGACGCTGCCGCTGTCCCTCGCGACCCCGACCCGCACGACCTCCGTTTCGGACAACACCATTACAATTGCAAAGAATACCTTCAGGCCCGCCAATATGACGGTGGCTGTCCATTCGACCGTACGGTGGGTGAATGCTGACGACCGCCCGCACCGGATCGAATTCGAGGACAAGTCGTTTTCGACCTCCACGTTCCTCCTCGGTTCCAGCCAGTCGGCGAGCCAGCGGTTCGACCGCGCCGGATCGTTCAATTATTCCTGCATGATCCACCCGGAGATGCGGGGAGTCATCACCGTGGAGGGATAAACCATGCTCCAGGATGTCACGTACTATCTCATCTTCGGAAAACCCCTGATCCTGTACCTGGGGGTCCTTACCCTCCTGTTCCTGCTGGTGACCGCTTCGATCCCTGTCCTGAACAAACAAGGCATCCGGATCCTCCCGATCCGGTGGCACGCGGTCTGTGCAGGGATAACCATCCTGCTCGCTCTCATCCACGGGATTCTGGGAATACTTGCCTATATCTGATACAGGAATTACCCCCTGGAGACAGGGGCAATGAACGACCGGAACCGGAAAAGAACAGCAGGGCCTGTCAGAAGCCCATCATCCGCAGCATGGCCCCGACGAGGATACCGAACATGGACGTGGAGGCGGAGAGCATTGCAAGGAGAATATACCCGGCGATGGCACCGACCTTGAGGGGCATGTCGGTCCGGTTGAGGTTGAGCCTCCGTACTGCCCGGAAGGACCTTGCCTCGCCCGATATTGCCGGTTTGTTCTGTTTTATCCTTGCCATTATATCCGGTTATTCCTCTGCCAATATATTAGTGTCACTTCGTCCGGCAGCGCTGGTATGTAACCATATACTAGGAACATGCGCTATTTATTTTTTATGAGTCTTAAACCGGCACATAATCCCCTCTTTTATGAATATTTCCACAAAAATCGGCTTGAATACAGAGATTTTCCCACAATCTCCGTACTCTCCGCTGGCAGTGCACCGGCAGATACGGATTTCAGGGCTCCCCGTATCTCGTCCCTGATTTTCCTGATGTGATAATAATAAAAACGCCGAGGAGGAGATTTGAACTCCCGAGGCGCAGGGCGCCAGCAGCTTTCGAGGCTGCCGCCTTTCCGGACTAGACTACCTCGGCACTATGCCTTTTTGTATTTTTCATCGCTTGCTCTAATAGTTATCTGACCTGTTCCTGCGATCGCATGGGCGGTCACTTCCCTGCAGCCGGAACTGGTATACACCAGTCCGGGGAGTCTGAGTAATCCCGAACGGGGGTGTGGAAAAAAGTATCGGGGGATTTACATCCCGGGGGCAGCGCCGCCTTTCTTGGCCTGCTGGGTGATCATCATGTCATCGACGCGGATGAGCATGACCGAGGTCTCGGAGGCGCTCTGGATGGACTGGCGCTTGGACCGGAGCGGTTCGATGACGCCCTCGGCAAGCATATCGATGACTTTGCCCTCGTACACGTTCAGTCCCGCATTCTTCTTACCCTTCGCGTGGGCGTTCTTGAGCTCGACAATCTTGTCGATCGGGTTGAACCCGGAATTCTCGGCAAGGGCCCGCGGAATGGACTCGAATGCCGCTGCGTATCCCTCGAGCGCAAGCTGGACGCGGCCGCCGACGGTCTGGGCATAGTCCCGGATCTTCATGAGGAGTTCGGTCTCGACCGCACCGCCTCCGACAACGTACGTACCGTCTTCCATGGCATCCATGACCACGCGGGTGCCGTCAACAACGGCCCGCTCGAGCTCCTCGAGCAGGAAATCGCTGGTGCCGCGGAGGAGGATCGTGGTGGTCTTCGGATTCTTGCACCCGGAGATCCGGGTCACGTTGCCGTCGGTGTCTTCTTCAACAAGATCGGCAGTACCGAGGTCTTTTGCGGTCAGGGACTCCGGCTTGGTGATGATGTTCGCATTAAGCGCCCGGGCTGCATACTTCATGTCCTTTTCCGGGACGTCTTCGATGGCGAGGACACCGGCCTTGGCAAGGTAGAACTGGGCGATGTCCGAGATGCCCTTCTGGCAGAGGAGGACATTTGCGCCGCTGGCAATGATTGCGTCGGCAAGTTTCCGCAGGGTCTCGCGCTCCTGCTCGCCAAAGGCATTGACCTGCTCGGCAGTGGAGATCTTGATCTTCGCCTTCACCTGCGTCTTGGTGATCTCAAGGGGCATGGAGACGAGGGCGACTTTTGCCTTCTGCACCTTCTTTGGCATCTGCTCGCTGACCTTGACCTTGTCGATGACAACGCCCCGGATCAGTTCGGCATCGTCAATGGACTGCCCCTTCTGCTTCTTGATCATGACGTCTTCTTCGTCAACGATCAGCTTGCCGTTTGCCTTCTCGGCAACGATCATGACAGCATCGACGATAATGCCGTCGAGCTTGTCCTTGACCTGCTCGATGGACTTGCCTGTGATCGCCGTGTCGGCGATCTTCATAAGGGTCTTGCGGTCGGACGGGTCGACCCTGAGGGAGAGGCTGTCGACGATCTCCAGCGCTTTCTCCATGCCCATCCGGTATCCCTGGGCGATGACGGTCGGGTGGATACCCTGCTCGAGCATCTGTTCTGCCTGCTCCATCAGTGCGCCGACAAGGATGACTGCAGTTGTGGTCCCGTCGCCGACCTCATCGTCCTGGGTGTGGGCGACCTCGATGACCATCTTTGCGCCGGGGTGCTGGACGCCGATCTCGCTTAAAATGGTCGCGCCGTCATTGGTGATCACGATATCCCCGGTCGTGCCGACGAGCATCTTGTCCATGCCCCGGGGGCCGAGCGTTGACCGGACAGCACCGGCAATCGCTTTTGCTGCCATAATATTCGAGCGCTGGGCTTCCCGCCCGTAATTACGCTCCACATTTTCTTTTAAAATGATAATCGGCTGTTGGGACTGCATTCTTGATCCTCCGATGTTGTAAAAGGTGGAATTGAACTTCTATATAAAAGATGCGGGTCTTGCCCCGGAAAAAAAGGGAGATCAGTCAATCCGGGAAATTTTGAAGAGGGAAAAGACCGGAACGCCGTCCACGTCCCTGATGCCGCGCTTGTCGAAAATGACCCAGATTGCGACCGGGACGGCATCGTGCTTCTTGAGGTACTTCACCACTTCCCGCATGGTGTTGCCGGAGGTGATGGTGTCATCGACAATGATGCAGCGCTGGCCACCGACTGCCGCGAAGTTGCCGCTCACCGATCCGGTCGGCTTCTCGCTCGGGTTCTGTTTTGCCGGGTGGTAGATCGCCAGCTGGGCAGCCTCCTGCACGGCGATGACGGTTGCAAGCGGTATGCCGGAGAGGGCGATGCCGACAATGACATCCGCTGACGGGGATTCGGCATCCCCGCGGGAGAGGTAGTACCGCGAGAGCAGCATCTGGGCGGTCTCCTCGAGGAGGGGCCCCTGGCTCGAGACCGCTGTCCAGTCGATGTGGACATCTTTTGGCGCTGCAGAGCCCTTGGCCTGGGTAAGGAGCCAGGTAACGGTTTCCATGGACAGGGACAGTTCATCTGCAATCTGACCCGGGCTGTGCCCTTCTGCAAGCAGCACTTTTGCCCGGCCGATCAGATCGTCAAGGGAAGACATGCAGAAAAGGTTCGCCGCCCGCTATTTAAGTTTTCTTTTGATGGCGGCACCGCAGACCGGGCACTCCCCGTCATGGTCCGCATATCTCCCGCAACCGCTGCACCGGTACTTCCAGTGAACCCTGCGGGCTTTGCGCTGGAGGATCGGGACCGTCTTCACCCCCAGGACATGGGCGACATTCTGGACCGCAAAATCGTCGGTGTGCAGTTCTGCGCCGAGATCGAGCGCAAGGGCGAGCAGGTCACGGTCAGTACCGGAGATCACGGCGATATCCCTGGTCTTTTCCGCTGCGGCAATCACCCTGCCCATACTCTCTTCCCCGGGCGGCTGTACGTTCAGGCCACGGGCACACCATTTCTCGAAATTCCCTTTTGCCCGGATATCCTTCAGCTCCTCAACAACGGACGGGACGGTGAACAGGGCCCCGTCTGCAGGAAAATCTCCGAAAAAGAAGCTGGTATCAAGCACTGCGTTCATAGGGAAAACCCTGGCCCGGACCTGGTATGGGCTGTCATACATCCGCGTTGTCAGTGCTTCCTGATCGCCCGGGCAATTTCCTCAGCCGCAGAGATCCTGCTGCAGCTCCGCTCGATGGTATCGCTGCAGACAACGTCCCGGATACCGGTTGCCATGAGCCGGGCGTACGCGCCGCCGGTGAAGACGCCGTGGACGCAGGCAGCACAGACATCTTCTGCACCCTGCTGGCAGAGCATACCGGCGGCAGTTGCTATCGTACTCCCGGTGGAGATGATATCGTCGACAATCACAACGGAACGGGATTTGGCGGACAACTGCCGGGGTGCCATCTTCACCTCGACACCGCTCAGGCGCGTCTTTTCGAGATGATCGCACTCCCACCCCCCGGCGGATGCCACGTTCTCTGCAAAATTCATTGCCCCTTCGTCAGGTGCGAGGATGAGGGGATTTTTAAGACCGAGGGTTCTGATATATGAACCGATACCGGCAGCCAGGGAGAGGTTCTGTGCCGGCACGGTGAACGACTTCAGGACCTCGCTGTCGTGGATATTGACCGTGGTGACATCGGAAACACCCATGCTGAGGGCCCGTGCGATCACCCGCGAACTGACCGGCTCGCCCGGCCTGAACCGCTTGTCCTGGCGGGCATATGCCATGTAGGGCAGGACCAGGTGGTTGGTCGAGCGGTCGCAGGCATCGGTGAGGAGCATCAGCTGGACAAGCGAATCGTTGTCGACAACGCTCCCGACAATCACCATTTCATCGTCGGTTTCACCGGTCACAAGGTAGTGTTCACCGTCAGGGAACCGGGAATAACTGACACTGACAACCGTGGTCTTCAGCGCCCGGGCAATGTGCGTGCCAAGGACCTGGGATTTTTCCGTGCAGATGACTTTCATGATATCATTCCTGAGACTCCCGAAAGACCGGGGATGCTTCCGCAGTGGATTATTATGCGGCGCAGGGTATTGTAGTTTTTCCGCTTATTCCCGCGGATGCTTTCCGATCGGAAAAACCACGGGAAATTCATCGGGAATCAGCGATTCCTGCCGTCAATGGGGATCAGCTGAAAGTACTTAAACCAGCATGATACATTTACTATCACAACCTTCAGGTTCAAGCGAGGTTACTCCGGGAATGGAAAGAGCAGAACAGGTATTGCCGCAGACGGAAGAGACGAATGCGGAGGGGCCGGTCCCCGTGCAGGCAGATCCGGCTGTGATCGCCTCGTCATCACAGATCGAGGTACCGCCAAAACTTATCGACCAGGTTATCGGCCAGGAGCACGCGGTCGAGGTCATCAGGAAGGCAGCGATCCAGCGCCGGCATGTCATGATGATCGGGAGCCCCGGTACCGGAAAGTCCATGCTGGCCAAGGCCATGGCCGAACTTCTCCCCAAAGAGGAGCTGCAGGACATCCTCGTGTACCCGAACTCGGATGACAACAACAACCCGGTCATCCGGACCGTGGCCGCCGGCAGGGGCAAGCAGATCGTGAGCGCCCACAAGGTCGAGGCAAAGAAGAAGATCCAGTTCCGGAACACCCTCCTGATGCTGCTTTTGCTGGGCATCGCGGGATATTCGATCATCACCATGCAGCTCCTGATGGGGCTTATCGCCGGTGCATTCGTGTTCATGGCCCTGCGGTACAGCACTCCCCGGGAAGAAGCGATGGTCCCCAAGCTGCTGGTATCCAACGATACCAAGAGCATTGCCCCGTTCATCGACGGGACCGGATCACACGCCGGCGCCCTCCTGGGCGATGTCCGGCACGACCCGTTTCAGAGCGGCGGTCTCGAGACCCCTTCGCACGACCGCGTCGAGGCCGGGGCGATCCACCGGGCAAACGGCGGGGTTCTCTTCATCGACGAAATCAATACCCTCGACCCGCACTCGCAGCAGAACCTCCTCACCGCACTGCAGGAGGGCGAATTCCCCATCACCGGCCAGAGCGAGCGGTCGAGCGGCGCCATGGTCAGGACGGAGCCTGTTCCCTGCAAATTCGTGATGATCGCTGCAGGCAACCTCGATGCAATCCAGGGCATGCACCCCGCGCTGCGCTCCCGTATCCGCGGGTACGGGTACGAAGTCTACATGTCCGAGAGCATGGAGGACACGGACGAGAACCGGCAGAAATACATCCGCTTCATCGCCCAGGAAGTCAAGAACGACGGGAAGATCCCCCACTTCGACCAGACGGCCATCGACGAGATTCTCCGCGAGGCCCGCAGGCGCTCGAACCGGAAGGGACATCTGACCCTCAAGCTGCGCGACATGGGCGGCCTCATCCGTGTTGCCGGGGATATTGCACGGGAAGAAAAAGCGCCGATAACCACGGCTGCCCACGTCATTGCGGCAAAGAAGACCGCCCGGTCCATCGAGGACCAGGTCTCTGCGGAGATGACCCAGCACCTGCGGGAGTACGAGATGACCGTCGTCGATGGCACCCGCCTCGGCCGTGTCAACGGCCTTGCCGTGACCGGCAACGATGCCGGCTCGGTCCTGCCGATCATGGCCGAAGTGACGCCGGCACAGGGTGAGAGCGGCCAGATCATCGCCACCGGCATCTCCGGCAGAAGGCAGGAGCCGTGGCTGAAAGACGAAGAATCGATTGCCCAGCAGTCCATCAAGAATGTCTCTGCCCTCATCAAGAAATTCACCGGCAAGGACATCAAGAACATGGACGTGCACATCCAGTTCATCGGGACCTATGGTGCGGAAGGCGATTCGGCTTCGATCACCATTGCCACTGCGGTCATCAGCGCAATCGAGAGCATCCCGGTCCGGCAGGACATCGCGATGACCGGTTCTCTGTCCGTCCGGGGCGATGTCCTCCCGATCGGCGGGGTCACCTACAAGATCGAGGCAGCCGCAAAGGCAGGGATCAAGACGGTCCTCATCCCCCGGATGAATGTCGGTGATGTCCTGATCGAGGAACGGTACAAACCCCTCGTGAGCATCGTCCCCGTGGACACGATTGACGATGTCCTCAAGTACGCCCTCGTCCCGGAGAACTCGGAGAGTTTCTTTTCCAAGCTCAAGAAGATGGCAATGCGATCAACAACGATCATCCCCGACGTCACGGCATCGAGCCGGCCGATGGCCTGAACGAAATGGCCGGCGTGAACTATTACGACCTGCGGCATGTCACCGGCCAGGTGACCCATATCGATATCGATAACGGCGTTGTCGAATCTGCCGGGACATCGTTTTTCAACAAGGCCGTGCTCCGGGTCCTCGACAAATCCGGCTGGGGCGTTCTCCAGATCGATAACTTCACGCCCTGCACCGGCAGGAAGTTCGATGATCTGATAGCGTCTGCGCAGAAACTTGCGGGCATCACCGAACAACCGGTACATCTTGGGGATGTTCCCCGCGGCGTCCTTCCGGTGCCTCCCATGAAGGAAGATCCGCGGGCAGTCAGCATCGAAGAGAAGTCATCGCTGCTTGCCGGTATCGAAGAGGCTGCCCGGCACCCGCTCGTCACGAACCGCCGTGCAAATTATATCGAGCGGATCGAACAGGTCCGGTTTGAGGACAGCTCCGGCAATGAATACCGGTATGAAATCTGCAGGTCCGGCTTCAATGTCCTCGCCGTTGCATCCCGGAACGGAAATGTCCAGATGGGGTACGAACGGGAGCATACCATCCACGGCTTCGATCTCCGCCACCGGCAGGAGTCCGGGAAGAAAGCCGCCGGTACCGCGGTTGCCCTGCTCGATGCCGGTGCCGTAAAAGGCGGGAAGATGCATGCAGTCCTCGATCCCGAGCTTGCGGGCGTTTTTGCCCACGAAGCGGTCGGCCATGCCAGCGAGGGCGACCTCATCCAGGAGGGGAACTCCGTGCTGAAGGGAAGGAACGGGGAAAAGATTGGCGGGGAGATTCTGACCATCGTGGATGACCCTTCCCTCCACGAGTTCGGATTTTGTCCGGTGGATGCGGAAGGGACCGCTGTTATACGGACCGAGATCATCAGCCGCGGGGTCGTCAATGCGTTCCTCCACAGCCGCGAGTCACTTGCGGCAGTGGGGAACGGCATTGCCGGCCATGCCCGCGCCATGCCGGGGGAACCGCCGCTGGTGCGGATGAGCAACACGTTCATCGAGAACGGGGATGCCACACGGGACGAAATCTTTGCGGAATGCAGAAACGGGATCTTCCTTGCAGGATCCCGCGGGGGGCAGGTTGACCCGGGCCGGGGGATATTCCAGTTCAACGCGGAGTACGGGTATCTGGTGGAGAACGGGGAATGCACGAAGATGATCCGGGACGTCTCGCTCTCAGGCGAGATCCTCTCGACTCTCCACTCGATAACGATGTGCGGGAACGACCGGAAGATGAGCCCGGGATATTGCGGGAAAGGGGGACAGAGCGTTCCGGTCAGCGACGGGGCGCCGCATGTCCTCCTTCTCGATGCGGTGGTGGGTGGCCATGGCGTGGATTGACGACCTGATCCGGGAAGGGAAAAAATCTGTAGATGAAATCGAGGTCTTTTACGTCGAGGGCACCTCCGTCTCAGCCGACCTCAGGCGAAAAAAAGTGAACCTCGCCACAACTTCCCGCGACTGCGGCCTCGGTATCCGCACCATCCACAAGGGGAGGATCGGTTCATCGAGCACGAACGATCCCGCCCGCTGGAGGGACTGCCTTGCCGCAGCCATTGCCAGCGGCCACCTCGCTACCCCGCAGGAATGGAATGGCCTGCCGGAACCGGTCCCGCTTCCTGCATCACCCCTCTCGTTCGATCCCTCGCTCGAATGCGATCCCGCAGTCTGCCGCGACCTTCTTGCACAGATGCTCGAAGGAGCATCCAGGCACACCGCGGAGGTGACGGCGGGTTCTGCCGCACTCTCCGTTTCAACAGCAACACTTGCAAACAGCCGCGGTATCCGGTACCAAGGGCAGTATTCCGGTGCATCGCTCTCCCTCGAGGCGATCGAACGGCAGTCAACCGGCTACGAGTTCGACCATGCCTGTTTCCTGGAGGATCTCGATCCGCACCGTGTCGGGGAGCAGGCAGCGTTCCTTGCCAGCAGGTCCGCTGACGGGAAGGATATCCCGACCGGCGATTATCCTGTTGTGCTCTCCCCGCTTGCATACGCGGAGCTGCTGGGAAATGTCCTTGTCCCGGCCCTGAACGGGCGCAGCGTGCACTCGGGCCGGTCGCGGCTTGCGCCTCTGGTCAGCCAGACAATCGCCGATCGCCGCATCTGCATGTATGACGATCCCCTGCGCCCCCGTGCGGCCGGCAGCACACGATGGGACGCCGAGGGAACGCCGACAAAACGGACAGATTTTATCCGCGATGGAGTCCTCCTCGGCTTTGCATACGATCTCAAGACAGCGTACCGCTACAATAAGGAGAGCACCGGCTCTGCTGTCCGGGGTGGTTTCGGCGGCCTGCCGGCCATCGGCCACCACAATTTCGTGGTTGACGGGGAGCGCGAAAACATTCTCGATGAACGGGTCGTGTACGTCCACAACGTTGTCGGGGCCCATACCGCCAACCCGATGAGCGGCGACTTCTCCGTGGAACTGTCGAACGCCTTCTGGATGGAGGACGGCGGGTTTGAGGAACCCGTACGGAGCGCCATGATGTCCGGCAATGTCTTTGACATGCACAAGGAGATTGCCGGCCTGAGCAGGGAGACGCGGGCAGTCGGATCCCTCATCCTGCCGTCGGTAAAATTAAATAACCAGCATATCATTGGTAAATAAAAGGAGAGAAGATGAGTTCGGTCGTTATAGCCATCCTCCTCGTCATCGCCATCGTTGCCGTTGTCTGGTACCTGGTAAAAGAACTCTCGGTTGTCGTCGAGAATGCTATCGTCGGCCTGATCCTCCTTGTCGTCATCAATTTCTTCCACATCATGCAGTGGATGGGAAGGCCGGACCTCGGGTATGACCTGCCAACGGTCCTCATCTGCGCCATCGGGGGAGTCCCCGGTGTCTGTATCGTGGTGCTCCTCAATATCCTCGGCGTGACGATCTGAGCCGGGGTGCCTGGAAGAACCGGGATGCGGTACCGGCCCGGCAAAAGATTGCGATAGGTCCACATTGGATTTTCAGAGAAATCGGGGATCGATTTTTGTTTTGAAATCCATGATCGATTTTCGTATAAAAATAGGGATCCGGTTTTTTTCTGAAAATCGGGTCCCGATCTTTCGCTCCGTCTGAACTGGTGCTGCCGGAACAGGTTTTCAATCGGGGATCGATTTTTTTCTGCAAATCGGGATCAGATTTTGATCTGGAAATCGGGGATCGATTTTTGTTGAAAAATCGCTGATCGATCTAAAAAAAAATCGGGATCTGATTTTTTTCTGAAAATAGGGCTCTGAAGAAACCCTGCCAGAGATGGTATTTGATAATGATGGAGCCACGGGCGCTCGGGGTCTGCCGACCCTCGCCCCGTGGAGCATGATGTGCACAGAAATCTATGGGAAATGTCTTGATCGGAAAGGGGGTCAAGGGGGCTTGCCCCCTTGGGCTGCCTCGAAGAACCCAGTGGGTTCTTCTCCTTCCTAGGTCGAGAAGAGTGCATCAGCAATCTTCGAGCGAGAGAGGGGGTCATCCTCCAAATTCCACTGAGTGTGTTGTTGGAAGGATTTCACCAGAGCAGAAAAAAGCGAGAGACCGGTTCTTAAAACACGTTCGCTTCCGAATAGACCTCGACCTGGTCCTGTTTCAGGTCGTACGGCTTGATCTCGCGGGAATGGGACGACATCCGCATCTTCACGACTTCCAGCGCAAGGTGGACGTCGACCGATATCTCCGAGGGGCGGACATAGCGGAGAAGGATGACCGTATCCGAAAGGTACTCGATGAGACCATGACGGCTGGAGAACGGATTGTTGCGGTCGGTCTCAGAAGTGAGCATGATCGTACAGCTCCTGTCGCGGAGCCCCTCGATGAACCGGTACATTTCCCGCCGGCGCTCGGCATCGGTCGAGAACAGGTCCTCAAAGAGGGAGATTGGGTCGATCACGACACGACTGGCCTGCTTCTCTTCAATGAGCCGTGGAAGTTCGTTCTTGATCCGGTTGTTGGCAATGTTGAAATCAGTGGGATCGAGCTTGATGATGAACAGGGTCTTGTCGATGAACGGTGTCACGTCCCACCCTTTCAGTTTCATGTACGAAATGATCCGCTCCTCCCGTTCCTCGAGACTGATGTAGATAATCCGCTCGTTCTTCCTGAGCCCTTCCCAGACAAACTCCAGGGAAAATGTCGTCTTTCCCGTACCGAACGTACCGATGATACAACTGATGCTACCGGGGATAAGCCCGCCCCCGAGCATATCATCAAGACCCGGAATACCGACCTTGACCCGCTCCCTGCTCATATAATCACCCTGATGTTGCTCACTTCGAAACCGCTCGTCTCCGAAATCCTGACTGCGAATTTCACCAGGTCGCGTTCCTCGAGGTGGGGCATCACACCCCGGAACTTCTCGAAGTACATCACCCTCTGCCGCCGGGCACCCTGCGTATCCTCCCACCGGAACAGGAGTACTGCATCCGCGATGTCGGCAAGTTCCCGTTCCCGCGAGGAATCGAGGATCCCTCCCGAGAGAAGCAGGTAACTCGTGATGCCCCGGGTCTTCGATACCCGCTGGAGGCCCCGCAGAAAGCCGGAGAGGTTGTCCCATGCATCCTGCCGGGACAACTGCGTAGCCAGGTCGGTCACCGAATCGATGACGATGAGGCTGCCGGGCTGCACGGAGTCGATGACCTTTGAAAGCCTGGTGACCATACTCTCCTGGCCCGTCCGTTTCTGCAGCCGGGTGAAGACATCGCTGTGGCTGTACCACTCATCCGGGACAACGCTGTGATCGAAATACTGCTCCGAGAGATCCTCGAAACGGATGGTATCGACCAGCCGTTCAATGTTAACGACATGGAACGACTGCAAAATCTCGTTTCTGATATCCTCCTTCACCCGGGTAATCGTGACATAGCAGATCTCTTTCGGGCCCCGGTATCCTTTCTGCTCCCCGGCTGCGGACGAATCCAGGCTGTTGACCATGGAACTATAGACGAACTCGGCATTTCCCGCTCCCAGATCCCCAAGAAGAAGAATCACGGATCCCGGCGGCACTCCCCCGTCGAGGATCGGATCGAGCGATGATATCCCTGTAGGCATCCGCTGTTTTACCGCTTCAGGCATCTGGGTCCCCCGTATGATATGATACCCTTCTGAGAAACTCTCGTGGTCATTCTGATATAGCTATCTGATCCTCCCTCCAGATAAAGGAATCAAACACAGGAATCAGACGTTCCTGCCCAAGGCAGCAGGACTGCCGGAGCAGGGCATAGTTATATAGAAGCATCTCCCGAATTATAATCCGGGAGCGTCCTCTCATCAGGAGAGGCAGGGAGCACACGTATGGAGAATCCTGAATCCACCGGATCCGGGGGAACCCGGGAGACCGGCGAGCCTGCCCCCCTCACGGCAGCAGAAACGGCAGGTACCGGGCCGGGAACCGTATTAGCGGGTATGACTCCTGCGGGAACCCGGGAAAAACCGGACGCAACATACCGTCATTATTTCCGTCTCCTCCAGGGATCCCGGCGGTCTGCAGTCATCGAATACGATTTTGAGCGGGACGGCACCCTCGTCACACCCCGGCTTGCCGACAATTACGAGCTTGTCGACCAGTACTGGATCGAGAAAGGCCGATCCCTTGTGATCATTGCCCTCAACCGGCGCACGAACCAGCGCGAGTATCTCCTGTTTGAGCCGGCCCTGTCGGACTTTGAATACGAACTCCTCGAGCGGCTGTACGAAGACCTCCGGGATGTCCTTATCCTCTCGTCCGACGAGATCAAGGTGGATCGCAAGCGGATCCTTCTTGAAAAGATGCATACCCTCATCGACGATTACGGCATCTCCCTTGAGAACAATACCCTGTACAAGCTCCAGTATTTCCTTATCCGGAATTTCATCGGATGGTCACGGATCGATCCGCTGATGAAGGACCCCAATCTGGAGGATATATCCTGCGACGGCAACAAGATCCCGCTGTTCCTCTACCACCGGAAATACCGGAACATCAAGACCAACATCACCTTCGAATCCGATGTCCTGAACTCGCTTGCCATAACCCTTGCCCAGCGTTCGGGAAAGCACATCTCGACCGGTTCCCCCATGGTCGATGCAACCCTGCCTGAAGGCTCGCGGCTCCAGCTGACGCTGGGAACGGAGGTAACGACGCGGGGAACATCATTCACTATCCGGAAGTTCCGGGAGGAGCCATTCTCTCCCGTTGAGCTCATGGAGATCGGCACCTTCAGCGCCGATGCCCTCGTCTATTTCTGGCTCGCCATCGAGAACAACAAGAGCCTTCTTTTCATCGGCGGGACGGCATCGGGAAAGACCACCTCGTTAAACGCGGTCTCCCTGTTCATCCCGCCGGTCGCCAAGGTTGTCAGCATTGAGGATACGCGGGAGATCACCCTGTATCACGACAACTGGATAGCGAGCGTCACCCGCGAGGCACTCTCTGAGGGTGGAAACGCCATCAGCATGTTCGACCTCCTGCGTGCTGCGATGCGCCAGCGCCCCGAGTTTATCCTCGTTGGCGAAGTCCGTGGCGTGGAGGCCCAGACGCTCTTCCAGGCGATGAACACCGGGCATACCACCTTCTCCACCATGCACGCCGGCAGTGTCGACGCGGCCATCCACCGTCTCGAGAGCGAACCCCTGAACGTGCCACGGAACATGGTCCAGGCGCTCAACATCATCAGTGTACAGGCGCTCGTGTACCACGGGACCGAACGGTTCCGCAGGGTGCAGGAGATCGTCGAGATTGCAGGTATCGATCCTGCGACCGGCAACCTCAGGGTCAACAATGTGTTCGTTTACGATCCGGTCAAGGATCGTTTCACATACACCGGCAGGTCCCAGATCTACTCGGACATCGCTGAACGGCGGGGCTGGACACGGGAAAAACTGGAATCCGAGATCCAGATCCGGAAGAACCTCCTGGAGGAGATGAAGAAACAGGGGGTCCGGGACTACATATCGGTAGCCACGGTTTTTCACGCGTATAATATCGATCCTGCCAATGTGCTTGCCAATATTGCCGACCTTCGCAGGGTAATCCAATGAAAATACGGGACCATTTCCTGAAATGGGTAAAACGCGACCCGCTCCGTTACCACAGCCTCCATGCGGACATGATTTCTGCCCGGAGCGGGATGACCCTTGACCAGTACCTCTGGCGCTCGGCCAGGATCGCCGTCCTTGCCGGGGTCGTCTTTGCGGTCCTTGGTTTTATTGCAAGTGCCTATCTCAGCGTCCAGGCACTGACAACCCGGGCGGGTATCTACAATGTGTTCGATATCCAGATGCCGGTCTTTTTCCAGGCAGTGTATCCTTCGCAGTACATGCAGGTCATCGTTGTTCTTGGGTCTTTCATTGCCGGGACGTTCATCGGGTATGCCGTCCTCCTCCGGCTGCCCGCTCTCGAGAAGAACAACCGGAAGATCAAGATCAACCTGACGCTGCACAATGCCGTCGCCTACATGTACGCCATGCGCCGGGGCGGCGCCCAGCTGATGACTATCTTCGTCTCACTCTCCGACCGGGCGAACGTTTATGGCGAGGTGGCCCTTGAATTCAGGCAGATCGTCCGGGACGCGGAGTTCTTCGGGTATGATGTGGTCTCGGCAATCCGTCACCTCTCCGAGACCACTCCCTCGGAGAAGCTCAAGGATTTCCTCGAAGACCTCCTCTCGGTGATCGAGAGCGGCGGGGACATGGCCGAGTTCCTCTCGATGCGGGTTCGCCTGTACCAGGAGGAGGCACGGTTCGAGCAGCGGCAGTTTCTGAATGTCCTCTCCATTGTTGCCGAATCCTATGTGACCCTCTTTGTCGCGGGCCCCCTCTTCCTGATCATCATCATGGTGGTCATGGGGATGATGGGTGGCTCTGCCGTGCTCCAGCTCGCGCTGGTCACCTACATCGTACTGCCTATCGGTTCGATCGTCTTCATCCTCTTAATCGATCTCATTTCCATCAAGACCGAGAAGACCGAACGGTATGTCAGGACCAAGTGGCTCCATACCTTTTCCGATGTCACCATTGTCAGGAAGCCGGACGAGGATACCCTTTTTGAACAGCTGAAGAAGTACGACCAGCTCAGGAATCTTGTATACAACCTGAAGCACCCGCTGGAGAGCTTCATCTCGAACGCCAACCATACCCTGTACGTCACCGTCCCGGTTGCGATGATCTATGTCATCATCGTATTCCTGAGAGCCCCGCATTATACCGACATCGAGACGTACATCACGGTTGTCGACGATCACATCGTCATCGCGCTCCTCATGATCCTCATCCCGTACGCAGTCTTCTACGAGATCTGGTCCCGCAAGGTTCTCGGCATCCAGGCGCTCATCCCGGATTTCCTCGAGCGGATGGCGGGCATCAACCAGGTGGGCCTCACCATCGCCCAGGCCATCGCCATCATGGTGAATACCAACCTCGGGCTGCTCAGCTACGAGATCCGGCGGATCAAGCGGGACATGGAATGGGGCGCCAATTTCACCGAGGCGCTGATGCGTTTTGAGGAACGTGTGAGCACGCCCTCCATTGCACGGACGGTCACCCTGATCACGAAAGCAAGCGAGATGAGCGGGCAGATCGGCGAAGTCCTCTCCATCGCATCGAGCGACGCCAAGATGACCGAGATCCTGAAAAAGGAGCGCCTCTCCGAGATGTTCATCTACACGGCAATCGTGTACCTCTCGTTCTTCGTCTTCCTGTTCGTCGTGGGCGTGCTGACCACGCAGTTCCTGCCGGTTCTCGCCAACATCTCGACGCAGGGGCTTCCCGCCTCGGGAGCACTCTCCGGTATCGGATCCATTCCCGTCATCACCTTCAGCCGGCTGCTGTACCATGCCTGCCTTGTCCAGGCCATCTTCTCCGGGCTCATCGCCGGACAGATGGGGGAATCCTCGCTTGCAGCGGGCGTCAAGCATTCCTGCATCCTGCTGATCATCGCGCTGATAGCATTCAACTTCGTCCTCGTCGTGTGAAACGTCCGGTTGAGATAGTGTTAAATGAATAAAGCGAGGATGTCGTTATGAGGTACACAAATCATGTGCACAGTTGGCGGGCCGGTTGACATCGACCTTCCCCCGGATCGGGTGAAGGGGAAGGACTACCGGTGCAATGAATGCGGCGAGAAGTTCAAGGGCGTAGGCAAGAGGCCCGTCTGCCCCAGCTGCCAGTCTGAAGACGTATCGGCAGCATGAGGTATTCCCTCAGGGACGGGCTCCTGCTGATCCAGGGAGACCACTCGTTCCTCCTTGTCGGGACGGCTACGGAAAAATTCTCCCTGTGCATAGAGACATCCCAGGATGAATTCTGCCAGGGTGTGATGCCCGGTGACATCATCGCTGTTTCCGCACCCGAAGGCGGGCCGGTTGAGCCTGCGCTGATGCTGATGGAACTTGTCAGGACATACCACGTGCCGCTTCTCGTCCTGCCAAAGGACCACCCGGGTTCCAGAAGGATGTCCCGGGTTGTGTCGGTTGCCCCGGAGATCCATACCAGCTGCTCTATCCGCAGGGGGACCCATCCCGAGCAGCATCTGATCTGCTCGAGCGACGAGCTGGCCGGGATGGTGCTGAAAGGGGATGGGAGCAACGTGGAAATCCTGCACCTTCCTCAGAATGCCGCGGTACGCCGGATACAGATGAGCATACATACCCGTTTCTCATAAAAAACCGGAACGCAGTGTCCGGAACACGATATTATGTTCCCGGTGCATACCGACGTCGGCGCGAAATAACAACGCATATATCCCATTTTTCCCAAGTATTGTACTTGCCGTGAGAGGAGGGTTGGATGAAGACTGAGGTCTTAAAAAACATCAAAAAGGCTGAAGAAGAGTACCAGTCCACCATCAGCAAAGCTCAGGAAGAGAAGAAGCAACGGCATTCTCAGGCCGAGCTCGAGGCTGATAACCTGGTATCCAAGGCGCAGAGCAATGCAGAACAATACAAAAAGCTGAAACTGGAAGAAGCACGGCACCAGGCGGCACTTAAGCACGCTGAAATCATCAAAAGCGGCAATCAGCGCGCAGCGACACTGAAAGTGAAGGGCGAACAGAACCTTCCGGAAGCGGTGCAGCTGCTGGTTTTGCGGTTTAAGGAGCAGCTGCATGTTAAAGCCTAAGCAGATGAGCCGGCTTCTCATCGCGGCCTCGCGGGACCAGATGGCCCCGGTTATTGCGGAACTGTACCGCCATAACCTGTTCCACATCGAGGAATATGTTGATGTGGGGGCAGAAGGCTACGAGGGCTTTAAAATAGGTACGCCTCTTTCAGGTGCAAGCGAAAAGTCCGCAGATCTCATCAAGATCCGGGCGATCACCAATGCCGTCTCGCTGAGTGCAGACGACGTTGAATCCGGCCCGTCCTGTTCCATGGACGAGCTGCAGGCGAGAATCGAACGGGAACTCCCGCCCCTGGAGCGGGAAGTCGAGGAGCTGACGGTCAGGCGCTCCAAACTCGATGCACGGGAGAAGGAACTCGAACAGAAGATCAACGAGCTCACCCCGTTTACCGACATACCGGTTGACCTGAATCTGTATCACGGTTACAAGAGATTCACCACCATTGCCGGCTATGTATCCCGCGAATTCGTTCTCGCCGTTCCCCACGAGAAATTTCTCTCACAGGGGAAGGAAAAGAATTTTCTTGTCATGGTCTACCCGACCGAGCGCAAAAGCGAAGTCGAGAAGACCCTGCAGGAGGCCGGGTTCCAGTCGGTGCCCGTTCCCAACGAATCAGGCTCTGCAAAAGGGCGGATCGAGTTTTACGAAGGCGAGATCGCCGCAATCAGAAAGGAGATTCTGGAGATCAGCAGTCAGCTCGAGGATGTGAAGAAGAAACATGCAGGCTTCCTGGTTGCGTGCGAAGAACTCCTGAAAGCAGAGGTCGACCAGACGGAAGCCCCGCTTCGCTTCGCGACCATGAAACAGACGTTTATCGCGGAAGGCTGGATTCCGTCCGACAAGGTAACCGCCGTCACAAATTCCCTTGTACATGTTACGGAGGGGAAGATCTTTGTGACGGTAGTTCCGTCAGATCCCGTGCACGACAAGGTACCGGTGGAATACAACAACCCGGACTTTGCAAAACCGACGCAGGTGTTCATGGATGTGTATTCCCGGCCCAGTTACACGGAAGTCGATCCGACGCTGATGATCTCCATCGTCTTTCCCCTGTTCTTCGGGTTGATTCTCGGGGACGTCGGGTACGGACTGATACTCCTTGCCATGGCATTCTGGCTCAGGAAGTATCTAAAAGGAGAAGATGGCCGGCACCTGCTCGCCGTTCTCCGGAATGCGAGCATTTCCACGATATTCTTTGGTATCATTTTCAGCGAATTCCTGGGATTCGCGATTCCCGGATGGAATCCCATCCTGTATTCCCGTCACCTCATGTCCGAGCACGGAGGCCACGGGCCGAACATCCCGGAACTGATGATCCTGTCGATCTGGATAGGTATCGTACATATCACGCTCGGCCGTGTGCTTGGCATGTATAACCATGCAAAGCAGGACCACGGCCACCACCGCACACTCGCCGTAATGGCCAATTTCGGCTGGCTTGCCGTGATGTGGGGGATACTCATCACCATCTGGTCGACGGTCGCGATGCCGCTGATGCCCGATCTTACCGGGCTCCCGCTTATCGCAACGATACCGCCGGTCGGATTCGGCCTGAATGTCGGACACGTCATTGGTATTGTGCTCCTCCTTGCAGGCATCATATGCATTGCACGGGAGTCCGTTCTTGAAGTTATTGAATTGCCCACGATCGTCTCCCACGTGCTCTCGTATGCCCGTATCGTCGCAGTCGGGCTGTCGTCGGTAGCAATCGCGATGGTCGTCAATTTCATGTCAATTACCATGTTCATCGAGCCCCAGCTCGAAAATCTGACAATTCCAGGAATTGTCCTTATCCTTGTCGGTATCGCAGTGTTCGTCTTTGGCCATGCGCTGAACACGGCACTGGGCATCCTTGGCGGGGGTCTTCACTCTATTCGTTTGCATTACGTTGAATTCTTCACCAAGTTCTACAAGGGTGGAGGCAGGAAGTACATCCCCTTCGGGATGAAACGCAGATTTACTGAGGAATAAATTATGGCAGCAGAAGTTGTAGCAGCAGTTGATGTAATGAGTGTCGAACAGATTGCAGCATCGCAGATGGGAATGAAAGCGCTGGGCGCAGGTATCGCCGTAGGCTTGACCGGTATCGGGTCCGGTGTCGCTGAGATGGGTATCGGTTCAGCAGCCGTCGGAGCCGTTGCAGAGAACAAGGATATGTTCGGTCTCGCCCTGCTCTTCACCGTCATCCCGGAAACCATCGTCATTTTCGGTCTGGTCGTCGCCCTCCTGCTCCTGTTCGTATAACACGAGGCAGACAATGGGATCAGATGTGAAAGAACAGAACGTATGCCCCAATTGCGGCCATGTCCATACCCCCGGGGATGAGAACATCGGCCTCGAAAAGCTCGTGAAGGATATCCGGGAAAAGGCAAAAGCTGAGGCGGAGAAGCTCAAAGCCGAGGCAAAAGCCGATTCAGACAAGATCCTGATGCAGGCAGCAAAGAGGGCTGAGACGATCAAACTGAGCGCAGATGATGAGGTGCAGAAACAGACCTCCCATATTGTAAGCCAGGATGTCTCAGCGGCAAACCTGATCGTCAAGCGTGAGCTCCTGAACACCCAGAAGGCGCTCCTTGACCGGGTTTACGAGGCCACGAGAAAGGAGATTGTCGCACTCCCCGAAAGCTTCCACCGCGAAGCGATCAAAAAACTCCTCACCGACGCACACCGGGAAATCCCGGCCGGGAAGGTATCCTGCAATGCCCGCGATGTCGCCGCCCTGAAAGCGGTTATCGCCGATAATGCAGGATTCTCGAAATTCAGGGTCGGGGACCCTGTCAATATCGACGGGGGAATTCTCGTGGAGAGCGAGGGGGCAGCATTGCAGATAGACTTCAGTTACCGCACAATCCTTGCGAAAGTCTGGGAATCCGGGTTGAAAGATGCATCCGATATCCTGTTTGGATAAGGAGGTACACGTATGGTTGGGATGAGAGGTATCTCAGCACCGTACATTTATGTGTGTACCAGGATGCGGGTCCGGAAGGCAAAGCTGATCCCGCGGGAGGAATACCAGCGGATGCTGAATATGGGCCTTTCCGAGATTACCCGTATCATCGGTGAAACCGAATACAAACAGGAGATTGATGAACTCGGCACGACTTTTAAGGGAATCGATCTGATCGAGGTAGCCCTGAGCTGGAACCTGGCCAAGGAATACCAGAAGATCCAGGAGATTACGCCGGGGACCTTAAAAACGTTCACGCAGGCGTACCTCCGCCGCTGGGATATCCAGAATGTCCTGACCATCCTTCGGGGCAGGATGCAGGGTGCAAAGACCGGCAAGATCAAGGAGATCCTTGTGCCCGCAGGAAGTCTTGACACGCAGGCACTCGACCGTCTTCTGGGAGAGGAGAATCCGGAACGGATTATCGAATCCCTCAAAGGTCATCGCATGTACCCGGTGCTGGCGCGCGAATACCCGTTTGCGAAGGAGAGCGGCTCCTTCTCCCGGATGGAGAATGAGCTGTTCAAGCAGTTCTACGCTGAGATTATCGCCGGGGCCGAGAGCGGGATCAAGGGCGGAAACCTGTTCCTTGATTTCATCAGGCTTGACATCGACATCAAGAACCTGAAAACCCTGTTCCGGCTGCGTGCTGATGCGTTCGATGCGGATATCCGCGAGATGCATATCCCCGGCGGGGCACTTTCGGCAACCGACTTTGCGAACCTGAACACGATCAGGAACCAGGGTGAGTTTATCGATATGCTGAAGGGACTGTACCGTCAGAAAGCCCTTCTGGCCCTCCTTGATGAAATCAGGGAGGAGAAGACCATCCGTGATGTGGAGACCCGCCTGACACGGGTTCAGCTGGAGCAGATGGAGAAGATGTCAAAACGCCACCCCATCTCCATCCACCCCATCCTCGTCTACCTCGAGAAGAAGAAGTACGAGGTTTTCAACCTGCGGGCACTGGCACGGGGCAAGGAATCGAAACTCCCGTCGGAGAAGATCGTGGACTACCTGGTGATGTAACATGGAGATCGCAGTTATCGGAAACAGTGAGTTCATCCTCGGCTTCCGGCTTGCAGGGATCCACAAGACCTATGCAGCGGAGAACGACGAGAAACTCGTTGAGCATATCACCAGCGTGCTGCGGGATCCCGATGTTGGTATCCTGGTCATGAATTCGGGAGATATGGAAAAGGTCCCGCGGAAACTCCGCGCAACGCTGGATAATTCCGTTAAACCAACCGTCATCACCATCGGCGGCGGCGAGGAAGGCGGACTCTCCCTGCGGGAGAAAATCAAGAGATCGGTGGGTGTTGATCTGTGGAAGTAAACGAGAAAAAGACCAAAGAAGCAAAACAAGGGATTCTCAAAAGAATCGCCGGCCCTGTCGTTACGGCAGTCAACCTTGACGCCCACATGTACGATGTGGTGAAGGTCGGCAAAGAAGAGCTGATGGGAGAAGTCATCAAGATCCAGGGCGAGAACGTCATCATCCAGGTGTACGAGGATACCTCGGGTATCCGCCCGGGCGAGCCGGTGTCCAACACCGGGCTGTCGCTCGCAGCGGAACTCGGTCCGGGCCTCCTGACCAGTATCTATGACGGGATCCAGCGCCCGCTCGCGGTGCTCGTCGACAAGATGGGCAACTTCATCGAGCGCGGCGTCTCAGCCCCGGGGCTCTCCCACGAGAAGAAGTGGACGTTCAAGCCGATCGCCAAGGTCGGCCAGACGGTCGAACCGGGCACCATCATCGGCGAAGTGCAGGAGACCAACATCGTCCATAAGATCATGATCCCCCCCAACGCGAAGCCGGGGAAGGTCAGGGTCATCAAGAGCGGGGACTTCACTGTCGACGAGACCGTCTGTGTGCTCGAGGACGGAAGAGAGTTCCCCATGATCCAGCGCTGGCCGGTCCGTGTCCCGCGTCCCGTGAAGGAGAAGAAGAACCCGACGATCCCGCTGATCACCGGTCAGCGTATCCTCGACGGCCTCTTCCCGATTGCGAAGGGCGGCACCGCCGCGATTCCCGGCCCGTTCGGGAGCGGCAAGACGGTCACCCAGCAGCAGCTGGCCAAGTGGTCGGATGCCGAGATCGTGGTCTACATCGGCTGCGGCGAACGCGGCAACGAGATGACGGAAGTTCTTACCGAATTCCCGCACCTGGAAGACCCGAAGAGCGGAAAGCCCCTCATGGAGCGGACGGTGCTGATTGCAAACACCTCCAACATGCCGGTGGCTGCCCGTGAGGCATCGGTTTACACCGGTATCACCATCGCGGAGTACTTCCGTGATATGGGGTACGACGTCTCGCTGATGGCGGACTCGACCTCCCGCTGGGCAGAAGCCATGCGTGAGATCTCCAGCCGTCTCGAAGAGATGCCTGGTGAAGAAGGTTACCCGGCATACCTCGCCGCCCGCCTCTCGGAGTTCTACGAGCGGGCCGGCCTGGTCACCAGCCTCAACGGCGATCCCGGGTCCGTCTCGGTCATCGGGGCAGTATCCCCGCCGGGCGGAGACTTCTCGGAGCCGGTCACCCAGAATACCCTGCGTATCGTGAAGGTCTTCTGGGCGCTCGACGCCAAGCTCTCCCAGCGCCGGCATTTCCCGGCCATCAACTGGCTCAACTCCTACTCGCTCTACCTCGAAGCCCTCCAGGGCTACTACGACAAGGAGGTCTCCCCCGAGTGGAACAAGATCCGGTCGTGGGCCATGGAGGTTCTCCAGAAGGAAGCCGAGCTGCAGGAGATTGTGCAGCTCGTCGGATCCGACGCCCTGCCCGAGGCCGAGCAGGTCACCATCGAGGTAGCCCGCATGATCCGCGAGATCTTCCTCCAGCAGAACGCGTATGACTCGGTTGACACGTTCTGTGACATGACCAAGCAGTACGACATGATGAAGGCGATCAAGCTCTTCGCCGATCTTGCCTA
>Ga0302253_1000437_pt1 | contig 35234 bp, 40 predicted proteins | sample AAG_RA_Trp_MG_FD_193537 | JGI IMG/M metagenome (GOLD analysis project Ga0302253, IMG submission 193537) | Enriched activated sludge microbial communities from anaerobic digester in WTTP, New Holstein, Wisconsin, United States - AAG_RA_Trp | ecosystem: Engineered > Bioreactor > Anaerobic >...
GCCTTCAAAGGAATCATTTTTTTTGGACTACGGGCTCACCTGGCCTGAACAGGGATCAGAATGCCGGCAGTCCCAAGCCAGGAACCGTGACATTGCATCAGAGGTGCAGGGGTTGCTTTCCCGGGTCTCCTGGTGTTTCAAACCTCTGTTGTATCAAACAGAAAAGAGCCGGGAGCATAGGAGGTGAGGTGCAGGATTATTCTTCGTCCCCGAAATCCAGATAGGTAGAGAGGAGCTCGAGCGCTTCCAGCTCGCGCGCACCGCCGCATTTCCTGATAAGTGAGGCATGGTGCCGGATCAGGTCGTGGAGATGGGGGTCGCGGGATTGCTGGAACCGGGTCGCGTGAACGGTCGCGTCAATGATACTGTTGAAACCACGATTGACCGGGTGCAGGGCCAGGCTGCAGATCGTCTCTTTCAGGAGGGTGAGGGTGACGATCAGAGCCTCATTGGTCTCCTGGTCAATCTCGGCCTGGTAGGCTGCCCAGGCTTCCACCCCGGAAAGTCGCTGGACGGCAATCTCCCCCACCTGTTCATCGATAAAATCTTCCGGTGGCAGATCTTCGAAGGCTGTTTTCACATAGACCACCGGGTCGTAGAGAAAATTTGCCACGACCCAGCCGTGCTCCCTTATCCGCTCGGCAGTATGACTTCCCCGGAATACCACCATCCGCGCCACTCCGTTCCGGTAGATGATGCCCATGGGTGCCGCATTCCGGCAGGTAGTGGCGATAACCTCGTTGATCCCCTCTCTCAATAGTCCCATTGCCATCCTTCACCCAGAGCGATATAGAGGGAGGCAATGATAATATCTGCGATTGAGCCGGGATTTATGCCGCCATCGATCAATTCCTGGTCGAACCGGGCGATGTCGCGGATTCCTTCCCTTACCTCCCGTGCCTTTCTCATGACCTCCCAGGCGACGTCTCGGCCATGCTTCTTGATGATAAACGTATCAGGTTCGGTGGACAGGAGATCCATGAACGTTCCCACTACAGCCCCGCATCCCCCATGATGGGATTTGAGGAGATCGGCCCCTCGCCGGGTAAGGGCAAATCCGTTGATCCATTCACGGGCAACCATGTCATGTTTGGCAGAATACAGCATGACATCGTATAACGTCATCCGGCGTTCTCTGAGTTCATCGGTAGCGCGTGGATCGTTCACATCAAGCTCATCGTCCTTCAACACCCTGACCCGCGTTTTTCCAAAAGCCCGGTAAAAGAGGATAGCATCTTCGACAGTAGTCTCTGATATGATACGGCAGGCACCGGGGATATCCCCGCCGCAGAGAAGGGGGATCAGCAGGATAAAAGCCCCGAAATGGGTGTTCCCCCCCGAATGGACGTTGGTTCGTCCGACTGCATCGAGGATAATGTCCCCGATCCCCCCTTCGCACTGCTCCGCCCTTTCGAGCGCTTTGCGTGAAAGGATGGTCGATGCAAGGAAATGTTCGAGCCGGGTCTCGGCATAGTCATGGCACCGGTCCACGTTTCCCGGTTTGGGGAAAGCGCAGACCTCGAGCATCATCGCAAGTTGCGCACGGTCAGCACGTGTCATCGGTTGCCCGTTCATAAAACAACCAGTGCATCAGTTTCTCTGAAAGTTCCCGTTTCTTCCGCATGTACTCGCTGTTGGTCAGGCCTGCCTGCCGTATCGTGAGATCGCGGAACATGCAGGGAGAGGAATCCTTGCAGCACCAGGCCAGGCTGCCAAAACAGGTCTGTTTCCCCTCGGCCAGGGGGGTATCTTTGACGTATTCCTGCTTCAGCTTCATGTATTCTTCCCTTGTCACCCCTGCCTTTTCCAGGGTCGGTATGAGGGGGCAGTTCTTGACCGGCATGCAGCAGAACGCGAGGGAACGGAGATCCCCACCCCTGCAGAGCTGTTTTGGGGAGTTGTACCAGCCATGCTCATCAGCATACCGGGATATGGCAGCATCGAGGCCTCCAAGCGTCCGCTCATCGGCTTTCCGCGCGAGCGAGACCATGTCTGCACCATGGGAGAGCATCTCTTTCATCCGTTCAAAGGTATGCATGGAATTGTTTGCGATGATGAAGATGGGGCAGTTGTTCCGCATCTGCCGGATCTTCTGGTATCCAAAGTCCATCAGGTCGACATGAAGGATATCGGCGCCGGCTTTCCAGAGAAGCTGTGCCAGAGCTGCATCGTTGGAATGTATCCCTGCCCGGATCTTCACAGAGACAACGACCCCTTCGGACTTGAGCGTCTGTACGCACCGGACAAGTTCATCAGGATGATGGAGGTAATATTCACCGACCCCGGCCTGTTTCATCGGCTCCTGGCGGCAGTGGGCATCGATCTCATAGATCACCTCGTCTCCGAGCTGCCGGGCGGCCTCCCGGAACGAGTCAGGGCGGCTCCCCCTCATATTGACTCCGGTCACAACATCACTCCTCCGGAGCTGCCGGACCTGCTCAGCGATCTCCTTGAGCGGGTCATCACAGAGGAACTCCTTTCTCCCTTTTGCCGCGATCTCATGGCTGGCAGCGAGCGTCTTTTCATCGATGGAGTATCCCCCGATAAAGGCAGCTCCGACATGCGCCTCCCGCTCGATCACATACGTGGCGTCCACGATTCCGGCCATTGACGCTATGGCAAGGGGAGTCTTTACCACCCTACGATTGAGAATGATTCCAAACCTTCGGAAATATTCGTTATTTTCCATATGTAACACGCTGGACAGGTATCAAAATTACACCGAATGCAGTAGATGATCCATTGTATGGGATTATAAATCGTTTGAATACCTTAAAAATAAACCGGAAGGATTATACAAAAAATGGTATAAAAATCCTTTCTTCCCTCCCTCCAGTGCCTGCGGATTCCTGCATTTTGAGGTGCTGCCTGGAATGTTCGGGGGGAAAATTGGCAATTGTTTTACGTCCATCAGTACAACGTATTACCATATGAGTAAGAAGGGCATCCTCCTTGTGGGCCATGGAAGTAAACTCCCGTATAATAAAGAACTTGTCGAAGAGACTGCCGGGCTTATTGCCAGGCGATATCCGGATTTTATCGTAAAATGCGGATTTATGAACATGAACTCCCCCTCCATCAAGGACTCCATGGATGCGTTCCGGAATGAGCCGATCGAAGTGCTGGTTGTCGTGCCGCTGTTCCTTGCCAAAGGGGTGCATATCCTGCAGGATATCCCGGAGATTATAGGGCTATCGGGCGGGGAGACAAAGGGGCAGTTTGCCATGAACGGAAAGAACATCCCCCTCCTCTATGCTGATCCCATCGGCAGCGACCCGCTTCTTGCTGACCTGATGATAAAGAATGCCGAACGGGTGCTCTCAACCCTGTAATCCTTCATGCGAATTCTTGTCATCGACACGATCCATGGCGGTCTTGACATCGCAGGATACCTGAACGGCAGGGGCCATTTCACCGACCTGGTCGATGTTTACCGAGGAAAGGTGGGGATAGATGCCGCAACCGCAGCAGAGCGGTCGTATGATCTGGCAATTGCACCGGTTCACCTCGATCCATGGCACCCGCTGCTCCGGTCGCTTACGGTCCCCGTCATCTCACACCACGATGCGGTAAGGTGGATCATCGGAAAGGACAGGCCTGCACCGTTCATCGAGATCACGGGGGCCAGGGGCAAGACGACCACTGCCTGTGCACTTGCCCATGTCATGAAGGGGCCGGGCATCCTCCATACTTCCATCGGAACCTACCGTTTCCCGGAAAAGGAGCTTCTCTGGAAGAAGAGTATTACCCCCTCCTCCCTTGTCCCGGCGGCAGAAGAGGCGCTGCGTATCGGGGGTTGGTGCATCAGCGAGGTCTCCCTCGGGTGCACGGGTGCAGGGGAGTATGGGATCATCACCTCATCGGAGGATTACCTTTTCGCCGGTGGAAAAAGGAAGGCCCTCACCGAGAAGATCCGATCCGGGCAGCGGCTGCCCCACCTTCTGGTAGCCCCTGGAATTGACGCCCCGGGTGCAGTGCCCGTTGAATCGGTCACTGTCACTGATGGAGAGGTGTGCCGGTATGAATGCGGGGGAATGACCGGGACCTTTGGATCCCCGCTCCTCCTGCTCGAAAGTTACCGGATACCCCTGCAGCTCGCTGCCGCTGCCGGGTGTGATCTGGGGGGCGACCCGTCACGGCTCGCATCGTTTCAGGCCATCCCGGGCAGGATGTCCCAGACATCCGAAGGAGGGATCCGGATCATCGATAATTCCAATTCAGGGACCAGTGCACTGACCACCCGGTCTGCAGTGCAGTACGCAAGGAAGATTACCGGCAGAGAGGAGATCACGCTCGTCACCGGGAAAGAGACCGGGGCGGTCTGCGAGGGATTTCCAAGAGAGGATATCCTGGCTTTGATCGGTGAGATCCAACCTGCCAGGGTGATCATGGTAGGCAGCGAATATGCCGGGATCGGAGATGATCCCGGATGCAGGGGTATCCCGTCCCACTATGCTGGATCCCTTGCCGAGGGGATTTCCATCGCACGTACCCTTACCAGCTGTGGAAGCATTGTCCTTTCTGTGAAGTGCTGGAGGTGAGAGAAGCCATGAAGTATATGCAGCCGAGGCCGAGTTCGATTGTCGCTGCCCTCTATACCGCCCGCGATCTCGAGGTCGATGTAGCCGTACTCCACGGGCCGTCAGGATGCTCGTTCAAGCATGCCCGGCTCCTTGAAGAGGACGGGATGCGGGTGCTGACCACCTCGCTCGCCGACCACGAGTTCATCTTCGGGGGGCAGGAGCCGCTCGAACGGGTCCTCAGGTATGCCGAGGAGCAGTTCCACCCTCACCGGATGGCGGTAGTGGGCACCTGTGTCTCCATGATCATCGGTGAGGATCTCAAGTCAGCAGTAACCCTCTCGGGCGTCTCAACGCCGACCATCGCGATCGAGATCCATGCAGGATACCCCGAGAACATAGAAGGAGTAATCGCCACCCTTGAACCCGCCGCTGAGGCAGGATGGATCTCGGCCGATGAACTCGAACGCCAGAAATACCTGCTCGGGATGGCAAACGAAGTGGAGCGTCTCCGGGGAGCAGCCTGCAAACCGTATATAGAGCCCTCCCGGGGGGATCTCAAACATCTTGTTGCGGGAAGGCTGGCCGCCCTTGCCGGTTCGGGAAAGAGGGGGGTTGCGATCATGAACGCCAAGAAAGAGACCGCATACATGTTCGCGGATGAACTCCTGGCGCTCCATGACCTCTGCCCCTGTGCCGACATCACGTATCTTGCAAACCTTGAAGCCAGGGGTCTTCCGAAGGTCCGGCAAGATGCCCGGCGGATCCTTGCCGGGATGACCGGGCGCGGGCTGGAACCCGGGCTTTTAGGGGCCCTCGATGAGTACGGTGCAAACGGAGAGGCGGCAGGGAAGCGGCTTTCAGAACTCGACCCTGAGTTTGCGCTCATTGTCGGGGTTCCGCATGCGATCCCCCGGGAATATACCGATGGGATCGAATGCTTCTCGATAACGAACGGCCCGCGGCAGGTCGAGCCACTCCGTGACCTTGGGCACCGGCACGTTGTCGTTGAGGTGGATCTCCATCCCCGGACCCTTGGCGTGAAAGATATTGTCGAGAGCGAGTTTGGTGCGATCCTCCGGAGCATGTCATGCGAGCCCTGATGATCTCAGGGGACCGTTCAGGGAGCGGGAAGACCAGCATCAGCCTCGCGATCGCTGCGCTGCTCTCCCAGAAGATGACGGTCCAGACGTTCAAAGTGGGCATGGACTACATCGATCCCTCCTACCTCACCGGAGTTACAGGGCGTCCCTGCCGTAACCTGGATACCTTCGTGATGGAAAGAACAGACCTTGCCAGGATCTTCGCCCACGGTATGGAGGGATCCGATTGTGGCCTTGTAGAAGGTGTCAGGGGTCTTTACGAGGGGGCAGAGTCCCTCGGCGATGAGGGGAGCAGTGCAGCGGTCGCAAAGCTCCTGAACATACCGGTCGTACTGGTGGTAAGTGCACGGAGCATCACCCGGAGTGCGGCTGCGATTGTGAAGGGATTCCAATCATTTGACCCAGCGATCGATATCAGGGGGATCATCCTGAACAATGTCTCCGGGCCACAGCATGTCCGGAAGGCTACCGAGGCGATCGAGCACCATTGCGGGGTCCCGGTCATCGGGGCAGTACCACGCCAGCCTGACATGGAGCTTGCGATGCGCCACCTGGGGCTGGTGCCCTATCTCGAAGGAAAGACTGCTCCTGCGTTTCTCCGGCGCATCCAGGACATTACTGCAATGGTGGGGGATCATATCGATCCCGATCTCCTCCTCGGACTGTCAGCCACAGTCCCCACCCCTCCTGGCCATGATCCCCTGTTCGAGCCTGCGGAGGCACCCGATACGACCATCGCAGTTGCACTCGATGAAGCGTTTAACTTCTATTATGCGGATCTCTTTGACCACCTCAGGGCTGGCGGGGCAAAGGTAGTCACCTTCAGCCCGATCCATGACCGGCTGCCGGAGGCGGACGGGTACATCTTCGGAGGGGGATACCCCGAACTGTTCCTGCATGAACTTGAGGCAAACGATCGGATGAGGGATGCGGTACATGAGAGGTCGCGGGAGGGCATCCCGATATACGCCGAATGCGGGGGCCTGATGTACCTCACCGGGGCGATACGGACGAAAGCGGGATGGCAGGGATCAGACAAGGAGGAGTCCTGCGCGATGTGCGGGGTCTTTGATGGTGAAACGATGATGCCTGCACGCCGGATTGTCAGTTATGTCGAAGGAGAGAGTCAGGGAGGAAATCCGCTCGGTGCAGGTCATTTCAGGGGCCATGAGTTCCATTACTCTGATGTGAATCTCCCGGCGGATACCCGGTTCTCCTACCTTCTCTCGCGTGGCAAAGGGATAAAGGGGCAGCTCGATGGTGCCGTCCGGGACAATACAATCGGGAGCTACACCCACCTTCACCCGGTAAGCAGCCGGAACATGTTCTCGTCTTTTATCGCCTCCTGCAGGACCGGCGCCCGGGGATAACCAGCAGGTAAAAAATACTAGTACTTCCAAATCTAGCAGGTATGATCATCTATATTGACGGGAAGTATCTGCCAAAGGAAGAGGCACACATCTCTGTCTTTGACCATGGATTCCTCTATGGGGACGGGGTCTTTGAAGGGATCCGTGCCTACAACGGCAGGGTCTTCCGCCTCCAGGAGCACCTCGACCGGTTATATGACTCTGCACGGACCATTGACCTCAAGGTCCCGGTCCCAAAAGAGGAGATGGCCGGGATCATCCTTGAGGTGCTCAGGAGGAACAATCTCTCGAACGGCTATATCCGGCCACTCGTCACGAGGGGTGTGGGAGACCTTGGACTCGACCCGAGGAAGTGCCCGATAGCCTCGGTGATCGTGATCGCCGTTGAATGGGGTGCGATGTACGGTGATCTCTATGAGAAGGGCCTCAAAGCGATCACAGTCTCGGTCAGGAGGAACCCTGCCGAAGCGCTCCCGCCGAATGTCAAGAGCCTGAACTACTTGAACAACATCCTCGGCAAGATCGAGGCGAACTACAAGGGCGGCGATGAGGCGATATTCTTTGATACCAACGGGTATATGTCGGAGGGGTCGGGCGACAATATCTTCATTGTGAAAAATGGGATCATCTTCACCCCACCAACGCTGAACAACCTCAGGGGGATCACCCGTGCCGTGGTCCTTGAGATTGCGAAATCACATGGCCTTACCCTGGTGGAGCAGAACCTCGGGTATTACGATATGTATTCAGCAGACGAGGTCTTTGTCACGGGCACTGCGGCCGAGGTCGCCCCGATTGTCCTGATCGATGGCCGTGCGATCGGCACCGGAAAACCCGGCCCTGTCACCCGCCAGCTGATGGCAGCGTTCAGGACGGTCACCGAGACTGAAGGGACCCCGATCAACCAGTGATACTCCTCGCCATCCCCATCCACAATTATTTTTACGTTGAAGATCTAACAGGATAAAGCAACTTTGCTGCTATAGTGTAGTCCGGCCAATCATTTCGGCCTTTCACGCCGAAGACTGGGGTTCGAATCCCCATAGCAGCACTCTTTTCATGACCCCCGATTTATGCGATTAGCAACCAGATGTTCCCGATAGCCTCGAGGGATGAGGGGAATGATGGCGCTGAATGCGGGATCACTTCTGGTACCTGGATCACCTTAAAATTAAGCCCATTTTGGGCTCCGTTTCCCCCATTTTGAACATGGGACCGCATTTCCATTGGAAATTGTGTTTATACACATGGATAATATTGACAAAATCGCTTCATTTCAAAAAATAGTCGCAAATATCTGATTAAAAATGATCTCTTTATTGAGGTTCTGTACGAGAGAAATAGGAGGTAGTAGAATACTCTGATGGAACAGGAAGAAGCCCGTGCATGCAATCTGTGAAGGACTTTTGCGGACCAGTAATCGGTTGATTTTATGGGATTAAAAGAATATTTAAACGTTTATTTTCAATATATCGCGTTTACAGAGCTTTTTAGTGGTTTTAAGAGAGGATGGCATGCCAGATGAGCGGTTATACCTCCGAAACCTTTAAACATCTGGAGCTGATCCTCACAATGGGGACTTTCAATGGTTGCAGCGGAAAAGCCTGGTATTGAATTCCCGAGCGTGCTCGACCGTGCCTACAAGGAATACAAGCGCCACCTGAAGGTGGAGGATATCATGAGTAGGGAGGTTGCCATCACAACCCCCGACACCATCATGGCAGATGCCGCAAAGCAGATGGGTGAGAAACATATCGGGAGCCTGATCGTCATGCAATATGGCACCCCGATCGGGATCGTGACCGAACGGGACCTGCTTTCAAAGATCCTGGCAGGGGGTCTTGACATTGGAACGACAAAGGTCAGCCATGTGATGTCGTACCCGCTCGTCAAGATCTGTCCCGACCTGGAGATCAGGGAAGCGGCACGGACCATGATCCGGCGAAAAGGGAGGCTGGCCGTCTTCCAGTGCGGGGATATTGCAGGGGTGATCACGGCATCAGACCTCATCCGGGAGATGCCCGATGCTCCCGAGACGTCCCTTACCGTTGATGAATTCATGACGCGGGACCTAAAAAGCATCGGGGAGGATGAGACCGTTGAAGAGGCAGCCCGTCTCATGGGCAGGGAGCGGATCGGCAGCCTGCTCGTCATGAGGGATGACCACCCTTTGGGGATATTCACGGAACGTGATCTCCTCACCACCTTTATCGCCCGGGACAGGCCCCTTGATGCCCCGGTGAGCATGGCATCCTCATCGCCGCTGATCACTGCTCCCGCCGGAATCAGCATCCATGCCGCCGCAAAGACAATGGCATCAAGACACATCCGCAGGCTAATCCTCATGAAGAAGAAGACCCTGGAAGGGATCATCACCGCGAGGGACCTTGTAGAGGCATACGCCCGGTAGCCTGGCATCACCTGAGAACAGAAGGGTATCAGGGAGGGCTAGTCCACCCTTTGAGATCCTTCCTTCCTGTCACTCCAAAGGAATGGGTACGATCCGCTTTGACGGGACTTGACCCCTGTTCGAAAAGAAGAGGGATATAGTGTTTCTCCGAACCGCATTCCCGGGCAGCATACCCTGAATTTTCTCTTTCCGTTCAGAAGAAGCTGTCAAGACCGATCGACACGGCATAAATCAGCATGGTGATGTGGAAGAGCGGAAGCATCCGAAGGCCGGTATCCGGGGTCCTGTCCCTGCTGATCGCCATGTTTGCCACGAGAAGCAGGCAGAGCCCAAGAACGATTCCCCCCCTTGCTATCCAGCCCAGACGGGTCATGAAGAGGACTGCGGTGACCACATGGATTGCAGTGAAGCCTGCAATCCAGAGCGCTGTTCCCGAAAGCCCGTACAGGGTTGCCACCGTATTCATCCCCCGTGCCCTGTCATTTGCGACATCGATCAGGTCATTTGCTCCAAGATGGGCCTGGGCAAACGGGTAAAAGAACATGAAGTAAAAGAGGGCCAGCATATCGGGAGAGCCGATGCACAGGTACCCAGCGACGGGGAACAGGGCAAAATCGGTGCGTCCCACCAGCTGTGCAAGAGGGAAACGCTGGTTTCGCTTTCTCACCTGGTAAAAGACCTCGACACCATAACTGCAGAGCATGATCAGCAAGACGAATGCCGAATGAGGAAAAGGAAGGGTCGCGGTGAGGAGGACGGTCGCTGTCACAAGGACAATAAATACGACAACTGCCTCCCGGGAAGAGACCAGCCCCTCCGGAATCGGTCGCTTCCCAAACATCCTCCAGTACTTGGTCAGCTTTCCGGTTTCGATGTCCCGGGTATCGTAATGCCTGTCAACATAGTCATTGAGGACAAACCCTGCTTCAAATCCAAGGAAACCGATGAACGCTACTTTCAGGAGGTCATACCACGAGAAGAGACCGTATACGGAAGTGGCAAGGAGGTATCCCGAGCAGAAGAGGACCGGCCATGCAAAAAAGAAATGGAGCCGCAGGAGATCCACATAACCTCTCATGACCCGATGCATACAGGGATTTTCAACACCATCATAATTCAGGTTTTGCGCTGGATGGCTGAGATTCTGATCGGGGCACATGAGTTCACAACGGTTTCGCGCAGGGAGGCGAACGCGGGGCATCCGGATAATCCGGTCACGGGGAGGACGTCCCGCTACCGCCCAATGCCCGTTTTCTTCAATGGCAATTACACGCTCCTCCCCTCGGAATGTATGATAAAGGTAATACGGCAGGAGGGGGAGAGAAGAGGATGTGAGGGGATGTATGGGACGTGCGCTTGTATGACGTATACCCGAAAACAGGGGGAGATGTTCAGGCCCGTTTCATACAGGGAGGACACTTTTTCAGCTGTCGATCGACATCTTCGTTGATGATCTGCTTCATCTCCTGGATCAGCCTCAGGCTAACAACGGCGGGGTCCTCACCAGTCTTCTTTGCAATCTCCTGTGACAGATAGGGGATGGTGTATTCAGAAAACTTCATCGGGGTGCCGGTGATCTTCCAGATCGCAAATTCAAGTTCTTCTTTCAGGGTCGGGCGCATGGATCACTTCCGGGGGAATAACCACCATGAAAAAATGTCGGTTCTAATTATATTACTAAGATTATTTTATAAACCTTATTGATGTGGCAGCCTGAATTCAGACGTAAGCCCATCGCTGCTTTCCCGGGTTTTCACGGATCGCGCCTAAGGACATAATACAGAAATCGTACGCGAGGTCCGGTGCGAAAATCAGGGGGGGGGTGGCAGATCCCTGCTCCCCGCTTCTTCAGGCTGTTTTAAAGGTCCTCTGTACGGTGAAAGAATTCACCACACTCTGGGCATCTGGCTTATTATGGTCGTATACGTTTTCCCAGGTGGAGTAAGGTCCGAAATAGCTGACGATATAGCCTTTCCCATCCATCAACGCGTAATACTGCATATATCTCCGGTCAGCATTGCCCCTTTTATCGCGGGTGTAATATTCAATCTGGTAGGCTCGTGTATCAGAAAGAAGCGCGGGTGCACTCTTGCTCGTCGTTGTTATAAAATAATCCAGCTGCAGCTGAGACACTGCAGAATTGAAATAGTCCTCAAGGATCAGTGTCTTTGGTTTCTGATCAATCTCTACCGTTAAATTGGCGATGTAATTAAAGCACTGGCTGGTCTCGGAATCACAGCCTCTCTCAATCGGTGCGGTCAGGGTAAGGACGGTCCTCCCTGCGGCCGCTTCGTTGATGGTCCAGTTTCTCGGGTAGCGAAGAGAGAACCCGAATTTCTTGTTCTCATAGGTGACCAGGGGATCGAGCGGGATCTCCTCCGTCACTTCGGGAGTCGGCGTCATGGTTGGGTCACCCGTGATCATGACAGCCGTTTCATTCAGTTCTTCTGCTTCCGGATCGGAAGATGAGAGAGCAGAATCCCCCCGAGGAACAGTGAGATTGGGTACACCGGGTGTTTCCTGGGTAGGAGGAATCCCGATGATATTTCCATACTCGTCAACCATAAAGTCATTATGACCTGAAATTTTAGAAAGGTCGATGCCTGCAAAACCGGACGTGCTGTTTGTTCCTGCAAAGGATGGAGGGAGGAGAGGATTAAAAAATACGAGGATGACATTCCCGCAGAGAGACATGATCAGCAGCAGCACAAGCACCTTCTCCCGTATCATTGTTGCACCTCATAAAAATGGGATTATATCCTGTTATATGGATAAATTATGACCTTATAGGCCTTAAAATTTGACATCGCGGTCAGGTCACCCTGCATGCACCAGAAAAAGATGTGATCAGTCCTTGATGAGAATCGCCCCGAATATTACCAGGAAGATTCCGATGATAATCGCAATAATCCCTATGGATCCCTTCAGAACGGTGATGACATCAGGGAGGAATACCCATACTGCATAGGCCCCGAGAGCCAGCAGAATAATTCCCCCAATAAGGCTCGCAACACCTGTTTTATCCATTTCATACTCTCCTTTTACTACTCTATCAGTTCTTTGAATACATAAGAATAGTGCTGTTGAAGGGAGGGTCACCTGGACGATCAGGCATATCGCTTGAAAAAAATAGAATCAGGACGTCTGCTGTCCTTCAGCCTCTTCTTCCATCGCAGCGAATACCTGTCTGAAGATCTCACGGGTCTCAAATCCTTCCTCCCGCGAGAGCCTCTGGATGGCAAAACCCACATGGACGAGTACAAACTCTCCGACTTCCACATCGACCAGATCAAGCCGCACTTCCTGTCTCAAGTCACCGTAATCGACAATCCCGATATTACCCTCTTTCTTCTCAATGACCTCGGCAGGTATTGCGATACACATAGAGTCGGATCCCTGTATTCATATTGTTGTTCTGAAATGATAAAAGAGATGATTGTGGTGGCTTATAGCAACAAAAAAAGAACTAGCTAGCAATGATCCTGAGAGGAACGATTCAAAAGGGCTGCCCGACCGGGTCCCGCACGCCATTCGGAATCCCCGGCGATGTACTGGTTCACGATTCAGGCGAGGAGTGCCAACCAGCATTCCTGGGTTCAGAAGTATTTTCTTCTTAGGGGTGGGTATACCTCCTTAATTCTGGCCTCATCATTCTCACATACAGAGGAGAGAGTGGTTTCTCGCAAGCGTTTTTCCGGAAAAAACAGATCCTGACATCCGGTACAAAACGGGAGTTGCCTGTATGAAAAAAATAATATGATACCTTTGAGGGCCACAAGCATAAAAGATGAAAATGCCGGAGGCATTTTCATATAAAATTAGACTGCCTCAAACCAGTCAGGAAGTATGAAGTCCCCTTCGTTGAGATGGTCGGGCCAGACGATTACCGGCCGAAGGTTCCTTGCAGTTTCATTCCATCGCAACTGTTCCATGTACAGGTCAAATTTGGCCTCCCTGAACTCGGGGGTGAACTGGATCACTCCCCCTTCCATCTCCTCGATAATCTCGGGCATCTCAAGTGAGTGAAGAGCGGTAACCACCGCAGCCTTGTCACGGCTTCCTGCATTTTCAACCGCCTGTGCTGCAATATAGACCCCTTCATAGGTCGATGCTCCCATCATCCCCGGGAAGCCTCCCCACCTCTTCTCGAAATCCTGCTTGAACCGGGAAATATTATCGGCTAACGCCCCGGGTGGGATGGTGTACGGGCTGAACCGGGACTCGATGACTGAGTAGTCACCGTACTGTCCCACTCCGCTATAATAATCAGGATCATCATTGCACTCTACCGCGAGGAAGATAGCATTGATCCCTACATCCCGCCGTGCCTGGGTGACAAGGGGGATCTGCTCGTTGATGAACGTCGCCGGGTAGATAACATCAGGTTGTGCCGCCTTGACCGAGGTGAGCAGGGTCCGGTAATCGGTCTCGCCCATCTTGAAGGTCTCGTTTGCCACGATCGTGATGGGAAGATGCTCCTGTTCGATGGTGTTTATCACCGCGGTCTGCACTCCCTTCCCATAGGGGCTATCCTGGTAGATGAGCGCCATTCGGAGCGGCCTTCCGGATGAGAAGCCAAATTTTTCGTTGATGGCGGGACGGATCACCTCATTAGCAAAGAGAGTGGTCTGGCGCCCGTAGTCATCCGTTGTCGGACAGTAATGGAACGTGGTACTGGTCGGCATGTCAGTCCGCTGCGTGATGATCGGGCTCGATGCCCCGGTAACAATATAGGGAACCTGGTGCTCGTTTACAATCGCCTGGTGCGATGAGACAACCGCACTCGAGAATCCCCCGACAAGGAGATCGACCTTGTCCTCGGTAACCAACCGGGTTACCGCCTTCTGCCCCCCTTCACGGGTCGATTCATCGTCACCGAGGATTGCCTCTATGGGGACTTTCCTGCCGAGGTCTTTGATGTACACCCCGCCGTCCGCATTGATCTCCTCGACAGCAAGCACGGCCGACTGCCAGATATCTTTTCCGGTGGTGCTGGCCGATCCGGTCATTGAGGCAACAACCCCGATCTTGAGGGTCTGTTCAGCCTGAGGCTGCTGAGTACATCCTGCGATGAGAATGACGCCGATCAGCAGCACTGCCCCTACAGCAAACTTCGCGTCCAATCCAAACACCCTGCTATGTTAAAGCATGGCATGGCAGCTCCTATAAAATTTCCCCTTGGAAAAGGCAGGACGGATCAGGGGAGCGTTATATGGGTAATTTCTTTATCGGGGAATAATTCTTCAGGGGAACAGGTTGGATTGATGACGACTATCTCCGGAGTGGCAAAGAGCCTCAGTTCGACGCCGAGGTTAGAGGTCCCTATACCCCGGGTAATGTAAGTACTCACGCCGTTCTCAAGAGAGAGCCCGGAGAGCTCGAATCCCGGCATGGGAATGTCCTGGGGGAGGAACTGCCCCCCATGGGTATGGCCGGCGAGGATGAGATCAGCATCCCAGTTGGCCCGGCATTCAGGCTCATGGATCAGGTAGAGAGTGAATGCACCGGTTTTCGGGACTTCGGGAGGATCCGCCATTCCTGCCCAGCCGTCATCAATACCGACAAGGATCAGCTCCTTTCCGTCTGCATCCACGACAAGGTACTCATTTTTGAGTACTCTCACACCGTTCATCCCAAGCTCGTCAGTGAGCCGGCCGGCATAGACAACATCTGTTGTCTCATCCCGGAGGCTGCTCACATTGTAATCGTCCCTGTCGAACGAGGCATGATTCACCGCGAGGTTCTTTTCTACCCAGGATGTTGAGGTGATACCAGACTTGTAGTCATGGTTGCCAAGCACAGCGTAGACAGGAGCATCGATCCCCTCCCATATTTTTTGGAGCGAGAGGTCCTCTCCATCCCCGTAGACGAAATCCCCCCCGATCATGACTACCGACGGGTCAAGGGCGTTGATCTCATTGATGATGGTATTGACGTAGTTGATATTCCCCTGTTTCAGGTGGGGGTCAGCAATAAAGACGATATTGTCTGGTGCTCCGTCGATATGGAGCACCGTGATCTCCGAGGTCTTCGCCTCGACGTAGGCAAGGCCTATCGAGGCATTGAGGATGCCGAGAAAAACGATGAACGTAAGGTAGTGGGTTGTCCCAATCTTTGGCATCTTCGGAAGTGCGTCTTTCAATCGCATTTATACCTTTTGTTTTGGTGATGATGGATAAAAATGGTGTGGGTAGTGGCAGCAGAGAAACGCCAGAACCGATGTCTGTTCTGGAAAAAAGTGAGAGCGCCGGGGAAGAGATTTGAACTCTTGAGGTGCATGGCACCAGTGGCTTTCAAGGCCACCGCCTTACCGGTCTAGACTACCCCGGCCCGGATATAGTATATGCGATGCCAAAGCATAATAAAAAGATCACCAGTTTCTCCGGATCACAACGAGTGCAACCCCGGCAATAACCGCGGCTACCACCCCTATAGCCGGCAGAGGGGAGGATTTTTCTTCCGTGGAAGGGGTACCTGGCGTGGTTGCAGCAGTACCGGGGCCTGACGTCTCCACCTTCACCGCCCCATCTGCCGACAGGAGCACATCCCCCTCAGCTGCGTAACTGTAAGGGTACACCTTCAGGACAAGAACATCCTCAGCGGTGTCGATGATGATCTCCTCATTTCCCACCGAACCTTTTTCGTTTACTTTCACCGTCTTCCCTTCGGTATCGGTATACTCGATAACCCAGTCGATCCCTGACGAGGTGAAAGCCCTGATCGTCCCTGGTCCACCCGTGGTCACTACGAAAGTCGCCGGCTTGTCCCTGGAGGCAAAGGCACTTGCTGACAGGATCGGATTTGTGGTGGGGACGATGGTTGGCGGGGTGGTTGCTACAGGCTTCTCCCGGACCGTGACCATAATCGTCCCGATGTATCCCTTGGCATCGGTGAAACTGATATTATACTGCCCGGGACCCGTGATAGGGACCTCTGTGGAGAACGAGCTGTCTGACTTGACACTAACATAGGCCGGTCCGAACACCGCTTCACCTCCCGGGCCAGTGACTCCGATCTGGACCCCCGAATTTGCCAGTCCGGCAATGGATCCGTCAATATCGAGGGTCCCGTCCATCTCCTGGGAACTGAACGCTGAAAAGACGATCTCGTCGCTGCGGTCGATGATCTCGATCACCCGGAGGGTTACCGAATCCCCCAGGTAGGAATACCCGGAGATGGCAGGCACCTCCGCCTTGTATACCCCCTTGGTAAATCCTGTGGTGTCAAATACGACAGAAAATTCATTGTTTGCCTGGAGCGTGACCGTTTTTCGTGCGAGTTCCTCGGTAACATGGCCTGATTTATAAAGGACAATGTCGACGCTGATGCCAGGAGGAAGGTTGCTTGTTCCGTTCACCACGAGCGGCATCCCCCTCTGGATCTGCGAGGGCGCCTTGAGTATCAGTTCATAAGCCTGTGCAACTCCCCCGCAGAGGGCAAGGCACAGGAGGGCCACGAGAGCGATTCGCGCCAGGGTGTGAGAGGCTGGTCTCTTCTGGTCCATCAATAAATCCCGCCTGAATGCATGGGTGTTGTCGTCAGGATAAAAACGACACCAGTTGGATAAAAATTTGTGCTGCATCCTTAATACCTTGCCCATCCGGCATGCCGTCCCCGTTGATGCTTTAAACCTGCACGACCCATGAAAGAGGTGTTGTAATCATGGAACGGCCGCTCGCATGCTGGAAAGGGGAGGAACGATACGAAGGAGAGGTCCTCCCCTCGCTCACCATCATCCTGAAGACCGGGGGGTGCCGGCACAACCGCTGCAGGATGTGCAGTTACCGGTTTGAACGATACCCGGAGGGGACCGATCTCGAGGGCGCCCTCCTCTCCCAGCTCCACTGGGTGGTCCAGCATTACCCTCCATCCGGGGTTGCGATCGTCAAGCTCTACACTTCGGGCAGTTTCTTCGATCCCGGGGAAGTGCCTCCCCGCGTGGTAGAGGAGGCGGCCCGGATCTTTTGGGGAAAACTTGTCATCGCGGAGACACGGCCTGAATTTGTTGACCCTGAACGGATTGCAGCCTTCATTTCAGCGATCGATTCGGGAGATTACCCGACCCCGCTCTACGTAGCCATCGGTCTCGAGACCCTGAATGACAGTATCCGGCAAAAATCGATCGATAAGGGATTTACGTTCTCTGATTTCAAAAAAGCGGCAGATAACGCAAGAGCGGGGGGCGCCGGGATCAAGGCATATCTCCTTTTAAAGCCGCTCTTTCTCACGGAACGGGAGGCGCTCCTGGACATGGAGGAGTCGATCCGGACCGTTACTGGAATTGCTGATATGATCTCGATGAATCCCTGCACCGTCCAGAAGCATACCGAGCTCGAATACTACTGGAAGCGGGGAGAGTACCGGCCTCCCTATCTCTGGAGTGTCGTTTCATTGCTCCTCTCTGCACCCGCCCATATCACCTGTGATCCATTAGGAGGGGGTCGTGCCCGCGGACCTCACAATTGCGGGACCTGTGATTATGATATTGTCAAGGCAATACGGGATTACAACCTCTCTGCGGATTGCCAGACGCTTCACCAGCTCTTTTCCGGGGGATGCGAATGCAAAGAAGAATGGGAGCGGGTCCTGTCACTCGAGAAACCGTACTGCATGCCGCTGACTCGGTGATGGCACTTCCTGGATCTCGAGCTGCTTTTCGAGGAGGGGCAGGAATGTCCCGGCATCGCTTACCACCCCGATAGCCTGCATGGTCCCGCGGTCCATCAGCTTTGTCAGGGATGAGGGATTGATGTCGACGCAGATGGTTTTCACAAAGGAGGGGAGGCAGTTGCCGACTGCCACGGAGTGGAGGAGCGTGGCTACCATGAGAACCATCCCGCACCCCTCCACATGAGAACGAATCTGGTCCTGGGCTACCACTGCATCAGTGATGACATCAGGCAACGGACCGTCGTCACGGATAGATCCTGCAAGGACGAAGGGAATATCCTTCATGACACATTCGTACATGATCCCGCCCGTGATCACCCCGGTTTCGATCGCTTTTTTTATCGAACCCGCCCGCATCACTTCGGAAATGGCATACAGGTGATTCTTATGACCTCCCGTGACCGGTTTTCCTGTACAGATGTCCATACCAAGCGATGTCCCGTAAAGGTTGTATTCGATGTCATGGGTGGCAAGGGCATTGCCGGCAAAGAGGACATCGATGTATCCTTTCCGGATAATCGATGCAAGGGCACGGGCGGCTCCGGTATGGATGATCGCAGGTCCCCCCACGAGTCCGATCTTCCCTCCCTTTGCTTTCAGTGCGATCATCTCGGCGGCAACCTTCGCGATGATCGTCTCGCTTGGCCGTTCGGGTGAGACGGTGCCGTGCATGAACTCGAAATTGGAGAGCTGGCGGGGACGCTCGGGAGGGTCCACCCGCACTCCCTCTTCACCAACCACCACAAGATCGCCTTTCTTCAGCTTTGAGAGCGGGGTGCACAGGGCTGACTTCCCCTCGGGATCGACCACGATCGTGCAGTCCATCTCGATGTGCTCAACCAGGATCCATCGCCCCCGGTATTTGACAGAAGTCGGGTGGTGGGTGGTCGAGTAAAATCCTTTCGGGACGATACGATCACCCTCCGCAGGGGCAACCGAAATCTCCTCTTCAAAGAGCAGGTGGGCACCGAACCGGTGGATCTCTGAGAGGATTGCCTGGAGCTGCTGTTCGGTATCGGTATTCACTTTCAGGCGTGCATAGCTCGGGTCTGTCTTCCGTTTGCCTACTTCAAAGGTGATAATCTCAAAGTTGCCACCCTTGTCCATGATCCGATCAAAGACCTTTGTCATGATGCCCGAGTCGATGATGTGCCCCTCGAGCTCGACTTCACGGGAGACCTGCATAGTAAGTATAATTCAGCGGCGCTTGCTTATATTATTTCTCCGGTAATCGGGGGAATCTGCCCAAACTGGCTCGTTTGTATTGTTTTTTTGGAGGGCTCATCGGTCCTGGCAGAGCTGGCGAACCCTGTCCAGTTCTTCCCGGGTATTGATGTTGTATGCAAGGCTCTCCTCCCAGAGGAGGAGCTGCAGCTCATCCTGAGGTTTCTCTATGAGATCCCCCCGGAGTATGTTGATGCCGGCCGGACATGCCAGGATGGGGCCAATGCATCCCGAATACGAAGGGTGGGAGCCTGTGTTTCTGATCAGCTCCTCGGGCACCCATACCGAGCAGGCCTCTTTTCCGGATTTCTGGTAGTGTTCCCTGATCTCGCGGATGGTTGCCGGGCTGAGGCAGGGGAGATCGGCAACACAGGAAAAGAAAGGATCCCTTATCTCGAGATACTCTGCCGCTTCGGCAAGATCTTCGATATACCCGGCTCCTGATGCGATGAGATAGGGGATGGCCCGTGCCCTGCACCAGTTGAGGGTGTACGGAGTCTTTCCGGTCAGGATCACCACGACCTCGTATCCAGCGTCATGGAAGGCTTTGATAACGTATTCGATCATCGGCTTTCCGTTCAAGGTGACAAGTGGTTTTTCACCAAGATTGAGCCGTGTTCCGCTCCCTCCCGCAAGTATCAGCGCATACATTCACCGATCGCCTCCAGGAGCAGGCGGTTTTCCCCCCTCGTCCGGACCGCTACCCGGATGGAACTGGGGAGTCCGAATGAATGGCAGTCCCGGACGAGGATGCCCCTTACGGAGAGAGCAGAACAGAGGGGTGCGACATCGTACGGGAAGGTCAGGAGCAGAAAATTCGTATCGGAGGGATGAACCGAAAGGGGGAGGGTGCGGAGGGCAGAGATGAGCCATTCCCGTTCTGCCCGGATCCTGGACCGGGACTGTTCGAGCTGTTCATACCTGCTAAATGCCCTGATTGCAAACTGCTCGGCGATAGAGTTGACACTCCAGGGAGGGCGTATGATCTCCATCCGTTCGATGAGGTCTGGGTCCCCGAACCCGTACCCAAACCGGATTCCCGGAACTGAGAAGCTCTTCGTAAGGGATCGGCAGATGAATAGGGAGGGGTCCCTGACATCAGCAACGCTCTGGTTGATGTCGGAGAGCTCGATAAATGCCTCATCGACAAAAAGGGTCTTTGCAGGGGAGAGCAGATCAAGGACGGCTTGCCTGCTCTGGAGTTCTCCGGTGGGATTGTTCGGATTGCAGAGGAAACCGGCTGCCGCGGGTTGCCATTCCCCTGCAGGGATGGCTCCTGCCAGGCGTGCTGACATTTCATACTCCCCAAAGGTGGGATTCCTGATCCATACCCGGTCTCCACGGGATAAGGTCGCCTGACAGAAGACCCTGATCAGTTCAATGGATCCGTTTCCTACCGCGATCTCCTCAACCGGCCGGTGAAACCTCTCCGCGATAGCCTCCTTGAGGAGGAGATATCGGTCATCCGGATAGCTGGAAATGAGATCGTCAGGGAGAGAGAGGGGGACGGCTGGGGGCCATGGATTAAGATTCGCACTGAAATCGATGGCACCTTTCCCATGTTCCTGCTGGAACTGCCGGACCTTTCCACCGTGGAACACTCTGTGGGGGATATCGTTGTTCACGCTCAAATTTCCCTTCAGAAATGGGTGCACCGGGGTATTAAGGTATGCAGAAGGTATTTGGGACGAGAAAGAAAAAATATATATACTATTGCTGTTTATTTAGGAATCATCTGATCTAATGTCAGACTAAAGGTAGCTCTCTGACAGATGATTAGCAGACAATTGTCTGACAATTGTCATACATGAGGAGAAAAAAATGCAGCGAATTACGCTCAGGCTTCCCGACCATCAGATCGAGATGCTTCAGCAAATGGTGGAAGCGGGGGAGTTTCCGACCGTCTCTGAAGCAGTGAGGTATGCTGTCCGGCAACTGATCGAAAGGCAAGGCGGGCGTGTCCTCAAAGAGAGTGACCAGGTTTCATTCAAGGTTTAGGAGGGTCAGAAATGCAGAGTATCATCAATGAAGCGCTCAAAAACGCAGAAATTGAGAAGGAACAGAAAAGTCCACAGAGTGTGGATGATGACTTCATCGGACAGCCGCGAATCATGATCATCGGCTGCGGTGGAGCCGGGAACAATACCGTGAACCGTCTCCACCACATGGGTGTTGCCGGTGCGGAGACACTTGCCATCAACACCGACAAGCAACACCTCGACATGATCCAGGCAGACAAGAGAGTGCTGATCGGCAAATCCCTGACACGGGGACTTGGTGCCGGGGGCTATCCCGATGTCGGGAAACGTGCTGCTGAAATGGCACGCCCTACCCTTGAGGCTCTTTTGGAGAACGCCGATCTCGTCTTCATCACGGCAGGCATGGGGGGAGGGACCGGTACAGGTTCGGCCCCGGTGGTTGCACAGATCGCAAAAGAGCAGGGTGCCATCGTGGTCGGGATGGTCAGCTATCCCTTCCAGGTCGAGAAAGCCAGACTGATCCGCGCAGAAGAGGGGCTGGAGACGCTCGCTTCAAACTCCGACTCGGTCATTGTGCTCGACAACAACCGCCTGAAAAACTTTGTGCCCAACCTCCCGCTCGGCCAGGCGTTCTCGGTGATGGATCAGCTGATTGGAGAGACGGTCAAGGGGATCTCCGAGACTATCACAGAGCCGTCACTCATCAACATCGATTATGCCGATGTCCGTGCGATCATGAGCAAGGGAGGAGTTGCAGAGATGCTGGTAGGCGAGAGCAAGCAGCAGAACAAGTCTGAGAGCGTTGTCAGGGAATGCCTGAGCAACCCGATGCTTGACGTCGACTACCGCGGAGCAACCGGAAGCCTGATCCACATCACTGGTGGAAGTGATCTGACCCTGCAGGATGCCGAGGAGATCGCCACCTCGCTTACCTACGAACTTGACCCGCACGCCGATGTCATATGGGGTGCCCGTGTCAGGAACGACATGGAAGGCAAGGTACGCGTCATGGCCATCATGACAGGAGTCCAGAGCGGAAAGATTCTTGGAAACCGTGTCTCTTACAAGTCGGTCCTTGAGGAGGATGCCAGAAAGAAGGAGGACCCGAAGGCCCCCCAGCTCCCCAGGAACCGCAAGGCACGGGACTTCACGAGCGGAGGTAGCTTACTGGAATGGTTCTGAACAAAAACACGCCACCTTGATTCACAACTGCCCGGCACATCTGCCACCTTGTGCCGGACCATACCACCAATACATCTGCGGAATCGGGTCCAGTTGACCGGTCATTTTTTTTAACCGGGACAGGGCAAATAACCGATACCGCCCCGACAACAACCATCCGGCACTCTGCCACCTTGTGCCGGACGATGCCACCACCATCAATAAGACAGATCAGGTCCAAGACCTGGTTGACCTGTTTTTAAAAAATAACATGATTCCTTTGAGGGCCACACGCATAAAAGATGAAAATGCCGGAGGCAGTTTCATATAAAAATTCCTGTTGAACCAGCACTCCCATCTCTCTGCCTTCCTCTACAAAGATGAATCAGGATACTGTCAGGAATATGTTCTGTTGTTAAGGAGGAACGTTCAGGAGATGCCATACCCGGGATCACCTCATCTGACGTCAAGAATCCTCCCCCCATGCCAGCGACTCCGGCCCATTCCTTCGGAAATTATTAAATGAAGGAATAACGTGTACTATATAGAAATCCTGAAGGATTATCACCCGCGGAACCGTCTGCTGTGTGAAGGGCTATTCCGGAATGACCGTTTATGGAGATCCGGACATGCGTCCCTTCTGGTATCGGGAGTCGAACATGATGGACAGACAATTGAACAAAGGCTCGCGCAAAATCGCATTTGCGGTGCATGCTGGCGCACAGCCACTCATTCATTGCAGGGATACCTCTTTTACCATACCTGGCATGAGTGCTGATGAGCAGAAGGTATGCGCAGTTGACTGTATCCATATCCTGCAGACCGTTCCTAACGGAGATACCCGCCCGGCTGTAGTCGAGGGAGGTAGGGCATGTTGAATGAACTGATTGAGAAACGTAAAAAGATTCTTGCCGAGTCTGAACAGCATAAAAACCACAGAAATGAGCTCAATGCGAATGCCAGCAAATTCGCACGGGAACGGAACACCCTGAACAACCAGACCAGGGAATATGTTGAAGAAGCGCAGAAGAACAAGGAGCTGCGGGACAAATTCAACAACGAGGTCCAGTCCTTAAAAGATCAGCGAAACGTAATCAATGAACAGGCCAATGCCCTGTTTGAAGAGATCGAAGGATTCAAGAAAGACCACGGCGGACTGAAAAACCGTGGGCTGAAGGAGCTCCAGAAGCAGATCGAGCACCTCGAATTCCGCCAGCAGACGGAAGTCATCAGCACTGATAAGGAGCGCGAGCTGATCGAGAAGATCAAGCAGATGAAAGAGACGATGCGTGAACAGGAGGCCGAGCTTGAACAGAACAAAGAAGTCAAGGTAAAAGTCACGTCCGCCCGCGATCTCCGCAGGCAGGCCTCCGAGATGCATGCAAAGGTGACCGAGATGGCCGAACTTGCCCAGCAACACCATGACCTGATGGTCGAGTTCTACCGCAAAGCCGATAAGTCACGGGAGGAAGCCGATGCATCACACCGCAGTTTTGTCGAGGCACAGGAGGCAGCTGATGCAGAACACAAGTACTTCATCGCCTGCCAGAAAGAACTGCGTGATTACGACAAGGTGATCTCAGGCCTTCGCAAGAAGACCAAGAAAGCCAAAGTCTCGAAAGAGCAGAAGGCGGTCCGGAAAGAGGCCGAACACGTCTACAAGATGTTCAGGGCCGGGGAGAAACTCACGACCGATGATATCCTCCTCCTCCAGCGCTCAAAACTTATTTAACTTCATTTTTAACCCCGTTCATCCGAAGTAACAATTTAATAGATAGATCGCGATTTCTATTGTGATGCAGACGGGGCGGACACTGGTTCTTTGTGTCGATCGCGATGACGATATCGGGTATAAAGGGCGAGTCGAGAGCCCCGTCCTCGGCAGGGCAGCATGCCTGAACGCCGCATATTCCCTCGCACTCGCCGATCCCGAGGATTCTGATGTCAATGCCATATTCCAGGCGATCAAGATCTATGATGAACTAGCTGCCGATGGGGAGAGTGTGGAGATAGCCCTCATCGCCGGCGACCACATGCACATGCTCGAGGGGGACCGGAAGATCGGGGCATCCATTGACAGCCTTGTGAGAGAGACCGGGGTGGACAACTGTATCGTCGTTACCGATGGGGCTGAGGATGAGTTTGTGATCCCCATCGTCCAGTCCAGGGTTCCCGTCTCAAGCATCCGGAGGGTCATTGTCAGCCAGATGCCGAACCTCGAAGGGACCTACTACCTGATCAAAAAGATCCTGAACGATCCAAAGGTGGCGAGGCTGGTCCTTGTGCCGATCGGTCTCCTGATGCTGTTCTGGCCGATCGCATACCTTGCGGGGAGATCGGAACTGGCACCGGTTATTGTCGTGGGAGCGATCGGGGTCTACCTCCTGTACCGGGGTCTCGGAATCGATGACCTCTTCAGGGGATTTGCCACTGCCCTCCAGACCTCGCTCACCAGGGGCAGGTTCTCCTTTGTCACCTATATCGCCGGGATCCTCCTAGTTATAATCGGGGTGATCCTTGGACTGATGAATATCCTCATCTATTATACAGAGATAGGGATCCTCCTCTATGTGCTGATCTTCGTCTATGGAGCCGTGCTCTGGCTGGCCCTTGCCGGCATCGTTGCTTCCACCGGGATTGTGATCGACAACTTCTTCCATGATCGCCAGAGACTCGCCAAAGTCATCATATTCCCCTTCTTCATCGGTGCGATCGGCCTGATCACCTATGGCGCGAGCATCTATGCCATAGCGGTAAGCAATGTCCCGGATTTCCCCTTCTCCACGGCCAATGCAATCACCTACATGCTGTACGGCACGATTGGCGGGCTCCTCTGTGCATTTGCCGGTATCGGGATCCAGTATCTCGTGAACCGGTATATGAACACGAGTGATAAAACACCCGAAGTCATCGAGCTGGTCTGAAAGAGCGGACATTTTTTTCCTTCCCCACGATAGCGTGCTCAATTTATCCGTTCTCCAAAGGAAACGTACGTAAATGAGGGAGAGGGCCCCGCAAAGGGGAGGGGAAATGGGAGGAGCGATGCAGCTCATCCAATCTGTTCATCTTCCAGGGTATTCCCGGTTTCAGTGATGGATTCCGGAAAATTCTGACCCGCACCTTGCCCTGCTGACTCGGGAATCCCCCCAGCGGCAGGAGGTCCCCCTCCCATAATTCTGTTTTCACGAGCTCTCCCGGTCTTTTGCTCTCCTGTATCGTATGTCTTGTATCGAAGGGAGAGTTGTGAAGAACGAATACTATGAAAGGGTACTAACTCCACAAGTGGCAGACAATATTCCGGACCAATCTTGATGGGTATCCTGGAAGGTGTTTGCCACGATTCCGGTTTTTTGTTATTCCATTATCCGGACAGCGAGGACATCCCAAAAGAAGACAGGGAGATTATGAGGCAAAATAACCGATCCCATTCGGGATCTCAGTCACTGCAGCGTACTCCCGTGAGACCTGCGGGGTGGTGATCCGGAGCGTGGGGATCAGAACATTGAACGTGTGAGAGGGGAACCAGTAGACCCCCCGCCCGTACGAGTAAGAGATGTCATCCACCACCAGTTCAGCGGAATTGAGGTCGAGATTTTTCACCTCGGCATCCTCATAATTGAGGACGGTGAGGAGTCTGTTTTTCAGATCCTGTTTTCCGAGGAGAAGGACGATCACTCGTGTCGGTTCATCAAGGGAATACTTCATATCGATGGTGGCTTTCCCCCCGTCGAGGGTAATGTCGACCGCCTCTATCGTGATGTACCCATACTTATCGGTATTCGTGTTCGCGAAGACCGGCACGGTAAGGACGGCCAGAAACATAAAGCACCCTGCGAGAGCCCAGCCTTTCATTGAATACTAAGTGTTGTTGAGTGTCTTATATCCTTTCTGGTAGTTACCTGAATGACCCGCCCGGTGCAGCGGCTGAACCGGGAGGTTGTATGAACATGCCAGGGAGGGACGGGGAACGCAGGAAAAAAGGGAAGGAATTATCGCTGGTTTACCAGGACAATTTCAATGCTTGACACGTTTGTCTTTCCACTGTCAGTGTCGATGATCTCAGTCGAGGTGATGATCTCTTTCTTGCTCACGTTTTCGAGAAACCGGTTCAGGGCTATCTCAGCGGTATCAACAGCCCTCGATATGGCTTTTCCCCGTGCCTTGATCGCGACTTCCGAGGCTCCATTGTTGAACTGGGTTACCACTGCAAGCACGTAGTTCATGACTGGCTTGTTACCGACGAATACTGTATTGTCTTTCAGCATGGATACCACTTCAGAGATACTTTCTGGAGGAGATCAGTTCAGCATTCAGTACAGAGGCCCCTGCCGCCCCGCGGATGGTGTTGTGCCCCATGGCGATAAAACGGATACCTTCGCGGAGCCGTCCCACCGATACCGTCATCCCGTTCCCCCGGTTGCGGTCCAGCCGGGGCTGGGGCCGGTCAGGCTCATCGAAGAAATGGACCGATTCCTTCGGCTGTGTCGGCAGACCCTCGATGGGTGGCTTGTAGCGGAGGAATGCCTCTTTTACCCTCTCTACCGGTTCCCGGGTATCGAGCCAAATCGCCATGGTATGGCCGTCAAGCACCGGGACGCGGTGGCAGCTGGCGCTGACCTGGAATGGGGCGGGCTGGACCGCGTTGTTCCTGAACGTGCCCATAATCTTGAGGGTCTCGGTCTCCATCTTCTGCTCTTCCTGGCCGATGTAGGGGATAACATTGTCATAGATCCCCATGGCAGGGACCCCCTCAAACCCGGCCCCCGATACTGCCTGCATGGTTGCGACATGGATCTTCTGGAAGGAGCATCCACGGACAGGCGCAAGTGCAAGCGTCATCACGATGGTTGAGCAGTTGGGGTTGGTGACGATGAATCCGTCCCGCCCATGATCCCGCTGCACATCGATCAGCGCCAGATGATCGGGGTTTACCTCCGGGACAACCAGGGGTATATCCGGTTCCATCCGGTGGGAACTCGCATTGCTGCAGACGGCAAGCCCGCCATTTGCGCATGCAGTCTCCACATCCTTGGCAATTTCAGCAGGGAGGGCCGAGAAGACCAGGTCCACCTCTTTCAGACTGGCCACGTTCGTGGGGCTGACACGGATATCCCCGATGTTGTCCGGGAAAGGTACATCAAGACGCCACTTGACGACATCACGGTACTTCTTCCCTGCACTCCGTTCGGAAGCAGTAAGTGTCGTCAGGTTGAACCATGGATGCTCAGCCAGGAGCTGAACAAACCTCTGCCCGACTGCTCCTGTAGCACCAAGCACTCCGACATTGATCATAAGTAAAAGCAGTTAGTCAGTCGGAGTAATTAAATCGTGTGTTTTTATTCCAGGGTGATGGCCTCTGACGGACAGACATCAACGCAGGAACCACAGTCGACACAGAGGTCCTTGTCAACTTTTGCCTTCCCGTCATTCAGACTAATTGCGGCAGCAGGGCATTCATCGATACAGGTCTCACAGGCAGTGCACTTGTCCTTGTCAACAACAGCTGTCATGATATACCTTACCCGTTTTTTCCAGACAAAAGAAATAGGTTTCGTTCGAGCTATTCTGAACGGTCACTTCAGGTCAAGCACTTCCGCCATCCCATAGATGCCGGGCTTCTTTCCGGACACCCAGCGGGCGGCCTTGAGTGCCCCGTGAGCGAACACCGACCGGTCATAGGCCCGGTGCGAGAGGGTGATGGTCTCGTAATTACCGGAGAAGAGAACAGAGTGATCGCCAACAATGTCGCCTCCCCTGATAACATGGACGCCGATCTCCCTGCCGCGTTCCATCATCCCTTCCCGCCCATACTTCTTCTCCCGCAAACCGAGCTCTTCATCAAGGATCTGAAGAATGGTCTTAGCCGTTCCGCTCGGGGCATCCTTCTTGTAACGGTGATGTGCCTCTATCAGTTCCACGTCATATTCTGGCAGCATCCGGGCAGCCTCCCTGAGCAGGTTCCAGAAGATATTCACCCCGATTGAGAAGTTGCTTGAGATCACCGCAGGGATGGTCCCCTTGATCGCTTTTTCCATCTCAGCCCGTTGCTCGGGTGAAATACCGGTCGTCCCCACCACCACCGCGGTTCTGCTCTTTGCAGCAGCCCTGACATGGCTGACAGAGGCAGCCGGCGCAGTGAAATCGATGAGCACATCCGGTCTGGCCGAAGCAAGGAGCGTATCAATCTGCGCTGCTTCGGTGACGTCTACGCCAAAAAAAGAGCCCCCGCGGAGATCGATTCCCCCGACAAGTTCCATGTCGGGTGCTTCGTTCGCGAGCCGGCCTACCGTTGTGCCCATCCGCCCAAGGGCACCGCAGACCACCACCTTAATCATAGCTGGCGAGGACCTCCCGCAGCCGTGAGGTCTTCTCATGGTCAAGCTCGTCAAGGGGCAGCCTGACAGAACCCGCTGCCATGCCGCGGAGTTCCACTGCTTTCTTGACCGGTATCGGGTTGGTATCGATGAACATCGACCGGAAGAGAGGCGAGAGCTCATAATGGAGGTCGAGAGCGGTCTCAAAGTCACTCTCGCAGAACGCCTCGAACATGGCGACCATCCGGCCCGGCTCTACGTTTGCTGCGACCGAGATGACGCCGCTTCCCCCCAGGGCCAGGATGGGAAACGTCAGGTTGTCGTCCCCGGAAATGACCTGGAACTCCTCATCAAGGGTTCCCTCAATGATGCGCGAGATCTGGCCGATATCGCCCGAGGCTTCCTTGATCCCGACGATATTGGGATGTTTCGCCAGTTCCACAACGAGATCGGGGGGGAGGTTCTGGCCCGTCCTCCCTGGTACATTGTACACGATGACCGGGATGTCCAGGTCTGCGAGGATCGTGTAGTGCTTGACCAGCCCGGACCGGTTCGGCTTGTTATAGTAAGGGCTGATGACAAGCACCCCGTCGGCACCGAGATCCTTTGCTGCCTTGGTGAACCGCACGGCTTCCGCAGTGTTGTTGGAACCGGTGCCTGCAATGACCGGCACCCGCCCGTTGACCACATCGATCGTCTTCTCGATGACAGTCTCATGTTCCTCAAAACTGAGCGTTGCTGATTCCCCGGTGGATCCACACGGGACTATCCCGTGCACACCATTCTCTATCAGAAACTCGAGGTTTGACGCAAGACCCGGCAGGTCAAGGTCCATCGAACTGTTTCTCTGAAAAGGGGTAATGACTGCAGGAAGAACTCCCTCGAACATACAAGAGGGTAATCTAGTATCTTCCTGTATTAATTTTTCTTGTGATGAATCCGGCAACCCGGTTCCGCACCCGCTTGCTCTCGACCGTAGTCACTTCGCTGACAATCTGCTTGTTCTCGTCAAAATCCTTTGAAAAACGTGGACCGTAGCTCCCGAGGATCTCCAGCCCGAGTGCCTTTATGTAAGTCGGCTTGATTCCCATACTCTTTTCACCGGTGTATTCTTAAGTAATGCTCCGTGATGGCATAAAAACATATGGCAGGATCGCCCGGTATTCCGGTTTAATCCTTCCCCTCCTGCACCGTCCCGAGCCGGGTGCTGATTCGCCGGATTATTGCGACGATCTCCGCAGGATGCTCAGCAAGGATCCGCACCATGGGCTCCTTTCCGACTGCGCCCCGGTCAAAAATAACATCCGGGACGCCTGACCGGCAGCAGAAGGCGACTCCCCAGTCCATGGTGCGCGTCCCCGGCGGTTCTCTTTCCCGGTCAAAGGAACAGGTCTCAAGGAGGAGATCTTCGATGATCCCGATAATCTCCGGGGTGAATCTGATATTTGCCGCGGACCTCACGCCGGGGTCAAACTTTATCGCGGTGAGCACGATCCTGGCCACGTGGTCGCTTGCTCCGAATAAAACGGGGCCGACAGGGTGCGGGGCTCCTGCGAGCCGCACAATCCTGCCCTGCACCGCGGCAACATCGTCCTTGTCCTTCGCCTGAGAGATCGCATAGGCAATGTTGCTCCCGACTTCAGGGATGAGGTCAGCAGCCATGACACGAATCAGCTCCTGCACTGCAGCCTCAAGCTCCTGAAGGACCGTGGTGCGGATCTCCCCGTTCATCGTGATCACTGTGGGCATACCAGGCATAAATCCCTTTCCCACACGGAGGAGAGATGCATGATCCCAGCGGACTGGCGGGATAAAACAATAAGGGACAACAACGTACAGGATAGTATGGAAACGGTCCGGAAAACCATGGATCCAAGAATCGTTGATATCGCAGTGGCGGCTGCAGCATTTGCCGTCTTTCTGATCCTACTCTGGATCCTCCCCATGGTCCTCAATGACGGCATCGCGTACCTCGCGACGATAATCATCTTTGCCATCATCATGAGTGCAGCAGGGCTGTACCTCAATCAGAAGGCGGAGTAGGATCCTTTTTCTCCTTCTTTTTTTTCAACCGGTAGTAGTTGAGCGGGTGGTTGATTCTGGCGCAGATCCCGTCGCTCTTAATGCAGAGCCCGAAGGTTCTCATGGCAGCACACGAGGGGGCGGTATACTCCGTGCCACTCCTTCCTGATATGTGCTCTACCTGATACTGGGTCTTTGAGAGATCGAAATCCGGTGCCCTGCAGTAGAGCTCGATGATCTGGGCAGGTCCCATACCGATATTGTGAAGAAAAGCCGTGAGGGCGAAACGCCCGGAATGGGGAAGGTTGGTTCCTGCGGTAAGGGCGGTTGCAAGGGCCTGGATGCAGGGGGGGAAACAGTCCTCCTCAACCGAACCAAACTGCTCGAGGATCGTCTTCTGATAGGCATCCCGGATCTCACCTACCTGTGGACCGAGCATGCTGCACACCTTTTCCGGTACCCGCAGGGGGAGCTGCCGGAGGAGGACAACCCGGATCTGCTCTTTTAAGAGTTCGTTCATCTCCTGGGGGCTGACCGCGACACACCCCCCTGCAACATCCCGGTTCACGAGCCTCCAGCGTTCTTCGTGGAGCCCCGCGACCGTCTCGACATACTGGATTACCGGGAGACTGTCTGATCCGAGCTGAAGTCCCACGCTTGAGGCGATGTATTTTCTCTTCCCGTCGTCTTCATCAAGAAGAAAGGCATAGGCGCGCCCGGCTTCATACCGCACGAGGCGCTCCATGAGGGCACGGTCAGCAGCGCAGGAGATGATGATCCGGGCAAGAACATACCCGGAGATGGAGAGTTTCACGTCGATACTGTCAGAGGGGATCCGCTCACTGTTCCCATCCCGTTCAGCCATTCTGAGGGAGACCCGGATCCTCTCCATCGCATGGCGGACGGCGATCCTCCCGGACGCTCCCGCAAGGAACTGCTCGATTGTATCGGTTGAAGCCCCGATGAACTGCTGGCTTTCTTTCAAAAAAGGATATTTTGCGAGGTCTTTCAATTCAAGGGAGACCCGCATTCAGTCGGCCTCGATCCGGGGTGCGAGGAGATACTCCACGTGGCCGTTTCCGTTCGCGATATAGAAGGAGAACTTGGCCGGGTGATCGATGCCAAGAGCGACCTCGACCTCGGCTGCCCGGCTCATCACTTTACCCATGTCCTTCAGGTAATCGAGGGAAAAGAGGGAACGGGATTCGGATCCGTTGATGAAATTGACTTCGTCCTTGCCAAAGGAGCGCCGGATATGATCGGTATCCCCGTCAGCTGACATGAAAAATGTCTGGGTTGCCGGATCGATTCCGAGGGCAATCTTGTCGGAGACTACCGATGCTGCCTTGATGGTATTGTTCAGCTCGGCACCGGAAAGGACGACGCGCCCGGGGAGATCGATATTGGGGAGATTCGGATCTTTCCTGATGGTATTCGGGTCAAGGAGGGTGAGGGAATAACGGTATCCTTCGAAACTGATCTGCAGCTTGTGGCTCTCCTCGGGGAGTTCAAGGGTGATGACATCATTCTTCCCCATCATGCCAAAGATGTTCTTCATCTTGGCGATGTCGAGCCCGAGCTCGTTCCTGGTTGATCCGTATCCCTCAAATGCTTCCTTCTTTAGGGTGACCGAGACCATTGCCACGTTGGCGGTGTCCACAGCACGGGTTGAAAATCCGTTTTCATCCGTATGAAGCCGGCATTCGGTGACAAGCGCTGATATCGCGTCTATTGACTCCTTCAGAATATCTGCATCAATCGTTGCTTTTAACATCATACACCCCTTATATAGAGTCTATTATACACTATGCGACCACATTTTAATAATATCTACTTTTGATACGGGGCCGGCAACGTGAAGAGGAAGGAGGTGGCATGACTGGGTTCTCAATGGAGCAGAGACAGTGCATATCTTCGTGCAATGCGGGAAGGGTACCGATCGAGGGCGGCCTATAAACTGATCGAGATCCAGAACCGCCACCACATTATCCGGGAGACGGACAATGTCGTGGATCTTGGGGCTGCACCAGGGAGCTGGCTCCAGGTGATCCGGGGGCTTACCCGGGGAACAGTACTCGGGATCGACCTTTCCCCGATAGTCCCCATTGATGGGGTCATTACCCTGACCGGGGACATTGCCGATCGGGAGATCCGTTCCGAGGCACGGAATCTTCTCGGGGTCGTGAACGTGGTGACCTCGGACGCGGCACCAAAACTCTCCGGACACAAGAGCTATGACCAGGCACGGTCCATCGCCCTTGGCGAGGACGCCCTCTCCTTCGCCTGCGAAGTTTTAAAGCCAGGCGGGAATTTCGTGGCCAAGGCATTCCAGGGAGAGGATTTTCAGCAGCTGTATCGTGAAGTACAGGACCATTTCCTCTCTGTCAGGACCTTTAAAAGTTCGGTGAGCAGGAAAGGGAGCGCAGAGATCTACATCATCGGAAAGAACCACGTGAGCATGCATGAGACTGAAGGATCCGTATAACCGCCCGGTCACCAACCTGCGGGTGAGCCTCACTCCCGCCTGCAACCTCCGCTGCGTGTACTGCCATGCCGAGGGTGAGGTCCTTCCGGAAGCGAGCCTCAGCGCATCTGAGATCGCACAGATCATGGAGGTGGCATCTGAGTTTGAGTTCCGGAGCGTCAAATTTACCGGGGGAGAGCCCCTGCTCCGGAGGGACCTGCTCGAGATCGTCAGGTCGGTCCCCCCAGGCATGGAGAGCTCGATGACCACCAACGGGACCCTCCTAGCCGATATTGCTCCTGCACTCGCCGATGCAGGGCTCTCGCGGGTGAACGTCAGCCTCGACAGCCTGAACCACGAGACCTACCGGGCCATCACCGGAAAGGACTGCCTCGACCAGGTCCTTGCAGGGATCGATGCATCCCTTGACGCCGGACTGACGCCAGTCAAGCTGAACGTGGTGGTCCTGAAAGGGATCAACGAGCACGAGATCGATGACTTCATCAGGTTCGTAAAGGGGAACCGGAACCTGGTTCTCCAGCTGATCGAACTGATGGAGATGAAAGGATGCAATTACCACAGCGAGCTGAACGGGCTTGAGCAGCAGCTCTCCGAGCGGTCGACCCAGGTCCTGACCCGCCGCATGCATCACCGGAAGAAGTACTGTCTCGAAGGATCAGAAGTCGAGGTGGTCCGGCCGCTCCATAATACTGAGTTCTGTGCCTTCTGTAACCGTCTCCGGGTCACCTCCGATGGGAAACTGAAACCCTGCCTTCTCCGGACCGACAACCACGTGGACGTCAGGGGAAAGACCAAAGAGGAGCTGCGCGAACTGTTTGCCGAGGCGGTCAGGCGCCGCGTTCCCTATTTCCGATAAGGGAGTGGAGCAGCCTCCGGCGTTCCGGGGCACCCTGTCCCGTTACGAATTTATATACCACTCCATGGCGAACAGGATCCTATGAATGAAGACAAGGAGTACGTTCACGTCCTTGAGCACCTGTATGAGAAATCGCTCGTCCTTCACGATCAGTCCCTCTGGGATCCGGTACTCAACTTCTACTTTATCGATGCCCTCGCCCATATCGATTACACCGTCGGACTGTTGGCTTACACCTACCAGTCGCCCAAGAATATCATGGCAGGCCAGTATCTCCGGTGGAGGATTGATGAGGAGAAGAAGGGCGACCGGGCGAAGTTCCCGGCATTTGTCAACTGGCTCAAGGTGAACCATCCTGGAATCTTCGATGACCTCCCCTCGCTCTGGCGGAAGATCTATGACGATGGGGATCCGGCATCCTACATCAGCTTCAGGATTGTCCTTGACCGGGACAGTCGTGAGGCGATTCTTCCCCACGTATTCTTCATGATGATCGAGGAGTTCTTCAAACAGGACTTCCTGAAAAGCCTCTATGAGGATGCATCGCTCGCTACCAGGTTCGCCGAGTTCAAGCGCTGCAGCTGAACGAAAATACGGGAGAGAATACGGTGACACCAGCCCACCTCTGCGCCGACCTTGTCCGAATCCGGAGTGAGAACCCTCCAGGGGATACCAGGGACGTGATCGAGTACATCCAGAATTTTACGGATGAGTGCGGAATAAAAACACGGGTGATCAGGGGCAAAGGCGGGAAGTACAACCTCGTCTCGGCAAAACCGAAGGGCAGGCTGCTCTTCTGCGGGCATGTCGATGTGGTCCCGGCCCTCTCCCGTTCATGGCGGCATGATCCGTTTTCCGGAACGATCGAGGACGGGAAGGTCTGGGGACGGGGAAGCACCGACATGAAGGGGGGATGTGCCTCGATCCTTTCCGCGTGCAGGGAGGTGATCGATGAAGAGTATGAACTCCCCGCGGACCTGGCATTCGTCTGCGATGAAGAGACCAGCGGTACCAACGGCATCAGGAAACTGCTCGCGGGAAATATGCTGATCCCCTGTGACACCCTCATTGCAGAGCCGACACCCCCTCTCTCTCCCAATGTAGGTCAGAAAGGGCTGAT
>Ga0302253_1000440_pt1 | contig 35118 bp, 23 predicted proteins | sample AAG_RA_Trp_MG_FD_193537 | JGI IMG/M metagenome (GOLD analysis project Ga0302253, IMG submission 193537) | Enriched activated sludge microbial communities from anaerobic digester in WTTP, New Holstein, Wisconsin, United States - AAG_RA_Trp | ecosystem: Engineered > Bioreactor > Anaerobic >...
GATAGCACTTGCCGTTTCTCACGGTGTAGGAATGCACCATGGCGGCTCTGCACGGTGCGCAGTAAAGCAATCCTCTCAACAATGCCCCATATTTATTGCGTACATCCTTGGCCCCGGAACGGCCGTTATGTCTCAGAGTATCCTGAACACGCTGCCAAAGATCAGGATCCACAATTCCCTCGTGTTCTCCCTTGTAAATCGTTCCCTTGTAGTCGACGTTGCCCGTGTAGACAACGCTTGTGAGCAATCGATAGAGGCTGTTTTTCGTGAACGGATTCCCGCCGCGGATATCACCTCGCTTGGTGGTCCACTGTTTTTTCCCCCATTTGCGCCGTTCGAGTTCAGAAACGACAGGCATCAAGGCCTTGCGATCCATGTAGAGATCGTAAATCGCCCGCACCCGGGCCGCCTCATCTTCATTGATGATCAGCCGTCCCCCCTTGGGATCCACGTCGTAACCCAGAACCGGTGTGCCGCCGACCCATTTCCCTTTTTTGCGGGCTGCGGACATCTTGTCCCTGGTGCGCTCCGAAATAATCTCCCGTTCGAATTGGGCGAAGGAGAACAAGATATTCAGCGTGAGGCGCCCCATGGAACTGGTTGTGTTGAACTGCTGCGTGACCGAGACGAAGCTCACGGCGTGCTTATCGAAAAGTTCCATGAGGCGCGAGAAGTCCAAGAGGGACCGACTGAGACGATCCACCTTGTAGACCACCACACAATCTATTCCGCCGGCCTCGATGTCCGCAATAAGTCGCTTGAGGGCCGGCCGCTCCATGTTGCCGCCGGTGAATCCGCCGTCATCGTAGCGTTCGGAGATGCATAGCCACTTTTCATGTCGTTGGCTCGCGATGTAGGCCTCGGCGGATTCCCTCTGGGCGTCGAGGCTGTTGAAGGCCTGGTCCAGGCCCTCGTCGGTTGATTTTCTCGTGTAAATGGCACACCGCACGGTCGCCCTGAGGTCCTCCACCGATTGCATGGTGGATGCACTGGTTCTGCTCATTCATTGCTCCCTTTCGACTCATTGTTCTGATTTCGCGGCCGCTTGGATTTTTTTAGCCCGAAAAAGAGGAACCCGTTCCATTTAGTGCCTGTCGCCGCCTGAGCGATGGCGGACAAGGATTTGAAGTGGCGGCCGTCATACTCGAAGCCCTTGTCGAGAACCTTGACCACGATATCCCGGCCCTGAAATTCTCTGACCAGTAGAGTCCCGGGCAAGGGCAATCTGGTATCCATCAATTGGAGAAGCCGTCCGGTCACCGAACGCTGCCTCACTTCCATCAACCCCGGTTTGACGGGATCGCGCGGTGTACGGATCCGAAGATCGGCGTCATTTGCTATTTCCTCGGCCCTCCGTTTTGCTCGTTCCGACAGGCCGCCTTCAGCCAAGGCCTGAATACGCCAGGCGATCCGCTTGCGAAGGAAGTCCTTGTGCTGCGACCTCGTTTCCTCACCGAAGACATCGATATACCTTTCCCGCAGTTCGCCGACAGTCATCCGGGAAAGGGCCTGCACCTGCTGGTAAGTTTCTTTATCCATTGAAGCCTCCACACCTCTTTGATGCTCTATGTAACAAGGCCTATATCGTCCGAAGAATCAAGAGAAATATTCGCAATAAAATCAGAATCTTGCGAATCATTGTCATGCCCCATAATCTCCAGATCAGACCCAGGCAAACGGCGCCTATCTCGATAGCGAAGGTAACCTTTCGCCAAGATCGATGCGATTTCTGAAATTGTTTTTTCGAGTAAAGTTACTGCAGGTTCTCCAGCTTCCATCATGCCCTCCTTGCGGCGGCCATGGGAGAGACATCGTGGATGCAGCCAGAGTGAGATGGGCTTGTTTTTCGGGTCGGAAATCATGGAAGTCCATCTGTCCGCATTGGAAGGCGGTCATGGCGTCACCCACAACGATTCCGTCTCTCCGGCCGCTCCGCTGTCTGGTAATTTTTCCTGGCACTCGTGCCCGGCTTTTGATAGATACTTACCGGATTCTCTTTCAGGGTGTCGGGGATTGAATGTCGAAGGGGGAGCTGTTAACTCCATAATTGGTGAGAAACGGAGAATTGGAGAATTTGAGGCGTTTTTCTGGGGCTTCGGACGCAATCGTCCGCGTTACATTCGGTTCCCCGAAAACAACCGGTGAAATGGAGAATATGGGGAAATTCGTAGGCGTGTGCAAGAGGCTACGAATTCATTAGAAATAACGAAACCCCGAAGGGATGACCCGACGGGGTTTCGCGTTAACAAGGATCTGCTAAAATTTAGCAGATTGAATTTTGGCTCGCCAAAGACAAGCAAAATGGGCAATGGAAAGAAAAGCTATTTATAGGAAGCATCTGCCTTTCCCGTTCGAAGTTCAAAACACTAAGGCTTTTTGCTGAATCTATTAAGAATTTATAAGCAGAAACTAACAATTAAATTTATTAATTAGTCAAAAGGAATTAGGAAATGACCTCTTAGCCAACCAAAAAGATAATTAAGGAATTTCTTGTCCTTTGTAAGGACAGAATATGAGTTAATAATATTGTTAATGATATCGGCATATTCTTGTCTCTCAACAATAATACGTTCAAGTATCTTCCCTGTCTTTGATTTATAATTAAGACAAGGGCTATCATCTTGCCAGATTTGATGAAAGAAGAGCACAGCCACCCTAATATGAGAATTGAGATCAGCACTAGATCCACCGAGAAGTTCTGCTAATTTTGCGAATCTTAATCCTTCATCATCATTCTTGTCATAAGCAGCAGTCAACAATACGTTAGAATCTATAGAAATAAAATCTGCATTGTAATCAATCATTTCTAACAATGCCTTATAGTATTTATGAATGTTTATCATGTTTCTTTGTAATGCTATCGTTAATATTGGTTGAAGCCAAGTGCTGCGAAGATTCTGTTGTACCGCGCCTAGATTACGATAGTAAAAATCTTCACACACTAGAAGTCTCTTAGAACCATCAGCAGCAAGTATCGGATCAAAAAACACGCCTTTGAATTCCTTTGAGAACTCTCTTATATAGAATGGTGGGTCAATAGTCCCCTCGGCCGGAAGAATACTACAATTTTTATATATCCAATCTAGATCGGCTTCGAGTATTGATAATGCTTGTTGTATACGTTCATCAGTAATTTCGTCACGGTAGAGTTGTCCATCATTCCAAAAGACGGTCATACTTGGTTTGCCAATATGCGAGCGTATTTCTTCACACCGCTGCCTGAAAATCTCTATTGATGATTCTGTCATCCCAATCGAGCCACATACTGATAGAAGAGTACTTTCTATATTAAGCCTTCTTATAATATAGAAAGTTAATGCATCAATAACACAACCTTTTTGATTGTTATCCAGAATGGCCTTTATAGCAGTATTCCTTTCCGCTGTTGTGCCAATACAAATTCGGAATTTTTTCTTTGCAGTAACTAAAGCACAAAGCACTTGGATAACATCAGTGCCCAAGCTATGCGCTAACATATAAAGTGGAAGAGAATCTTTAACATATTGATCAAGTATTGTATTTATTGAATCATGACGGCTTTTTACGCGAGCAAGTATTGGTTTAAGTGAGTCAGCGTCCTTTTCGTCGATTATTATTTTCTCTATCCCATCGACAGTTGGGAATTGACGCTCGAAACGCTCCATTGTTTTATGTAAGGCATCTAGCCATTTATGCTTAAGGGATATAATGCGCCAAATATCTGCTGGCTCCTTCTTTTCATTAATTATAAAAGAATCGCCTATTTTGAGGCCGAATGACTTTCTTGCAATCGCATGATCTGGTGATATAGCGTATTCTAGAACACGAAGCTGTGTATCTGGTTCTATTAGATAAGTATCTTTTTCACCTGAGATACTCTGAATGTTAAAAACAACGTCATACCCAACTTCCTTACACTCTGTAATCTTGTATTCTGTTCTATTGGAAAGTAGCAACAAACTCATATACTGGAGGTGAATCTGTGGATTTGAACGATTAGTTATGAAGACTCTATATCCTAAACTCAATGCCCTCTCCGGAAAACCGAAGTGATCCAAGAGTTGTGCTAGTCGCATTTCTTCTTCTGGTGTTCCTCTTAACCTTACTGCTGTCATTTCAAGGAATTGACGAACGTCATCTTCACCGCCCCGACGCATACGGATATCAATCCATTTCAGACGCATATAAAGTTCTTCGGGACACAATCCCATGTACTTATTAATTGCAATTTCAGCAGAATCATAATCACCACGGTTAATATGAACAGCGATTTGCACACGCAAATAGAATGGGCGATCAGAAATTTCATCGGGCAGCTTTCTGATCCCTTCATGGGCCTGATTTCGGCGATCACTGTTAATCATCGCTGAGAAAAGTAATCTCAATGCAGGGGTGTCACGTAAGAAGTCAACTTTGCCCTCCAACAATTCAACAACTTCATCGTGTCGTCCACGACTTGCTAGAGCATCGGCAACGATAAAACGATCGAAAAATGATGATGAGTGGTTAATCAAATTTTTGGCTTTTGTTAGTGTATCATTGGCAGATTTATCGTTGAAATGATCTTGAACCTGGAACAATGCAATTTGAGATATAGCTCGGTTTGGATAATTATTTATCATGAGATTGGCCTGCTCACTGGCCAAGACTTGTTCATTTTCTCTGATGTAGCTTTGAACAACTAGATTATTCGCGTTTAGGAAATCATCCTCGTTAGCAGGAAACTGTAAAAGGGTATGCAGAAGTGTCCTGACTTCAGATGGACTATGCTCTAGCAGCAATTCGGCTTTCATTATAGTCACATCGGGATCCTCTGAGTCGATCCCATCAATAAATTTCAACGCGCTCTCTGTTTCATTTAATAATAGATAAGTACCTAATCTTAGTTTGATAAGATCAGTTGAATGTTGCTTTTTTAATGCTTCATCCAGAACAGTTGCAGCTAGTGTGCTCTTGCCCAAAGCTCTGTAGGTAATTGCTAGATTGCCAGGTAAACTTGTATCTATATTGACGGCTTCACTATTTTTTATTTTGTCCCACATAGAAGACAAAACATTAGCAACCTCTTCTAATTTTGATAAGTCTCCAATAGATTGATCACCTTCACCTAGTAAATACCCTTTGAATTCAAGAGACTCTTCAAGATCGGCTTCAGCAGACAGGCGCTTCATCAACTCTTCTTGGGGATACAAAGACAATGATTCTTTGGTGTATCTTCTCCAAGATGTTTTCTTTTGATGGCGTAGAAACGATATGGTGCCTATTCTGACCGGAAGAGTGCTTCGAAGCTCTTCGGATACAAGAGACAATGGATCTTCAATTGAAATATCATCAATTTGTGACTGGATAAGATAGGAAGCGGCTGCTTCATTCTTTTGATCCATCAACAGAGCTTTTTGGGCTGCTATTAGGGCTTCAGACAATCTATTATTGAGTAGATGTGCAAGAGCTACATTTGCCATGGCTACTTTATCAGTAGGATCATATCGGGCTGCTTCAAGGAAATCTTCTGCAGCTTCCTTCTGATCGCCCAATGCAAGCTTTGCTGCCCCTATGTTGTTAATTATACGAAATTTGACACGAGGTGACGATGTTTCCCAACACCGTTCTTTTAATTTGTTTAACAAGTATATGGCTGTCGAAGGCTGACCATTATTTATCATGTCTCGATAGTTGTCGATTTCGCCATGAATATATGATTCGAGTATCTCCGTTGATGGAATAGAATTGTCAGTAGTGCTTGCGGTTGAAAACATTGTATTTTTTTGAAGTATTTCTAATATGGCCTGTGTATCTGACTTTAATTCAGATTGCGCCGCCATTAATTCATCCGTAAAAGGGGAAGCATCGGGATGAAAAGCTCTCAGGGATTTGCTATAATTTATGATGTGACTCTCAAGATCACCCCAGCCCCACACATTCACTATTAGGTCATCGCCTGATTTCTTGTTTTCTTCTGTTATGATTCTTGCTATTTCTTGTATTCTCGCATCGTTCGGAGCTGTGGTTACAAGTATGAATTCTGATATTTTCGGTAGGAAGTTACGTGATTTTAATACTTCTCCTCTTAGTTCGGATTCAGATACAAATTCATGATCATACGTTTCTTTCCCTTTACATTGCACTCCAACCAAACGACCATCACTTCGCCTACCCCAAATATCAACTCCATTCTGTGCCTGACCAGAACGACCATGTAATTGTGTATTTTGATCACCTAAGATGTCTTCAAAAAGAACTCTGCAACATCTTTCGAAGCTTTGCCAATCCTTTGGTTTGGGTATGGAGCTGCATGAAAAGCTGGACATGTTTAAGATTCCTTTTTTCTTAGTATCTTAGAGTCTCCAAAATGTAGTCAGCCTTAACTGACAACCACCTTAGAGAAGGTAGAAACTATAATGTTATTATATCAGTATGTCAATGAAGTTAGATTTTATAAATAGTGACTTGAGTTATCCACATCCTTGCCCGCTGCCCTGAAGGGTAGCAAGGCGGGCGAGGTTGTGGGTAACTCTTTATTTTGATCATGCTTAATCCTGTCCGGGGGGAGGGGCGCCCGTAGAGCGCCCGAACCCGGGCAGGAAAGCCCGGGCAGAGGAAAGGAAGGGGGAGGGAGAGAAGCCCCCGCTTCAGTAACACGGGGGCTTGAAAATACATAAGTCAAAAAATGCTTGACAAGGGGAAAAGAAATATATAGCAAGCTATATATAAGTCTATATAGGAGGCTAAATATATGACTAAGAAAATAAAGTCGTTCACGGCAGATGAGGACGTTTATAATCGTTTGGTAACGATGTTTAAGAAATATGGAGCTGAAACAAGCATCTCTATGTTTCTGAATAATAGACTGAAAGATTTATTACAGAATCTAGAATTTATAGAAAAGGGCTTTAGGGATGAAAATATTTCGGTTCCTATGTCGTATGTGATTGACGAGCTGGTTAAAAAGTCGGAAGGAATTCCCACCATGGTGTGGACCGATCTTGAAGACAAAGAGACATACCTCACGCCATTTGAATATTGGAAGGACGCTTATGAAGCCTTTAAAGAGGGTATTCCCTTGGAATATTACGGATGGATAAAAGAGAACTGTAACTTTGAACTTTCTAAGGACAAGAGATTTCTGATCGATAAGGAAACAGGTCAAAAATACATTTCAGATGGAGCAGGAAAATTGATGCTCGTTCGTGAATTCGATTTCGACAATAAACTTAAGAAATCATAACGATTGAAAGGGACCAACAAGTGACCAGCAGTGAAGCGGAAAATCAGAATTTCAGATTGTTACTTCATGGTTTCGATACCATTCAATGCGCCTATTATCTGGACCCGCGTATAGGTGCTTCTCTTGATTTTCAGATGCTTGCCTCCCTGAAAGAATCTCTCCGTCAGTCAAAGAACAAAAGCCCACGTCCCATAATATTGGGAAATGCGGAATTCCTTCTTCACCCTTCAGGATCACCTTCGGGTTATCCTTTCATCATCAGCAATGAATTTTTCAAGATCGAGTTGGGGGAATTCAACATCCCCAATTTCTTTGTCACATTTCCCAGCCAGGCACTTTGGCAGGATTCTGCGTATAACCTTCACAATAAGTTCATCAAATGGGCGGCTTCTGTCGGATATGAGCAATACACAAATGAAAGCCTATCGCGTATCGATTACTGTTTTGATTATAAAATAGAACAACTGGATTTTGATGAAGATTCCTTTGTTAGCAGGGCAGTGAAGGACAGTAAATATCGGGAGAATGGAAAAGTCCAGACATTCACCTTTGGGAAAGATGACATAGTTCTCCGTGTTTATGACAAGGTGACAGAAATAGAGCAGCAAAGCGACAAGGCATGGTTTTTCATCCTATGGGGTGAAGATAAAGGTATATGGCGCATTGAATGGCAGATCAGAAAAGACATTTTGAAAACATTCGGCATTGTTACTTTTCAGAACTTGAAAGAACGGCTAGGCAATTTACTGCAATACTTGGCGGAAGATCACGACACCCTGCGCATTCCAACGGGTGATTCAAACCGTTCAAGATGGCTCCTTCATCCTTTATGGATCGATCTACAAGAGAAAATCAAAACTCTGGAAAACCTTGAAGTCTGTGAAGTGTACGGTCAGACAGCATCGCTGGAAGAACGAAAGATGCAGATTATCATATCCGTGTATGGTTATCTAAAAAGGCTGGCAGCAATCCGGTGTATTCAAAAGAAAAGGAATAAAATCAGCCTTGATGATGCCGGAACTTATATGAACAGCCTCATCAAAGATAAGCTCCATGAACCATTATCATGGCAAATGGATGTTGAAAAGCGCATGAAGGAAATGCTGTTAGGCGAATGGTAACGAAAGAGAAAATAATCCCTCTTATCAATGTTCGGGTTAAGAAGATTCTTGATCTTGCAGAATTGTCATTGCCTAACGACAAGTTTTTGAAATTCAGGAAATTGACACTGGATGAATTTGGAAAAAGCGGTTTGGAGAAGGAACTGGAAAGGGTTTTTTGTAATCAGGAAAGGTAAGGCTCGGGCAGGAATACACTAAGCAAAGAAGGGGTGTGTCATGTTTGAGCAAATCACAAAAAAGTGAGGGTTTGTCTGTCATTATTGACTTCGACATTCCTGAAGATTCGGTATCAAAAGCAGAAATCAGGCTCGTTCAGTCTCAATTAAGGGAACTGATGATCAAGGTATTGATGCAAAGCGAGGAGAACAGATCATGATCGTTGCGCTTTATGCTCGTGTTTCGACAACCAAGCAGGCGGAAAAAGACTTGTCCATTCCCGATCAGCTTCGGCAAATGAGGGAATGGTGCAAGGCACGGCATTACAGTATTGCCGTTGAATATGTGGAGCCGGGTGCTTCCGCTACGGATGATCGAAGACCTGTGTTTCAACAGATGATCGGTGATGCCTGTATATCGCCACCTCCTTTTGATGCCATCATCATTCACAGTCTTTCCCGGTTCTTCCGTGATGCCATTGAATTCGGGATATACGAAAGGCGGTTGAAAAAACACGGGGTCATCATCGTTTCCATTACACAGCAAACAAGCGACGATCCTTCCGGTGAAATGGCCCGTCGCATCTTCAGCCTGTTTGATGAGTACCAGAGCAAGGAAAACGCAAAACACACACTCAGGGCCATGAAAGAAAATGCCCGGCAGGGTTTTTTCAATGGATCAACACCACCTTATGGTTTTACGACTGTTGAAGTCAAAGAAGCCGGCAATAAAGGCAAGAAAAAGCGTTTGATGATTGATCAGACCGAAGCGGCCATTGCCCGGAAAATCTTTGACCTGTACTTGAATGGTTATAATGGCCGTTCATTGGGATTGGTCGGCATATCAAACCATTTGAATGATATGGGCGTGACCATGAGGGGAAAAACATGGAAAATAACCATGATCAGCAAGCTTCTTTCCAACCGTCTTTATCTTGGACAATATACGTTTAACCGGATGGAAACCAAAACAAGGAAAGTAAAACCAGAATCCGAGTGGGTTGAAATATCCGTTGAGCCGATTCTTGACAAAGAAAATTTTGATCTTGCACAGCAACGAAAATTTGAACGTTCCCCTCAGAATGTGCCGCCAAGGGTTGTGAACTCACCTACACTTTTAACGGGGCTGTTGAAGTGTGGTCAATGTGGTGCGCCGATGACTTTAGCCACCGGCAAAGGTGGAAGTTATCGCTATTATAAATGCACGACTCGTATTCATCATGGGAAAGACGCCTGCCCAACCCAAAACATTAGAATGGAAAAACTGGATTCACTCATTCTTGAAGCCCTAGCCGAAAAGGTTTTTACGCCCACCAGGGTCACTGCCATGCTGAAGGCCATGGGAAATGACTTGAAAGCATCCAAGGAAGACCAGGACAATAAACTCAAGAAGCTTTCGAAGGAACTCGAAGACCAGAAGCAAAAGACGGATCGGCTTTATGAAGCTGTTGAAAAGGGTATTTTGCCATTGGATTCAACTCTTCACGAAAGGGTTCACAAACATCAATCCAGAAGACAGGAAATCCTGACGGAAATGGCAAGCCTGAAAAGGGAAACGGAACTTCCGGTGTCAAAGCTTGGACCTAAGAATGTTCAGGCTTTTTGTTCGGTATTATCGGAAAAACTGAAGGACAAGGAATCAAACTTCGGCAAGGAATATATTAAGCTTCTGGTGGATGAGATCAGGGTTGAAGGTGAAAACGTCCATCTGAAGGGCAGTTATGGTGCACTTGCCGGAGCCCTACAAACAACAAAACTGGGTCACCCCAATGGAGTGCCCAGTTTTGGTAATGTCTGGCTCCCCATGTGCAACCCTTTTCATAACGGTTCTCTTTCTCCGGCTGTTAACTAAAAACCGTTGTGATTCAATAAGCTATCAAAGAGCATGTGGCCTCCGGCAGGCCAGAAATCCTGATAATCCCATTTTCCCATCTACCTTACTAAATGGGGTGTCGAAAGTCGAGTCTTGAACGCGTCGAAAAAAACCTTTATTGCCATGCTCTGGCACTGCCTGCCTCAATGGTTGCCGCTCCGCCATTGCCGTTGCCCTTGGCCAGTTTTGTCAGGTAGTCGGAGATGGCAAACCCAGGTTGGCGGCACTCCTGGCTGAACCGGCTCATCCAATCGCCGGCCAACCTCTGAAAACTATGGCGATCCCTGTGGACGCATCGGTTCTCGGGCGGGTGCGAAGCGAACTCGGTGATGGCGTTGAATACCGCATAGGCGTTTTCACCAAGATCATCTCTGTATCGACTGCAGAGAGCACCCATGTGTTGAGACAGAACACCCCAATCGCTGGCTATTGGACCATCTGGTTTCATATCCTTGGGCTTTCGGATCAGAAGAACCCCCCGGAACAGCGGTTCAAATTCCTGATGGGTGACCTTGCAATCTCGAAGCACGCCCAGATATTCACTGAAGCTGGCCCTGAGTTTGGAGAGGCGTTCATGTGCGACCTCAAAATTGATCTCTTTTCCGATATCCCTCTGCAGATGAGTGAATTTAAAGCGGATGATCGATTTTGGGAGGATCAATCCATTCTTGCAGACCTTTCGAAGAAAACCGATGTCGAATGCGAGCGCCCTCAAACCGTTATAGCTGTTCGTTACACGGATGAACGGCCCGAATGCGTCCGGCCGGTCCTTGGCCGGAACGAATTGGAAATCCAAGGCCGCTGAGTTGTGGACAAGGTCAATGAAGCAATGCCCACCTGTCCCCGGGGCGTCAGTTGCTTTCACCTCCCACTCGCCGGGTTTGGTTTCGGGGAAGGCCGTTTGGCAGCACTGATATGCCCAGTCCAACGCCTCGCGATTTGTCACCAGCCTGTAGCCTCTGCTGACCACCCCCAACACCCGATTGGTCTTTTTGTTCACAATCGCTTTCTTATCAGGCACCGAGAGCCGCCGCTCTCCAGATTCCGTAGGGACACTTACAAAAACCGGGTGCTCTTCGACCGGGAACAGAACTTCGTCAATTTGTGTTAATCGCGGCATAGCTTCATCCCTCTCTCCCAATCAGTATCAATATTCTTTCTCCTGGTTCGTCGGCATATCCCGCTGATCGAACACGAGTAACCGCTCCGCAAGCTCCAATGCGTCCACAGGCCAGAAACACTCGGGCCGGGGATGGCGCACATTCGGCTGTCCCGCTGCGGGGCGGCAATTGAGCAGGGATTCGACCCATTGGCCGGGGACGGCGTCCCGGCCGTGCACGGCACCCAAAATCGCGCCACAGATGGCGGCGTTGGTGTCGGTGTCTCCCCCGCGCATGACGGTGTCCACAACGGCTTCCTCCAGATTCGTGGCATGCAGAAGCTGCCACATGGCGTTGCGGAATGCCGTCAGCACCCACCCCTGCTGGCGGACATAATCCGCTGGCGGTGATTCGCCAGCACCTCGGACCGCTTCCAAGAGGCTTCCATCCACCTTCATGTCTTCCGCCCAGGTCACGATCTGCTCGTACAGATCTCGGCCATCGCACCCGTGGCGGATGGCACGGGCAATGGCCATCGTGAACAATGCGTTGGCTTGCTGACAGACCGGATGGGGATGGGTGATCGCCGCGTCCTGCCGTGCCCACTCGGCAACCAACCCAGCGTCATGGTTGGCTCCGAAGATGCCTATCGGGCTGATCCTCATCATCGCGCCGTTGGCCTGGCTGTCCGGATTGGGACGACCCCGCAGATCACCGGCGACGGTCATACCGCAATCGAAGGGACCGGAGTCCAGCCAGAACATGTAGGCCTTCCTCGCTTCTTCGGGATCGTACCTTCCCTGGTCCGCCAGCATGCGGGCCAGCAACAGCGCCATCTCGGAATCGTCGGTCGGTTGGCCGGCAATCGTGTTCCAAGTGCCTCCGTCGGCAAGTTCCCCGACGCCGCTCGGGTATTCCCGCCGGATGTCATCCGGAGCCCGAAACTCGACCAGACTGCCAAGAGAGTCTCCGGCAAGCTGGCCAAGGAGACAGCCTTGGGCGCGATTCACTATCCCTGTAGCACGCTTTTCGTCAGTTGTGACACGAGGTTGTCGCAAGTTATCGTCTATCCCTTCGGCGGATACGGGTCCTTGCCATATGTGTGCTCGGTCTGGATCGTTCCGTCCTGTTTGTGGATGACGACTTGTCCGAGGTCCTGGTTCTTTGCCAGTTCCTTAGCACGATCCACAGCTTCCGCTTTCGTATCGTGACTGCTCGAAGCCCTTGATGCCTTCTCTTCTTTGACCTTCCAGCCCCCATCGGTTCCTGGGGTCACGTGATAGGTTTTGCGTTTCGTCATGTATCTGCCTCCCTTCTTGTTAGGTTGCTTCAGTGGAAAACACCTCGACGATATTCCCGTCGGGGTCGGAACACCTGAAATATAACCTCTTGGAGTTCCCCCAGAGGGACAGGGGAGATATGATTTTGGCACCCTTGCTCTTCGCGAGTTCGTACCGTTTTTCAATATCAGTCAGTTCAATATATATGAGGGCGTGAATATCTTTCCCGCCGTATTGAGTTTTCGGATAATCCACCGGTACGAGGACCAGTCCTTGTTCGAACACAATTACCTCTTGCATCCTTTTCTTTATGTTGAGCCCGAGGATGCCTTTATAGAAATAAACCGCCTCATCGAGTGAATGAACAGGTAGCTTGGGGCCAAAATTGAATGCTCTTGAAGTTGGCGTAGACGCCGCAGGCCGCTTTGGCGCATCGGCTGTTGAAAAGGTGCCTTTCTTTATTCTGGAAAAATACAGATTCTGACCATCTTCACATGCGATCCTATAAAATATGACTTTGAATTTCCCGCTCTTGCCAACGCGTTCGCTTCTTGAAACGATGCTGCCCCTTCTTCCGTCCGGTAATTCGCAGGTCACGCCGGACTTCATCTCCGACAGCTCATCCACCCATCTATTGAGGTTTGATCGCCTGACATCTTGAATATCGGGCAGTCCAGTAGATTCACTCTTGGAGACGAGATCGGTGGCAATCTTGACCAAATACTTTGAGTCCTGGACTTGGTCCTTCAGTGAGGCCAGCCATTCCATGCCACTGAAAGTTCCAAGAAGTCCTCCGGTCATTGAGGCTATAGTGTCCGTATCTGCACCGACCGCATGGGCGGCCGTCGTCAACCCGTTAATGGGGTCCGGTGCGTATCGGGATGCAAGAAAGACTGCAGCCCCAGCCGCCACAGTACCGGCACCACTGGTCTTCTGGTCGAAACACTGGAGGGCTCGCAAGGTTTCTTTGTCGCTCGTCAAAGCGCCTTTGGAAAGCTCTTTCTTGCATGTTTCCAGAAGGTCGATCATTTCCTTGACTGCAGATTTCCACATATTCTGGTAGCCAGGAATATGATTGCTTGCTGCCTTGATCCAGTCGTCGGCAGCAACAGAAGTCTCTGGGATTGTCTCCCATTCGGATGCGTTCCCCAGAAGGTCTTCGACCATTTCTCCGAACCCGAGTTGGTCTGTGCGTCTTATGGACTTCCAAAGCGCATAGCCATAGGCCAATGCTCCTACCAAAGCACGTGGGTGACCGTGCGTCACGATCCCGTCAAGCATAATATTCCGGGCGAGAGGGGGGAAGTCTGAGATATCGGTGTTGGTGAGAACGTGTGGAAGGATGCGCATTGCCACACCGTTCCCGCCAGCTTCGAAGTATCTCTTTACATCGTTCGAGGTTCTCTTGTCCGACCAAGGGGGGACTCCATCGGTCCACGCATCCACAGATCTCTTTGTCGCGCCGCCTCCGCCTCTTTCATACAATGCCCAAAATGGAAGTTCGATCCGAGAGAACCGATCCCACCACCGAGGACCACAATGCAATGATCTGGAAAGGCAGAGAATCAACTGAGTATCGTCACTATAACTCCCAGCATCGATGATCTCGTCGTGTGGGTAATAACGCCCACCCGATCTTCGTGTCCATTTCCTAAATTCGAGAAGCGGCCCTTGGGGCTTACTCTCGTCCTTATAGGTCCGACCTACGCGTTCGTTCGGCCAGCCCAGGGCATCACCGCAAGCCGCTCCGAGCATAGCGCCAACGGCTTTTTTTAGCATAAGTGTCTGCGATCTATTGGCCATCACTGACCTCCATTTTCAAAGATGATCTCGTTTACACGATTTCCGCTTTGAATGGTCCTGGCCAATCCTGTTGTGCGATAGAAATCGGGAACTACGAGAATGTCCTTACCGATTGAAAGCCCCTGAAGGGTGGCTCGGCAAATCTCACGCTTTGCCTGATCTTCATCTGCCACCGCAATTGCAGTAATGTCTTCGAGGGGTATTGGATCGGGAACCAGGACCTCGGCCTGAACGTTCGTCGCCGCACATGGCAGATGTCGTGAAGGTCTGGTGAAAGTAATGCCTGGTGCAGTGTTGGCGAACAGAGAAATGAAAGCGTCATATCCCTCCCCAATGTAGGCCCCTCTTTCCTTTGCAGCATTGCAAGGGCAGAACTTGGTCCCCGGCATCCATATGTAGTCGGGCTTTATCAACAAGACGACCCAATCTTTGAACAAGTGGTCCTGCTCTCGAACCTTTGCGAAGTAGTAGACATTGGGAAATTCGAGAGAGCAACAGATCAAGTCCTCGCATCCGTCCCAGCGGTCTGGATCTGTTGGATTGTGGGGCAGGTTTTCCTTTTCGAGACGGCTTCTCGATAGGACGCCGCCGCAGTCGCCGAGGATATGTGCGAGATTTCTTGATTGAGTGAAATGACACAGCCTGGTGATACCACGTTGTCGGCATTCTCTCTGAATTCTTGTCATGGTGAAACCCTCACATAAAGAGAGGGCTTCGCCGGAAGCAACGGCGTCAGCTCGCCCGTGTATAAAAGGAGAAGATCGGTTCTCGCACGGGTCACAGCCACGTATAGAAGACGACCGTCGTGAGTCAGTGCGTCCTCTTCGCCATGGGATTCGACATACTCTGAATCGGGAAGATTTTCTTTTTCAAGGAATGGTAGGATGACAAGATCGAACTCCAGCCCTTTTGCCGAATGATAAGTCCCATAGTAGATTCCGGGACCATCGTTCCATGAGTTCATGTCCCTGTGTAGCTTCGTGGCATAGTTGGGCAAACCGGAGCTGATGAGACGCTCCTGTTCTCGATCTTTGAAGAGAAGCGCGACACTCTTTGTCTTGCCCGATTCTTTCGCAACACGAAGAGCGACTTCGATCTGCTTCGCCCGAGTATCACACTCGGCAATCGTGGGGAGTGGCCCGTCTGCCCGCGGGGAGGTCGGTTCCACCATGTCCGCAATACCCTCGTAATAGGGCATCTTGGAAATCGCCAACCCAAGGCGTGCAACCTGTTTTGTGTTCCTGTAGTTCTCCTTGAATTCCCAGGTCTGAGGAACGGTCAGTCCTGCGAACCGCCATGACGTGCGTTGTCCGTATATCTGTTGCGCAACATCCCCGAAAAACGTAAGCGAACCATCATCCGGTATTGCGGATGCCAGAGAGCGGATCATCTCCGGGGAAAAGTCCTGTCCTTCGTCGATGATTATGTGACGATAACGACGTGCTCGATCATCCTGAAGATACTCTTGCCGGACATGGTAAGCGATGTCATCCCAGTCGTACAGTTTTCCCTGTTGCGTTCTCAGAGCGAGGTATTCTTTCAGTATCTCGAACATCACGCTTCTGAGCTTGCGTGCAAGGGTGGTTCCGACACGACCAACCCGTTCGACAGCAACGTATTGCTCCTCGGTCTCTATACCATGGCTAAGAATCCAACCGATTTCGTCCAAGAAGAAGGCGAGAGGCCTATCGAAGAATTTGGATTTCTCATAACGTTGAGTGACATTGGCAACGGCTCTCGCGATGAGGGTGCGCCTTAAATCGGGGTCGCAAATAGAGTTGAAGCTCATTTTGCCCCTGGAATTGAGGTACCCTCTGGCAAATTTGTGATAAGTTTCTATCACCACATTATGCAACTCGAATGGTTTGAGATGATTGAGGTACGTGACAAGCGCTTGGTTGAAGGTGAGGAGGAGGGTACGGCCAGAGTGAGGCATATCGGCGGTGGAAAGATAGGCGGCACGATAAAGGGCCAGCGTCGTCTTCCCACTCCCTGCAGTGCCCAGAACCGCAGAGTGGCCCGTCACGGGCAGGTAAAGGACCTCTCGCTGTTTTCTTAATGGCTTAGGCAAGGACTTGGCCATCATTCACTCCACCAGAGATTCAAAGGATTGAGTCGATTCAACGATGCCATCGGTACCTACGTCGCCATATCGCTTGGTCGATTTGAGCCACTTATCCACTTCGCACCCCAATTTCATAAGTTCCTCATCTTTCTTGCCTTTGAGCGCGCATTCCCATACGACCAAAACTCTCAATCCGCTGGCCAGGAGGGAATCGTAGTTCCTTCTGTCACGCTTCTGATTCGCCTCGAATTTTTCGCGCCAGAAGTCCTTTCTCGATGCTGGCTCGGTAGCGAATTTGCACCCCTTGTGGACATGCCAGAAACACCCGTGCACGAACACCACTGACCTGAACCGAGGAAAGACGAGGTCTGGCGATCCAGGCAGCTTTCGGTCATGTAGTCGATATCGTAATCCCAGTCGATGGAGAGCACGGCGAAGACGCATCTCGGGACCCGTGTCGCGCTGCCCGACACTGGCCATGATTCGTGATCTCGTCCGCCTGTCCACCGTATCCATTCAAATCCGTTCCACAGTTTCAGTCGCCACGAGCGCTTCGAGGTGCCTATGGAGCTCGTCCGGCAGGTGTCCACCCCGCACGAGCACTCCCAGTTCCATGTTTCTTTCCATGGCCGCCGTGCTCAGGTTCGCGCTGGTGATGAAGGCCAACTTTCCGTCCGAAACCGCGCACTTCGCATGCACAGACCCCGTGGGGTCGGAGACGCCTTTTTTCCCGTTTCCGACATGCCAAACGTAAAGATTTGCGGAGGGAACGACGGTCTTCATCATCTTGAAGGAATCGACCGTTACCTTTCCGCCACGGTCGGTCGAGGATTCCATAAGGATGTCCACCTGGACCTGACGGCCTGCCGCATCCTGCAGTGCCTTGATTATCGATGACACCTCGTATGCGACGAAGCTCACGACAAACAGCCGGTTGCGTGCGGACTCGATAACCTCGCAGAGCACCTGTTCCGTGTGTCGGACGGGTACCATTCCCGTCGAAGGACCTGTCCACACCATTTCCACGGAACCATGCCGCTCATGGAGCGCCGCGGTGGCCGAAGCCCCGCGCAAGGCCGCGGCCAACTCGCCTGGACGCACCTGGTTGGCTTCGCGCCAGGCGGCGTCCAACCGGCCGATCATGGACTTGTCCGCATTGGGACCGAAGACCGGCTTGACCAGTGCGAACTGTTCGACCGATCCCAACGACTCGATTTTCGAAGCGATTGCCGCCACACGATCGGGGTGCAGTTCCAGGCCGAGCTCCGCGATGATCTGCCATAGTTCATTCATTGCCACCGCCTCGCCCTTGGAAGAAAGCGGCATCGCGGCACTCGAACGTGTTCACGAGCAATGCCCTGTCCAGATAACGATTGCCCCGTTCACACGAGGTCTCTGCAACGAACGTGCAGGCGTGACAGGAAGCCACGTGCAAGGAACGATCGACGCTGGGATTGTGCTCGGAACAAAGCGGATCGGAAGAACAGATGGTCGCGCGTTCGAGAGCCTGGCCGATGAGGCGTCCCAGGTTCTCCGACTTTCCCAGTTCCACCAACCCACCGAGGGTTCCATCGGAATCGGCGGCAGCCGTGTAGATGATGACTCCGGCCATGGGTGAATCGGGGTCCGAACTCGCATAGATGCGCTCTCGGATGCTGGCCGCGTTGTATCCACACTCCAGTGCCAACTCCCGAATCAGGAGATGGGCGAACGTGTGGATCATGGCGTAGCGGATACCGGGGTAGCCCTCTTCGGGGTCCTGTCCACGAGCGTTTCTCCACCCTCTGTGTCCCGCTTCCAGTCTTTCGCTGCGACGCTTGACCGAAGGAATATCTTCCCAGCTTCGAACGGCCTCCTCGTCGAATCGAATGAAGATTCCCTCACCATGCACCTCGCAAGCGGGAATCCAATCGGGACGTGCACGCGACAATGCCGCCATCGGAGGCCGCTCGTCCGGATCGGTGGTCTCTTCCGGAGCCTCGACTCGGGTGTAACCGATCAATGCGTTCACTTCCCTCAATCTTTCCAAGAGCAGAACGCCTGCGATCCTCCCCGTGTACGCGGCGGGCGGGGGCTCCGGTCGACTCATGAATTGCGGCCAATCGGTCGGAGGAGTGGGTGCCGTCAGCACCTCCCATTCAGGAATCTTGAGATCCCCCTCCGTGACAAACGTATCGTCGCCCTTGCCTTCCTGCCGCTCCTGAACGCAGCGCCATACGTCTCCGATGTCGAAACGTTCGATTCCCGGCAGGCTCCCGCTCTTCACCAGAGTCTTGATCACCACTTTCAATTCGTCTGCGGACTCCACGTCCGCAAAATATTCCCAACCGTCGAGGACGAGCTGGCTCAATTGATTCCGTTCCAGGGGGATAGCCAATACCGAAAGAGAGACGGGGAACCAACTGTTCGTGGCCCCGAGCAATACGGCTCGTGGAGATTCCTGGCATGATGCATCGAAAGTGTCGAGATGCGGGTGCCTTCCCCTGCAGGCCGGAAGATTCTGTTGGGCTTCCCTGCCGAACGCGTGAACGAGGGATCGGGCGGCGTCGCACGCGTCGCATTTCACCCAGAGGTTCTCCGTCTGGAGCGACGCCCCTCGCTCGAAGAAACGCAACGTGCCTCTACATTCGGAGGGTCCACCGTGAACGAACCAGTGCCATGGAAAATCGTCGAGATGTCCGTTCCTGCATGCCAGCAGAAAGCGGGCCGGCACCGCATCCGCGTTTTTTCCTTTTTCGCAGTTCGAATGCACGAAATGAGTCTGTTCCGGCCTGTAAGGATACGGCTTGATGTCGAAAAGGCCGGAATCGTATTCCGCCAGCAATCCGCATTTTACGCAGCGCAGCCATCGCGGGAACGGCCTGACCGGCACGCCGATCTTGCCCTCCGCCGACATGGGGCTTGCCCCTTCCTCACGGACGAAAGGGGGAACACGCAGACGCTCGACCTGTGGGCCGAGCACCCGGCGAACAGCCGCGAGCAACCTGGCCTCCTCCACCGGCAGACATTGATTGACGTCCCAGCGATCGAGGCCCATCGTCACGACGGACAGGTTCGGTAGATCGACCAGCGCTCCGGGACCGTATGTCCAGAGCAACTGACTCGGGCGGACTTGCCCCACGAGATAGGTACTCATGCCTCACCTCCGTCGCTTTCCGTGTCTCTCGCCCTGGCGCGCCATTGTGGAGGGTCGGAGAGTCTGGCCACGTCCATGACGAGCCGGACACCGGGTTCGACCTCCCTCATCGAAAACGGCACGGTGAATTCGTCCCAGGCCGTCGCACCGGGCTTTTTCAGGAGTGCGGCGACGTCCCCCTGACCGCGCTCGGTCTCGTAACCCAGTCTTCGTCCTGCCTTGATCGCTTCCTTCACCCATCTATCGATGCGATCCGCCACCATCGTGTCGGCACGCAACCGTGCCGTCTTGTCCTTCACTTTCCAGGCACGATCGGAAACCACGGTTCTCACGGTGGAGGCCTCCGGTCTCCCCGAGTTGTCCAGGGTCTGGGCGCCGAGATTCGGATTCAAGGGATCGTTCACGAGGCGCATGACGCTCACCATCGTGCCCGTCAAACCCCTGTCCAGCGCCCGAGGTGCGAAAGGCGTGACGGATTGCGCTTCCACGTGTTTGTAGAAAGTCGCGTGGTAGTGTTCGAAGGTCTCGTAGTGCGACAGGTCACGCGGACGGGACCAAGTCAGTACCGTGCAGACCAGACCCGGAAAGACACGGCCGACACGGCTGGTGGCCTGGATGTATTCCGCCGTGTTTTTGGGCTGCCCGTTGACGACCATCAGCCCGAGCCGATTTACGTCCACCCCGACGGATAGCATGTTCGTGGCGAGGACGATGTCGATGGCGCGAGTTTCGCCTTTGGCCCAGGCCGCCTTGAACTTGACCTCCAGTTGGTCGAGCTTTCTCGGTATCTCCTTGTTCGAAACTCGAGAGGTGAGTTCGTCGACGTTTCGAATGGAACGCTGGCTCAGCCCCGGTCGAGATACGTCGCTCATCTGGACACGATAGGAACGGGTCTGGACGTCGTCTTCCGCGAGCCGACGCATTCCGCCCAGTTCGCGTAGCGAATTGAAATAGCCCACCAGGGTCATGTACGGATCGGCCGCCTGCCCGAATCGCTCGAACAGGGATTGAGCGGCCGTGAGCAAGGCCACGTATACCCGGATGAGGACGGCGGGACGCGAGCTACCGGGCGAACAGATGCCCATATACCGGCGTCCGGGGTTCCGATCGATCGATCGCTGGACGGAAAAGAAATTGTCCTCCACGTCGATACCATGAGGAGGGAAGACCGCCACGCGGCGGAGGAAGACGTTGTTGACCTGTTCGTCGGCCTTCCGAACGGTCGCGGTCGACGCGATGATCTTCGGCCTTACGGTCTTGCCGTCCACATTCCATGCCGAAAGCTCGTCCACGGCCGTCTCGTAAAGACCGACCATGGTGCCCAACGGACCGCTGATGAGGTGGAACTCGTCCTGGATGATCAAATCCGGCGGACGGATCGGCATCGTCGGTCGAGGTGTGGTCGCCGGGAGAGACCCCTTTTTCCGATGAGTGCCGCTGCAATCGGCTCCGGGCCACAGAAGCCCGTGACGCGGACATTCCGTGTCGGCTCTACCGAACAGCGTTCGCACCTGACCTCGCCAAGCCATCATGGCGAATTTGTCGACCGTGGCGATCAGCATGGAGGGTGGATAGCGGTATAACTCTTCGTCCACCACGAGTGCCGGTAGACCGAGGTCCGGCGACTTGACCTTCCCGAATTCGCAGGTTCCGTATTTGTCACCGCAGAAGATGAAGGTCCGGCCGATGTCGCGGACCACTTTGACGTCTCGCCCAGGTACGATCTCGGAGCCGCACCAAGGACAGAAGGTGAGTTGCGCCGGTGTGGAACCGGTTCCGTACTTTCCGTCCCTTTCCCGCTCGATGGCTTCGTGGCTTTCCTGGGTAGTGTTGGGTGTCACGCGCTGTCCCACCCATAGCCCGATCGTGAAAGGCGTGGCACCCCACTTGGCGGTCTCCACACGTCGCAGCACCTCCATAGCGCACATCAAAGTAGTGGCCCTTTGGAACTGCTGGATTGTGAGCAATCGCAGAGTGTAGCGCATGATCACCGCCAATCCCCGGCCTCCGTCGAATCCGCCGAGGTTTCCCTGCAATCTGCGTATGGCCATGGTGAAAGCGGCCACGCCGAGGTAGGCCTCGGTCTTCCCGCCGCCGGTCGGGAACCACAGAAGATCGGCAAAGGCTTCCACCGGTTCCGTCCGGTCGCGGTGCACGGGATTCGCCAGGGCGGGAACGGACAGCAGGATGAAGGCCAACTGAAACGGTCTCCACGAGCGGTTCTCGGGAATGTCGACGCTCGCGAGATCGACGGTTTCCCCCCGCCGCACCCTGAGTGAATAGACGCTGTGGACACGTTGCGACGCCATCGAACGGTTGGCGAAGCGGAACGCTTCGAGCGCCGCGTCGTCCGATTTCAGAACCTCGATCCCCTCTCGAAGTCTTTCGAGAATGGATTCGCATCTGTCGAGGGCGGCCGTCGCCGAAGAATCGTACCCCTGCACGTCGATTCCTATTCTTGCCCGCCGCTCTCCGATCCATGCGGCGTAGTCGTCCGCCAGCGCATCGAGGACGGCGACAAGATCGGCACGTTCCATTTCCGCGAGACGCAGCATGTCGAGAGAGCCGTCGGAGACGAGACGATTCATGACGAGTCTGTCGTCCGAAGCGGTTCCGGGTGTCTCGGTGACCGAAACCTCGTACCGGGGCAAAACGCGGGTCCTGACCTCAACTGCGCGTTCCGGATCGTCGGCCGACGGTGTGGCGTGGACGGAAACTCCGTGTCCGACGGCGAACTCGACCCGCCGCCGGTAAATCATCTCCAGCGATTCGCGTTCATCGTCCGATCCGATGCCGGATAGCAAAGGTCTCTTTCTGAAGATGGATTGTCCTTCCGGGTCCCTGACGATCAGTTCGGGCTGGAAAACCCACGCCTGATCTTGATTTTCGTCGGGCTTGGTCTGACCGTTCACCAGGAAGAGAGTCACCAGCCGGTCGCCGTTCGGCAGCGGATCGCCGACGGTTCCTTGGACGACCACGTCAGGGCAGGCGCTTTCCATGACGATGGGGGCCACGATCCTGCGGTCGAACGAAACGGTTGCGGTACCGCCCGACGGTATTCTTTTCCAGCAACGGAATGGTTTCTCGGTCTTCTCGTTCATCCGCTCGCTTTCGGTGCGTTCGTACCTTCCCCAACTCGCGCGAACCTCGACGGCCTTCGCCGATCCGTCGACGCAGAACGTGAAACCGAAAGACGAGGGCACCAACGAGTTGCTGGTCGATGCGTCGGCCTCTCTGTCGTCGCTTTCCGGGTCGGCGGTCGCCGCGTCCGGCAGGTCTTCCACCTGGTCGTCGGAGACTTGGGTGTCCGGCGGAGCCAGCTTGCCGACCAGGTACCGGTCCCGCACGCTCATCCCTATGATCTCCTCGACAGGTCCGTCGGCGGGTCCGAGCAAGTCGTCTTCGACCGCCCATTGCAGGAGGTCCCTGATATAATTCTGTTCCTCCGCCGTTTTCCCTTCGAAAACGGGAAGCGCCGGGAAGTCAATGCCACAGGCCGTCTTCAGGGCCGCCTGGAAAGATGGCCATTCCAGGCGGGAAACAGCCACGGTCGGCGGCTGGATACCGAAATCGCTCAAAGGTCGAGGAGGTTCGACCGGAAGTAGCCCGTCGAGAAGCAGCGTGGTTTCATCGAGGTCGCGCCGCACGCGGTAGACGCGTGCGAAGGACACGACTCTGAACGATCCGGATTCCTCCTCGACGATCAGAAGAGCGTCGCCTTCCTGGACCCCGCGGAGGTCGGAGGAAACGTGATCTACCGTAATCGTATATCCGTCGGAAGAGACATCGGTCCGGAGTTGAACGACCCATGCCCCTAACTGGGATGCAGGTAGTATTGGGGTCTTTTCGCGTTCCTCATATTCATCCGACATACGAATTCCTCCGGGGCATCAGGCTGCATCGATTTTTGTCTATCACAAATTTATTTGAAGATAGATCTCGTCTCACATTCTTTTCCTCTCAACTCTGGAGGAAGAGTTCTTAATTCTAGCCGTTCCATTTCCAGACTTTTGTTCTTTCTCATACAGGCCATGGTTCAGTTCAAGAAGACGGCGGAGCACGTCGCTTCGGGCATTCTCTGAAACAGTGAATCGAATACCTTGCTTGGTTTCGTGAAAACCATGCTGCAGACTAATGTCATCCCATCCGTACACAGAAGCTACTTGTTGATCCATATTGGAATGAATTTCTCTCAGTCTCACGCAATCCTCGTCTTGATTGTCTATGTCGTGAAACATGTTGTACAGTTCCGTCAGGCCCTGCTCACGTCTGCTGCACATACTTTTTCGATAAGAATGATAGATACCACCTATTTCCTTCAAACCTTCGTATTCAGAAGGAAACGGAAATGTCTCAAATAGGTTTCTATTTGCGTATCGCAACCTCGTTTCCATTGTCGAGCAATGTTCCCATGCCCATACATTATGGAATGATGATTGAAGGACTGCAAAATCCTCATCGGCGTCTGTTGCGAATACGTTATGTGGCCCTGCGTATACATATCCAAGTGGAACGAAATCGAAGATAACGTATTTGCCGGTGAAAGAGTGAAATAATACTCGCTGTAGACCTGCAATTGTTCTGTATAACGCCGGTCTCTTGTCTGAGTATATCCACCACTTTTGTGGTAAAGGTTTTCTCAAAGCGAATTGACCATTAGGCTTCCGTCTTGTCCTTTCAGGCTTAACAAGTGCCTCAATAATGTCCAAGCAATCCGGATAGTCAGCGGCCACCGGTCCTGTATATCCTTTGGGAGTATTATTTCGATCCAAGGGCCAATCGAAAAAGTTAATTACATAGGTTGTAGGAGATTGGTCGGGCCGTGAAAGGAAATCCTCTCCACGCAGATATGGGAAAATCACTTGAGAATTATGGTGATCCTTTGAGATTAACATCTTCGCCTGCTCGGGCGTCAGAACAAATCCGCTCCCAAGGACAATTGACCCCTGAAAGGAGAGGTTCGAGTTGGACTTCAGTATCTTAGGTTTACCAGCTATGACACTTTCATTTGTCAAAGAGTCACCGATACGATTTACTATTTGACCGTCTACCTCACATGGGCCATTCCATGTGGATTTTGCTATCCATACAAGAGCTACGGTCAGGTTTGCTGTACCAGGCCATTTAAGGTTGGAAATTGCCTTGTATATTATTGACTCTTGCTTACAGATCTTGGCTAACCCAACATCCCTTGTATCGCCCTGACTTATCGTATTTGTCGCCAAGCTTCCGTAATAACCATCGTGAGCCAAGAGATCATTAACCCGCCTAAAGAAAAAAGCACATAAGTCAGCGTTGCCACTAGCATTCTGAAAAAGCGCTGTTGTAAGCCAGTTAAGATAAACGTGACCTATTGAGCGTCTTATTCGTCTCCCACCTAAGAAGGGTGGGTTTCCCATCATTGCATCAAATCCTTTGCTTTCTCTCTGAAAGACTTCAGGAAATTCTAGCGGCCAATGAAATGGTTTTCTTGCTGGTTTTCCATCCGGTAAGTCGATGCTTAACGCAGCACGCGTGTCCCTCGAGATTGCGCACCCAACGTTCATGTCACCCTTCAGGAACGCGTCTGCCTGCACCGCCAAAGAATCCAAAACCGAATCGATGGCGCGCGTGTTACCATTCGCTCGCAGAACTTCGCCGATCATGGCGTCCGCCACCAATTCGATGGATTGGAGTTTCTTCCTCGCCTCGGCGTCCAAGCGGGCCATGGTTTCGACATCGCGAATGTCCCGGATGGGAACTGCACGTAGTCGCTTCCTGATTTCCACTGCCTCGGCGACCGAACCGGCCACGTTCTGGCCGAAGATGCGCTGCTGGTAGGGACCGTCGTCCGGGTTCAGCTTGAGTTTCGTGAGCTGGTCCAGCCGGTATATACCCAGGAGACTGTCGCCATGGCGTAAGTTGTGGTCGAGGAATCCGAATGGACGCCCTTTCGCCAGAGTGACCAGCCAGATGGAGAGCTTGGCCAATTCGACGGCGAGGGGATTGACGTCCACGCCGTAGAGACACCTTTCGGCGATCAGACGTCTAGCGGTCAACAGCCGTTCGTCCATACCGCCGGGAAGGGGATCGGCTCCACCAGGCGATGGCTTGACCTCGCCATCGGCGGTGACGAATCCACCTCCCTCCTCCGAGATCGCCCAGGCCTCGACCAAGCGCTCGGCGAGCCATCGGCATGCCTGCACGAGGAACGCTCCGGACCCCATGGCGGGATCGCATATCTTGAGATCCAACAATTCCGCCGGGGTTTTCAGTTTCCACTCCTCTCGCGGTTTTCCCTCGGCCGGCCCGATGTAGGCGACCGGTTCCAACGTCGTCTCGACGATGCTTTCGGTGAGCGTTTTCGGAGTGTAGTGGGTACCCGTCTCGCGTCGGTCGGCTCCGAGGGTTACCATGAAGGCTCCCTCGCGATAGACGATGGGTTCGTCCCAAGCGTCGGTTCGAACGAGGTTGGTGAAAGGACGGATGCGTTCGGCGAGCATCATGTCGCCACCGCATACGGCGAGCAGCCGTCCGAAGACGGTCTCGTCGACGGGACGAGCCAATGCGTTTCGTATGGCGGACTCGCTGCGTTCGGTGGTTTCCTTCACCAGGGCGACGAGGGTGTCTTCACCGTCCATGCGCGCCGATTCCAATTCGGAGAGTGGGAGATTCGGGTTCTTCGCCTTTTTGGAACCTGTCAGCCCTATGGTCACGGACGGCATACGGGCGACGGTGTGTTCGAGAAGGCCTTCGTAGACATGGCCGATCTGCTCGACGTCGAGCGCCCTATAGGAGAGCAGAAGGGCACCGCCGTGTTGTTCGAGCAATTGTAGCGAGCCCAGAAGCAGCAGGACCGTCCGGTTGTCTATAGGTAGCGGGGCGGCATCCGAGTCGCGCCAACTCGTCCCCTTGGATCGCCCTTCCAGGAATGGAAAACGATCCGGATCGAACAGCGAACCGCCTAGGGCGGGCATGCGAAGGGACTCGTGGTCGATCCCGCCGTGGACGGCCCTGAAGACCGAAAGAAGGCGTGCCCACGCGTCGTGCCGCCGATCGAGCACCTCGGGACCGTGACGATCCGCTTCTTCGGCGAGCTGCGCTCGCAGCGTGGATACGGCATAACACTCGTCGTAGACGGGATCGCCGGAAAGCAGGAGTCCACGTTCTTCGGCGCAGAGAACGAACACCAGTCGCATCATGACGGTCAAGCCGGCTTCGTAAAGCTCGGCGGGCGAGACGTCCCGGAGCAACTCTCTGTTGCGATCCGCGTCGGCTTTGTCCAGACACTGGACGAGAACTTCCACCGCACGGCGAACCTGTTCGCCGAGAGTGTCCGTGATTTCCTCGTGATGCTCGAGCGAGCTGTCGAGCAACGCTTCCAAGGTCTCGTCCAACGGACCGAAACAGCGTCGAACGCTCCACAGGGACTGGAAAGCCTTGAGGGTGACCGGCTCCTGGAACCAAAGACGGGCGTACCAGGAGGCGTCGCTCGACGTCCCTCCCACCGGGGCGTTTACCAACATCCACCGTTCGCCGTCGGTGATCACTCCCAGTCGAACGGCGTGAGAGCGACAGAGTGCCGCCATTCGCTCAAGGAGCGACGCGGGCCATCTGTCCTCTTTTTGTACCTTTTCGAGGTCGGTTCCCGGTCGTTGAACGGAAACGAAAAGGCGAGGTTTGCCATCGGATGGCGACACTACCAGCCAGTCGGGAGCGAACGTCTCGGTTCGCTCCGGAGAAGCCACCATGTATGTTTTGGCCTTCTCGGCATCCGTCGTCAGTGTCGAACCGTCGTATTCCAGGATTTCCGTGAACACGAGTCGAATCCACTCGCGATGAAGATCGGCGAGCAGAGGGTCGTTGTCCTCCACTGCATCACACCATTCTTCGTACGCCGCACGGAGGCGCTGCCGTTTTGGAGTCTCGACGACGTCCAAGCCCTGTGGGAACGCCTTCTCCAGGACAGGCACGGCGAGAAATGGCCCGGACACCTCGACGAGGGAAAGCCACTCCGTATGTCTCGAAGGGTTCGTCATGTCGGGCGCACCTTTCCGGTCGAGGAGCGAGGAACGAGGAAAACGACCGCCACGGGGAACGTTCTGGCAGTGGGGTCGGCATAGCGGCTTTCGACGGCGTCCGCCTCGCTTTTCTTCTCTTCGGGGATACGGGCGAGCCTGGCTTTCAACGCCTCGATATCCCTCTTCAACTGGTTACGTTCCTCCTCGGGCCAGAGCGTCAATTGCACGAATTGCGGTCCCGAGTCGGATAGTTCTTTCCGGATGCTTTTCGTCAGATCGTCGAGGACGGCCATGAGATCGGCGATCTCGCTTTCTTTACGGCGATTCAGCGTGTTCTCCAGGTACTTCAAACGCTCGCGTGAGCGCGCCTCCACGGCTGCTCGGATCGCTTCCTCGTTTCTTTCGAATCGGTCCTTGAGGATCGCGAAGAGATCGTCGCCGGAAGAAACCGGCCCTGCCTTTTCGACGAGCGTTTCGAGTTTGCCCACCTGGGCGATCCTTCTGAAAGACTTATGTTCCAGTTCGCCGCCGGAGAGAGTCAATTCCTCGTGGAGTCGATGATGCCCGCCGCCCGTAACTACCAGGCGCGACCAGATGGCCACTGCAGGCCGATCGAGTTCCTCGTCGGGAACAACTCGAACGGTGACTCGATGTAGCAACTTGACGTCGTCCAGCTTCCATATTTCCTCGCGCAGCAGGCGGAGGCTCATCTGGACCAGCTTGTGTTCGAGGTGGACCAGAACCACGTCGTCACGTCCCTTCGCCACTTCGTGATCGAAGGTGATGGGGCGTCGTACTCCCGTGTGTGGATGTTCGAGTCCGACGGTCGCCCGTCCCCACGAACCGGGCAACACCGGCACTTCGAACGCCTTGCCATTCGGAACGCCAGACAACGAAACCGATTTCAGCGGCGGCTTCTCGGCGAGTTCGAGGGCGATTTCGACCGCACGGTGCACGTTTTCCGGATCGAGATGAAAATCTCTCTTCGCCTCCACGAGTTTCTCGTGTAGACGTGCGATTCTCTCCTGCAACTTGCGCTCGGCAGCGACGAACCGACGCGCTTTCGCCGCCTTGGCCTCGGCTGCACCGGTGTCCAAACCGGTCCGTCTTCCGAGCATGGCCTCTTCTATCTGTTTGGCGATGACGGGGCCTACGCTGCCCAGATCCTCCCGGATCGTGTCCACCTTGAGGACCGCCCTCATGAGGTACTCGTGATCCCCTTCGATCTCGCCGACCTTCCGGTGTTTGGATATTTCAAGAGGATCGAATCCTTGGCTCACAGGGTGCCAGATGAAGACTTCCTTCTGCCTCTGGCCGTGACGGTCGATCCGGCCGTTACGCTGTTCCATGACGTTGGGATTCCAAGGAATTTCGACATGGATCAGGTAGTTGCAATGATTTTGAAGATCGATTCCTTCCGAAGCGGCGTCGGTCGCCAACAGAATCCGAACCGGGGCTACGTCCGGATTCGCCTGAAAGGCCGCCTTGACGGCTTCGCGTTCGTCGGGGCGCATGCTTCCGTGCAGGATGGCGAGACGATCCCCTCCGTACCCGTTGGCCGTGAAAATCTGATGGAGCCAGACATGGGTGGCGCGGTATTCGGTGAAGAGGATGACTCTCTTTTCGTTCCAGTGTCCGCCAGGTTTCAGATAGGTACCGAGCCAGTGGAGGATGGCCTTGGCCTTCGCGTCCACCCGGTTCTTGTGTTTTTCGGCCCATTCGGTGAGGCGGTCGAGCATGGCACGTTCCGTTTCACCGAGCGCTACGGCCATTTCGGTCGCCACTTCGACCGCTTCGAGCTGGGCCTCTTCCGCCTTCGCTTCGTCCGAGTACTCCTCCTCGCTTCGAACGATCGCCTTGCGGAGTATTCGATCGTCCAATGCCGTGGCAGTCCGGGGGCGACCTCGTAGCAGCGTCTCTCTGTGTTTCGCCAAGGTGATGGCGAAAGCCATCGGAGACGAAAACAGTCGTTTTTTCAATAGCATGTGCACGAAGTCGGTCCCGAACTCGTACCGTGTTCCTTTGACGCTGTGGGCTCTCGTGGCCGTGAATTCGCGCAGCAAGCGATGGATATCCCGTTCTTCATCCGAATAGGCGATTTCCAGGCACTGGAGCCGTCGGACCGGGAAGACCGGCAGACCGTCGGCGTCGACGATGTCGCTCTTCATTCGTCTTACCATGACCCGATGGAGTTGCCTTTCGTCCGGCATCACCGTCCGGGCGAAACGTTGGTCGTCGAGAAGCTCCAGAAGGGAGGTGAACGATTCCTGATATCCGTTGTGAGGTGTCGCGCTCAAAAACAGGCGATGGGAAAAATGGGGAGCCAATGTGCGGATCAATCGCGTGCGTTGGCTTTCCAGCGCGTATCTGGTCGCGGCCGCGGGCGCGACGTTGTGGGCCTCGTCCACTACGAGGATGTCGAACTTGCGTGGATAGGTCACGTGAGGAGGAAGAATGTCCTTGAGCAGCCGCAGACCTTCTCCGGCTTTTATCCAGTCCATGGAGGAAATGAGTCGTGGGAAAGACGTCCACGGATTGGCGTGGATGCCCCGTTCCCGACGAAGCGTCTTGACGTAATCGGTATCTACGATACGGAACTCGAGACCGAACTTCTCCTGCATCTCCATCCGCCATTTGACCTGAAGAGTCGCTGGGCAGACGATCATGACGGATCTCGCTCTGTGGCGCACCAGAAGTTCCTGAATCACCAAGCCCGCTTCGATGGTCTTTCCCAAACCGACGTCGTCGGCTATCAACAGATTGACGCGAGCCATATCGATCGCGCGGACGAGGGGATCGAGTTGATAGTCTTCGATGGTGATCCCGCTTCGGAACGGTGACTGCAGAAAGGACCTGTCCGCGTTGGTCGCGGCCCCCCAGCGAACGGCGTCGAGGAACGCTTCCAGTTTTTCCGTTTCGTCCCAACCGGTGATTTTCGGCAGTCCCGCTCTTTCCAGCACGCGAGCCCCCGGTTCCAATTCCCACAGGACTTGGAGGCTTTCACCGAGGGAATCTTCGTCGAGGGCGGCCAGAGTGACGAGGTGCTGCTTCCCGTTTCCCGTCGAAGAGAAAGCAGATGCCTCGACGTCACCCACGACCCACTGACGACGTCTGATCTCGACGAGTTGGCCGGGGTCGGGGACTGAACGGCTCCATACATATCTGTTCGTATCGGATCGTGATCTCTCAGGCATTCGCTCTCGCTCCGGCACTTGTTTTCCTTCGACTTTTCGTCCACCGATCGACATGGCGGAGTATGCTCAGCCCGATCACTTCTCCGAGTTTCGGCGGCACGGCGTTGCCGATCAACCTTCCTACCGATTTTTTGTAAATAGGCTGTCCGGGAGGAACGAATTCGTAATCTTTCGGGAAGCTCTGCAAAATCGCCCCTTCACGCAACGAGATCGCACGATTTTGATCTGGATGTCCGAAGCGACCGTTACCGAATCCGAAGAACTGAGTGGTGATCGTGGGAGCCGGCTCGTCCCAGCACATGCGACCGTAAACGCTCGGATAGGTCTTGCCGGTTTTCTTCTTGTGACAGTCGGCTACCAGCGTCTTTTGCCAGTCTCGCCAAGTTCCTCCGGGTTTAGATGCCTTGATCCTCTTCCTGTTCAGGTCCGAAAGGATAGAGGCCTGATGCAATGGATCTGTCTCTTCCATCTCGCCCGCTCGTAAAGGCGGTAAATCGGCGATGTTTTCTCTGACCGTGGTGCGCTCGGCACCGAATTCCCCAGGCGACAGCAAACGAATGGGACCGAGCTTCGAAGCCAGGAGAACGAGCCTCTGGCGGTGCTGGGGTATCCCGTACTCTTCGCAGTTCACGATCTCGATGTGGACGTGATATTTGGCGTCGTGGAGGGCCCCGAGAAACTCCTCGAAGACGCCTTGATCCTGAAGCCGTGGAACGTTCTCCATCGTGACGAGTTCGGGAGATAGCTCCTCGACGAGCCTCGCGAACTGTAAAAGAAGCCACCACCGTTTGTCGTCCGGGGTCGCCTTCTGATTGTAAGTGGAAAATGTTTGACAGGGAGCGCATCCGGCCAACAGACGGATACCGTTTTTACGAAATACCCGTTCGAGGTCTTCCGCCTTGAGGTTTTCGACGGATTTCAGAAGAAACTTCGCGGCGTTGTTCGCAGAGAAAGGATGCTCGCAGGCAGGATCGATATCGACTCCAAGGCGGACATCGATGCCCGCTCGCTCGAGTCCGAACGTAAGTCCGCCGGCACCGCAGAATAGGTCCACGGCGTAAACTTTGCGATTCGCTCGGTTCCCTGTCTGTATCCGTTCGATCCGTTCCATGTTCTTCGATACCTGCCTACTCGGTCCTCTGGTCGTGTGAGGAGGCACCTCCGGCCTTTACCCACTCATCGATTTCGTCTTTTTTGAATTTCCATAGTCGACCCATCCGGTGAGCGGGCATCCGGTGTTTGTCGATCCATCGGTACACCGTGTCATTGCTGACACCGAGGTATTTGGATATCTCTTCCACCGACAGCCATCGGTCTTCGATCTCGGTCATTTCTCCTGCTCCCGCGGAATGTTACGGTTCACGACTCACCGCTCGCTTCGGCCGTTCAAAGAGAGAGGGACGCACCTCTCCCATTTTCCAATGGATTATGATACGCCGATCCTTTCCGATTGTCAACCGCAATTTGCCGCAGAAACCTGGATTTGTCCGTATCGATTGCTGCGCCGATCTCTCGATTTTCAACCTCACGGAATACATACCGGAATCGATCCCTATCCGGGTCGCAAACCTGGCGTTCGAGAGAAGTTACCCGTTCCGGGGCCATTGTGAGGACCCTAACGGTTGGAGTCCCCTCTCTGTCGAAGGGAAGCCGACGTAAAGCCAGGTCGGGAGAACGGTTCCGTTTATCCGGACGGGTACCAGGACGCGGCGGTAGAGGCAGGGACCTCCGGGGTGAAACCCCTCCAGCCGGTCAATGGCCGGAAGGCTGCTCTCGGGATCGTCGAAGGTCAGAAGCTCCCCGTACACGGAGCCCCAGGGCGCGTCTGTGCCCTTATTCGGGAGCCAGTCGGGGGTTGGCTCGGGATTGGACATGCGGGCCGTCACGTGCGCTTGTTTGGCCACGTCGGCGAGTGGGTTGGTGGTCCCGACGGCAAGGATGTCCTCCTCCGGAACCTCCAGGACCGGGATGCCGGAGGATGTCTCGAAGAGGCGGCCGCGGACGACGGCGTCCTCCACCGTCAGGACGCCCCGGCAAAAGCGGTCGTGGTTCCAGAAACCGCGCTTCAGTGTCCCGTAGACGAAGAGTCTCAGCATTCCGTTTGTGTTCGCGTTCGAGGGTTCTGTCGGGTTCATTGGGGTGTCTGTCACTGTTCCGCCCCCTTTCTCTCCTGGGTGACGAACTCGAACGGCTCCATCGAATACGCGGCCAGGTCCTCGCGCCGGAACACCACCAAGCTCATGGGCGGGACCGAAATCTCCCTCCAGCCCCTTTCCTCCGCCAGCACGGCGTCGAGGTATGCGGGGTCCGAAGCGTAGAGAATCGCCTTGCGGCGGGGATGCCAGCGTAGTTCCAACGGCCTGTTCCCCTTGAGTACAAAGACGGTGCCCGGATCGGTCCGGCAGGCGATGACGGCGGTGATCTGCCCGCGGCAGCGCCGGAGCCGCGCCTTGAACCGCTCGATATCCATGGCACCGTCCCGCGCGGCGTTCGCGGCCAGGCGGAACAGAATCTCGCTGTCCACCTCGGCGAAGCGTCGCAGCTTCCAGCGGCGGAACAGGTAATCGGCGTTGTAGATGGTGCCGTTGTGGGTGCCGATCACCTCCCCGGCGCGGATCGGGTGGTTGTTGCTGTTGACCAGTTCGTCCCCTCGGGTGCGCCAACGGGTATGGCCGAGGAGGAGCGCGGCGCGGTTGTTTATGCCGGCCAGGAGTTCGGCGAAGGCCTTGTCCGTCACGAACCGCTCGGCCGTCACCGGGCGTTTGAAGAGCCTGTGGCCACCGTCGAGATCAAGCCACGCCGCGCCCGTGGCGTGGGGCCCGCGCTCCTCGCTCAGCAGCAACAGGCGGGTGAAGAGCCAGGCGAGGTGCTCCCGCTCCTCGGCGCGCCGCCGCTTCTTCCCGAAGATGACGCCCGCAAGCCCGCACATCAGGGTTTCCCTCCCTGCGGATCGACAACAAAACCGCGGAAGACGCCCTCGGCATACTCTTTCGGGTGCTCCTCGATCCAGCGCGCGGCGTCGGGCCAGCCGAGCTCTTCGGCCAGCCGCGCGACGACCGGATGGTCGAGCATGTTGGTCAGGCCCGAGAGCCGGACCGCGTCGATGCCCTGCCAGACCAAGGCGGGAATGGATATCCGTGCCGGTTTGTCGTCCTGCACCTCGGCAAGACCGTGTTTGATCAGGGCATCGAGGAAGGATGCGGCCTTTTCCTCGGGCGTGTCGCCCCGGACCGTAAGCTCGACACCAGCGAGCATTTTGGCGTTGCGCAGGACCATGTCGATGTAGTCCTCGAGGTCCCGCTGGTCGGAAAAGAGCGTGGCTCCTTTCATGGCCAGGACCACGTCCATCACCATCTCACCGGTGAAGACCTCACCGTCGCCTTCCAGCGGCCGCCCGTCGAGGGCGGTGTTTCGAATCAGCACTCTCATGACGCGCCTCCTTGCGTCCCGCCGGTCTCGTCACCCGAAAACGCCGGAGGCCGGGTTTCGGGCCCGGCATCCATGAGGGGTTCCGCCTTTGGGGCGGGTTGTTCGTCTGGTTTCACTCTGCCCCGTTTGAAGGCCGAGTCCCCCGGCAGGGCGGCGATCAGATGCTTGCGTGCGGTCTTGAACTCGTCGCCGATGAGCCCCAGGTGGAGCAGGAAGACCCGGAAGTCGTACCGGGCGCTCTGAGGATCGAAGGACCGCTTGCGGCTCGATGCGGCCCGGCCGTTCAGCGCCTTGGCCGCCACGGCCAGGACCAGTTGGATGTAGGCTTTCACCTTGCCCGCGTGGAGCGTCCCCTCGAACCAGCGGAACTCGACCGTGCCCCGGTACCAGACATTGTGCAGGTTCACCCCGTGGTAGCGGGTGCTGTCGTAGTGCTGGGGCTGCCGATTGTGGTAGCCGTACCAAATGTGGTTGAGCTGGTCCCTGGTCCTGGGACGCCGTCGCTCGATCTGCGCGATGAGATCGTCGCTTACCGGTTTGCTGTAGTTGCGGCGGCGGGTCTCGTTCACGCCCAGGGCGGTGAGGATGAGAGCTTCCTGTTTGTAGACGATCTTGGCGAGGTTAGCGAGGGTCCGGCCATCAAAGGCTGTGGCGTCGACGTGGACGTGGATGCCGCAACGGTCGTCCACCTTGGCTCCGCAGGCCCGCAGCGCCCGGACGACCTCCTGGAGGACGGGGATGTCCTCGTAGGACAGGAC
>Ga0302253_1000442_pt1 | contig 35084 bp, 30 predicted proteins | sample AAG_RA_Trp_MG_FD_193537 | JGI IMG/M metagenome (GOLD analysis project Ga0302253, IMG submission 193537) | Enriched activated sludge microbial communities from anaerobic digester in WTTP, New Holstein, Wisconsin, United States - AAG_RA_Trp | ecosystem: Engineered > Bioreactor > Anaerobic >...
CTGTACAAAATTTCTTTTGCTGCCATATTTATTTATTTTTAGTTGGTTGTTCTTCAATTGCTAAAAGGTCTGACTGACGCATGATTAAATAGGTTTCGTTTTGAACCACTACTTCGTTGCCGGCGTATTTGCCATATAATACAATATCGCCTACTTTTACTTTCATTTCTTCGTCTTTTGTACCGCTTCCTACAGCAACAATTTTTCCACGCTGTGGTTTTTCTTGAGCGGTGTCGGGAATATAAATTCCACTTGCTGTTTTGGTTTCGGCAGCCATAGGTTCTATAATTACTCTATCTGCCAATGGTTTTAAATTAAATTTACTCATACACTTTAATTTTTTTAGTTAACTGCCCTCTTCTTTTCTAAAATTATGCCAGAGATAATTTTTTATAGAATAGAGACAAAATTTCAGTTAAATTTGGATTTATTTCAGTTGTAATTATGTCAGTGTGTCATATAAATTTTTCTGACACATAAAAATAACCCTAAAAATGATAACGAACTTTACGCTGATTATTTTTTCTGCTGAACAGGGGCTTGTGTGGGCAATACCGGTGTTTCAGATTTACCCGGCATGTTCATAATTTTATCTTCAATAACCGATTTATTTGGATTATCTGTTTGACGAGGAATAGACATGCTTGCTACAATAGATAAAAACAACAAGGTTCCGGCTAACGTCCATGTGGCTTTTTCAAGAAAATCTGCTGTACGGCGGACACCCATTATTTGATTGGAACCGGCAAAATTGGAAGCCAAACCACCACCTTTTGCGTTTTGTATTAATACGATTATTATTATCAAAACACTGACAATAAAAATTAAAATCATGGCAATATTGTATATCATACTATATAAATATTAATAAAGTTTATTTTTTAATTCTTGAATTACGGGTGCAAAGTAAATACTTTTTTCTGGATATTTCAAAATTAATTTTTCATACATGCGTAAAGATTTTTCTAAATAGCCCTGCTGGTAATACAATTGTGCTAAACTTTCAGATACTATTTCAAAATCTTCGGGTGAAGTCATATTCTCGGTTAGGTCTTGTTGTGTTTCGGTTTGATTTCCCTTAATTCTTATGTCCACGTTACTTTTTAAAAAATTATCAATGATGGAGTGGTCGTTTTGGATTTTGTTTTTTTCTGGTTCAATATTTTTTTCTTGATGGGGCGAGGACAAATAATAAAGCCACTCTTCAAACGTCATGCAGTCTTCCGTTTCTTTTGGCAAAGAAGCAGTTTTGTCTGTTTTTATTTCTGGTTCAATTATCTCCGCCAATACAGGCTTGTTTTTTTCAGATTTTATTTCAATAACAGGTTTTTTAACAGGTATATTATCTTTCTTCTCGTCAGAGACAGGAATTGTTTCAATGGGTTTTGATGGTGGTATATTTGTGTTTCGGCTTTGTTGCAATAGTTTTAATTTTTCCAGTATTTGGTCTGCAATGCTTACATTTTCTTTTTTAGGCTCTTCTTGAATGCTTGTTTTTTCTTCGTTTGGAGTTGGATTAATGGCTGGTTCTGTATATATCTCCTTTGAGGAAGCAGGTGGTATGGGTGTTTCTATTTTCAATTCATCGTTATGGTTTGAAGTGTCAATAGAAATTTCATCGACAGGTTCTATGTTTACAGTATTATCAACTTTTTGCATTGCAGGTGTTTCTTGCAATACAGTAAATTCTTCTTTTTCTTGCAACAGGTTTTTCTGTATGATAACTGTTTTTATGGTGTCAACTGTCGGCGTTGACTCGGGAATTATTTCAGATTTTTCTTCTATGGATGATATTTCTTCGGAAGGCTTTTCATCTACAATATCATTATGGATTTCTTCCTGATGGAAATGAATTACCGGTTCGTTTTGAATCTGAGTTTCCGTTCCGGTGGAATGAATAAGATGATATAATACGTTTCGATTGGGTGCATACAGCGAAGCAACGGTAAGTTGGGATGAATAAGTATCGTCGTTGATACGATGAAGATTTTTCAGATACAATAAATGGGCTGCCTGAAAATAGGGATAGCGTTCCAGCACTTCTTTCAAATCTCTAACCGAAATATCGTTGAGTTCATCGGGTTGTTCAAGGTAATGGTAAAAATCGTTTACGTTCATAATTACCAGTTTACAAGCGATGCATTAAATATATCCTGCGTTAGTTTGTCCACAATATCTTTTATCAACTCATCTTCAACAGATGACAGTGATTTGCTGCTTTCGTAGTCGGAGAACTGTGTAAAACTTCTATCAAAACTGGATGTGGGCGTTTTGGTATTGATAAATTTTACATGTACAGTAACACTTAGTCGGTTTAAAGCAGCGGTTTGATTTCCCTGAATGGATTGTGGCATGACTTGATAGTTGGTTATTTCGCCTTCGTATTGAATGTCGCCATTTTGCTGAACCAGTTTTAGTTTTGTTTGTGCATTGATACGGTCTTTCAAGGCTTCGGTAAATACATTGCTAAGCGATGGGTTTATTAAGGTTGACTGATTTTGAAAATAGGACACGCTGAATGTTTGTGTGTCGGCTGTATAGGAAGCACCCGAAAATGTGTAGTTTATTTTGCATGAAGTAACAAACATAACTAACAAAAACAATATTTTTAAATGCTTCATCATTATTCTAAATGATATTCCTTAATTTTTCGGTATAGGGTTCGTTCGCTTATACCCAATTCCTGTGCTGCCAGTTTGCGTTTACCTTTGTGCCGTTCCAAGGCTTTGACAATAAATTCCTTTTCTTTCTCAAGCAGAGAAAGCGATTCATCTTCTATAATCTCGGTGTCCTGAATATTGTTGTTGTCTATATGAACATCGGAATAGTCGGAATTTGTAATAAGATTGACGTTTTCGTTGACAGGTTTGTTAATAGAGGGTGTTATATTTTTTTCTTGTGAAATTTCATGAACCTGCTGTTTTAGGTCTGTAATATCTTTTCGCATGTCGAAAAGAATTTGAAAAAGAATTTCACGTTCGCTGTTAAATGTTTTCTGGTCCACAAAATCGTTGGATATAAGGGCGGGCAAACGGTTTGAAAAAGCATCGGGCAAATATTTCTTCAAGGTATCGGCAGTTATTTCCCTGTCCTGTTCAATGATTGAAATTTGTTCTACAATATTTTTCAGTTGACGGATATTGCCGGGCCATGGGTATTCTAAAAGAACCTGCTGAGCATCGGCAGAAAAACGTATAAAGGGCATGCGATATTTTTCGGCAAAGTCGGCAGCAAATTTTCGTGCAAGCAAAAGAATATCGTCTGTTCGTTCGCGTAAGGGAGGTATTTTAATGGGGATAGTACTCAACCTATAAAACAGGTCTTCGCGAAAGCGTCCGTTTTGAATGGCTCTTTGTACATCGATATTAGTTGCTGCCACAACCCGCACATCTGTTTTTTGCGGTATGCTACTACCTACCTTAAAAAATTCACCGGTTTCTAAAACGCGTAAAAGTCGTGCCTGCGTAGCCAAAGGCATTTCGGCTACTTCATCCAAAAAAATCGTGCCCTTGTCGGCAACTTCAAAATATCCTTTACGCTTGTCGGAAGCACCCGTAAACGAACCTTTTTCATGTCCAAACAGTTCCGAATCGATAGTGCCTTCGGGAATGGCACCACAGTTTACGGCTATATAGATATTGTGTTTACGAGGTCCAAACTGATGTATGATTTGTGGAAAAACTTCCTTGCCTGTCCCACTTTCACCTGTAATAAGAACACTGAGTTCTGTTGAAGCCACCTGAACAGCTACTTCTATGGCTCTGTTGATGCCGGGCGTGTTTCCAATTATACCAAAACGATTCTTTATTGATTGAATATCCATAGAATAAAATTGACTGACAAAATTACAAAGAATTGACAAAAGTTCCAAAATAATACCAACTTGCATTTAAAGAGGTTAAACCGAATATGAATGCTTACTTGGTATTATACCGATTATATCAGTATAAACCGAATATGAATGCTTTTACCAATTAAATATTTTTGAATGCGTATCGGTATAAATCATTTTATTGTTAGCGGTTTGGTATCACTTATCGTAGTGAAAAAAATCAATGCTAGCAACGTATGGCCTTATTATAAATGACGAGACGGGGGTTCAGATTTTTTTATACGTTTGTACAATGAACTAAACAAGGACTTATAATGTCTTTGCAGCGAATACTTTTGGTATGGGCTGAGTTTGCAACGAGACAGATTATTTTTCAGTTAAACTGAAACTGCTTAGTCTTTTTTATGAATTTTAATATCCAGTTCAGCCAACAACTGGTTTTTGGGAATAGCCTGACCTTCGGTTACATGAATTTTTTTTATTACACCGGAATAGGGTACAGTAATAATATTTTTCATTTTCATGGCTTCCAGAATAAGCAATTTGTCACCTTCTTCAACCTTATTGCCTTCTGCTACGAATATTTTAGTTACCACACCGGGGATAACAGAAAAAATCATGGAAGGGTCATTAATTTTCCACACTTTTCGGTTGATATATTTTTTAGTAAGGAATGTTTTATATTTTCCTTCGTCTATAATAATAGTACTAATTTCGTTGGTGGATGGTTGCTTTTTCATCACTCATAAATATTAAGATTAAAAAATATTGATTAAAAAGGTGGAATACCGTGTTTTTTAGAAGGATTGGTATTTACTTTTTCTTTAGAAACTTCAATAGCATGAACTAAAAGTTTACGTGTTTCTTCTGGTTCAATCACTGCATCAACGTATCCTTTGGCAGCGGCGACATAAGGATTGGCAAATTTTTCCTTATATTCCTTTACTTTTTGTTTACGCATGGCTTCTGGGTCTTCGGCTTCCATAATTTCTTTTTTGAAGATAATATTGGCAGCACCTTCTGGTCCCATAACAGCAATTTCGGCACTGGGCCATGCAAAAACAAAATCGGCACGTAAATGACGTGACCCCATGGCAATATAACCTCCACCATAGGCTTTTCTAACAATGACCGTGATTTTAGGAACCGATGCTTCGCTGTATGCATATAACAATTTTGCTCCATGACGAATAACACCGGCATGTTCCTGGTCAACACCGGGAAGGTAGCCTGGCAGGTCAACAAAAGTAATGATAGGAATATTAAAAGCATCGCAAAAGCGAATAAAGCGAGATGCCTTATCGGAAGAATCAACATCGAGTACACCGGCAAGCACCATAGGTTGATTGGCAACCAGTCCTACCGTCTCACCTTGAATACGGGCAAAGCCAATCACCATATTTTGTGCCCAAAATTCCTGTACTTCAAAGAAATCGCTATCGTCCACCACGGCACGAATTAAATCGCATACATCGTAAGGCAATTTTGCATCGCCCGGTACTATTTTATTAATATCAAAATCGGGTTTTGGTTCTTTGGGTTTAAAGGGCAAGGCGCGACGACTGCTATTCCAAGGAATAAAGGTAATAAGTTTTTTAATTTGCTCAAAGCATTCCTGTTCGCTGGATGCAAAAAAATGAGCATTACCTGTTATTTCGGCATGTACGCGAGCACCACCCAAATCTTCCATACTTATTTCTTCACCTAAAACGGTTTTAATTACTTCTGGACCGGTTATAAAAAGTTTGGAAATATTGTCCACTACAAAAACAAAGTCTGTCAGTGCTGGTGAATAAACAGCGCCACCTGCACAAGGTCCAAGAATAACCGATATTTGTGGAATTACACCCGATGCCAATGTATTGCGGAAAAATATTTCTCCGTAGCCCGCCAGTGAGTTTACACCTTCCTGAATACGTGCACCACCACTGTCGTTGATTCCAATCAGAGGAATGCGTAACTTAAGGGCGTGGTCCATGATTTTTGATATTTTATGTGCGTGCATTAATCCGAGTGAACCTCCCGCTACAGTAAAATCCTGTGCAAAAATACATACCGGTGAACCAAAAATAGTCCCCGTGCCAGTGATAACACCGTCGCCATACAGTACCTTGCTGCTCATATCAAAATCACGAGCCTCATGCTCTACAAACAAATCATATTCCTGAAACGAATCCTTATCCAAAATGGAAAGTATTCGTTCGCGGGCAGTCAGTTTACCCATCGAAAGTTGTTTCTCTATGGCTTTTTCGCCTCCGCCTTGTGAGTATTGTTCTCTTTTGCGGATTAGTTCCTGCGTTTTACTACGTAATGACATAAACTTTTAATTTGAAATTAACCCACAAAAGTACACATAAACTTTATACCCTCATCGGTTATTTTTCAACAACGTAATACAATAATTATAAATAAGTTATATAAATAGCGGATGCTAAAATATTAATATTGAGTTAATCAGTGACTGTTCGTTCCATTTTATTTAAATAATTTTCACAGTCTTATTGCGTTAGCAAAGACGATAAAAGAAATTCGTTTTTATATAAGCATGGTGTGTCGAGAGCGATTATATATAATGAAACCTAAATTTGTTTATGAAATATTAGGATACGAAACTAAAATTTAGGTTAATTTTGAAGAGTATAATTAATGACTTAATTCTTCTTTGAATAAAAACAAAAGCGAAGCGAATTGTTTTAATGAACTGGTTAGCAAGTCGGTATAATTTTATGTAAAAACGACATTGTATAATTCCTATTTAATAGGATAGGTACTTTTTAACGGACGACTATATATTTCATTTGAAAATATGATAAAAAAGTATTACCTTTGACTTGTATAATTATAAACCGTCATATCCATGAAAAATATTTTATTTATAATGATTGCAATAATTTTAATGCTTTCATCGTGTATTACTGTCAAGTTTGAAGATGCTCAACCAAAAGATACCCCTGAATTGAAAGAGTTTCCTGAAAGTATGTTGGGTGTATATTTTGACAACAATAAAGATACATTAACCATTACCAATTTTTCGTTTAAATATGGGAGCAAAAAATCGCTTCTATATCAAAACAAAACACTTTCGCCCGATGAATCGGTGTTAAAAAAATTTAACGATTATTATGTGTTAAGTTTAAAGGATGATGATAATTGGGAAGTGGTTGTATTCAAATGCATAGAAAAAGATTTAAGTGTATTTTATATCAATCTGGATAAAAACAGGGAACGTACGCTATCCAAAATTAAGGCAATAATGCCTGTAAAAGAAATAAAAGGCAATAATGGTAAAATAGATTATTATTTAATTAACCCATCCAAAAAGGATTTTCAAACCTTGCTCGATAAAGAAATATTTTCTCATATAGGCGACTTTAAACGGATTATAAAGTAATGCCCAGACAATTATTTGATGAATGGGAAAAATTTAACAAAACTTTTTCATCCAAATTTTGAAATAATCAAAAAAACACTTACCTTTGCAGTCCAAAATTTTAAAATTAACTAAATAAATTAAAGATGCAAAACCAGTACGAAACCGTTTTCATTATTACTCCCGTTTTATCTGAACCCCAGATGAAGGAAACGGTCATGAAATTTAAAAATTTAATTACGGATAATAAAGGGGAAATTATCCATGAGGAAGATTGGGGCTTAAAAAAATTGGCGTATCCCATTCAAAAGAAAACCACGGGTTTCTATGCGTTACTTGAATTTAAGGTAGAGCCTGAGTTTATCAGCAAGTTAGAAACAGAGTATCGTCGTGATGAACGAATAATTCGTTTTTTGACGGTTAAACTCAATAAGTACGCCATAGAATACAACAACAAAAAGCGTGAAAAGAATGTAAACAATTTAATAAAAGAATAAAGGAGCGTATAATATGAGTCAAGCAGATAATGAAATCAGATTTTTGGCACCGCCCACCATAGACATCAAGAAGAAAAAATATTGTCGTTTTAAAAAGAGCGGAATAAAATATATTGATTATAAAGACCCTATTTTTTTAAAGAAATTCTTGAATGAACAGGGCAAAATATTACCACGCCGATTAACGGGTACATCCCTGAAATATCAGCGACAGTTATCTGTTGCTGTAAAACGTGCACGTCATTTGGCACTTTTACCCTTTGTAACTGATTTATTAAAATAAGGGAGGAATGAAATATGGAAATTATTTTAAAGCAGGATTATCCCGGTTTGGGACATAAAAACGACCTTGTAAAAGTAAAAACAGGGTATGCACGTAATTTTCTTTTACCTAAAGGAATAGGCATTGTTGCTACCGAAAATGCACGTAAAATTTTAGCCGAAGATTTAAAACAATCGGCACACAAAGAAGCAAAATTAAGAGAAGATGCTACTGCCAACGCCAAAAAACTTGAAAATATAATTATTACTATTGGTGCCAAAACAAGTACTACGGGAAAAATTTTTGGTTCTGTTAATACTATTCAAATTGCCGATGCACTAAATAAAAAAGGATTTAATGTTGACCGTAAAAACATTACTATTTACAATGCCGACACTATTAAGGAAGTAGGCAAATACAAAGCCAAAGTAAAATTATATCGTGATATTGTTACAGATATTACGTTTGAAGTAGTTTCGGAATAAGAGAATAACTTCAATATTCATTGTTCACGTTTATTTCAAATAAAAGTGTACATTTGAAATAATACATAAGAATGTAAAAAAAATACGAAGATTTATTTTGTTGCCGTAATCGTGAATTGATAATATTCTACTACTGGATTTATCAACATTTTGTTACACATTTCATCTATCATTTTTTCAGCCTTTACTTTTGAATCTGCTTCAAACTCAATGCTTATGTGCTTTCCAACACGTACGTGTTGAATACTTTTAAATCCCAGATTGTATAAACCATTCATTACGGCTTTCCCTTGTGGGTCAAGCAATGCCTTAAGAGGCATGACATCTATTTGTGCTTCAAATTTCATATTATATATTTTTTAATCGGTTTCTTCATCAACATGGGGCATTAGAATATCGCGAATGCGTAATTGAAGTGTTTCTTTATTCATAAATTCGTTTTTATCTATGGAATAACAGATATTGAATTTTTTGGTTTGAATTAATTTGTTTACTTTGTATCCTAAATTAAACGCAATAGCAGGAAAAACGAAATTTTTGCAATTTTCCTGTTTCAGGTCCAGTTTCAAATGTTTGTCTTCTTTGCCAACTGTACGTCCAGAACCCGTATCATATACATCATATGATGCAAAAACAGGGGTCATGTTTCCCGGTCCAAAAGGCTCAAATTTATGCAAAATTCTGAAAAATTTCCCATCAATATCTTTAAATTCAAGCACATCGTCAATTTCAATGCGTGGAATAAGTTGTTCATCGGTAATAGTGTCAGATACAATAGTGTTGAACAGATTCATAAATGATTGCAGGTTTTCAGGTTTGAGTGATAATCCTGCGGCAAAGGTATGTCCGCCATACGTTTCCAATAAATGCCCGCATTTGTCAATGGCATTGTACAAGTCAAAACCTTCTACAGTACGAGCCGAGCCATTGATAATGCCATTCGTTTTAGTTAAAATAACCGTTGGACGATAATAATATTCTATCAGCCTTGAAGCAACGATTCCAATTACACCTTTGTGCCAGTTTTCGTTGTATAAAACAGTTGTTTTTAAAGAGGAATATTGAGGATTGTTTTCTATCATATCAACGGCTTCAAGAAAAATACGCTGGTCAAGCGATTTGCGGTCTTCGTTGCATTCATCGATATCGCGTGCATGTCTTTTTGCTTCCATTTCGTTTTTTGATACGAGCAATTGTACGGCTTTGGTGCCGAATTCAATTCTTCCAGCAGCATTGATTCGTGGACCCAGTTTAAATACAATGTCGTTGATATTTAATTTGGCTTGTCCAGCGTGGGCAATATCTTTTAATGCTTTTAACCCTATAATGGGATTATCGTTCAGTTTATTTAATCCATGATACGCAAATATTCTGTTTTCACCAATAATGGGAACAATATCCGAAGCAATACTTACAGCAAGCAAATCGAGATATTCAAACAGTTCATCCAAAGGTATATGTTGATGAATACAAAATGCTTGTAAAAACTTAAATCCTACACCACACCCCGATAATTCTTTGAATGGATACATACAGTCAATACGTTTTGGGTCAAGAACGGCTATGGCATGAGGAATAGTTTCACCCGGCAAGTGATGGTCACAAATAATAAAGTCTATATTTTTTTTATTGGCATAATCAATTTTTTCTACGGCTTTGATACCGCAATCAAGGGCAATAACTAAACTAACACGATTTGCCGCTGCATAATCGATTCCCTTTATAGAAATGCCATATCCTTCGCTGTATCGGTCGGGAATATAATAGCAAAGGTTGGAGTAGCGTTTGCTTAAAAAAGAATATAGCAACGAAACTGCTGTTGTGCCATCTACATCGTAATCGCCATAAATCATGATTTTTTCATTATCATGAAATGCTTTTAATAAGCGGTCAATGGCAATCGTCATATCTTTCATGGCAAATGGGTCGTGCAATTCTGACAGGCTTGGTTTAAAAAAGGCTTTGGCTTCGGTAATATTTTTTATGCCTCTTTGTGTTAACAAGTTTGCCAAAACGGGGTGAATATTCAATTCGTTGCTGAGTTGCTCAATGAGTGTTGCATCTCCTTTGGGTTTTATTATCCAGTTTTTTACTTGTGAGGTCATGATTCAATGTTAAAGAGTTCATAGAAATGTTCTAAAAGATTTTGTTTCACTTCGTCCATATCTATAGAACTGCCAAGTTCTTTTTGCAACGAAGTTACACCTTTGTTTGAAAAACCACAAGGATGGATATATTGAAAGTAATTCAAATCGGAATTAATATTGAATGCAAACCCGTGCATGCTTACCCAGTGTGAAATCCGAATGCCAATAGCACAAATTTTTCTTGTTTTTTCGGGAATATTAGTATCGAGCCAAACGCCTGTTGCACCATTGATGCGTTCTCCCTTAATTTGGTAATCGTTTAGAGTTCGAATAATGGTTTCTTCTATATTGAAAACAAATGTTTTTATGCCCATGTTTATTTTTTGTAAATCCAGAATAGGATATCCAACAATCTGTCCAGGTCCGTGATAGGTAATATCACCACCACGATTGGTTTGGTAAAATGTAGCGTTAATTTGTTTGAGCATTTCGTCTGTGATAAGCAGGTTTTGTGAATTTCCACTTTTGCCCAGTGTATATACATGAGGATGTTCGCAAAACAACAGATAGCCTATAAAATTAGCATCGCTTTCTTGAAGACGAAGTTGTTGCATGTGTTGGTTTAATTCTTCCTGATAATCCCACACTTTTTTATATTCAACTAAATCAATATCTTGATATTCAATCTTATACATTTTATAAAAAACTTGCTCTAAAATAGAAATTATTTTTTAATAAAAATAATCAAAGAAAAATCTATATACTAATACCGACTTGCTAACAAGTTCATTAAAACAATACGCTTCGCTTTTGTTTTAAAACGGTTAGTCTGTCGGCATTCCGTCTCGTCATTATTGACGAGATTAGAGTTTGACGGGACAAAATTCATTTCATTCTTTTGTTAGCGGTTTGGTATCAAATTCGGTTTTTAACCTCTTTGAATGCAATTTGGTATTATACAGGTTATGCTCAACTTGGGTTAATATGCCCGTTCATTTATTCCTTCAATATAATTAATAAAAGCATTGTTAACAACCTGATTGCCGCCGGGTGTAGGATAATCGCCCGAAAAATACCAATCACCATTATTGTTGGGACATGCTTGATGCAAGTTTTCAATACTGTTATAAATAATTTCAACTTCTGCATGGATACCTTTTGGTTTTACCAACGCTGCAATTTTTTTAGAAATCGTATCGGCAGAAAAAGGTTTGTATATTAATTTGACATAATTAATCATATCTTCTTTGGCATACGATTGCTGTTCCTTACACTTCTTATAAACATAATCGATGGTATTTTGCAGTTGATTTTCTTTCAACAATGCAATGGCAGCCTGAAAGGCTACAAAATCGCTCAACTTTGCCATATCTATTCCGTAACAATCGGGATATCTGATTTGTGGTGCAGACGAAACAATGATTATTTTTTTTGGATGCAAACGGTCAAGCATTTTTAAAATACTTTGTTTGAGTGTTGTTCCACGTACAATAGAATCATCTACAATAACAAGGGTATCTTCAAAATCTCTAACAATGCCATACGTTACATCGTACACGTGTGCTACAAGGTCTTCTCTGCCTTCATCCTGCGATATAAATGTTCTCAGTTTAAGGTCTTTTACGGCTAATTTTTCCATGCGTGGTGTAAAATTCATGAATGTATCCAATTCTTCGCTGGTTATGCGGTTTTCCAGCGATAAAATTTTTTCTTTTTTAGTGTTATTGCAATATTCATGAATGTTTTCCATTAATCCGTAAAAGGCAACAGCAGCCGTATTGGGTATGTAAGAAAAAACAGTATTGGGCACATCATACTGAATAGATTCCAAAACGCTGGGAGCAATCAATTTTCCCAGATTTTTACGTTCTACATAAATATCACGGTCGGTACCACGAGAAAAATATATTCGTTCAAACGAACAACTGGTTTTTTTATAAGGTTCTATGATACGTTCGATAGATATTTCATTAAAATGGCGAATAATGATAGCATAACCGGGGCTTAATTCTTGAATTTCGTCTATGGAAGCGTTAAACACGGTTTGTATTACAGGTCTTTCACTGGTTACAACGGCAATGTCATCATTATAATAATAATAGGCTGGTCTAATACCCCATGGATCGCGAAATGCAAATGCGTCACCTGTACCGAGAATGCCAGCAATGGCAAAACCTCCATCCCATCGCCACGAAGCATTGTTCAAAATATGCCTCAAATCTATTTCTCTTGAAATATGCTCTGTAATTTCTGCATTGGGCAAGCCAAGGTCTTTATATTTTTTAAATAATGCTTCTACCTCCTTGTCCAGGAAATGACCTATTTTTTCGAGAATAGTAACGGTATCGGTGTAGGCTTTGGGATGCTGTCCGAGTTCAATTAAATGGTCGAAAAGTTCTTGAACGTTCGTCATGTTAAAATTTCCAGCCAGAACAAGATTTCTTGTTTTCCAATTGTTTTCTCTTATTACGGGATGTACAAATTCAATGTTGTTTTTGCCAAAAGTTCCATAGCGTAAATGCCCCAGCAACACTTCGCCCGCAAAAGGTATATTTTCTTTTGCCCAGTATGGGTCTGTAATTCGGTTGGGATGTTCAAGGGTATGTTTTTCAAAAATCGTATTCAGTTGTCCAAACAAATCTTGCAACGACTGAGATGAATTGGAACGTAATCGGTCTATATAGTTTTTTCCTGGTTTAGGATTAATTTTTACCGTCGCAAAACCTGCACCATCTTGTCCGCGATTATGCTGCTTTTCCATAAGCAGGTACAATTTGTTTAAACCATACATCCATGTACCGTAATGGGTTGTATAATATTCCAATGGTTTTCGCAGTCGCAGCAATGCAAATCCGCATTCGTGTTTTATCGCTTCACTCATAAAGGAGTTTTTGCAAAAATACAAGTTGTTTTGCTTCTTTCATTAAAAAAAATAGAGATTTTATTAACAATTATTGAAAAGAAAAGGAATTTCATTAGAAACTAATTCTTAACTGTGCTTTGACTTCTGATTGCTTGTTACCGTTGATTTGTGATAATCCGGAACTGATGACATCCTTGTTTGAATAAAATGTTTCGCCATAACGAAGCCACAAGTCAATATTTTTAGTTATAGAATATTTTAATGTAATATAAAAACGATTGCCCTTGTAATAAACAGCCGGAATAGAAAAGGCGTTCTGAATATCACTTTCATAGGCATATATTCTGGTATCGTAACTGTCGGTATCGAATATACCATATCGCAACGATACGGAAAGCGGAATAGACGGATGTTTGTATGATACGTCCTGATAAAAATAAATGCCATTTTCGGTTTTATGTTCTGTACCGTATTGAATCCATTCTATTCTATTTGCCAATCGAATAGAGTTGTTTACTTTATAAGAAATATGGTATCGAACATGCTGTGCATTGGTTTCTTCAACAGCATCGATTACCAATGGAACTGTTGACGGCACATTGGCTGGTTTAATCTTTTGCCGATAACGCAGTGTCATGGAAATATCGCGGATAGGAATGTAATTAATTTCTACCAGATAGTCACTGCCTTTGGTTGGGGCGTATGTATTATATTTTAGCCATGGAAACGAAAAAATATCATAGTATGCTGAAATTCTCCAGCGTGGATAAGGCAATATAACTGTACCCACATATAATCCCGATTCATTGGCTACATTTGAATTTTCACCAAATGCATTGGAAAAAAATGCTTGATAGTTACGTTCATAATGGCGATACAGTAATGACATGCTTGTTTGTGGTGATAAACTGAAAAGCAACGAACTGAGCAATGCTTTCCCACCATTTTCGGACATAGCCGCTTCACCAAATAAAGTGATATTTTTTATGTTTAATTGATAATCAAAGCCAATGTTTGAATTTTCTTTGCCCCGAAAATCATATTGATTGTATAAATTGGGCGTAATGACAAGTGGTACCGAATAATTATAGGTTAATCCTGTAATGCCAACTCTGAATATTTTTGAATTGAACGAAATGTTTCCTCCAAGTACGGTTTCGTTAATAGATTTTCTATCCTGTATTCCAGAAAGCGTAGCATGAAGCCCTGTGGATTGAAGGCTGCTCACTTCTTCCGCTTCACCGGTAATGGAATCGATGAGTGTCATATTAGCATCAATTTTTTTCTTTGAAGCAAAGGCTGTAACGTCAATCGATTTATAACGCAAGGTAACGCCACCACCTCTAAAAAAAAGATTTTCATCGGAGCCACTGTATTTTTTTAATCCCTGTGCACGCTTGCGTGTGCTAGTTGTCATAGACGATTTTCCCCCTGAGTATCCCGAAAAAACGATTAATCCCTGACCAAATTGTGCATAATAGTCGCCCAAAATAATCGTTTTTACAGGTCCTATATCTTTTGCCAAGAAATAGGCGGAGTAAAAATCAAATCCGTTTTTTTGAGTGCCTTTAAAAAATTCCTCGCCTGGGTCTTTATCAGCGGTAATACCCCACGACAGTTTGTTTTTATAGTTAAAATTATATCGAACATAATAATGCATGGGGTCTCCCAAATATCTTGAATTGGGATTTGCCGCCAGAGCCGAATCGGTAATGGGGCTGTATCCTTGTTGTTCCTGCAATATTCGTTGTGTACGCAGATAAATTTTATTAGTTCCGTATTTAAGTGCCTTTTTTGGGTCAAACCCTAAAAACGGTGAAGTCTTTTCTACGGTTACGAATGGTAAGATAAGGCGGACATACTCTTCATTAAAACCATTTACATTTAACAATTCGTAAATACTTAATATTTGTCCGTAATCTTGAATGTAAGTGAGCAGGGAACTGATTTGAAAATCGCTTAATAGTTGAAGTTTATCCAAATCTTCTTTGGTTGCTGTGTTTATATTGAGCGGGTCGTTTAAATAATACGTGAGGTCTTCGTATAGTGTTGTCATATCAATACTTTTATCAGTATTGGATGAGATTTCTTCTATATAATTGTCAATAATTTCTTCGGATGTTTTATTCATTCTGTTTTCCTGAGCCACAAGGAATGTTGATAAAAGTAGAAGAAATATGACGAAAATTATTTTCATAACGATGATGAATTCTCAATGGTGGAAGTGGTTTCAGATTTGAAAGTATAAATAAATCCTACATGCGGGCTGTACCCTAATATTTGATGATACGAGAAAGATACATCTACCTTAAATTTTTTTAATACATAACCTATCCCAAAGGTTGCATAATTGGGTGATGTGGCTACACCACCACGCACGTAAACATTTTTTAGAATATTATAATCCAGTCCTACTCTGAACATAATCGGATTATCTAAATCTTTTTCACACTCGGTGGTTATAAAAAATTTGGGTGTAAATCGATAGCCCAAGCCAAAGGTTAAACTGGAAGGAATGCGTTCATCGTCATAATTAGCAATTTTGGAACGGGTAATATTGTACAGATGACCGCCAATCAAAAAATTATCCACAGGCTCATATAAAAAACTAACTTCGGCTATAACATTTCCCTTGTTTCCATATTCATCAGCAAAATGTGTATTCAAATAATTGATTTTTGCACCTAATGAAAATTTTTTGCCGAGCATAAGTCCATAAGCCAAACCTACTTTGCTTTCGTTATAAAGGGAATATCCGAAATAACTGAGGTCTATGGCAAAGGTACCTGCTTCTTTGGTTGGTAAGGCAAAACTGAATGCTTGAAGACTCATTTCTTCAATAATAAAGCGATTTTCGGCATACAAACCCAAACAGGGCGAGGTTAATCGTGCTAATGCTGCCTGATTTTTTGATGAACTCCACACATCGGTAAGTGTAACGCCTGAAAAACCCATTCCTGCCTGTTGCCCGCCCAACGACCAGTTTTCATTTCCGGCTTTGACAAAAGAAATGCTTAGTATAACAAACAACATCAGAAAATTATATTTCATACTTTAAGAATTTACTTTATATTTGAATTCGTGTTTTTGCAATTCAGCATTGGCTTTTACAATTTTATCTGCCAATTTGTTTTTGTATTGAATCATTTTATCAAATACTTCTGAATTCGATGTAGCAATAATTTGAACAGCAAGCAAGGCAGCGTTTATGGAGGCATCTATACCAACAGTAGCGACAGGAATACCCGGTGGCATTTGTAAAATAGACAGAATACTGTCCCATCCATCCATGGAAATTGAACTGCGGCAAGGTACACCAATAACGGGTAGGGGAGTATAGGCTGCTATTACGCCGGGCAAATGAGCAGCACCGCCAGCACCTGCAACGATTACTTTAATGCCTCGCTGATAAGCATTTGTTGCAAATGCTTCTACCATCTTAGGTGTACGGTGAGCCGAAAGGGCATTTACTTCAAACGGTATCTCAAATTCTTCAAAAATTTTGGCGGCTTGTTCCATAACCGGCCAGTCGCTCGTACTGCCCATAATTATACTTACCTGCGGTGTCATACATTAATAAAATTATTCGTTACAAACCTACACATTTTTTTTGGAATCACAAAATACATTTTACCATTACAACTATCCCTAATAATATCATTTTCCCCGCTATTGTAGATATATATCGGTGCTATTACTCGTCAGAGTCTGAGATTCAAAAAGTACTTAGTCGTTCCTTAAAAACTTATTTTAGTCTTTTAATCTTTCTTGTACTTTTCTTTTTTTTTGCAAAAAAGAACCCTGCATGATTTTTATACCGACTTGCTAACAAGTTCATTAAAACAATTCGCTTCGCTTTTGTCTTAAAACTGTTAGTCTGTCGGCATCCCGTCTCGTCATTATTGACGAGATTAGAGTTTGACGGGATAAAATTCATTTCATTCTTTTGTTAGCGGTTTGATATTAACAGGATTTTAAACATCCTTTCCTTTGTTAGACACAACAACATATTGGGTAAAGCATGTCCATAGGAATTAATTTTTATTATGTAATAATTTTTTCAAATCTTCAGGTGTATCAATAGAAATAGTTTCTGTATTGGTAATTACCGTCTGAATATCATATCCGTTTTCAAGCCAACGCAACTGTTCCAGTGATTCAGCCTTTTCAAGGTTGGAAGCAGGCAATTGCGTCAATTCTTTTAATATGGAAGAACGATATGCATATAATCCAATATGTTTATAAAAGGTATGATGAGACAACCATTCGTTGGGTGGAAAATTTCTTAAATACGGAATAGTAGAACGGCTGAATATCAAACTTTTTCCATTTTTGTCAATTACCACTTTTGGTTTATTTACATCAAAAAGTTCAGTTTCATCTTCAATTACCTTAATAAGGGTAGCAATTTTTGTTTCGTCTTTGTTGAAAGCAGTAACGAGTAATTTTAATTGTTCAGGTGAAATGAATGGCTCATCGCCCTGTACATTGACAACCACATCGAAAAATGTTCCTGTTTGTTCACTGATAATAGTTAATGCTTCGGCGCATCTGTCTGTTCCACTATGATGTTTATTGCTTGTTAATACGATATTTGAAGTAAATGATTGTGCATGCTGCACTATACGTTCATCATCGGTAGCAATATAAACATGTTCAAATGCAGCAGATGATTGCTCAAATACACGTTGAATCATAGATTTTCCAAAGATATCGATTAAGGGTTTTCCAGGGAATCGTGTTGATGCATATCGAGCAGGAATTATGGCGAGGATGGTCATATTTTAATTTTATGCAATATTAAAAAGAATTATATAAATAAAAAAATTCAAATTGTGATGAAAAAAAGGTCAAAGTTCAATGTATTTATAGAAATTTTCATTCTTTTGTTAGCGGTTTGGTAATAAATGATGAAGTATTGAATATGAATTAATTTGAGACGTTAAACAAAATAAAAAAATACTATTTATAAAATATTTTTGCATTTATTCGTTATCTTTTTGTATTTTTGAACGTTAATTCTAAGCAATGAATATGCGATTATTTTCTTCAAAAAAATGGGTGTATGGAATGGTTGTATTATCTTTTTTTCTTGCGTCTTGTACATCACAGAAAAAAATGATTTACCTTCAACATCTTGCCGCTTCCGACAGTTTAATTCAAAATACTTATGGTCAGGAAACTTATAAAGTACAGCCGGGCGATGTACTTTTTATTCGTGTATCGAGCATGAACAAAGATATTAATGAAATATTCAATACCAACGATTTTGTAAGTGGCTCTTATATAAACGAAATATCACTTTATTATAATGGATATCTGGTGAATGACAGTGGCACTATTGAAATGCCTGTGCTTGGTAAGGTTGATGTAGTTAATAAAACGTTAAACGAGATTCAGGTAATTGTATTAAACAAAATAAAGGAATATTTCAAGGAAGTATATGTTACTGTTAAATATGGCGGTTATAAAGTTACTGTTTTGGGTGAAGTACGCAATCCTGGTATTTTTTACTATTACAATAACAAAGTAACATTACTCGAAGCATTGGGGCACGCAGGAGACCTTACCGAATACGGTAATCGTGAAAACATATTGCTTTTGCGAAATTCATCCAAAGGAATTATTTCACAACGGATTAATCTACTGGATAAGGATTTATTAAAATCTCCCTTATTGTATTTGCAACCCAACGATATTATTTATATAGAACCCGTTATGACAAAATCGTGGAAAATGAACTCTGCCAATGTTTCTATCATTCTATCTTCCGTCAGTACTTTAATTTTAGTAATTACTTTTCTTTTAAAACTCTAAGTATCTTATGGAATCGGACATAATAAATCCACAGCAATTACCGCAAAACAACGAGAACATTAATATTCAAAAGTTCCTTGTAAAAGTTTTTGCCAATTGGTATTGGTTTGCTTTATGCATTTTTATTGCTATCAGTATTGCTTATTTTATCAACAGATACTCCGACCCTGTATTTAAAGAAAATGCGTATGTGCTTATTCGTGATAAAGAGAGTACCATATCGGGTGGCGTAGAAAATATTCTTGAAGAACAGGGAATGCTAAGGCTTTCACGAAAAAAAGTAGTAGAAAATGAAATGGTCATGCTTAAATCGTACAAATTGGTGTCTGATGCCATTCGCCAATTGCCCGATTTTAATATTTCCTATTTCTCCGTTGGAAGAATTAGAACCGTAGAACGATATAAAACATGTCCTTTCACAGTGATTATTGATACTAATGTTACCAATTTACCCAATGTGCCGATATATATAAAAATGGTGAATAATTCGGAATACGATTTACAAATAGATAAAGATAAGGTATTGAAAAAACGAATGAAGTATGGTGAGTGGTATAAAAGTCCTTCCTTTTCGTTTACGGTGTTATTAAATCCAGGTACTGATATTACGATAATAAATACCAGTCAATTGCAATACTTTTTCGTCATCAACAATTTTATAAATCTGGTTAAGGAATATAGAAGCAAAATATCTTTAACCACCACAGATAAAAAATCAACCGTTATAGAAGTATCCACCACAGGGCTTGTGCCACAAAAGGAAGTTGATTTTATCAATGCAATATTAAAAGTATATACAGACCACGGTTTGGAAGAAAAAAATCAAATGGCGCAAAATACCATTAATTTTATAGACCAGCAATTAGCCGATATAACTGACTCACTAAAAATAAACGAAGATACACTCAAGAATTTTAGACAAGTAAAAAAATTAGTAGATTTATCTCAAGAGGGTACTGTGCTATATAGCAGATTGACCGATATTCAAAATCAAAAAAGTGAATACCTTATTAAAAGAAGTTATTTGAATTATCTTAAAAACTTTTTTGCTACCAATAGCGATGCTACCCAAATTGTTATACCTTCTTCTATAGGAATGAATGACCCTGCTCTTACTGAACTCATTAAGCAAGTAATAGACCTGTATCAGGAAAAAAACACCTATTTAATTACAGCCACCGAAAAAAATCCTGCCTATCAGGTAGTATTAGAAAAAATAGGACAAACACGAATATTGCTTTCTGAAAATATTGATATGATGCTTCGCTCCATTGACTTGAGCCTGGAACAAATTGATAAAAATGAAGCCCTTATTGAAGAAGGATTTAAACAATTGCCTGCCACCGAAAAAGATTTCATTAATATAGAACGAAAATATAAACTTAACGACCAAATATATACTTATTTATTAACGAAGCGAGCCGAATCAAGCATTGCCAAAGCCTCCAACATTCCTGACAATAAAGTTATTGATTATGCAACTATCAATACAGGGGCTCAAATATCACCCAAATATTCGTTGAATTATATGATAGCCTTAGTACTTGGTATCCTGCTTCCACTCATTGTTATTATTTTGTTGGATTTTTTCAATACCACTATTACCGATATATCAGATATTGAAACAAGAGTAAAAATACCCATTGTAGGCATTGTAGGACATAATTATAAAAATCTGGATTTTGTTGTTTTTCAATCACCAAAATCTACTATTGCAGAGTCGTTTAGAACAGTACGTACCAATATTCAGTATCTAAATCCCGATAAGGAAATAGCATCCAACGTTATTGCCATTACTTCGACCATCAGTGAGGAAGGAAAAACGTTTTGTGCCTTGAATATTGCATCAGCCCATGCGCTGCTTGGCAAAAAGACAGCCATTTTGGGATTGGATTTGCGACGTCCACGCATTCACGAAACCATTAATGCCAACAATAACGTAGGTATAAGTACTTATCTATTAGGAAATACTACATTAGAAGATATTATTGTCCCTACTATTCAGGAATCATTGTTTTTTATACCAACAGGCCCTGTTCCGCCAAATCCTGCGGAATTGCTGGAAAGTAAAAAAATGTTTGACCTTATAGAAAAACTTAAAGCCATTTTTGAAGTCATAATTATTGATACACCTCCCATTGCCATGGTAACCGATGCTTTACTGATTTCAAAATTTGCCAATATTAATATTTTTGTAATTCGTCAAAATTACAGCAAGAAAAATGTTATTGGTTTTTTAAATTCCATTCAAAAAAACTATACACAAACCAAATTAACCTTATTAATTAATGATGTCAAAATAAATTCATACTATGGCAAAAGTTACAGTTATTCAAACTATGGTTATGGATATAATTATGGCTACGGCTATAACTACTCTTCTAAAAAGAGTGGATACTATGATGATGAAGAAGATATGTCCCCCAAGTTTACATTGAAAAATATTTTCAAAATTTTAATTCCTTTTAAAATAACGTCAAGAAAAAAATGAGATTGCTTTTATTTTATTGTGGAGTGTGAGTTATTGAAAATTTTTTCTATTTTTGCACGCAAAATTATTTAAAGAGAAGTTTTATGAATACTATTAATGTTTTTATTGTTGATGACCATGAGATTTTTAGAAAAGGATTAAAATTATTATTAAACGAAATCAGTTATGTCAATATTGTAGGTGAAGCAACAAATGGCGTAGATTTTATTAATGTATTACCCTCTATCAATCCCGATGTTGTTTTTATGGATATTAAAATGCCCATGCTCAATGGTATGGAAACTACCAAAAAAGCATTGGAAATAAACAAAAATCTTAACGTAATTGCTCTTAGTATGTATGGTGATGAAGAACATTTGCAGGCTATGCTGGATGCTGGTGCCAAAGGTTTTTTGTTAAAAAGTGCTTCACGCGAAGATATAGAACATGCTATCCAAACAGTAATGACAGGGAAAAATTATTTCTCTGAAGAGTTGATTTCTATGCTCGCCGATTTGTATTTTACCCAAAAACAAATAAGAGAAATACAAAAAGATATTCCTCAGTTTTCAAAAAAGGAACTGGAAGTACTTGATTTGATTTGTAAAGGATATACCAGTATTGAAATAGGCAAACAACTTGGTATAAGCAATCGAACCATTGATGGCTATCGTGCTTCCATGATGGAAAAAATAGATGCCAAAAATACGATTCAACTGGTAATTTTTTCCATAAAAAATAAACTGGTAAAAATTGAATAAATTTTTTGTAACGAAATATTTCTTTTTAATTAATATAGTTCCTTTAAATTATTTAATTACGCATTAATTCATGTGTGGCTTTTGTGGATATTATTCACGTCAAAACAAATTATCAGACGATATTTTGGAAAAAATGACTCTGGTTATTAAACATCGTGGACCCGATGCTACAGGATTCTATACCAATAAAAATATGGCGATGGGGCATGTCAGGTTAAGCATTCTTGACTTGTCAGCCCAATCCAATCAACCTATGCTTTCACAAAACAAGCGATACGTAATGGTATATAATGGCGAAGTGTATAATTTTAAACACATTGCTCAAGCATTATCATTATCGCTAAAAACCACATCCGATACCGAAGTAGTGCTTGAAGCCTTTGCCAAAAAAGGAATAGAAATTGTTTCAACGTTCAATGGCATGTTTGCTGCATCTATTTACGATACTGTAGATGATGTAACCTACCTTTTTCGCGACAGTATTGGTATTAAGCCACTTTTTTATTATGAATACAACGGTACATTTGCCTTTGCTTCTGAAATTAAAGCCTTGCTTCAAATTCCTGAAATCAGTCAACACGTTTCTATAAATTCAGAGGTCATTTCTTATTATATGCACTTGGGCTATATTCCCGAACCACTTACTATATATAATCACATTTATAAATTTCCATCCGGGCACTATGGAACTATTAAAAACCAAAAAATGGTGATAAAGCCATTTTGGACCATAGAAAATCAACTACAAAAAGAAGTAATCACAGATGAGACATTAGCAAAGGCTCAGTTAAAGGAACTTATAGAAAACTCAGTTCAACAGTGTTTAATAAGTGATGTTCCTTATGGTGTGTTTTTAAGCGGGGGCACAGATTCGTCGCTAGTATCGGCTATAGCACAAAAATATATTGGAAACCTAAATACCTTTTCCATAGGTTTTCATGAAGCAAAATATAACGAAGCACCTTATGCCAAAGCCATTTCATCGTATTTAAAAACAAATCATCATGAATTTATTGTTTCATTTTCGGATGCCTTGTCGTTTATTGATGATATGACAAATTTGTATGATGAACCCTTTTGTGATGCTTCTGCAATACCTACCATGCTAGTTTCAAAACTGGCGAAACAGGAAGTAAGTATGGTATTGTCGGGAGATGGTGGCGATGAACTTTTTTGGGGATATGGTTCTTATCACTGGGCAAAACGATTGTCAAATCCTTTTATACGAATATTTCGCTATCCACTATCTCAATGTTTTTCATTGCTTAATAATCGAGCACAACGTGCATCCTATTTATTTCAATATCCCGATACATCGCTGATACCCTCGCATATATTTTCACAGGAGCAATATTTATTTTCTTTGAATGAAATAAAAAATCTTTTACTTGATTTTAATTCTATTCCTTTTCCATTTGCCATTCCGTCTTCAGATAAAAGAATATTGTCTGCCGTAGAAATACAATCGTTGTTTGACCTGCGTTATTATCTGAAAGACGATTTATTAGTTAAAACAGACAGGGCTTCCATGAAATACGCTCTTGAAGTTCGTGTTCCATTATTAGATAAAAACATTGTTTCCTTTGCCATAAATCTTGCTCCTTCGTTAAAACAGAATCATGGCATTGATAAATACCTGTTAAAACAAGTATTGTTTGATTATATTCCGCCATCGTATTTTAATCGTCCCAAATGGGGATTTGCATTGCCTGTTGCTTTGTGGTTACAAAATGAACTCAAACCGCTTATCATGGATTACCTTTCCGAATCGGCATTGAAACAAACGGGCATATTACAACCTTTATCTGTTTCTAAACTTATTCATCAATTTTTTTCGGGTAAAAAATATCTCTATGGTAGAATCTGGAATTTGCTTTTATTACAAAAATGGCTGATTCATTATAATGAAACAGCCATGCCAAAAAAATTTTCTATCTAATAGTTGATTAAGATGGTGGACGAACAATTACTTTTTCTTCATACGTCTCATCGTTTTTCAAAATAAGTGCACCATATCCATACCAGAACGTAGTGTCGGCATGAGGTCCAGGGTGATAAATCGATTTTATATATGTTGCTTTTACACTATAAATGCTCTCATATTTAAAATCGTGATGTGTCTGACCTTGAGCATCGGTTTTCTTTACATCATAGAGTTTTCTTTCATCCGGGTCATAATAACCTACCGAAGGATAACTGGTACTGTATAGCGTTGGGTCTGAATATACTTTAACTTCAACACCCGCCAACGGATGTCCTTGTTCATCTACCACAGTAACAGTTGCTTTCGGAGGGTCTTCTTTATTACATTTGGAAGCAGTTGTTGCTATAAAAATAGCAATCAAGGCGATAAAAAATAAATTTCGTTTCATATTAACGTAATATTAAAGTTTTTCTGGTTACTTCATCTTCTTTTAAAAAAATCATACATTTTGCTTCACGAATGGGTTGCGTTTGAACAGCCTTAACGTTAAAAATAGCCTCGTTATTAAAATCAAACGCTGCTTCTCCATTACTATCCGTTTTTTTTTCTAATTTAAGTACTTTATTTTGAGGGTCAACATAACTCCCATTGGGTTGCGCATAAATAGTAACCGTAATCCCTGATAATCGTGTGCCACCTGTATCGGTAGTCGTAATTACAGCCTTGGGAGGGTCTGGTCTTTTACACGAAAATGAAATCATCATTAAGATGACCATTAAAAGAATGCTATAATTAAAGACCTTCATCGTAAAAAATTGTACAATAATACGAATATTTTTTTATATTTCCAAATTTTTTAACATTTTTTTACCAAAATAAAATCCACCCAGTATAAGTAGGATGTTGCTGCTTGAATAAACTAAGTGCTGTTTGTGCTTTTTCATGGCTGGTATAACTTCCAATACTGACACGAAGTTTACCATTACAGTTAAGCATATTTCCATCAATATTTTGGTTGGAAAGTTCTTGTAAAAATAAATTCACTCTGTCTTTTTCAACAAAAGATGCTACAATAATATAAAATTGTTTTTGAGATTTAGTATGGTTTATTTCATTATTGGAAGATGGCTCTTTTACTGTATTTTCTTTTTTTACATCCATGTTAGCCAAAGTACTGGAATTATTTTTAACGGGTTCTGAATTTATGTTTTCCGATTTTTCAGGCATTTGAAGTGCCACTTTTAAAGATGTAATAGTGTCAATGGCTTGTTCCATCGAGGTAGGATTATTAGTAATATTGGACCATGAGATTTGTTTAACTATGGATGTTGTTTGTGTTTTCGAAGAGGTGTATTTGTTTACTTTAGATGGTATTAGAGCAAGTGCAACAAAAAACGGTATCATTACGGCAACTTTTAGCCACGAATAGGTTGCTTTGGATGCGGGGTAGGAAAATACAAGACGGGTTTCGTCATCGTTTGTTTCTAAATGCAATGGAGATAAGCCAAAAAAATCGGGTGAATCAAAATGTAAGGAGGATGAAGAAAATATCATTTCATCCTTTTCATGGACAAATTCACCCAGTTCACCAAACGAAAGTTTGCCGTATTGAATCAATTGACTGTGCCAGTTTTCCATTTCCGATGATAATAGATGAACTGTTTCAGAATAAGTATAATTTAATTGTTGGGCAAGGGTTAATTCCAATATGCCATCGCTTTGTTGAATAGATGGATTAAAAGATAACGAATAATGCGGTGGTAAAAATGTATGCGTATGTTCATCCCATTGAGCCTGTATCGGATGACAAAAAAAGGTACCCCATGCGGGAACAATAACATATCCTCGCTCTCTTATCAAGCGATGAATAACATCAATTATACTAATGGAAGATGTTTGAATCATTGTACAAAATTAATACTTTTTTATTGAAAAATAATTTTATAAAAAAATGAGTTATTAACATGAAATTAACAACTTATGAACAGAGAATGTTTATATCGTACAAACCAACGGATACGTATATTTAAAAAATATTTTCATTCATTTTTTGATATTTATTAACCATGTGAATTATTTTATCAGTGTTAATAAAACGAATTTTATAATTGAATAAATTTTGCCAGTACTGTTTTAAATATTTCCTGCGAAACAGGTTTCTCTATAAAATCATCAGAGCCTGCTTTTTCCATTTCAGTTATATCTATATCTCTGTATGAACCGCTTTGTCCAATTACAATGGTAGAGGGGAATGCTGTCTTAATTTCTTGAAGCAGTTCCACTCCATTTTTATCGGGTAGTTTTAGGTCCAATAATACCATGTCAATAGTACGCGTATGCATAATTTCTATGGCATCCGATGCTGTTTTTGCATCATATAGGTTCGAGGTTATATTTTTCAAATACACATGTAAAAGTTTTATTGAATACACATCATCTTCTACTATTAATACACTAAATTTTCCTTTCAAAAGTAAATCATTCTCTCTATTTCCCATTTCAATTTCATTTTATTCATTCATTTTGCTGCAAACATAAAAAAAGGCTGTCAATTATGGACAGCCTTTTAAGAATTTTTATAGTTTTTTTTAATGAACTACTTTAAATTTCCAAGTATTACGGCTATTAGTGATAGATAATACGTATATTCCTTCAAGTAATTTTACGGTAGGAATAATGGTGTTTATCATATCCGTATGGTAGAATGATTTTTGAATAATCATCTTTCCATCCATCGTAGTGAGTTGCAATAAATAATTATCCACAGGAATGGATGTTGCCGAAACATTAAGTTGAACAGTAGCCGGCGAAGGATAGACATTGATTTCAGGTGAAGTAACCTCGGGGATATTGGTAATATCGCATACGAATATGGAATCGCTGGCTGTACAACTTCCATTGGTTACAGTAACAAAATACCATCCAAAACTGGGAGCATCAAACATGGAATTATGACCAGTTAAACTACCGCTTGCATTACTCCATGTATATGTGTCATACGGATAGGGACCGGCTTGCAGTGTAAGTGTGTAAGGCAGGAAAAGATGGTCAATGCATACCGTATCACCACCGCTGATATTTACAGTTAAGTTAAAATGTACCAACGTCGTAATAGAGGTGTCGTTGGAGGTATTGATATCGGCACCATACTTAATCCAGTAACTTACAACATACGTAGTAAGTGCGGAGAAGTCATAATGCTGTGGAAATGTATAAAGAATAGAATCGTTGGGCATCAAATTGCTGGCAAGTGTAAGCGTATCAGCAACAGGTGTATGGGAATCAACTTTATACCATGTACGAATCTTTTCTCCAGCAGGAACTAGCGATGCGCCTACATTTTTAATCCAGATACTCAAGGTTTCGTTGCTTGTCAGGTTGCATTTTTGAATGGTGGAACCATCTACCGGTGATACGATTGCCACATCCACAGGCTGGTAAATAGTAAAATCATCAAAAGCAAAACCCTCATACGAATTGACAGAGCCATCGCTGCCAAACACAACGCGGAATTTCACACTGGATTGTCCGCCAAGACCTGTTAATACATGTGAACTGCTTACCCATGAAGTTTGTTGACCTGTCCAGCCTTCCTGAGAACCTGCAAATGAAAGTCCTGATATACTGTTGTCGTTATACCAATTTGTCTGGTCGCCAACTGTTCCTACATTTGTCCATGTATTGCCACCATTTAGTGAGTATTGCAAGGCTGCACCATCGTAAGAACTTTCAGTATGTACAACACGTTTGATGCGAACATAAGGAGTAGAAATAGAACTTAAATCAAAACAGGGACTTACCACATAACTGTTTTCAGAATTATTATAATTACCTGTTAAATTAGTTACCCATGCTTTGGTTCCCGAAGCGGCTGTATTAATAACACTACCGGCAGGTGTTCCCCATTGCCACGATGAATTAACACCACCAGCAATCCATGCACCACTGTTAACTTCAAAATCGTCTATATAAGGGAAAGTAGAAATAATAGGTGAACTAATTATTTGAGAATGGGCCGTATCATTAGTGTGGTCTTGGTCCGTGGCTTCACAGATGTAAGATGTAATAGTATAACTACCAGGTAAGGATAAATCGGCGGTTGTATTAAATTGATAAATCATCGAATCGCCAGGATTAAGTGTAGCATTAACGGTTTCGGGGCTAATGGCTGGATTGTTATTTATTTTATAGGTAACATGAAAATTTGTAAAGGCATTTATAGCCATATTTTTAATTTTAACCGTAATGGATTCGGCATTTGTTAATCCACAGCCATTGGTAGGTTGAGTAATTTTTGTTACGGCTAAATCTACAGTGGGCAATGGTTCATATACAAAATCATCTATATAAATATCTGAATATGTTGTTGTGGCAGCATGCTTAAAGGCAATGAATGTATTAGTTCCCTGATACGAAAGGAAAGAAACGGTTTCCTGCGTCCATAATGAACTGCTTGGAATGGAAAGGGTATCAAAAGGAACAAAGGTATTTTCATCGGCAGGGTTGGACATGGTACCTACAATGAGTTTTTCGGTAGTTGTTCCTTTTAGATTGAAACGAATACGGTTTAAATGAGACGTTAAATCGCTGAAGGAAGGAGTAACCAATAAAATATGAGTTGATGTCCCTATGGCGCTAGAGTTATATAAATAAACGCAATTAGGAGAACTGCTGGGGGTGCTGGTTGATGTTTCAACTGCTGCATATATAGAAGAGGCTACCACTTTGCTTGACCAGCATATTGGTAGTTCGGGTGTAGTAACACCATCAAAATTCTGAGTATATGTAGCAATGGAAGCATTACAAGGAATATAAAAAGTATAAGGACCAGCCCAGAAACTTGTATCGCCTGCACCACAAATAGCACGTACATAAAAACTGTAATTCATACCACTTGAAAATCCGCTGACGGTTACAGGATTGGTATTGACGAGTTGACTGGTACCACTTCCCAAAGTAAATCCCTGAAGTCCATACTGTATTTGCCATTGTGTTTCACTGCCCTGTGAAGTCCAGCCTAAATCGGCTGCACCTGGTGTAATATTAGTTGCTGTTAAATTAGTTGGACGTGCACATGTAATAGCATAAATATTAATGTCATCTATGGCAATAGGAGGTTGATTAGCAACGGAACCATCATTATTCCATGTAAAGATTAAACGTTTAAGGCTGTTTGATACAGAACTGTTAAATAAAATAGTATCTGTTTTCCAAGTGCTGTTTTGATTATAATAGGTCTTACCTATTTGACCGGTAGATGGTAATGTTCCGGCTACAGGAGTGAAGGTAGTATTGTTCAAGAAAATACGCATGTAATCATGAGAACTTTCTCCAACACCTTTCCATTTGAATAACATCACAAATTCACTACCTGCTGGGAATTGTACATCTCGATAAATGTGAGAAACGCTTACAACTGTTCCATTATAATTATTGCTCGTTCCGTTATCGTTTGAAATATAGGCAGATTTTGTCGGACTTGAGTATGTAGCGGTTCCTGTAACCCATTTATTTGTTTGTGAGCCATTAACCACTGACCAGTTGAAAAAGTCGTTCTCAAAATTCCATGTATATGGTAAAGTTGTAGGTATTTGAGGCGTAGTAAATGTTACGGGTCCGAACCATGCACTTGAATCAGTGGGCAAACACTGGGCTGATACATATACATCGTAGGTAGTGGTTGGATTCAATGTAGCAAAAGTATAAGTGGTGGTACTAACATTTTGAATTACGGTACCTGTGCCATGAGCAAATCCAGAAGGACCGTATTCTATATCCCATGATGTTTCAGAACCACCGGCAGTCCATGAAATGGTAGCACCATTTCCTGAAATATTGCTTACGGTTAAGTTTTGAGGCTTGGAACAGGTTGGAATAGGTTCATAACTAACATTATCAATATAGAAATATTGATTGGAAGTACTTAATCCATGTTTGAAGGCTATATACTGATTGGTTCCAGAATAAGTGTCAAATTTAACAGTAAATTCTTGCCATGTTGTATTGATAGTAGTAATGGTTTTGAAATTGGAAAACGTACCGGGATTATTAGGGTCAATCATAGTTCCTACATATAGCACAGGACTTCCTGTTCCGGAGAATTTTGCTTTGAAAGTAATTTGTGTTGTATGAGATGGTAAATCGGAGAACTGTGGTGTAATTAATAAAATATGTGTAGTAGAACCCGAAGCCGTTGAATTGAATAACTGAACACAATTGGGAGCAGAATAGGGATTGGTGGTAATGGTTTGAATATTGGGTGTACCGCTAGATGACAAGACAATGGTATCCCAGCAAACAGGTATAGCAGGTGGTATCGGGTTATCAAAATTTTGAATATAAGTAACTGTAGTTGGACCACATAAAGTGACAAAATTGAAAGGACCAGCCCAAGTACTGGTATCACCTGCTCCACAAATAGCACGTACATAAAAACTGTAATAAGTTCCGCTGGTTAATCCAGATACAGTTACCGGATTAGTAGTAGCAAGTTGATTAGTTCCACTTCCCAGCAAAAATCCTTGAAGTCCGTATTGTACTTGCCATTGTGTTTCACTGCCGCCTGCTGTCCATCCTAAACTGGCAGAGTTTTGAGTTATACTATTGGCTGTTAAACTGGTGGGTTTGGGGCATGTTAATATATAAAAACTTATATCATCCAAAGCGGCAGGAGGTTGAGTTCCACTACCTCCATCGTTTCGCCAACTAAACACAAAACGTTTGGTTTTTCCTGCAATGCTATCCGGCAGTTGAATGCTGGCATTTTGCCAAGAACTTTGTAAATTATAGGTGCCACCTAATTGTGTTGCAGTCAATTGTGTCCCCGACACTGGAACCTGTGATGTTGGAATCATATATACTTTTAAATAATCATAACTACTTTCTCCCTGACCTTTCCATGAAAAATCGAGCCTTTTTGGATTTGTAGTTACGGGAATAGTAACATCGCGATAAATATGAACTACAGAAGAAGAGGCTACATCATAATTGTTGGTAGCACCATTATCATCGGAAATGTACATGCTGTGTGTTCCGCTGTATGCTGTGGCTGTACCGTAATGCCATTGATTGGTAGCACTGCCGTTCAAAACCGTCCATTGTTCTGTTCCTGATTCAAAATTAATAAAATATGGGAGTGTGGCAGGAACTTGTAAAGTTGAAAAAGAAATAGATGTCCAGTTGCTCGTATCACCTGCACCACATACGGCTCTTACATACACTTGATAATTGATAGCAGGATTTAACCCGGTTAATGGATAATTGGAAGAAGCAATATCGGTTATTCTTGTACCTGTGCCGAGTGTAAAGCCCTGTGTTCCGTATTCAAGTTGAAATTGAGAAGCCGTTGATGTCCAATTAACAGTAGCAGAATTTTGAGTTATACCTGTTATAGTTAATGCCGTTGGTTTGGGGCAGGTTAATATATAAAAATGGATGTCATCCAAAGCAGCAGGAGGTTGAGTTCCACTACTTCCATCGTTACGCCAACTAAACACAAAACGTTTGGTTTTTCCTGCAATGCTATCCGGCAGTTGAATGCTGGCGTTTTGCCATGTACTTTGTAAATTATAGGTGCCACCTAATTGTGTTGCAGTCAATTGTGTTCCCGACACTGGAACCTGTGATGTTGGAATCATGTAAACTTTTAAATAATCATAACCACTTTCTCCTTGACCTTTCCATGAAAAATCGAGCATTTTTGGAAATGAGCTACCCGGTATGGTAACATCACGATAAAAATGAACAACCGATGATGAAGAAATGTTATAATTATGGCTGATGCCATTATCATCGGAAATGTACATGCTGTGTGTCCCGCTATTGGCGGTGGCTGTACCGTAAGCCCATTGGTTTGTTTGACTTCCATTTAATGTAGACCATTGGTCTGTTCCTGATTCAAAATTAATAAAATAGGGGAATGTAGCGGGTTCTTGTGTCGTAGTAAACGATATGGTTGTCCAGTTGCTCGTGTCACCTGCACCACATACGGCTCTTACATAAGCCTGATAATTGGTAGCAGGATTTAATCCGGTTAATGGATAATTGGAAGAAGCAATATCGGTTATTCTTGTACCTGTGCCGAGTGTAAAGCCCTGTGTTCCGTATTCAAGTTGATATTGAGAAGCCGTTGATGTCCAACTGATGGTTGCTGATGAAGATAGAATGTTGGAAACGGATAACGTAGCAGGAGGTAAACAAGTGGCCAAATTACCCGTGATTTTTATGTTTGCTCTATCCGTAGAAGTCGTTTCCGCATTGCTCGTTCCACATGCAATTTGAGAATCACTTCTATAAAAGCATGTTAAATTATTAAGAGTAGTGGTGTAATAAACAGAAGCATTTTCAGTGTAATCAGTAACTAAATCAAAGCAAATATCTACCAATAAATTGGAGATACCATCCCAATAAATAGGTGTAGATAATACATGCGTATTCCAGCCTGCCACAGGTAAAAAACTAGCATTGGTATAAACCGTAGTGTAATCTGCATTATCGAAGGTGGTGGTTAAACTGGATGTAGTGGTTAGTTTTGCCTTAATGGTAAAATTAGGCATGGGACTGCAAGTATTTACTGCTTGTACATTAAAGGCGAGTTCGGTAATATTGCCTGCTGCCAATCCTACTGCAGACAATTCATTCGCCAGATACAAATACTGCACCCTGTGGTTTTTATAATATGTTCCATAAGGGGTAGGGTAATCGGTTTCAATATTATATAACGAACCGCTTCCTATTTGAACAGTACCCGTTGTTGCATGGGCATTAAAACTGAATACCGTTACTTGTGCAAAAAGCACTGATAACCAAATTAATACATTTTTTCTCATAAGATATAGATTTTTTTGTAAAGGTAATATATAAATTTGAATTAACCAAAAAAAGTAATATTTATTAACGCATATTATTTATATTGTCAAAAACGCTTATTAGAACTATGGTTCAAGCATCGATTTTATAAAGGTAAAAGAAAATGTATATGCGTAGTTGCGGGATTTCAAGGCATCAATGTTTCTATAACATAAAATGTAAATTATTTGCACAATGTATCAAGTTACCACAAATGCCCGCAATTATCGTATATACAATGTTATGGTCATTTTTTTTCTTTATTTTGTTATAAATATTATATCTGTCAATACGTTAAATGAATTCGGTTTTCCTTTAAAGTTAAAAGACAATTTAAAATCGTTTATTTGCTTTTTGTGAAAATTATCCAAATATTGCTTTATTGACGGTTCTAATAATTCAAAGTTTCGTTTTAATTTCCAAGAGTTTTCAAAATCACCGCTATCAACTAATACGAGAAATAATCTGTTTTCAGAACCAAAACGCATCTCTCCATGATTTTCGTAAAGCCACTTTGCTAAAATTTTTGGATTTTCTTGGGCTTCTTTCAAAATTTCAAGTTTTTCCGATTTGATTTTTTGTAAAACAAAATTTGAAAATTCATCATTTTTATCTGCAAGTTTTTCAATAATTTCGTAGTGAATATCACTTTCTTTTGCTTTTTTGTCAAAGTTAATACCTGCCTTTTTTGCACAATCTTTCAGATAAGTAATTTCAACAGGATAACCTTTTTCTTTACGTTTGATTTTTATGTATTCATTTGGTAAATAAGTTACTTTCAAGTCAAATGGAATATTATTGATAAAAAAATCAACACTTTTGATTTGCCCGACTGTTGGCAAAACAATTGAATGAGATTTAAAAATATGCTCAATTAAAATACTCGACCAGTGATTATACCAACTGTTTAAAACATATCCCTGAACTGCTACATTAATTTCTGTTTCAAATTTTGAAATTAAAGTGTCATAAGATTTTAGCGCTTTTACATAACGAGTTACCAAATACTTATCTAATGAATTTTGATAATCGCCGCCCTAATCGAAATTTTTAAGTTTGTATAGTTCTGATACTAATTGTTTTGTATCTAATTTAGAAAGTCGTATTTTATTCTCATCTTGTATATAATTATCTAATAACTGATTAGAGTTATCAATATTTTGTGATAGCAAATTGAAAAGTTCTTCAAATTGCTTATTGATTGATTTTTCTGAAAGTTTTATACTGTTTTTTGAAGTAAAACCCAAAATAAATTCTTTGCGAATTATTGATTTTATTTTTAGCGGATGTTAAACCCAAAAAATGAGGTTTGACGGGGAATACAGAGAAAACAAATACAAATTGTAGCAAATATATATTAACATTATATTGTTAACAACAATTTTATTAAATAATATTTTATAGCAAATATATTATTATATTTGCATCATGATACAATATTGCACAAATAAACAAAACGGGAAGTAGAGACACAAAATTTTGTGTCTCTACTTCTTATTATGCAGGAAATACAAGGAAACCTGCAAAATCAAAACGGAAGCGGAATATCGACAAGGGATAGAATATGTTAATGCATTTAGAGAAGAAATACGTTGCATGATAAATGAAGATGCCATTCAATCGAATTTGTTTTCAAAAGATATCGAAGAAGAATTAAAGTTGATAAAATTAAATGTCCTTCAAATAAACCAACACCATGAGGAAATAAAAATCACTGAATTAACAAATTGTCAAAAGGAAATTTCAGAACTCCTGACCCATATATTGATAATCAATATTTTTGTAAATTTGTGCCGCAAACTAAAATGTCCAAAATATTTATGCAAACACAATTACTTTTTTTTCCAGAAACTACGAAAATGATTAATC
>Ga0302253_1000443_pt1 | contig 35084 bp, 25 predicted proteins | sample AAG_RA_Trp_MG_FD_193537 | JGI IMG/M metagenome (GOLD analysis project Ga0302253, IMG submission 193537) | Enriched activated sludge microbial communities from anaerobic digester in WTTP, New Holstein, Wisconsin, United States - AAG_RA_Trp | ecosystem: Engineered > Bioreactor > Anaerobic >...
GTGGTCTTCCACACAGCCGTCGTTGAAGAGGATGCGGATGCTGCCTTTTACGAGAAAACCCACATGGGCGTGCATACAGTATTCCGTCTGAGCCACGGGTTTCATCTGGCTCGACCAGCGGAAACCGGGGGGGTAGATCATGCGTTTCACCCGGGCGGCGCCGGTCGTGACGATATCCAGTTCAATGCCGCCGATCTCGCGGTGATCGGCGCCGGGAATGGGGGCGAAAAGGGGATCGATACTCATTTAAGGTTCCTCCTGCTTGACGGTTTTTTATAGTCGTTTGCAATCGCTGTTGTCCAAACCGTGTGCGGCTCAGCGGTAACCGCTTTCTTTCGCATTGTGAATGATCGTGATCAGGTTTCCCGAATTGTAATCGCCGGAGGGATCACTCGCGAAGATCAGGCGGCCCTGGTTTTTGTAAACCAGTTCGTGGCGGTAAACGTCACTCCCATGATAAAAGGGAATCCAAGCCTTCCCGGTGATATAAGCCCCTTGATCGCTCGGCTGGCCGATCAGTTTGGTCACCTGCTTCATCGTCATGCCGATCTTCAGCTTCGTGAACTTACTGCCCTTGGCCGGCTTACCGACAATTTCGCCTTCCCAGCCGTTGATGCCCTTGACGACCTGCGTGTTCTGCTGTGTGTTCGTGGGTGTTTCCTTCGGCGTTTCCTTGGGCGAAGCGGCTTGTGGTTGGGGAGCCGGGCTTCCCGTGCTTTCGGTTTTTTGCGCCGTCTGACAGGCGGTTAACAGAAAAACGGCGGCAGTCAAGGCAAGCAGAAACGTGCAAAGCTCTTTCATCATCGGGCAACCTCCAAAAGTAATGGATAGAAGAGAATTTTCTTATGGTTGAATGCTACGAGGGTGTGTGCCGCCTGTCAAGGAGAAATCATCACGAACAGCCGCCTTTTACGCCTGTATGTCGGAAAGATTTGACCACACCCGGCGGTTAGGCAATCCCGCAAGGTATGTCACCGTACGTCATAGGTTGATCAAAAAAAGGCTGCCGATCCCTTCAGATCAGCAGCCTTATCAGGCGCAGCTGGGAATGTCAGTTAATGAACATGACTTTTTCGGGCAGGACACCCTGAATGCTATGCATAAACAGAGGTCGAATTTTCTTTCGTCGTGTAACCGGCGATCATACTCTTCAACAGGGCAGTGAAGATGCGGTTCTGCCAATCCTGATCCAAACCGGCAATGCTATCCGTGTCTGCACCGGAAGATCCAGTCTTCGCTGTATGGTCCGTCATCTGGGCACGAAAAGCCTCGTCCTCGGTTTTCGAGATGAGACCATCGCCGTCCGTATCAACTTCGTTGAATAAACGGCTGATGTCGGTGCCTTCCGCCCCCATAACGGCCGCCAGTTCGTCTTCGCTGACCATGCCGTCACCGTCGGTGTCTGCCGTTTCAAAGACGTCTTCCGGCGGCGGTGGTCCCTGCGTGCCGCGCATGCCGGGACCATGCTGCTGCATCTGTTCCGTCATTTGAGCGCGAAAAGCCTCGTCCTCGGTTTTCGAGATGAGACCATCGCCGTCCGTATCAACTTCGCTGAATAACCGGCTGATGTCGGTGCTTTCCGCCCCCATAACGGCCGCCAGTTCGTCTTCGCTGACCATGCCGTCACCGTCGGTGTCTGCCGTTTCAAAGACGTCTTCTGGCGGCGGTGGTCCTTGTGTACCTTGCATGCCGGGTCCTCTCCCCTTCATTTCATGTCCCAGCTTAGACATTTCGGCATTTGATTCGATCCGGCTGATCGCACTATCCCCGTCGGTATCCATCTGAGCGAAGATATTGTCCACCATGCTGGATGTGTTCTGCTCGATCAGTGCCGTAATCTCGCTTTTATCGAGAGATCCGTCGCCGTTGGTGTCAATCTGATCAAACATTTTTTGCCTCATTTCCGTTAGGGAAGAGGTGCTCATACCGCTGATTCCACTTACCATGTTAATCTCCTTTCTTTTTGTATGGCTGCCATCCATCGGCCTCGCCTGTGTCAGCCAAAACGCAACGGATGTGCCAGGTAACTCACCAAAACCACTGCCAAACCAAAAGTTTACACAAGTTTACTTTTCTCTGAAGATGAAAAAAGGTGGGTTAACAACGGGTTACTCTGATCGAGACGGTGGGCGGTGATTGCGCCTGAGGCGACATCGTAGTGCTGCTGAGTCCATTCGATGGATCCTTTACAATTCTTAACGGAAAACAATGGCGATCCATGTTATGAAGGATTGCTCATTGCGGCTGGGTGCGGCAGATTGTTTCCATATGAAGCGCACGTGACGGCAAAAACTACCGGGTGGAGATGTAACATGACCAAACAAGAACACGTTCTGGTGATTGATGATGACCGTGTGCTTTGTGAATTGCTTCATGAATACCTGATGAGTGAGGGTTTCCAGGTGGGAACGGTCTATGACGGGGAACAGGGTATTGATGCTGCATTGACCGGACATTACGGGGTGATCGTTCTTGATGTCATGCTTCCGGGGAAATATGATGGATTTGCCGTGCTTAAACAGTTGAGTTCTCAAACGCACATTCCGGTTCTGATGCTTACCGCCAGGGGTGATGATGTCGATCGTATCGTGGGTCTGGAAATGGGGGCGGATGACTACCTTCCCAAACCGTTTAATCCGAGGGAACTGGTGGCACGTCTCCGGGCGATTCTGCGCCGTTCAAACCGAGGCCTGGAGAATGTATCGGTCAGTGTGACATCGGTGCGGCATCGCGTGGCTGATGTAGAAATGAACGTGGGTATGCGCACGGTATTCAAATCCGGCGAGCCGGTGGAACTCACGTCCGTTGAGTTTTCCCTTCTGGAAATGCTGCTGTTTAAAGCGGGGCGCGTTGTGACTCGGGACGAATTGACCCAAACCGTCCTGGGGCGTCCTCTCCTGCCCTACGACCGAAGTATCGATGTGCATATCAGCAAGCTCCGTAAAAAACTCGGGCAGGACGGCAGCGGTGCCGAACGGATCAAGTCCGTTCGCGGCAGCGGATATATCTATGTTTTGCCTCGCATTCCCATCGAAGGATACGCACAGCACCGGAGGGCAGGTGAAGAATCTCTTCAGGAATAATCTTTTTATTAAGATCTGTCTGTCCTTCTGGGTGACCACGCTTTTCATGATCGGTGCGGTCCTGACAGTAGACTGGTTGACCGATACCGGCCCATTTCGTACACCCAAACCCTTTATGCCTGGTCCGCCATTCCCGGCCTATGGGCAGACCTTGGTTTGGATTCTCGAGCATGAAGGGAGAGCTTCTCTGAATGCATTTGCCCGGCGCATTCAAAAGGAAACGGGGTTTCAGGTGTCTCTTGCCGATGAGAACGGTGTTGCTCTCATTGATAGGCCGGAACAGACCGATTTTAAAACCCGCACCGGGATTTCCGTCAAGGTGGGAAATAATGGCGGGGAACCATGGCGCGAAGAAGGCCGGGCGGCGTTAAGAGTCATTGGGCCCACTGGTAAAGCGTATACCATGACCGTCCATGCACCCCTGAAACCGCCCCCACCCCCGGGAGAGAATCAGCCATGGGGCATGATCCTGTTCCGGTTGTTGGTGGTACTCGCTGTCTCGGGCTTTATCTGTTATCTCCTGGCGAGATATCTCACCGCACCGATTCTGAAACTTGGAGCCGCCGTGCGTCAGATGGCCACTGGTGATCTATCAGTGCGGATCAGCCATGCGCTTGGAAACCGAAAAGATGAAATTGCCCGGCTGGCACTTGATTTCGATCGCATGGCGGAACGCATTGAGTCCCTGGTTAATAACAAACGTATCCTGCTCCGTGATATTTCTCATGAATTACGTTCTCCCCTGGCCCGTCTCAATGTTGCGCTGGAATTGTGCCGGAAGGAATCCGATACAATCCATGAAAAAGCACTCCATCGAATAGAACGGGAATCGGCCAAATTAAATGAATTGATCGAATCTCTTTTAATTTTGAACCGTGTCGAATCAGGAATCTCTACGACGCAACCAACGATTATAGATTTGGCTAAGCTGATACAGGAAAGGGTCGATGACGCCGATTTTGAGGCAAAAAGCCTGAACCGGGGTGTCAAGACGACCAATATGGAGACGTGCTTCACAGAAGGTTATGAAGATTTATTGTGCCGGGCCATCGACAACGTAGCTCGGAATGCCGTTCGTTATACGGCCGACGGCACCATTGTGGAGGTTGCGCTTCGTCGTTGCGAGAAGAATGGGGCTGGCACAGGGGTGATAACCATCCGAGATCACGGCCAGGGTGTTCCGGAAGAATTGCTTCCCTGTCTTTTTCAGGCTTTTTACCGTGTGGGTGAAGGCCGGGAGAGAGAAACCGGTGGAACCGGTTTGGGGCTTGCCATCACCGAGGCGGCGATTCGACTGCACGGCGGTCAAGTCCATGCTGCCAATGCCGATGGTGGAGGACTGATCGTCGAGATATCTCTGCCGGTTTTGAGTAAAAAAGAATGAGAAAAAGAAAAGATGAACGGTTAGGGAGAAGCAAAACCCCTTGAAGATTTCCAAGGGGTTTTGCTTCCACGGTAACGAGTGCAGATTATGGATTGGCTATGCTGACCATCATGTCAAAGGTTTGAGACAGAAGATTGTTGTTAAGGTTGCAATCAAGGCCCTTTGGCTGGCTGACGGTTCCCAGCGTCCCTTTGGCATCACGGACGAAAAACTCGAAGAGCAGCTTCATCTGCTTTTCATTCGGTTTTGGGTCCTTAAATCCCCACTGGAGCACTTTTTCGCGCGTAAAGACCTGCGTAAAGGCGATACACTGCCCTTTTTTCAGGACCGGTCCCACGTTTTGGGTAAAAAACTTGACTTCCCCGGCGGCGGGGTAGCTGAACATCGGACCATAGGCGGCATAGACATTGAAATGCGCTTCCAGGGGATTCGCCGGTTGATTGTAATCCCCTGGACCGTTGTTGCAGACTTTGCCGGTCATGGTGAAAGTCGCAGTATTGTTGGCTAAGTTCTTGTTAATGTTGAAATTACTGACAGAAGGATCCTTGCAGAGAGCGGGCGGTTTCACCACAAGGATATCTTTTGCACTGGTAACGGGTTGGGCATTTCCGGCCATGGAAACGGATACAAGGGCAACAATGAGAAAAAAGGTTGTTAAAATGATCGATAAGGCTTTGCGTGATTTTTTCATTTTCACACTCCATTAGACCCCTTGGGATTTTGCCGGAAAACGAACGCTTATGTGAAAGATATCGCTTTCTTGCGGGTCAAATGTAGGGGAGTTCCCTTTGTATGTCAATTATTTTTTAGCCGATATAGAACAATAACGAAATATGGTCGGAATGAAACATGTTTTTTATGCTGAGGGAAATCAACTTGGTGTTAAAGAGGTCGTACTTGCGAGTCAGAACCGGTATTCCGGATTATCCGGGCTGAAGTCCAGGTCGGTCAGGCCGGTGTTGAGTCTGAGGTTTTTGTTAACATAATACTCGATCAATTCACCCGACGCATTGCGGTTTTCCACGACCACCGGGAGGTGGTTGCGGTCATCCATGCAGACAGTGGTATCGGCCGCATAATATTTGCCTTGGACGGCGCAATACGTGTTGTCGGGTTTAGCCTCGGATTTCGGAAACACGGCACGGTAACAGCGCACATTGAATCCTTCGTAGTTTTTCCGGCCCAGATCTGTGAAAACCCCGTTCTTTCGAACCCTTGCCAGTTGCAGACCGTCCCGGAGAAGGCCAATGGTGTGGCCGATGCCGGCTTCGAAAACGGTGTGCCGACAACTTTTCTTGGCCATGCGGCCGAGCGGGTTCAGATTGATGTTGATGCTGCCCATCAGGCCGCCTTGATGGACTTTGATCTTGTTATTGTTCCTGCCGCTCACAAACAGCGTTTCGCGCCCCTGGTGCGGGTCCGCCATCCACTTCATGTAGAGCGAGTGTGGCGTTTTACGGAATTTGACCAGAATGGTTTCCTTTTCCCGCAGATGTCCATCGACCCACTCCTGACGATAAAAGAGGCAGGTGTAGTCCTTGACCCCCTGCCATGTCTGCCAGGCCGACTCCATCACCCCGGCTAGTTCATCCAGGGTAATGGTGGTTTGGCCAAAACTGCAGGTGGGGACAAACAGAACCAGGGCGGCAAACCCGATCAAAAATTGGAAGGTCTTTAGGAACTGCCGGCTGGATGTGATGCGGATGGGACGGCGGATTGAGTGGGGATAACGGCTTGCCAATATCGCTTTCATGGAAAATTATTAATCACACCAGCTGGATGACGGACAGACGGCAAGCTGTGGCATACCGATGTCGTGTTTTTCAATGGAGGCGGCGTGCATGCGTTTCAGGAAGGCAATGGCATGGGCGTTGAATTTCCGCGGCTGATCGACGTTGCATACATGACCGGAGTTTTCGATAACCTCGAGCCAGGAGTTGGTATGCCGGTTGACAATCTGGCGTACAGCCGGCAGGAACATGTGGTCTTCATCGCCCATGAGGTATAGCGTCGGAATACCGGTATCCTTTTCATTGAAGTATTTCAGCAGAGGGGTCACCTCATAGGTCAGCCGAAACCAGCGCATGAACTCCTTCTGGGCCACCTTTTTCGCCTCGTTGACAAACAGCAGCCGCGATTTCTTGTGCCGCTCGCGGGGCATGATAATCCAGGCAAAGAACCGATACAGCCACATATAAGGAACAAACCGCTTGAACCCGTTTCCGATCGCCACCAGCACCTTGGCCCGGATATTGAGCCGAATGATGGCCCCTCCCATGATCATCGAACTGACCCGTTCGGATGCGATCTCGCTTAGATTGCGGATCAGGATCGTGCCGAGTGAAATCCCTACAAAGTGAGCTTTTTTTATTTTCAATGTATCGAGAACCTCAATGATGTCGCGTGTAATATCCTCAAAATTATAATGACAGTCCTCCTTGAGGTTGACGAGATGTCTGGATTCGCCATGGCCTCTCAAATCGATCAGGAGCACGTTGAAATGACGCATGAAAGCCCTGATCTGGAGAAACCAGATCGACGAACTGCCGCCGGCGCCGTGGACAAATACCACCCAGGGGGCCTGGGTATCAGCGGTTTCATATGTCTTATAGTGAAGCATTAGTAAACACATCCCAATAAGTTGCTAAACATCTTTTGTTTCGGAGGTGAGTATAGGAAGAAGCCGGTTGTCCGTCAATGGAAAAATGGCACGTCTTCCTCGTGGCCTTGTTCAATCTTGTTGGAGCGCGTATCCGACAGAAAAAACAACGACGTGTCTCATATTGACAGCCGATTTTTGAACATGTTAGAAATCATTGGTAATGACGGTGTATTGATTATGCTGGGGTAAGCTGTTGATGGTTTCAGATGATTATACAATATACCGGAAAATCTGCGGTTCATCATGACAAGGAGGATTCAGCATGTATAAAAACACGGTTACGCGGTATGTCTTAACGGGGGTGGCGGCAATCGGGTTATGCCTGGCAACCGGGTGTGCCACAACGGATACGGTCAGTTCACGTTTTCCCAAGCTTGAGGAAAATATCAATGCCGCCAGGGCGTTGGACGCCGAATTGTATGCGGCGGCGCCCCTTAGGTCCGCGGAGGCCAAACTCGCGGAGGCCAGGGCGGCGGTGCAGGCCGGGGACATGGTTGCTGCCAATAAACTTGTGGACGAGGCCATGGCGGATGCGGATTATGCAAGGGCATTGGCTCCGACGGAAAAGGCCAAGGGAGATGCGATAAGGCTTCGCGAATCTATCGAAACCATCCGCGAAGAAATCTCAAAGATGCCGCCCGTAAAATAAACAGCCATCCACTTTACAAGGAGGATCCGATATGACTTCGCATGATATTTTAGGCCATTTGATTAAATTAGCGATTCCCACCATGGTAACCGGAATATTACTTTGGGGCTGCGGCGCGCCCGATCTCAGTGAGCAGATTGCCAAGGATCGTCTGGAACAGGCACAAGCGGCAGTCGCTCAGGCCAAAGCCGATCCGAATGTGGAATTGTATGCTTATAAGACCCTGCTTGAGGCGGAAAAGACATTGAAGGGTGCAGAAGACGTGAAGACGAAGGTTTATTCCCCCAATCCGGCTGATCCCTCCAAAGGATACGATGCGCGGGAGAAGAAACTTTTCTTCCAGGATATTGCCCGACTTTCCTATATGGCGGAGCGCAAGGCGCAGACCTCTGTCGCCCTGGCGGAAGGCGCGGTCACACGTAATGAAGTTGCCAAGCTGGGTCGGGAAAAGGCGGAGGTGGCATTGCGCAAGAGCCAGATCGAACAGAAAATGCTCCAGCAGGATCTGGACGAAAAAGCGGCGGCCCTGAAACTGGCCCGGGAACAGTTGACTACGGCCACCAGTGAGGTCGAGCGAGCAAGAATTCTGGCCGACATCCAGGCGAAGGAAGCCGCTTTGGCGAAAGCCCAGGCCGATGCCAAAGCCAGAGAAGCCGAGAAAGCCCGGGAGGAACTTGCCCAGTTGATGAAGGAATTGTCCCAATTGCAGGGTCAATTGACGGAACGCGGCATCGTTCTGACGATTGGTGATGTGCTGTTTGCCACCGGTAAGTCCGATCTGAACACCAGCGCCCAGATCAGCATGGATAAAATCGCCGTGTTTCTTCAGGAAAAGCAGAACCGGAATTTGCTGGTGGAAGGACATACCGATAACGTCGGCAGTGAAGCATACAACCAGGGTCTTTCCGAACAGCGGGCCGATGCGGTGAAGAACGCCCTGGTCAAACGCGGCGTCGCCGCCGATCGCATTGTCACCGTTGGATACAGCAAAAGGTATCCCGTAGCCGGCAACGACACCGCACTGGGCCGGCAGCAGAACAGGAGAGTTGAGGTCATCATTCTCAACGAAGGCGTGAAGCCGGAAAGTCAATTCCGGAATTAAGTCGTAATTAAAATGCGCTGGATGTGCCGAAGGTGGCATTCCTTGGATTTGTTCTATTTTTTATATGCATACCATGAAGACAGCAGAACCTTGAGAAGATCGGGATCTGCTGTTTTTTTGTCTCCGGAGATCAGGAAGAGGGATCATGTTGCGGGAAGGAAGAGATACTTTTTTCAGCATTTTTTGCGATAAAGCACTATTATATGAGTCATAATCATGGGAAAGCTAATTCTTACGGTTACTTGTCTTGTTGTCATCAACAGGCGTCCTGTGGCGTTTCATGGAAGGTTTACCATTGACAGAGGGGGTGTCCATGATCTAGTTGATTGACCTTTTGTTTTACTCCGGCGATTCATGATGTAATGAGGGAGTTTACATGATCGAGATTATCAGCTACCTGCACAGGCGCGAACTTTGCGATCTCATCCGCCGGTGGATGTACGACAAACCGTCGGCGTCCGACCCGGATCACCTGGTCCGTATGGTCCTGTTCAACCACGAGTATGTCTCCCGCTATTTGGATGACTTCGCCGCTGGCCTTTTCCATAGGCTTCATGGGGCAGATCTGGTGAACAGAACCATCACCCGGAAGGGAGAATTGAAGGATCTGATCGTAATCAATCCGCCCTACCGGAACGCCCGGATTGAAACCCTGATCAGAGAGTATCAAGCTCAACCGGGACGTTATTATCGGGAAACCCCTTTTCAAGCCAATCTGTTTCTTAAAAGTGATCAAGGCCGGGAATCCTATCTGGGGTCGACGCGTATCAAACGAATCCGGCGTCTGGCGGAAAAGAGCGCCCGCGTGATTACCGATCAGATATTTCATTCCATTCAGCATCAAGCCGAGGTTTTCGCCGATGAACGTGCCCGGCGCCTGGGTTTATCCCGGGTGCAACTGGTCACGCCGCCGGAGCTGATGATCGAGGAATTCCTCAAAGCGGAAAATCGCATTCTCGAAAAGCTTGCCGGTTCCGGGCCGCTGGAAGATATGCCGCTGCTGAAAATCAACGATGTGGCCGGGATGAAGGTGATCGTAGAAGACGATGACTATGCCGCCTTTCTGAATGTCCTTACCAGGCTGGACCATTGCAAAGTTATCGAGGAGGAACGCCACCAGGGAATCTACAACGCCACCAACCTGATCGTAAGAATCGAGCCGTCTCCCGACAGGCTTCTTGCAGAGGATCTGTCCGATGGACGGATGTTGAATATCCTGATGAAAAGAGGTCTCTCTCGCCCCCGGGCAAGCGCGGCTTTTCGGGACTTTGTCCTGACGGGTGAACACGATGTGTATCTCGAGATCATCGTCATCAACTACCAGGAAAACCTGGAAAGTGAAATCGGCCGTTGTATCCACGAAGATCGGATCATCGAGCAGCGTCAGGGGAAACAGTATCGCGGATATCTGGCGAAGAACATTGAATATCTCATGGAATACCTCTTTACCTTTCCCACATCCGGACAGGTCGAACTGGGAGAATTACCGATCAAACTGTGGAATCGCTACCTGCCGGATTACTTTGATGAGGTAATGAAGCAGCTCTTTCATATTACGAACCAGATTGAGAACACGCCATAACCCTTTGTTTTTTCTATTGCATGACCCTTTTAAGAGCCGGAGGAAGCATGCCAAAAACCCGTTGAGTATGGTGCGGGAAAATGGTATCAGTCACAAAATTTCCTGTTGAAAGATAAGCATGTTGCATCGATCAATCCGTTTAATCCTGGCGTTCGTCGTTTTAAGCATCATTGTTTTATATAACCCTCGTAGCACTTCTCTCCCGGGAACGTTACCGGATGATCCGGCCATGGAGGATCTGGGACGGGTCGTCTATCCCAGCGTGAAAAAAATTCCCTGGCGGTCTCATTTCATTTTACCCGACGAAAACCTGGAGCGTCTGTTCGGCGACCGTTGGGTCTGGGTGGCGCGATTTAATCGGGTCGACCGGCGTCACGCCTATCCGGGGATGACGATCAAGGTACCCCTCAATCTGGAAGATATCTCTGATTACAAACCCCTTGCGGATTTATATGAAAAAGCCAAACCGTATCGGAAGTACATTCTGGTCGATGTAACAGAACAGTGGATTGGGGCATACGAATACGGGAAACTGAAATTTTCCATGCCCGCCGCCACAGGAAAGCCGAAATATGAGACGCCGACGGGCATGTTTCGTGTCGATGCCCGCGACAGGCAACACTTATCCTCGCTTTACGACACGGATGACGGCAAGTCCAAGTATCCCATGGATTATGCCATTCGCTTTCATATCGGTTCCGATGATATCGCCTACTGGATTCACGCTCGGGACATGCCGGGCCGGCCGGCTTCTCATGGCTGTATCGGTGTGTTCGACGAAGGGATGCAAAAACGGGTCTATGAAATGCCGTTTGAGCCGGTGCTGGAGGATGCAAAAAAGCTCTATGAATGGGCAGTTGGTGGCGAGGAAAATGGTTTCGATACGGGGGGGGCGCAACTTGTGCAGAACGGGCCGGTGGTGGAGGTCTCCGGCACCCTGCCTGTTTATTTGAGAAATCCTGTAAATCGTAACATACTAAATACAAAGAATAAATCATTATTGATGTCATTACTTTCGAGATAATTCCAATTGACTTCAGGGGGCAAAACTGATAGGACGTGGGCCATCAATTCGCATACCGAATCGATGGCAACCAGAACAGGAGGAAACTGACGATGAACGATCAGCTAATTTTATGGTTTGATGAATTAGAGTTGAAAGATATTCCCCAGGTGGGCGGGAAAAATGCCTCCCTGGGTGAAATGCGACGAGAACTGGCTTCCAAGGGCGTAAATGTTCCCGACGGTTACGCCGTGACGGCTGCCGCCTATCGCTATCTGCTGGATTCTGCAGGCATTGGAAAAGAGATTAAAGCAATTCTTGCGGACCTGAATACACATGATATGGATAATCTGCGCGTGAAAGGTCAGCAAATCCGGGCTCTGATCTACAACGCCAAGTTTCCCGATGACCTTCATCAAGCGATCCTCAAGGGATATGCCCGCCTCTGTGAAGAATACGGCGAGAATACGGATGTGGCCGTCCGAAGTTCCGCCACGGCGGAAGATTTGCCCGATGCCAGTTTTGCCGGCCAGCAGGAAACGTTTTTGAATGTACGAGGCGAGGAAGCCCTCATCGAGGCCTGTAAAAAGTGCTTTGCTTCTCTCTTCACGGACCGGGCGATATCTTATCGGGTGGACAAGGGTTTTGATCACCTGTCCATTGCCCTTTCTATCGGTGTCCAGAAGATGGTTCGCTCCGATCAGGGTTCTGCAGGCGTTATTTTCTCCATCGATACCGAATCAGGTTTCAAAGAAGCCGTCTTAATTACCGGCTCTTACGGTCTTGGCGAAACAATTGTGCAGGGCATAGTCAATCCCGATGAATTCTATGTCTTTAAACCGACCCTGAGAAAAGGATTCCGGTCCATCGTCCAGAAGAAACTGGGGACCAAGGAAATCAAGATGGTCTATTCCGAGCCCGGCAAGGCGAAGGCAACGGAAATCATTCCCGTACCGGAGTCGGATCGACATCAATTCTGCCTGACGGACGATGAGGTGCTCCGCCTGGCCCAGTGGACGACCATCATTGAAGATCACTATTCCCAGCAGGCAGGCTATTTCAAGCCTATGGATATCGAATGGGGAAAGGACGGTCTCACCAAGGAACTCTTCATCCTTCAGGCAAGACCTGAGACCGTACAATCCCAGAAAGATGGAAGTGTTCTCGAGAATTACGTCTTACGTGAAGAAAAAAAACCCATTCTGGTCGGTACCAGTGTAGGCGCCCGTATCGGGGCCGGGCCGGTTCACGTCATTGAATCGGTGAAGGAGATCAAGAATTTCCAGGCTGGTGAAGTTCTCGTGACGGAAATGACCGATCCTGACTGGGAACCGATTATGAAAATCGCTGCGGCCATTGTGACCAATCGGGGCGGTCGGACGTGCCACGCCGCCATTATCAGCCGCGAACTTGGGGTTCCCTGCATCGTCGGTACGGAAAACGGTACGCAGGTGCTGAAAGATGTCAAGGAAGTAACTGTTTCCTGCGCCGAGGGCGAGATTGGGAAAGTTTATGAAGGTATTCTCAAATATGATGTCAACCGCGTCAATGTGACGACTCTGAAACGTCCCATTACGAAGATCATGATGAACGTGGGCAATCCGGAAAATGCTTTTTCCCTGGCATCGATTCCCAACGACGGCATTGGTTTGGCGAGACTGGAATTTATCATCAGCCATTTCATCAGTGTCCATCCCATGGCCCTGATCCAGTCCGACCGGGTAACCGATGAGGCAGTTCGTGAAGAAATCGAAAAAATTACAAGGGGATATACAGACAGGAAGGAATTCTTCATCGACCGTTTGGCCCAGGGGGTGGCCAAAATCGGCGCGGCATTTTATCCCAATGATGTGATCGTCCGCATGAGCGATTTCAAAAGCAACGAGTATTATAACTTGGTGGGGGGGTCCTTCTTTGAACCGGTCGAGGAAAATCCGATGATAGGTTTCCGAGGCGCTTCCCGTTACTACGATGACCGTTACCGCGATGGTTTCGCCATGGAGTGTGACGCCATGAAGCGGGTCCGGGATGTCATGGGCCTAACCAATGTGAAACTGATGATTCCCTTCTGCCGGACGCTGACCGAAGCCAGGAAGGTCGTCAAGACCATGTCCGAACGAGGTTTGGTTCAGGGGCAAAACGGTCTTGAAATCTACATGATGGTGGAAATCCCAAGTAATGTCATTATGTTGGAGGAATTCGGCAAGATTTTTGACGGCTTTTCCATTGGGTCCAACGACTTGACCCAGTTGACCTTGGGTCTTGATCGCGATTCCGCTGAAGTCGCTCATATCTTTGATGAACGTGATCCGGCCGTTCAGGAACTTATCAAGATGGCCATCAGCAAAGCACGAAAGATCGGCAAGAAGATCGGTATTTGCGGCCAGGCCCCCAGCGATTATCCGGAAGTGGCGAGGCTGCTTGTCGAATACGGAATCACCAGCATCTCCCTCAATTCCGATACGGTATTGAAAACCACGGCGGAGATTTTAGACACGGAGAGAAAGCTGAGCAGATCGTAGCAGAACATATTGCGATTGTCATATTCATTGAAATCAGAAAGGCCGGGATGATAGACCCCGGCCTTTCTGATTTCGGGGATACGATAGAAATGCTCTGATCATTCCGCTTTGAGTATATTCCCCCGACATCAAAACATTTGAAAAAAATGATGTTTGTGCCATACTGCAATCGCTTATGTCTGTAAGCGGCCATGTTTCATTTTCCAAAAAAATAACCGTGGGGTGGAGGGAAATCATGTCGGACAGCCTGGATGTCATCATCGTCGACGACGAATCTTGGATTTGTGATGTCCTTACGGAAATCGTCAAGCAGTTCTATGCCTGGGGTGAAGTTCTGTCTTTTACGGACGCGGATGAGGCGATTGCCTATTGCCGGAATCAGCGAACGGGTGTGGCCATATTTATTCTGGACGTTTTCATGGGCAACAAGACGGGTTTCGAATTTCTCGATGCCATTGTCGACCGGTATCCGATGGCTTATGACGATTCGATTATTATAACCGGTAATGCCAGCGACGATATTGTCAACATGTGCATTGCCTCGGACATAACCTGCCTGATCGAGAAACCGATCCGACCTTATGCCCTCCAGTTCGCCATACGGGCGATCGTATCAAAATATGTCAAATTTGCCCGTAAGCTTATGGATGATCCGATGTTTGCAGAAACCGTTTCCATTTTCAACTATGATACGGAATAGGTTTTTGCGAGATCATTATCAATGACGTCAATGACGATGCCTTTGATTACCTGTTAAGGGAATTGTCCGAATTGTTCACACGTTACTTATAGACAATGAATAAAAAAAGCCGGGAGCTTTCACTCACTCCCGGCTTTGAAAAATCTAAAACTTAAAATCAAACCTTACTTGTCGTCTTCGTCCTCATCACTGTAATAGTGACCCGGTCCCTGAGATCCGGCAGGCACTTCCGAGGCGATCGAGCGGGAAATACCCCGCGAAAGCAGATAGAGAATGAAGAACAAAAGAACCATGGACACGATCATGATCAGGATGATGGTCGAGGTCCAGGACTTGGCTTCCTTCTCGATGGTCTGCGCCGCTTTCAATGCCATGGCATTGTAGGCGTCCACATCGATACCCATGCCGATCCAACCGAAACCGCCCGGCAGAGGATAATCCTTCGTTGTGAATTTAATCGGCGCATAGGCCACGAACTTCGTTCGGCCTCCGAATTTGTAGATTTTCATCCCCGACTGGCCCTGGGCTGCTTCACCGGCGATCTGAGGAAGGTTGGGGTCCATGAACCCAAGCAGGTTCAGATTCAAAACTTCTTCGCCCTTCTTGCTCAATTCACCGGATGTTTTCTCTTCCAGAGGCGGCACCTGGGTTCCGTCTTCCCGCTGTCCGGCAATATGATAATCGCTGGGGTGGGAGATAACAAAACCCCGGTTGTCTACCATATAGGCATAGTTACCCGTTGCCGTATCCGCTTCGTAAACCGGTTCGGCCTGGGTGGGGATGATATGGTCCGTGAATTCTGCCAGATGCTTTACATCCAGAGCGAATTCCAAAACGCCGGCAAAACCGCTCTGGTCAAAGACAGGAGTCGCGAAGCGAATCACACCGGCAAAGCGCTTACCTTTGTCAAAGTCCGCCCGACTGACGTACATGCCTGTGACGTTGGAGACATAAACCTCCCCTTTGCTCAGAGACTTTGCCTTGGCGAAGTAGTCTTCGATTTTGTACGTCGTGTTGGCCGGATTGGCGACATTAACTAGCTTATCTTTCGGAACTGCTTCTCCATTGACAATCTTAATCAGTTCCATCCCGTTTTTGTCCACCAGGGACATTTCGGGATAGAGCAGGGCGGAAGCTTTGACGATATTGCCATCCGCCTTCGTCCAGATATCTTTTTTGTTTTCGTTTACAAACTGCTTATAGGACTGCTCGGTCTGAGGAAGAATCGTCGCGATCAGAAGATCCTTCTTTCTTTCCATGAGAAATCCGGCAACCTCATCTGCCACGTTCGTAGCAAGGATCTTGATGCCTTCCTGGGATTTCGGGTCCAGGGCCGTAACTGCCTTTTCCTTTACTGTAACCCCTAATTTAAAAATGCCGTTGGCAATAAGAATGGCCATCAGTGACAAGGGGATTACGATAAGCAGGAAGAAGACTCTTGCTACTGTGAAAAACTGCTTATCTTTTTTGGTATTTGACATTCCCTTTTCCCCCTAACTGTCTATAGTTAGAATTGAAGTGTTATTATTATCCAACAAACAGAACCTTATAGGGGTTTGCATACAGCAGAACAAGGGAGACGACCAAAGCGTAAATCGCAACGGATTCGGCCATGGCCATACCGACCAGCATGACGGTCATGATTTTGCCCTGCACGCCGGGATTTCTACCGACAGCCTGGCAGGCCCCATTCGCTGCATTACCGATACCGGCACCGGCTCCGATGGCGCCCAGACCGATTGCCAGACCCGCACCGACCATGGCTCCAACCGCGAACAAAACCTTCACATACGACTCGCCCGTGGGAAGAGCCTCAGCCGCGAAAACCGCCGGCGACATGACCAACAATGCTGCTGCTGATGTGAGTAGAGTGAACAACCCTTTCCAAACTTTCCTTAACATCTTTTTCTCTCCTTTCTTAGAAAGTAAACTATGTAGTTTCTGATCTCCCATTAGCACAAATGAACACATTGATGAAGGGAAAAGTTGAAACTCGGCGGGGATAATTGCAATCGATATGCCACGGTTGGATATGATGAAAATATTGCTTATAAGCCTTGGCAATCATTCTTTATTAACTGGCGAGATGAAATATTCTTAATGCATCATCACGCAGATTTTTTTAATAATATATTAAACGGGAAATTAAAATTGAACGAAAAGTAAAAAAAGATTTTTTAGGTGCACACCACTGGATAGCGCATATTTTTCTCAGTCGGCCGATCAATACATGATGGAGGTATTAATGAAGGCAAGACATTAGGAATAAGAATATTATCGTTGACAATTTTCCGCTTATCCAAGTAGTATGCTACCAATGATGAAAAGCCATTTAAAATAACGGGACGGGATTCATTCCATGTTTCCGCTTGTGTTGGCATGGTAATCATCTATTCTCAAAGCTTTCCACTGAGGTCATTGCGATGCAGGAAATTCTGACCGGAGTTACCTATCTTGTCGTGTGGTTGATCTGTGAAAGGGTACTTCAGATTGAGAGTGGTTTGACGAAACTGCTCATTTCGCTGGGATGCGCGGTCGGCGTCTATGTTGCCATTGCCATCAAAGATTATCGGGAGAAAAAAAAACAGGATGAGTCATAGAGGGGATGAGGTGCGCAGGATCACCGAAAGTCTTTTTTTATGACACCCGCAGGGGATTGCATGTCGTGGGCCCTCTTTCTTAAACGTTGAGGAAAGGGGGTCTTTTTTGTGTCCTGACAATCGATGTGATATCAAATTGGATTCAGCATGATTGAAAGTTACGCAAGAAAAAAACATGGATTGCGCATGATCGTCTCCATCTGGATCACGACGGTGATGGTCATCTTTCTGATCATGGTTCTGGCGATCACCATTCACAATAAGATTGAGAAAGACATGATCGGCCAGTCCGGGCGGCAACAGACAGCCATCGCACAGGAAAAAGCCGAACGGATGGAGGAACTGCTTCAGAACATTGAAAGACGCTTGGTCATTCTATCGAAACTTCCCACGGTAAAAAAAGTCCGTCCTGACGATACCATCAAAAGCATCCGGGTCATTTTCAATGATCTGGAGGGCAAGGTGAAGTTTATTGCGCGCTTGGATGAAAAAGGCAACGTTTTGGCCGTTTATCCCGAAGGGGTGATTGAAGGTCCTTTTGGGCACGGGTTCCAGTATTTTCGGTATTTTGAAGAGATCGAACAAACGGGAAAACCGTATATCAGTGATTTGATTGTGCTGGAGCTGGCCAATAAACAGGGCAAAATGGAGATGGTCAAATCCATCATTATTGGTGTACCAAAATATAATGATGATTTCCAGTTTTCCGGTGTCATTTTAGCGGCCCTTCCCCTGTCGACCCTGACGGATGAGTACTTTAAGAAGGGCGATGACCAGGTTTTGCATGATACCTGGATGCTCGACCAGAACGGTACAATCCTCGTCCACCCCAAGGATACGGAAGCTGGCAGGGATATAAGTGTTCTTGAGCAGGACAAAAGGCCGAGTAAATTTTCCCTTAAGGAAAAAATTTTTAAAGAACAGGCGGGTTACGGCGAATTCGTCCTTCAGGGTAAAGCCCGTTCGGGTGATAAATACGTTGTGGCCTATGCACCTATTCATTTAAGCCGCGGTGTTTGGTTTCTGGCAGTCACGTCTCCCTATGACGCTATTATTTCTGTTATCAGGCGGGCGTTTATTAATACCATGATGGGAACAGTCGGTTTGATTGTTGTCATCTTGTTTGCCGGTTCCTACATGACTTATGAAAGCAGAAAGAAACTGCAACTCCGGGAGGAATTGAAACGGATCACCGAACGCAGTGAGTGGCAGGAAAAGCTTCTGCGGGAAAAGAAAACCATCGAAGGCATCATCGAAGGATTTCCCATTCCGACGTTCGTTATTAATAAAGATCATCAGGTCATCCTCTGGAACCGGGCTTGTACGGAGCTGACCGGATACGAAGCCCGGGATATGATTGGGACGGACAGACATTATCTGCCGTTTTATGCGGAAAAGCGGCCTGTGATTGCGGACATGATCATTGATCAGGACATGGCCGGAATGGAACGCTATTACAGGGAGAAAAAACTCCGAAAATCGGAGAAAATCGAAGGTGCATATGAGGGCAGGGATTTCTTTGAAAACCTCGGGGGCAAGGCCAGGCATCTCTATTTTTTGGCGGCGCCCATCTATGATGAAAAAGGTGTAATCATCGAAGCGATCGAAACGCTTCAGGATATATCCAAAGAAATATCCATGTCCAAAAAGATCAAGGCCTACGCATATAACCTGCAAGAAGAGCTGGATGCAAACATCCGCCTGCGGGAAGAGGTCGAGTCCCTCTATTCCTATTTGCAGTCAATCATTGACAGTTCCCCGGACCGTCTTTATGAGCTGGATCCGGACGGCATGGTCAACTATGTAAGCGGCGACCTGAAGCGGGGGGCTCATCTCGTGTCACCCCAGTTTAAAGGGAAGCACTTTATGGAGTTTGTTGCACCGGAACACAGGGACCTGACCATGCAGATCTGGATGGGCGTGAAGAAAGGCGTATTTCAACCCTACGAAATCGAGGCCCGGGCCAAAGATGGCACCAAACGCAATCTCTTGATTACACCGACCCGTGTGAAAGGCACGGACCGGTATCTCTTTGTGCAGCGGGATATCACGGAATTTAAAAATCTGGAAAAGAAGTTTTACGAGAGCCAGAAACTGGCGGCGATCGGTCAGCTTTCTGCCGGGATTGCCCATGAGGTAAGAAATCCCCTGTCTTCTATCAAGATGAGTCTTCAAATTCTCGAAAAACGTATGAATCCCGAGGGCAATGATCTCAAACGATTCAGAATCGCCCAGAAGGAGGTTGAGCATCTGGAGAGTCTGGTCAATGATGTGCTCATCTATGCCAAACCGATGGCTCCGAAAAAGGAAATGGCCGATCTACAGAGGATCTTGGAACGCTCGCTGTCACTTTGCGAACAGTACATTAAGGAAAAACAGATTCAGGTTAAAACGAACTATGATACGGAATTTCCGCTCCTGGCCATTGATGCGGCTATGGTGGAGCAGGCTTTAATCAACTTGTATCGTAACGCCATCGACGCCATGGAGGTGGGTGGGACCCTGTCCATTTCCGCACGTCTGTTAAGCCGGGAGCACCGGGAGGCGCTGATTGAAATCGGGGACGACGGATCCGGTATTGCCGAGGAAGACATGGTACACCTGTTCAATCCCTTTTTTACCAAAAAACAGTACGGAACAGGGCTGGGGCTGACTCAGGTAAAGAAGATTATTGAACTGCATGAAGGGACCATTGATGTGATCAGTCAAAAAGGGAAAGGTACGGAAGTAAGAATCACCCTGCCGGTTAGTGAGAATTATTGATGCTCATAAGGATTGTCTTGTACAAGAAAGAAAAGGGAAGGGGAAGATCATGCTTCCAACCTGGTATAAGAGGGTGATAAAGTCAGGACAAAACGCATTGACGATTAGCGGAGCCATAGAACCATGATAAAGATCCTGGTGATAGACGACGACCTGTCTATCTGCGAAACGCTGGAGATGTATTTAACCGAAGAGGGTTATTCGGTCTATACGGCTAATACGGGAACGGACGGCTTAAACAAGTTCGTCGAAACCAATCCGGATGTCGTCATCCTGGATATTCGCCTCCCCGATATCAGCGGTTTTATGGTTTTGGAAGATCTGCGGGAAGAAAATGAAAATGTCAAGGTCATCATGATTACGGCCCACCATGATATGGAATCGACGATTAATGCCATGAAAGGCGGCGCATTCGACTATATTCACAAACCGATCCATATTGATGAACTGGATATGGCCATCAAGAAGGCCCTCAAAACCCAGGAAATGGAGAAGAAAATCGATGGGTTGCTGATGGAGCCGTCCCGCAGCTTTAAGGTTGGTGATATCATCGGATCGGGTCGTGAGATGCGGGAAATCTTCAAAATAATCGGTGTCGTTTCCCAGAGCCGGACGACAGTCTTAATCCAGGGCGAAAGCGGAACAGGGAAGGAACTCATTGCCAAGGTCATCCACCACAATACGTCGCCCAATGAACCCTACATTGCCGTCAACTGTTCGGCCATTGTTGAAACGCTTTTAGAGTCGGAGTTGTTCGGACATGAGAAGGGGTCATTTACGGGAGCGGTCAACCGGAAACTTGGTAAATTTGAGTTGGCCCGTTATGGGACTGTTTTTCTGGATGAAATCAGTGAAATGTCTTTGAATCTCCAGGCAAAACTGCTTCGTGTCCTGCAGGAAATGGAGTTCGAAAGGGTCGGCGGTAAGGATCGTGTTAAGGTGAATGCAAGAATTATCGCGGCGACCAATAAGGATCTCAAAGCCATGGTCAAGGATGGAAAATTCAGGGATGATCTCTTCTATCGTTTGAACATCGTGGCGATCTTTATCCCGCCGCTTAGGGAAAGACGGGATGATATTCCGACTCTTGTGGATTACCTGCTTGCGAAGATCAATCGGGACCTCCATAAGAAGGTGATGGGCGTTTCTCAAGAGATGATGGACCTCTTCATGCAATATTCCTGGCCCGGTAATATCCGGGAACTGGAAAACCTGCTGGTGCGGGCGGTGGTGGTCGCCAAAGGGCAGATCCTCGGCAAAAGCGATTTTCCGGACCTCATGGAAAATTATGCCCGGGAAACGCCATCTTCAAAGGCTTACGCTGAAGATCTTCCCCGTTCTGAAAAAACGATGACCCTGGATCAGATGGAAGAGGTTTATATCAAGAAGATTCTGGCGGAAAACAGCCATAAAAATAAAGGAGAGATCTGTGAAATCCTGGGCATTTCAAGACCGACCCTCGAACGCAAGCTCGAAAAGTACGGGATTTCCTTCGAAAGAGATTAGAAGGCCGGTTCTCAGATGAAAGTGACCTCCGCTGAATTTGTTAAAAGTGCCGCAAAAGCGGCTCATTACGCACCGGATACCTTGCCTGAAGTGGCCTTTGCCGGACGATCCAACTCCGGCAAATCCACCCTCATCAATACCTTAACGGGTTACCACCGCCTGGCCAAAGCCAGTACCAGTCCCGGGCGGACCCAGCTTATCCAGTTTTTCTTGATCAACAAAACATTTTCCTTTGCCGATCTGCCGGGTTATGGGTATGCGAAAGTACCTGCCGCCGTCAAGGCGTCCTGGCGTCCCATGATTGAGACTTACCTCCGGGAACGGGGGAATCTGCGTCTGGTCGTCTTGGTTGCCGATATTCGCCGGGACATCAGCGACGACGAGCGGCTCTTGATCGACTGGCTGACTCTGTACGACCGACCGGTTATGCTCGTTCTGTCCAAGATCGATAAACTCTCTCGCAATCAGCAGTTCTTACGGCTAAAACAGATCCGGTCATCCCTGAATGCCCTCCCGACGGAAGCGATCTTTCCCTATTCCGGCCATACCGGTGAAGGAAAAGAAAAAATCTGGTTTCATATCGAGCATATTTTAGAATCAAAAACAAACATTTTACAGCAGGTCCGGGACAGTTCTGATTTTCTCGATTAAATCCTCTTTTATTCTATGACATGCGGGTTGTATTCAGGTATTTATACGGTAATAATCCAGTATTGTCTTGTGTACTCCCATTTTAACATAATATGAAGCTTGTTTGATAAGGGAGCCGTTTTGTGTGCAACCCATTCATGACGATCCGATTGTCGTCTATGTGCTTTTTCATTCATGCAGACTGCCTAAAAAATTCTTGATTTATTGGATGTTTTATATGAAGGCAAAACATCATTGTTGTAAATCCGAAAACAGATGTAGCGGGAGAGAATCATGCATTACGTCGTTTGTGTGAAGATGGTACCTGATACGACACAGGTGGTTATAGACCCGGTGACGAACACCCTGGTACGTGAGGGGGTGCCGTTCATCACGAATCCGTTCGACAATCATGCGGTGGAAGAGGCGTTGCGGTTGAAGGAGAAGTACGGTGGTCACATTACGGCGATCTCGATGGGTCCCCCGGCGGCAGACGCGGTGTTGAAGAAGGCGATGTCCCTGGGTGTGGACGAGGCGGTTCTGTTGAGCGACCGGGTATTCGGTGGTGCGGACACGTTGGCGACGAGCCTGGTGTTATCGGAGGCGATCCGGAAACTGGACAAGCAAGACCCGGTGGACATCGTGTTATGCGGGAAGCAGACGATCGACGGAGACACGGCCCAAGTAGGTCCGGGGATTGCGTGCCGGTTGAAGTATTCGCAGTTGACTTTGGTGGACCGGGTATTGGAGATCCACAAAGAGAAGCGGATCATCGTGGTGCGCCGTGCACTGGAGGAGATGCACGAGATCGTGGAGTCGCGGATGCCGGCGTTAATGACGATTGTGCGGGAGGCGAATGTTCCGCGTTATCCGACGGTACCGGGACGGCTGGATGCGATTGAGGCAAAGGTGCCGGTCTGGACGAATGATGTGCTGAAGCTGGATGTGAACAAGATTGGTTTGAAGGGATCGCCGACCCAGGTGAGGCGAATTTTTGCTCCAAAGCGGGACAAGGGTGAGATCGTGGAAGGCGTCGGGGAGAGAATGGGCAACGCAGTGGACGCAGTATTCAAGAAACTGATGGATTGGGATTTCATCTCTCTGGAGAAGTAGGGAAAGAAACGGGGCGGCAGCGCCCCTGATGGATATTTTTCTTTCTTAGGAGACACAATGGAGAAAAAGGTAAAGAAACCCCGCGGGAAAGCAGAGCTGATACCGGGGAAGTGTATCGCCTGCGGTGCACGTTGCCAGACGGCGTGTAAGGTGGATGCCATCGAGATGAACGAGAATGAAGAGCCGATCATCCTGGCGGACAAGTGTATCGGTTGCCAGAAGTGCGTGAAGGTCTGTCCGGCGGAGGCGTTGAAGATGGTGTTTACGCCGGAGGAGCAGGCAATTCTGGATGAGCTGGCAAAGCAGGATACGGCCGGTGGCGCCGCGGAGGAAGAGGTGGACGAGACGCCGGTAGTCGCGATTGAGAAGGGACCGTATCCGTTGGACGCGTGGAGGGGGGTCTGGGTCTTCGTTGAGCAGACGGAGGGGAAGGCGCATTCGGTATCGTGGGAGTTGCTGGGTGTCGGCCGGACGTTGGCGATCGACCTTCAGGTACCTCTGTCGGCGTTTGTGCTGGGTTCGAACGTGAAGCACATGGCGGATGAGGCCTTTGCATACGGAGCGGAAACGGTTTATGCAATCGACGACCTGTTGCTGGAGCATTACCGGACGGAGACGTATCTGCACGGGGCGCTGAGTTTGATTCGGAAGTATAAGCCGGAGATTGTTCTGATCGGTGCGACGGGTCTGGGTCGCGACCTGGCGGGAGCGATTGCGACGGAACTGGGAACGGGTTTGACGGCAGACTGTACGGGTCTGGCGATCGACAAGACCCGGCGGTTGCTGGAGCAGACACGTCCGGCATTTGGCGGGAACATTATGGCGACGATTTTGACGGAGACGGCGCGTCCCCAAATGGCGTCGGTCCGTCCGCATGTGATGCCGAAACCGGATCTGAAACCGGGCTTGACGGGCCCGATGGTAATAGAGCCGTTCGGACTTTCGGCGGATCAGATCAACAGTGCGGTATTGGAGATCATCTCCCTGAAGACGGAGGGGGCAATTGATATCGCAGCAGCGAACATTATCGTGAGCGGTGGCCGAGGGATGCGAGCGGCGGAGAACTTCAAGATGCTGTACGACTTGGCGGACATTTTGGGGGGCGTGGTGGGCTCATCGCGCAGTGCGGTGGATGCGGGCTGGATGCCCCATGTGCGTCAGGTGGGGCAGACGGGAAAGACGGTACGGCCAAAGCTTTACATTGCCTGCGGGATATCGGGGGCGATTCAGCACCTGGTTGGGATGCAGGATTCGGATTATATTATTGCCATCAACACGGACCGAAACGCCCCGATATTCGAGGTGGCGCATCTGGGGATTGTGGGTGACGTTCTGGAGGTTATTCCGGCGTTGATCGACAAACTCCATACGAGTTGGGCCCATCCGGTTTCATCGGATATTTCAAACCTGTTCTGGCTTGATCTGGAGAAGAAGAAGGGCTCCGGACAGGCGGCGAATACATAGCAGTTGAGCGGGTTAAGTGGAGAGGTTATAAAGTAATATCGGTGAGATAGAAAGGAGTTCCCTTGAGTCCTGTAGAATCTTTACTATTTTTGTTTATTGCAGTTGGGGCGGTGGGTTTTCTCTTCCGGAACCTGTACCGTTTGTTTGCGATGATATGCCTCGGGGAAGGAGAGAACCGGTTTGACCGGTTGTGGTCCCGGTTCCGCGGGATGCTGGTCTATGCTTTCGCGCAGGTCCGGGTGGTAAGCGAAGGGTTCGGCGTGAATCACCTGCTTCTGTTCTGGGGCTTCATGTTCCTCTTGCTCATGAATCTGGAATTTCTGGTTTCAGGGGTTTTCCCGCGGTTTTCCTTCTGGTTTCTGGGCGACATTCCGTACGGGGCAATGCTGTTCATGGCGGACGTCATGTCTGTGGTGGTTCTGGTATGCGTGGCTAATGCAGTGATCCGGCGGGTGTTTTTTAGACCGGCCCACATCGATCCGACGGTGGACGCCTTTGTGATCTTGGGTCTGGTTGCAGCGTTGATGATTGCCTATTTCGGTTATCACGCGAGTGAGATTCGCTTGGGCGAGAAAGAGATCGCCCCTTGGACGATGCCGGTGTCGTTTTTGCTGGCGCCGCTTTTCGAGGGGATGACGCCGGAAGACGCTCATTTGACGGCGCGGGTGTTCTGGTGGATTCACGCTTTGGTTTTGCTGTTCTTCATGAACTATCTTCCCTACAGCAAGCATATGCATATCCTGACGGCGATTCCGAATATCTTTTTTCGGAGCGTGTCGTTTGTGAATACGGTGCCACGGATGATCTTCCGGCGCGGTGAACGATTCGGCGTGTCGAAGATCGTGCAGTACACGTGGAAGGACCTTTTGGATTTTCTGTCCTGCACGGAGTGTGGGCGCTGCCAGGCGGCGTGTCCGGCACATAACACACAGAAGCCCTTAAATCCGCGCATGGTGATTCACGCGGGGAAAATGAACCTGCTGGCGAACGGCCGGGATATTTTGGCGTCCCGTCCCTATGATACAATTGCCCAAGCGTCGGACAAGGCGGAGATGTCAGTGGCGTTGATCGACAACCGGGATGAGAGCATTGCGGTGGACGCGATCTGGGCTTGTACCACATGCGGGGCCTGCATGCAGAAGTGTCCTGTGTTCATCGAGCACGTGCCGAAACTGATCGGTCTGCGCCGCCACCTGGTGATGGAAAAGGCGGCTTTTCCGGAAGAGCTGATTGCCTTTTTCGAAAACTCGGAGCAGCGCTTCAATCCCTGGGGGATTGCACCGAATGAGCGTGATAAATGGGTTCAGGATCGGGATATAAAGATTCTCTCTCACGGTGCCCAGGTGGAGTATCTGTTCTATGTGGGCTGTTCAGGTTCTTTCGACCCGCGAGGCCGGATGGTGACGCAGGCGGTCGGGAAGATTCTCAATGCGGCCCGGCTCTCCTGGGGTGTTCTCGGTAATGAGGAAAAGTGCTGCGGTGATTCCCTGCGGCGGCTGGGTAATGAATATGCCTTCGATATCCTGGTGAAGGACAATATCGAAATGTTCAGAAAATACGGAATTAAAAAGATCATTACGTACTGTCCCCACTGTTTCAGCACCCTGAAAAATGATTATAAGCAGTACGGTGTTGATTTTGAAGTGATGCACCATTCTCAGTTGATTCACAAACTGCTGCAGAGTGGGGTGATCAAGCTGAAAACCCATGAGGATTGCAGCATTACCTATCACGATTCCTGTTATCTGGGGCGGTACAACAACATTTACAAAGAACCGCGGGAAATCATTGCGCGGGTATGTGCAGGCAAATCGCCGGTCGAGATGGCGCGGCACCATGCCGAAAGCTTCTGTTGCGGCGCGGGCGGCGGCCGGATGTGGCTGGAGGAGAACCTGGGCAGCCGTATTTATGCGGAGCGGACGAAGGAGGCGTTGAAGACAAATGCTTCGGTGATCGGGGTAGCGTGTCCGTACTGTATGACGATGTTCGAGGACGGTCTGAAGGACGAGAAGGCGGCGGATAAGGTGATGGTGAAGGATATTGCGGAGATCGTGGCGGAGCGTTTGGGCTAGGTCCGAGAAATCCGTTTGAATCAAGTGAGTTACGGCCCGGCGAGATAGGGTTGCTTATCCGCCGGGCCGGGCTTTTTCCCCTTGACCTTCATCTCCCTTTTTAGTATATGTCGCCGCGGTTGTAAGGAATTCGCCTCATTGAAAAAACAGGTAACTGTCCGTCATGATAGGTGAATAGCCTTTTTTACATAAGAATGCCGGGTGGTTCCGAATTCAGATATCCTTCCCGGCAATGGCGGTCATGTGACATGCCGTTAAATCTTTCAATAAGCGTTTTCGAGAAAACACCCTGATATGGAAGTGACTGTGCATTCATCGGTGGGTGCATGGTCAGGGGTGGTTTTTTCCCCCGTTGTAGGGAACGGAAACGTAAAGTATTGTTCTTGCAAGGAGTTAAAAAAATGGAACAACCGGATTTAAGCTATGTTGATGAAGTGCTGAATCGTTATAAGGGTCACAAGGGGACTCTGATTACAGTGCTCCAGCAGGTTCAGGCCCATAAAGGGTACCTGGAAAAAGAGGCCTTGGAACGGGTGGCCCGCAGCATGGGCGTTCCCACGGCGCGGATATACGGTGTGGTCACCTTTTACGCCCAGTTCCGTCTGACGCCGGTGGGGAAACATCTGATACGCGTCTGTCACGGTACCGCCTGCCATGTCCAGAATGCCGATGGCCTGACCGAAGCCGTTGAAGGTGAACTGGGACTCAAAACAGGAGAGACTACGCCGGACATGCTCTTCACCGTCGAGTCGGTGGCCTGCCTTGGCTGCTGCAGTCTCGCTCCGGTGATCATGGTCGGAGAAAAGGTCTACGGCAAGCTTTCTACGGATAAGGTTCGAAAAGTGATCAAAGAGTACAAGAAGATGGAAAAGGAGGTTGTGCAATGAAAACCCTCCGTGTCGGATACAATTCCTGCGGCATTGCTGCAGGGGCAGAGGAAACACTGAACAAACTGCATGCCCTCCTCGACGGCAACAGCAACTTCGAGATCAAAAAGACGGGCTGCAACGGCATGTGCTATCTGGAACCCATTGTCGATGTCATCGAAAATGGTAAAATTTATACCTACGGCGGACTGACGTCGGACAAGGTTGAAAAATTCATCGAAGCCCTGGAGAAGGGTAGGCATATTGACGATTGGATCATTCTTCATCCCGATCATTCCACGGCACAGTTATCCTACCAGGAAAAGCAGGTCAAACTGGCTACCAAGAATATCGGTGTCATCGATCCCGAGAATATCGAAGATTATATTGCGGCCGGTGGTTATCAGGCTCTGGAAAAGGTACTGAAAACCATGAACCGCCAGCAGGTGATCGATCAGGTCCGGGCGTCCGGTTTGCGCGGACGCGGCGGTGCCGGGTTTTCCTGCGGCATGAAGTGGCAGTTTGCGAAGGATGCACCGGGTGAGGAAAAATACATGATCTGCAACGGGGATGAGGGCGATCCCGGAGCTTTCATGGACCGTTCCACTCTGGAAGGCGATCCACACGGCGTCATCGAGGGCATGACCATCGGTGCTTACGCGGTAGGCGCTCAGGCCGGTTTCTTCTATGTCCGGGCGGAATACCCCCTGGCGGTAAAGCGGCTGCGTCTGGCCATCAAGCAGGCGGAAGCCAAAGGCTACTCGGGGAATAACATTCTGGGCACCGGGTTCAATTTTACCCTCCATGTCATTGAAGGCGCCGGCGCCTTTGTCTGTGGTGAAGAAACGGCATTGATCGCCTCCATCGAAGGTAAACGCGGTATGCCCCGTACCCGTCCGCCTTTCCCGGCAACGCATGGTATCTGGGGAAAGCCCACCAACAACAACAATGTCGAGACCTATGCCAACATCCCCTACATCATCCGGGAGGGTGGCGCGGCCTTTTCGAAATACGGCACCGACATGTCCAAGGGAACCAAGGTGTTTGCCCTGGCCGGTAAAATCAAGCGGGGCGGCATGATTGAAGTCCCCATGGGTATTACGATCAATGAAATCGTCAATGATATCGGCGGTGGGATCATCAACGACGGCAAGTGCAAAGCTGTGCAGATGGGTGGTCCCTCGGGCGGCTGTATCCCGGCGCATCTGCATGATACGCCGATCGATTATGAGAAGATCATGGCCACCGGGGCCATCGTCGGTTCGGGCGGCATGGTTTTCATGGATCAGGATACCTGCATGGTCGATATTGCCCGCTATTTCCTCTCATTTACTGTTGAGGAATCCTGTGGCAAATGCACTTTCTGCCGTGTCGGTACGAAGCGGATGCTTGAAATTCTGGAGCGGATTACGGCAGGGGAGGGAACCGAAGAGGACATCCCCCTGCTCCAGAAGCTCTGTGATTCCATCATTAAAGGTTCTCTTTGCGGCCTGGGTCAGACGGCACCCAATCCGGTCCTGACAACCCTGCGCTACTTCCGCGATGAATACGAAGTCCATATCCGGGAAAAGAAATGTCCGGCTAAAAAATGCAAGGCATTGATTACCTACCGGGTGGTGGCTGACAAATGTACGGGCTGTACGCTCTGTGCGAGGACGTGTCCTGTCGGCGCCGCGTCCGGTGAGCGTAAGCAGGTTCACCAGATCGACGATCAAAAATGCACCCGCTGCGGCTTCTGCAAGGATGCATGTAAGTTCGACGCAATTGTGGTCGAATAGGAGGAATTATGGCAATCAAAGTAACGATAAACGGTAAAGAATACGAAGGAAAACATGGTGAAACCATTCGCGACGTCGCCAAGCGTAACGGGATCGGTATCCCCGTTCTCTGTGAGCGCGCGCAGATTGATCCTTTCGGCAGCTGCCGGATTTGTCTCGTTGAACAGGATAAAGCAAGATATCCTGTGGTGGCCTGCGCGGCCCCCGTTTTCGACGGGATCGTGGTCAATACGGAGACCGAACTGATCAAGGGGCTCCGAAAACTCGACATAGAACTGCTCTTTTCCAACCATTTTGCCGATTGTGTGGCCCCCTGTAACCTGACCTGCCCGGCGGGCATCGATATCCAGGGTTATGTGGGTCTGGCGGCCAACGGTGAATATACCGACGCGGAAAAGCTCATCAAACAGAAGGTGCCGTTTCCCGGTATTCTGGGGCGAGTCTGCCCCGCGCCCTGTCAGAAGGAGTGCCGACGTAATCTGGTGGATGAAACGGTTTCGATCAAGTTCATCAAACGCTTCATTTCGGATAAGAATTTCGAGAAGGGTACCCGTTACACGCCCCCGGTAGCCCCGTCAAGCGGCAAGACCGTGGCCATTATCGGCGCCGGGCCGGCCGGTATGTCCTGTGCCTATTATCTGGCTCAGCAGGGGCATCAGTGTACGATCATCGAAAAGCTGCCGAAAGCGGGCGGCATGACCCGGTACGGCATTCCCGATTACCGGCTGCCCCAGAAGGAACTGGATGCAGAAATCGCGGAAATCGAGTCCCTGGGTGTGGAATTCCTCTACAACACGGAATTGGGCAAGGATGTCACCGTCGACGGCCTGCGGCGATCGTTTGACGCGATCTTCCTTGCCATCGGCGCCCATGTGAGCAAGTCCATGGGGATTCCAGGCGAGGAACTGGATGGAGTTTATCAGGGCATCGACTTCCTGCGGGAGGTGAAACTCGGCAAGAAGTTTGACCTGGGCGAGACCGTGGTTGTCGTTGGCGGCGGGAATACAGCCATCGACGCCGTCCGGACGTCGCTACGCCTGGGGGCGAAAAACTGCTATATCGTTTATCGGAGAAGCCGTGCGGAAATGCCGGCTGATCCCATCGAAGTTCATGATGCGGAAGAGGAAGGGGTACAGTTTCATTTCCTGACCAATCCCGTCAAGATTCACGGAAAAAAGAGAATGGAATCCATCGAGTCGGTCCGCATGGAACTGGGTGAACCAGATGCATCGGGCCGTCGCAGTCCGGTCGTGATTAAAGGTTCGGAGTTCATGATCAAGGCGGATACGATCATTATGGCCATCGGCCAGGAACCGGATGTCGCCTGTATCGGTGCCGACTGCAAAGTTCGCACGACGAAGTGGTCGACCTTCCTGGTCAACGAGGCGACTTTCCAGACGGATATTCCCGAAGTGTTTGCGGGCGGGGATGCCATGCGTGGGCCCTGTACGGTCGTCGAGTGCATCGCCGACGGACGCAACGCCGCCACCCAGATCGACCGTTTCCTGAAAGGTCAGGAAATGACGCCTATCCCCGGTGTCTATTCGGTGCAGCGCGGAAAATCCCTGAAGGCGCTGAAAGCCCTGGAAGAAGAATGGAAGAATCGCTTCCCTACCGAACCTCGTGCCGAGATGCCCATGCTTGATCCGAAGAAGCGTATCAAGAGTTTCGTCGAATGCGAACTGGGGTTCACGGAGCGGGAATTACGTCGGGAAGCCGGGCGATGCCTTGAGTGTGGCTGCTTCTCCCAGTATGACTGCGAATTGCGCCAGATCGGTAAAGTGGTCGGTGCGGAACCGACAGCCCTGAAAACGAAAGGGGAGGTCCGATTCGAATCGGATTTGAGACATCCTTTCATTATGAAAGACCAGAACAAGTGCATTCTATGCGGGGCCTGTGTACGGGCCTGTGACGAACTGCGCCATGTCGGGGCCTGGGGGTTTGTGGATCGCGGTTACGTGACGACGGTTCAGCCTTCGTTCGGTGTTGCATTACAGGAGACGGATTGTGAATCATGCGGGACCTGTGTTCAGAACTGCCCCACGGGATCTCTCGATGAACGGTTCCCCGGTATCAAAACTGTTCCGGAGGACGCGGTCGAACTGCCCGGAGTTTGCACCTTCGGCGGATTCGGTTGTCATCTCAACCTGGCAACGGTGAACGGACGTCTGGTTTCCGTCAAAGGACAGGATGGCGATCCGAACCAGGGGCTCCTGTGCAAGTACGGACGTTACGGTACCCGTTACATCAATAATCTGCCCCGGATTACGGAACCCATGAAGCGAGATAACGATATACTGAAGCCCATTTCCTGGGCGGAAGCACACAAGATCCTCGTGGGCGCCGTCAGCCGGATACCCGGCAAGGACTGGGGGGTTTATGCGGGCGGTCGCCTGAGCCTGGAGGAACTTAACCAGATCGATGCGTTCATCGACAAGAATATGAGCGGAGCTCTCAAAACATCCTTTTCCGCCGACTCCCTGATGGCCGGAAAGGTGCTCGCCAAAACTTTTGGGGTCATGGGGTCGCCATGGAGCTATGATACAGTTGATAACGCGGATATGATTCTGACGGTCGGGTTCGACGATGACGACATGATGACCGTATTAGGCGTGAAGATCAGGGGTGCCAAATCAAGGGGTGCCACGCTTTACGGTGTCGGTCGGGAAATTATGAATAAATTGGGTTTTGTCTTCGACGAGTTTGATGTGAGTGACTCCATCGCAGCAACCTTGGCGGGTGTTTGTAAGACGGTATCCAAATCGATCAAGACGGCAGACGTGAAAGCCTTGTTCAAGGGCCTCAAGGTTGATGCCTGCGATGAGGATGACAGCATGCCGGCGGCTTTGAGCAAGGCAAAGAATCCTGTCATCGTGGTTTCCTGTAAAGCCGGCGCCGCCGCAGCCCAGTGGGCAGCCAACCTGGCTCTCCTTAAGAAATGCCCGATCCTGGAACTGCCGCTGACCGCGAATGCTCAGGGCCTTGCGGAAATGGGCTTTATCGATGAGATGGCGGCCCGGAAAGGTCTGTTCATTCTGGCGGAAGACCCAACAGGTTGTGCCGTCAACGAGATGGTGGCGAATGAGATCGTGGGGAAAGCGGATTTCATTGTTGTGGCGGATGCATTCATGACGCCGACTGCGGAAAAGGCAGATCTGATTTTGCCGCTCAAGGTTTCCGGCGAGCGAGCGGGAACGTTTTTGTCCGGTGAACGTCGCATGAACCGTTTCACCGAAGTCTTGAAGGCGAATTATCCGACGATATTCGATAAAATTCCCGAAGCCGAGATTTCGGAGAAACTGAAAGCGGCAACCCGTCCTCAGTTTACAGAATTGACCGCCGGGAAAGGGACGCTCCGGACGGCGGAGATTGCTGATTCGGAGATCCGTTATACCAACGGTGCCGATTACCTGAGCGCCCAGGTGAGCTGGGAATTCGAACAGCTTGAATTGTAAGAAGATTTAAATGCTTGAATCATTAAGCCCCCCGGCGGTTCTCCCTCCGGGGGGCTTTTTTGTGGGGATTTTGCTAACGGCGAAATCAGCCGCGGCTGAGCTGGGCTGTTGCGACGCCGGGTGCAAACCGAAGGTTTGCTAACCTTTGAAGAGGAGACAGTTCCAGCTTTTTTGGGGGGCTTCTATGCAGCCCTTTACTATTTCACTGGGAAGCACGTTTCATGATAATGCATCGGAACTGCCCACATCAGTTACCTGAGGCAGCTTCATCTGGAAATTTTGATAACCTGAAGCACTCGTCAGTTGTTCGAAATAATGTACACCTACATTCTCTCCTAATTCCCGGTAAGCCTCGAACTGTTGTTCATCGAAAAATTGATCCCCAGTACCCTGATCCGGGAAAGAAGGATTGGTTCTCTGATATGCATAAATACTTTCCGGGAGACCAGCGATAAGTGTGGTGTTGATATAAATAAGCTTCCCCATCTTACCGTCTTCATAGATAATATCGCCAACGACACAGGCTTCTCGTGAAATCTTCTTTTCTTTGTTGATCGGATGCATCGGCCGGGTATCCAGATTGATTTCAGCCTTGAAATCCACCCAGACCCTTTCAATAGCTTTACCCAGGTCATCAAAGAAATAATTTGGATCCGCCGAAGCGTCGGAAACAATGATGTATTTGCATTTTCGCTTGATCAATTCGTATAAGGCAAGATTTTCAAAATGTCCGCCATCGGAAAGGTGAATGCTGCTGCATTTCTCATTCAATCCCCGTCCAAACATCTCCAGAAAGATGGCGTACCAGAAGGGATTACACCAAAGAACTTTCCCAAGCAGGTTGCCTTTCGGGTTTCTTATCCAATACCCTAGACGGACATTCAGCAGCGTCATCAAAAAAGTAAGGGGCCTTGAACGCGTGGCATAAGTATTTGGATCAACTGCCGCACCGGATATCGCCATGGCTGTGGCCAGGTTTACTTTACCCCGGATATACCGATCCGTGCTGATATATCGGGTGGATTCGGCGCCGCAAAACAGCGGACTGAAAATGAAGTTGTCTCCGCCTCTTTCCCGCAACTTAGGCAGGCGCGACCCCACTGTTTGCATATTGGCATTGATGATGTGATACGGGGCTGAGGTTTGGCCAATTTGAGCGAGGTAACATAAATCGGAATCTTTTTCCGTTGCATCTTTAGATGGAGATACACTCCTATCGGGGATGCTCACGATTTCATCCTCATTGTGTGCGTTTCTTAATCTTGACAGCATAAATGTTTCCATAAGCCGGTTGCGATAAAATCTGTGCATTGAAACATGGTTGATATCAGCCAGAAACGCAATGATTACAGAGCCTGACAACCCCAGTAAATATATATATGCAGGAAAGTTGCATTGGATGATTATGTAATAAAACCATAAAAATAGGCCGTAAATCAGCAGGCTCAAACCAACGGAGAACAAAATGGACCGGATACCTCTGACGTCGCTTCCCTTCTTTATGCCCAAAAGGCCGGAGCAAAGGGATACAATTCCGGCTAGGGATATACTCGACATTGCGGCGTGAACCCAATTGGGCAGATGCGTGATGAGAAATCCATCGATGGCCGGAACGCTACCTATCACCATAAAAAGAACCCCAAAGATGAGCAATTTCCCAAAAGAGTTATTCACCATTCGTTGAAAATTGGATCTTCGACAGAAATCAAATCGCGTCGTCAACGAAAAGCAGACACCCGACAGGACAAAAAGCGCAATAAAAAAGCATCCCGTGAGAAATAAAGCTGCAAAGCCATCCACCTTGAAGGAATGCGTAAAAGGCAGGGCCGCAAAAAACGACGGAATAGGAATTTCCTGACTGAGAATCCACAAAGTGCAGAAGAATATAGGCAATAAGACGAAAAGGTTAACAAGAATTCCGGTGAGGACGGTAGCAATGAGCGCCCACCATGTAAGACCATCGCCCGGTGTAAGATATTTTCCCCTGGCACGGAACTGCGCAAGTACCTTGTCAGCAAATTCACTTGATTGGCGGTTGACGGTGTCAAAAGGAAACGCTTTACAATTCAATCGAGACATGAACCATGTCAAAGATGTGCCGATGTAGCCTCCACCGGAGACGGTAGAAAGATAGTCAATGTATTGAAACA
>Ga0302253_1000446_pt1 | contig 34741 bp, 36 predicted proteins | sample AAG_RA_Trp_MG_FD_193537 | JGI IMG/M metagenome (GOLD analysis project Ga0302253, IMG submission 193537) | Enriched activated sludge microbial communities from anaerobic digester in WTTP, New Holstein, Wisconsin, United States - AAG_RA_Trp | ecosystem: Engineered > Bioreactor > Anaerobic >...
CCAGGGCATCAAGGGCGACAAGAAGGACATCGCTGTCAAGGACGGTAAGATCGTCGACAAGGTCGGAAGCGGTGCGAAAGTCATCGATGCCAAGGACAAGACCGTCATGGCGGGCGCCCTCGAAGTCCACGCCCACGTGGCAGGCCCCAAGGTCAACGCCGGCCGCTGGTACCGCCCCGAGGACAAGCATTTCGACTCCCACAAGAAACCCGGCATTACCCGCATCGAAGGCGGCAAGTCCATCCCGACCGTCTTCAAGACCGGCTATGAATATGCCCGGCTTGGTTTCACCTTCGCGATGGAAGCCGCGATGCCCCCGCTGTACGCCCGGCATGTCCACGAGGAGATCCACGACACCCCGATCATCGATGAGGCAGCACTCCCGGTCTTCGGCAACAACTGGTTCGTCATGGAGTACCTCAAGAACAAGGAGATCGAGAACACTGCGGCTTATATCGCATGGGTCCTCCGCCAGACCAAGGGGTACGGCATCAAGTCCGTCAACCCCGGCGGCACCGAGGCATGGGCATGGGGACTGAACTGTCTCACTATCCACGACCGCGTCCCGTACTTCGATATCACCCCGGCAGAGATCATGACCGGCCTGATGGAGGCAAACGAGTACCTCGGTCTTCCGCACTCGGTCCACGTCCACCAGAACGACCTCGGCAACCCCGGCAACTACAAGACCACCATCGACTCCTTAAAGCTCGCCGAAGGCATCAAGGTGAAAAACAACTTCGGCCGCGAGCAGGTCCTGCACTCCACGCACCTCCAGTTCCACTCCTACAAGGGAACCAACTGGGGTGACTTCGAGTCCGCGTCCAAGGAAGTCATGGACTACGTCAACAAGGCAAAGAACATCACGGTCGACACCGGTAACGTCACCCTTGACGAGACCACAACGATGACAGCCGACGGCCCGTTCGAGCACCACCTCCACGGCCTCAACCACCTCAAGTGGTTCAACGTGGATGTCGAGCTCGAGACCGCAGCGGGTATCGTGCCCTACATTTACGACCCGAACATCACCGTCTGCGCAAAGCAGTGGTGTATCGGCCTTGAGCTCGCGCTCTTTGCCAAGGACCCGATGCGCTGCTACATCACCACTGACCACCCGAACGCGGGACCGTTCTTCCGCTACCCGCGCATCTACGCGTGGCTCATGAACAAGAAGTTCCGGGACGAGCGCCTCAACACCTTCAAGAACGCCGACAAGGTCATTGCGGGCACACACCTCGCAAACATCGACCGCGAGATCAACCTGTACGAGCTCGCCCAGATGACCCGTGCGGGCCCGGCAAAGTGCCTCGGCCTCGCCAAGGACTACGGCGGCCTTAAGGCAGGCATGAACGCCGACATCGCCATCTACAACATCAACCCCGACAAGTTCCCGTCGAGCGGCCCCGAGATCGAGAAGGCATTCGCAAACGTCGCCTACCTCTTCAAGGACGGGAAGATCTGCGTCGAGGGCGGCAAAGTTGTCGACTTCGGCGAGAAGAAGACCTTCTGGGTGGATGCAAAGGTCCCCGAGAACAAGCTCGTCATGCATGACATCCGCGAGAAGTTCCTCCGCTACTACAGCGTCAACGAGAACAACTACCCGGTCCCCGAGAGCTATGCACCGCACCAGCACATCATCACAGTGGACGCGACCAAGGCATGAGGTGAAAAGACATGAACACGGTTACCCTTACAGTCAAAAAGCAGCCGGAACTCTACCTTGAGTGCGAGAACGTCAACCCCGATGTCTTTGCAGGCAAGAAGATCGAAGCGATCGCCAAGCTCGGTGCATACCAGGGCAAGGCGATGGACACCCTCGGCGATTACTTCACCATCACCGGTGAGTCCGGAGCAACCGCAGCCGACACGAAGATCGTGGTCAACGGCGACTGCACGAAGATGAAGTACCTCGGCGCCAAGATGACTGCCGGCGAGATGGTCGTCAACTCCGACTGCGACATGTACACCGGCAGCTGGATGAAGGGCGGCAAGCTCACCGTCAACGGCAACGTCCACTCGTTCTGCGGCCTTGCAATGGCCGGCGGCGAGTTCATCATCAACGGCAACGCGGGCAACTACCTTGTCGCTGCCTACCGTGGCGACTGGCGCGGCATGTCCGGCGGCGTCTGCCGCGTGAAGGGCAATGCAGGATCCGATGTCGCCAGCTTCATGACCGGCGGAACGCTGATCATCGACGGCGATATCGACATCCACCTCGGCACCCACATGGAGGGCGGAAAGATCATCCTCAAAGGCAACGCGAACCGCCGTGTCGGCGGCCAGCTCGTCAAGGGCGAGATCTTCGTCTTCGGGAAGATCAACGTCATGATGCCCGGCTACAAGCCGGTCGGCGAGGTCGAGCTCGAAGCAGACGGCACCAAGGCGAAGTTCGTCGATTATATCGGCGACCTCGGTGAACGCCACCCCAAGCGAAAGGGCGAGACGGTCTACGGCCATCTCTACATGAAGAAATAACGAGGGAGGAGACAGACATGGACAAATACCGATGCACAATGTGCGGTCACGTATATGACCCGGCAGTGGGAGAGACCAAGGCATTCACCACCATCCTGTGCAACACCGACCGGATGAACCAGTACGAGTGCAAGATGACCGCTGCAAGCCCCATCAAGCCCGGCACGGACTTTGCGAAGATCCCTGCCGACTGGAAGTGCCCGACCTGCGGGTACCCCAAGTCCTACTACCGTAAGGTAGAGGCGGATCCGCTTACTGCAATGCGGACGATCAATTACTGAAGGAAAAAGCCCCTTCACACACTATTTTTCCGAAGGGTTCGTGAGAATCCTGAGGGTGAGAAGAACGCGATAGCGTTCTTCGAGTTCCGAAAGGTCATCAGACCTTGAGGAGAAGAAGAACGCATAAGCGTTCTTCGACTTCCGGGAGATCGAAGATTTCTTTTTGGACATTTTCTCCTCCCCGATCTTCTGAAGAAGGTCCCGGATTCCTCAAATCCGAAACAGGAGAATGCCACACGTCATCCAACGTGCGGCAGGAGAATCGAACAAGGTATCAGACTTGTGAGATGAGAAGAACGAAGTTCTTCGAAGTCGATCAGGTCTTCGACCGAATTGCCATGCAAATCTTCGACTTCCGACAAAAAATTTCCGTGACCCGGTCTCCCGCCCGCCACGCTCCGCCGCGAGACGGCCGGTACAATAAGCGTTCCGCCAAACACCAGGCAAATCCGCTGAGTTACCGGTTATGACGCACTCACTGTGGGAATCTTGTCCTCGATAACCTGTTTGTAGAGCCGCAGCGGAAATGCCGCGTGGAAGACCGATGCATAGACCGGATACGGTACCGGTGCATGGTATTTCACCGTGTGATCGGCGAACACCACGCCTATCGTTTGCGTCATGACATCGTATCCCAGCTCGTTGATCCCGTGGACGAGATGCCTGTCCCAGACCATTGCCATACTATACACACCTGGCACCCGGAGATGCCATGAGCGGCAATAGGGCGGGGGAGAGGATAAGGATTGCGGGGTCCGAGTGGTTCGAAGATTTTCTCTAAAATCTTCTCATCCTCAACCTTGTGATGAAGGCTTCGGATTTATCAGAACCACGAGGAGGAGAAGAATCCGCAGGATTCTTCGACCCGATCCTGTCGATGGCGACGATACGCATTATAATTTGGGGTATTGGTTCTCAAGCTCCATAATCTTTAAAAAAAAATCTTTCTTGAAAGAATGAATGAGAATTTTCCTAAAAAACAAGAGGATCTTCTATCCCTCAATCATCTTCACAATTGTCTTCTTGAACTCGTCGAACTCGAGCTCGTCCAGCTGCTCGGGAAGGAGCGAGCCTATCGATGCCTGACGGTAGATCCAGTAGATGATCTTGTCCACGACCTTGATAACCTCCTCCGGTGTCTTCACGTCAATCAGGTGACGGCCGATCTTCGGGTGCCGGCCCCGGTGGCCTCCGACCGTGATACGGTATTCCGGGGGTGCCCCCTGGATGATGTGGAACGGGCAGGGTTTGATACAGAACCCGCACTCCATGCATTTGCCGGCATGGAGGACAATGATGCCGTCCTGCACCTCAATCGCCTTCTCCCGGCAGTAGTGGGTACAGGTGCCGCAGCCGGTGCAGAGACCGGGATCGCGGATCGGCCGCTGGATGCCGGTGATGCCAATCTCGTTCAGCCGCTCGCTCTCGCACCCGTTCGGGCACGAGGAGATGGCGATGCGGACCTTGATCGGCAGTTCCTTGGCAAAGAACTTTTTATCGATCTCTTCCGCAAGGCCGACGGAATCGATGATGCCGAACTTGCAGTGCCGGGTCCCGAGGCAGGCCGTCACGTTCACAACCTCCTCCCGTTCGGCGCCGAGCGGCGTGCCGTTTTTCGCCAGATCATCGAGGAGCGGCTCGAGTTTCGTGGGATCGACATGCGTGAGTTCGATCGTCTGCCTGGTGGTGAGGTGGAGGGATTCCACACCATGTCTTGCAGCTATCTCTCCGAGACCTTTTAACCGTTCGGGCGTGATCATTCCCGCAGGCATGCGGAGGCGGACGATGCAGAATTCGGGATCGATCTCGGTGATAATCCCGCCGCGGGTGAAGAGTTCCTGGTTGACCGGGGGACGTGAACGTCGTGGCATAACAATAAGGAATTGGGTGTGTTAACGGATAGATGTTATCACTGTGCCAACGATTATAGCATTCACTTACCTATACTGTACCTATGACGAAGTCGTCCGAGTACATGGAGGCTTTTTTCGGTGTGGAGCTCAACCAGAAATTCGAGGACATGATCAACGAGCTCAAGGATGTTGAGGAGAGCCTGAAGGAGTTATCTAAGGACATCGCAAAGCTCGGAACGAACCTGGGACCCGACGAGATGAAGGAGTCGATTAAGGAGCTGCGGGCAATCTCCTACGAAAACGCCCAGCAGATCAAGGATGTCAGGACCTTCCTTGATTTCTACCTTAAATCGGACAAGACCTCTACCCACATCATTCTCGAACGCGATGCCTATATGAAGATCTACCAGATCTTCAAGTGGGACGGGGCGGATGTCCGGGACCTGAAGCGGTGGATCAAGGAGCTCAGGGAGCTCTGCGACAAGATCGGCCTCAATCCCCGGGATCTCATCAATTTCAAGAAACTGACTGCCCAGCCGGTGCCTGATGATCTCGTGAAGTTCCCGGTATATGCATTCGATAAACAGGGATATTGTCTCACCGGCCCGGCCTTTGATATGGTCATGCACATCGATGAAGTCCGTGAAAAGATGGCAGAAAACTCATCAACATAATCTTCAGGATTCGGCCGCCGTTACTTTTTTGTATTTTCTGTTCTCCGTCTCCAGAGCAATCGATTTCCTTACCCGTATCTGCATTCGTTGCTCTCTCTGTTCAAATCATCTGAAAAAAAAGCGATTACGATTAACTTATTTGGATTAACTATAAAGAAAGATCTAACTAAATTTATTAACATCGTGGATAAACCACTGAGTATGGCCGAAACAAAGGCACAACCGGATCAGAAAAATACAGGCTTGGATACGCTTGCACGGAACCCGCTCTGGGTCGGGCTTGCCATCGGTATCATTGCCGCAGTGATACAGCTGTTGTTGATCAGCGCAGGCGGGCCGGAGGCGTACGGCTTCTGTGTCGCCTGCCACACCCGTGATATTGTGAATATTGCGGTGAACGATATTGCCGGAACAAAACTCGCCGTTGCACCGATCTCGCAGAATGCGATCCTGCCGGTATTGACCATCGTCGGGGTCCTCATCGGGGCATTCATTTCCGCACGGTATTACGAAGAGTTCCGGCTCAAATCCGGTAATGCAGTTTCATACCTTTGGTACCTGCTGGGCGGGATCTTCTTTATCAGTTTCGCTCTCTTCATGGGCGGCTGCCCGTACCGCATGGGATTGCGGGTAGGGTATGGCGATGTCGTGGCGCTCATCGGTGTTATTGCCATCGTTATTGGTGTCGTTTTTGGCATTAAAATCGCCACGGCCCTGGCGGAGCGTGAGGGATAACTATGGCGCTTGCAGGGATCTTGTCAAAGGAGACCGCCGTTGTTGCGGTCCCGATCGTCACGCTGCTGCTTGGGATCCTCATCGGGTGGCTCGGGCAGCGTTCCGGGTTCTGCTCCATAGGGGGGTTCCGCGACTTTTTCATGTTCCGGCACACCCGGCTCCTCTTCGGGTTCCTTGCCCTGATCATCGGGGGATTCATCGGATACCTTGCCTTTAAAATGGTGCTGCCCGCTGCATTTGAAGGGTTCTTCTGGTTCATGGGCAAGGGTCTAATGCCCGTGCCCGGTGCACCGGCCAACCTGACGGTTACCGCATACATCGTCCTTGCCCTGATTGGCGGTATCGCTCTCGGCCTCATCGGCGTCCTGCTGGGCGGCTGCCCGTTGCGACAACTCGTTATGACCGCGGAAGGGAACGTTCGATCGCTCTGCTTTGTGATCGGCATGTGCATCGGCTCGGTTGTGTTCACGATGTGGGTCTCCGGCTGGGCCGTTGCACTCCTGAAAACCCTGGGAATCGCGTAAGAGAGGGTGAAAAACATGATGCAAAAGAACCTTGACATCACCGGAAAAGTCTGCCCGTACTGCCTCCTTGCCGTACAAAAGGCATCCGCCTCGCTTTCGCCGGGCGACGTGCTGGTCGTCACCTGCGACCACCCGCCGGCGGCAACCACCACCATCCCGCAGTTCGCACAGGACAACGCCATGGACTGCGATATAAAAAAGACCGCTCCCGGGCTTTGGGAGATCCGGCTCACCAGGAAATAACCGGCAGCAGCACGATATCAAAACCCTAATGAGCCATGTTGGTGTACCCTTAAGGGAGACACCCGGCATGAATCCCCATTTTTTTCTCTTTAGCGGACCTGTTCACGCGGAACGCCTCTCGTGGATCGGGGAGTGCCTCAAATTCTATTTCGTCAAAATCCATCCCGAAAACCTTCTGCACCATGCACCATCGCGGGAAAAGATCTTCGAGTTCATGTTGACCGGAGAAGCCCTCTACAGCCTCCATGACCCTGCAATGGTGAGGATCTGGGAGATCCTGATCGGGCTTCCCTCGGTACGTATCACCTGCGACCGGCAGGAACTCGCGCTCCGGGGCATCTCGATTGAGGGACTCAAGATGAAGAATCCCGAGCAGCTGAATGACCACAACCAGCTGGGGGTGAGCGGCCGGTCGTCGTTCTGGAATGACGTGGTTAAGAATGCCCGTCAGCATGAGCAGCCGGTGCCAAGTACCATCGGGTATCTCCTCAACGTTTCTCCATACATGCACCGGTCGAGTCTTTCCGCGGTGCGGTGCCTGAACGCTGCCCTCGAATCCCACGCCTCGGTGGAACTCTATGCTTATCTTGACGGCATCCATTGCGGCCATACCAATCAGAACCCTACGGAATTCGAAAACGTTGGCAGCGGGCTCGAGCAGGTCAGCGAAAAAGCGGCAAAGCGGGGCCTTTCATGCCAGATGATCGCCTGCGCCCGTTGTGCTGCGGCGCGGGGATACAGCACCTGGGATGACGGGCAGAGGCTGGTCATATCGGCCTGCACCATCCGTCCGATGCGAATCCGTAACCTGGCCGAGATCGTCAGCCGGTTTGCAAAAAATCATATCATCCTTGGGGAAAACATTGCCTCGATCCAGATAAAACAGGGTGGGCAGGAATCCTCGTTCCCGCTGCAGGAGGAGAGTCGGGCACCGCCGCTCACGGTTCTTATCACATGCCCGCCCTATGACTCCGAGAACGCCTTCGGTGGGCTGTCGTTTGCAATTGCCTGCGCTGCGCAGGGTATCCTGACACGGGTGATCTTCATCGAGGACGGTGTATATGTCGTCACCGGGAGCCATGCCCCGGAGGAAGATGACCGGATCTTCAACCTGCAGGAGGTCATCGACGCGGTTGCCGGCAGCAGGAACCTCCAGTTTTTTGTCTTTACCCCGTCACTGCACCAGCGGGGTATTGCTAAGGACACAAAGATGAACGCGGTGCTGAACATCGGCATACCCGAGCTCGGTCAGCTGCTCTTTTTACCGCCAAAGGAGTCGTTTGCCAGCCACCAGCGGGTTATCTTTTTTTAATAAGGATGTGACATCTCCGCCGCAGCGGGAATCGGACTCAGGAACCTCAAAAAGAGCGGGACCTCGTGATTTCAAACAGCATGGATATCCCGCCTTTCATGGACTCCCACACCAGGAGTGAGGATATGCATGAGGGCATACGGAGAGGTTCCGAAGGGAGCACCCCCTCTTCGTCTTTCAGAGCACTCTTGCCTTTTGTTCAGAATAACATGATCCAATCACCGTTTTCCCCAAGGCTTTCTTTCAGAGCCACAAGGATGGCATTGGCCTCTTCCACCGTGCAGTTCCATGCGAGGAGATCGCCATTGTCCAGCGCAACGCCTCCCTGGATTGAGAGCCCAAGACCGCACTCGATGCAGAGATCTCCGTTCTTCATGAGTTCCGGCAGCTGTCCGGTGAAATCCTTCCCGTGCATGAGCGACCGGAGCGGGCGGGATTGGTGGGAGTAATAGAGGAGATCCTCGTCGCTGCTCTTGAGCGAGAAGATACAGTACCGGCGCTCGTGCCGTTCAAATGTCACATGGATGGATCGGATACCGGGAGATGCCGCCATCAGATATCGGGCTCCTCCGCCATCCGTTTCAGGCTCACGTGGTAGCGGTTGGTATCAATCCGGCGGATACTGACCTCATACCCGGACCGGGTGAATGGTACCTCGATGGTATCGCGCTGGTCCCGGCGGACATAGCATTCTACGGCCGTTTCGGGAGGTGCCTTTTTCAAGAGCATCTTCAGTTTTATCATGAGGTTCGTGCAGGTCAGGTCGGAAAAATCCGGCACTCCATCCGGATCTGCAGTCAAGACGTTTCCCTCCCTGTGTATTATATGTCCTGCCTTCGGATTTCCCGCAGGATGATCTTCGCCGTCTCTTCAGCAACCTCACCGGTGAAGGCAATGCACTGCTGCACCTGTTCAGGAGACTGCAGCCGCATGCCATACGTCAGGGAACGGCAGCAGACGAATCCGTGCCGCCCGGAGAAGATTGTGTGGAGTTCCCGGCAGAGTCCGAGGCAGCGGTCAACGCCCGGATCGCCGGGTTCTCTCCGCCCGAAGATCATCCCGATCGCCAGCACCCCGCCCGTAACCGCTGCACAGGAACAACCGGCACCCCCCATGCCATAGGAAAGACCGGATGCCAGCCGGATGACCGTATCCGGAAAACCGGCCCTGAAGCCGTCGTTGATCGCCTTCACGATCGCCTCCGGGCAATAGAGCTGCCCAGAACGGACGTACCCATCTGCAACTTCCCCTATCTTCACGGGATCAACAGGTTCGTCTGGCTGCATTGCAGGATGACCTCGCGCTGTTCCGGTTATCTGCGGAGCCGGGCTTCCGCCTTCAGCGTGATGGCGTGTTTTATCGTAAACATGCCCATGCAATTCGCAAGCGCATAATCCTTGAGATCCTGCACCTGCGCATCGGTCACATCGCCGGTAACATCGAAATACACCCGGTATTCGGTGATGAGCGGGTTGGGGCCGAGATCGAACTGGGCGGTGTAATCGAGATCTGCCTCGACCCGCGTTTTCATGGAGGTGAATTTAAGGTTCCGCATCGATGCTTCGGTCATGAACGTGCTCGATACGCAGGCAGCAAACCAGAAGAGGCCAAAAGCCATCGGGCCGGGCCGGCAGCCGGGGCCGGCGAAATTCGGGTGGCTCGCTTCCATGGTATAACTGCCGTCTTTCACTTTGACAGCCGAGCGGAACTGCGGGCCGCCTTCCTCAAAGAGCCAGTCGCCTTCGATCTTTGCCGTGAACTTCGCTTCGTTGGGATCCGCCTGAATCTCCTTCCTGTACTGCACGACCTGTGCGGTGTCGATATTGTTGGGAAGCGTCATGTTAATACAATATTTTTATCTCTTTACTATGTTAAAATAATTTGTTAAATCGATCAATTTCAATTATCAGGAAATGTTGACAAGCAATCTGAATACGAGATTTTTTAGACGTAAACATCCAACAAATGGTGGATAAGTATTTTACGTTAATCCCTTCATGGAGTAAAGGATTGGGAATTTGATGAGGTTAATCGGCATGGAACATCAGGAGAGACCGGCATGGTGAAGCGGTACCTCGAGCTTCGCTCCCTTGAAGAGGCTCTCAGGCTGCTCACCACTTCCTTTCCCAATCCCCGGATTACCCGGCGCGTCCGCCTCATGCAGTCTGTGGGGCGCGTTGTGGCAGAACCAGTTTTTGCAAAATATTCCGTCCCGGAGGTGAACATCTCCGCCATGGATGGGATCGCGGTCAGGAGCCGCGACACGATCGGCGCCACCGACCGGGCGCCGGTGACGCTTGACCATTTCGCCCGGCTGAATACCGGCAATATCGTCCCGCCGGAATTCGATGCCGTGGTCATGATCGAGGACACCTGGGAGTCCGGCGGGAAGTTCCAGATCCGCAAATCGGCGTCTCCCTGGCAGCATATCCGGCCGGCCGGGGAGGATGTGAAGGAGAACAAGCTCGTGCTCCCCCGCGGCCATATCATCCGGGCATTCGATATCGGGGCGCTCGCTACCTTCGGGGTAACAACAATCGAGGTCCTTTCAGTCAGGGTCGGGATCATCCCGACGGGGAGTGAGCTTGTCCCATTCGGTGTCCGGCCCGGGCCGGGGCAGGTTGTCGAAAGCAACACGGTCATGGCACAGGTCTTCCTCTCCCAGATGGGGGCAGACTGCACGCGGTACCCCATCGTACCGGACGACCCCGACCGGATCCGCGAGACTCTGCGCACCGCGGTGAAAGAAAATGATCTCGTACTCATATCAGCCGGTTCATCGGCCGGTACCCGCGATTTCACCGAGAGCGTCATACGGTCGCTGGGGGATCTCATTTTCCACGGGGTTGCAGTCAAACCGGGGAAGCCGGTGATGCTGGGAAAGATTGATGGAAAGCCGGTTCTCGGCCTGCCGGGCTACCCGCTTGCCGCCCAGACCGTTCTCCGCGAATTTGCCGCACCGCTGCTGGAATCGTGGGGATTCCCGCCTGCTCCCCGGTTCGTGGTCAATGCCCGTCTCGGCCAGGCTCTTGTCTCGGATCCCGGATTTGACGAGTTTGTCCCGATCTTTGTCGGAAGGATCGGGGAGGAACTTATCGGGACGCCGCACGGGAAAGGAGGATTTGCCCAGATGTCGACTGTCAAGGCCAACGGGTATACCCACATCCCCGCCCCGGTCGAGGGCTATGAGGCAGGTACCCTCCTTGATGTCCTGCTGACAACCGATCCCGGCAGTATCGGACGCACGCTCTTTTTTATCGGTACTCTCGACCCGGCACTGGAGGAGCTTGCAAACCGTGCCCATGACAAGGGTCTCTTCATCCATGCTACCAATCCGGGCAATATTCCGGGCCTCCTCGCGCTGGGCAGCAACAGCTGCCATGCCGCACCGCTTGTCCTTCCTGCCCGCTCATTCCTGACTTCCTACCAGCCGCTGATGCAGTTTTCCGGTGCCGGCAATCTCGCTTTCATCCATATCGCCACGGTCGAACTGGGCATAGCATCTCTCGAAGGATTCGACACAAAAGATCTCACCAGGATCCGGTTTATCAATACCCGGAAAGATACGCCGTCCCGGACCGTACTTGACACTCTCCTGGCATCAGAAGGTATCGATCCTCTGCAGGTGAACGGCTACCTGCAGGAAGTGCACGGACCGCCGGCTGTTGCTGCTGCAATCCGGAACGGCTTTGCCGATGCCGGCATCTGCACATCAAGTATCGCGAGTGCCAACGGGCTCCGGTTCGTTCCGGTTGCTCACGAGGACTACGAGCTGGTTGTGCAAAAGGAGATGCTTGCCGATTCTCGTTTCAGGACGCTGACCTCCCTTATCCGGTCGCCGGGCTACCGGGCAGCGCTCGAGAAGATCGGAGGGTATGATCTCAGTATCACCGGGACTGTCCGGGGGCTGAATGGCGGCGGGACCCTGACGCCCTGTATGCCGGAAAGCCTGCCGTCTGGTTATCGCTGATTCCGCAAGCCCCGGTATCCGGGGAAAACCAGACAGCGGTTCATCCTGTCCTCCGATTATTCTCTTTTCATCCTCTGCCATTCGGATATGCCATGCAGTAATTAATGGCAAATATTCAATATATCAAATAATTTATTCTTACCTGTTCCCCGAAGGGGGAGGAGGAAAATCTCTATGCAAAATACTGTCGCAGCACTGAAGAATAAAGAGAATGCTGAACGCTGGAAGAATGTCATCGACCTGGAAAAATTCGGGCAGCCGGCAGCAGAGTTCCTGGTCCAGGCGCTGGCTGATGAAGACCGCTGGGTCAGGTACCTTGCTGCCGATGCACTGGCAAATATCGGGGCAACCAATTCGGTAGACTCCCTGATCGCGCTCCTGAGGGATCCGGAGCAGGATGTACGGTTCGCGGCAGCTGCGGCCCTAGGAAAACTTGGCGATCCCAGAGCAATAAAGGACCTGCAGGAAGTACTCAGGCGGGATAACGGTTACGTGAAAGTTGCTGCAGAAGAAGCGCTGGTCATGATATCCCCGCGGGGAGAATCAACCGGCAAAGGCTCTCCTTCGCATTGAACGATACCAATCACGCCTCATTCCATACTATCATTTTTCTCACCCGCTGTACCGGAGCCGGGCACCCTCATACGAATCGCATCCATGGTTTATGACGGGAACAGGAATCCGTTCTCCGTTTGCGGGATCTCCGCTCCTGAATCGTTCCGGTACCCTCAGCTGCCGTGAAGCACCTGCTGCCTGAACATCCGGCCGGCCTCGGTCTTCTTTCGCTCGGCAACGTTCTCGGCAATGGTGGAAATGCCGATGATATGACCTTCATCATCTTTAATGGGGGAGAGTGTTACACTGACCTCAATACGCGAACCGTCCTTCCGCAGGCGGCTCGTATTGAAGTGATCGATGGTCTCTCCCTTGCCAACCCTTTTAAGGAAGAGGGAGAGCTGATCGCGTAATTCCGGTGGAATGATGATATCGATGGATTTTCCAATAATTTCTTCTGCAAGATATCCGTAATACCGTTCCGCCGCCTTGTTCCAGCTCAGAATCGTGCCGTCAAGGCTTTTTCCGATGATTGCATCGTTCGAAGAATTGACAATCGATGCAAGAACCGAGCGGAGCCGGTCAGATTCGGCCTTATCGGTAAAATCTTCGAATACGACAAACTGTTCGCCGCTCACGAGGGTGATTGGACAGAACTTGATCCTGCGGAGATCCCCGCCCTTGCACATCACGGGAAAAAGCAGGGGTTTTGCCCCGTCCTGGTTGTCCTGCCCGCGACCCTGTTTCCAGGCAGCGAGTGCGTTCATACGATCAGCAGCATCGGGAAATGCTTTGGCAAACCAGTCTTTCTCGGTGGGAATATCATTGACAGAGTATCCGAAGAGCATATGGAATTTTTTGTTCAGGTACCGGCATTTTCCCGAACTGTCGAAGAAGGATATGGGGAATGGGGAGAATTCGGTGATAAGGCGGAAGCGCTCTTCATTCTCCTTGATTTTCAGGGCCTGCTCCTGGTTCTCGGTAATATCCCTGCCCACCGACTGGTATTCAGTAGCATTCCCTGCGGAGTCGAAGATCGCGCGATCGCTCCAGCGCTGCCAGCGTATACGGCCGTCCGGCATGATTATTCTGTGTACGATGGTACCGACAGGATGGTCCGGTGTCAGGGAAGAGAGGAGATGTTCCATTCTTTCCAGGTCTCCGGGAGGGATATGCGGCCTGAAGCGGTGCCCGGTAATCTCCGACCGCTGAAGCCCGAAGTACCGGCAGTAGGCTTCATTGACAAAAACATGGGTCCCGTCCGGCCTGAACCGGCAGATAAATTCAGTCTGGTCCTCGACAATGTTCCGGTACCGCTGCTCGCTCTCTCTGAGTGCCTGTTCGGCCTGTTTCCGGGAGGAGATATCCCTCAGGATTCCTTCAATTCCGGTTACATTGCCGCCAGCATCGTACAGGAGATGACTGTTCGTGGATACGATGACCGGGGTCCCGTCCTTTTTTTTCAGGGTGATCTCGTAATCGGTAACTTTTTTTTCCCGGGTGAGGGTGGATAACAAAACTTCGCGTTCTTTTGGGTGAAGATAGAATTTTTCTGCAATATTCTGCCCGATAATTTCCCGGAGTGTCGGATAACCGAGCAGGGTTGTTATCGAAGGGCTGGCCATGACAAGATTACCCTCCCTGTCAGCCCGGTAGTATGCATCCTGGATGTTATCGAGGATGCTCCTGTACAGCATCTCGCTCTGGCGCAGGGCCTCCTGCGATGCTTTCAGTTCTGTTACATCCCGCCCGACAGACTGGCATTCGATAAGGGTGCCGTGCTTATCGAAGATCCCGCGGGTATTCCACTGATGCCAGCGAAACAATCCTTCACGGTCCAGTACCCGTATCTCGGCCTGCTGGACCTGGCGGCTCTCCACAAGTGTGGAGAGCAGTTTCCTTGCAAGTGCCTGGTCTTCGGGAAAAATGTAGGTGAAAATATTCTGCCCGACAGCCTCCTTGCACGGGATACCGATATACCGGCTCAGGGACTCATTGATGAATGTCATTGTCCCGTCGGGGTGCCAGCGGCAGATGAAGTCAATCTGGTCTTCGACGATGGCACGGAATCGTGCTTCGGAGACCATCAGGCGTTCTTCGAAACGGATCTGGTCCGTGATGTCCTCTCCGATAATGGTAATGCCCTCCTCCCCGTTGTCGAATATCGAAGGAATGAGACGTACCCGGTAATGGTAGTCTTTGTTTTGCCGGGTAACGACGAATTCGCGCTGGGCTTCCCCGGTTTCCTGGACCTCTGAAAAGACTTCCGGGATTGAAAGGCGCTGGAGAAGGGGCGATTGTATTTCGTCCACCCGGGTTCCGATCAGGTTCTTTCTCGACAATTCAAGGATAGTCAGGGCATTCTCATTTACATCAGTGATACGCAGGTCCCGATCGATCATGATTATGATATCGGCAGAAAATTTGAGCATGGCCGAAACGGCCATCTTGCGGGAGATGGTGTAGACTTTTGCAGGCCCGTATGCATTGAGTGCCACATCCCCGGAGATCAGGAGAATATCGAGATACTTGGCAGTAGAATTCCGGTTCAGCCTGAGTTGTTTTGCGATTTCTGTGATGGTCAGACCGTTACGATGAGACCTCAGCAGAACCTGTATCCTTTTCAATGCATCTGACTGATTGCTCACGAATGCAAAAAAGGAGTATCGCTATAAAAAAATATGCCATGCATTTCTGCATGCAATAAAAACACTATTATTAACATTACCCTGATGTTAACCTGCAGGGATATCGGGAACGGATATCCTGTGTACTATGAATGCGCTCCTGCAGAAACTTACCGGTATCATGCAGGGAACCTGCAGCCCGGTACCGGTCCGGTGAAATACCGTTTCCGGAAAATCCTCCGGCAGGCGCATCGCACTTCCGGAAATTCACTACCGTTCCCCGTCATCGGGACAGGCCCCGATATAATCCCGTTTTTCCTGCGGGAGGGCTGCATCACCCGGGAGCGAATCCGGCTTGAATGACGGCTGATAATAGGAACTCGCTTCCTCATACCGGCGGATCGCCACCCAGTATCGACCCATTGATTCCTCATACCTGCCAATTTCGCAGAGGCGGTCGCCGATCTTCTGCAGCGCACGGGAATAATACCCGCTCGCTTCCTCCCGGCGGCCCAGATCCTGCAGGCAGTTCCCGGTTTCATGCAGTGCTTCGGTATAATCCGGTGCAATTTCAACGGCATGCCGGAGACAGTCCAGTGCATCCTCGGTCTTTCCCTGGTGTAATAATTCTGAGGCCTGCTGGTACTGGTTCCTTGCCTCATCCGGGATGCTGTGGATGATACCCTGTCCGGTTATTTTTTTTTCAGGGCCTTGACGGGAGATCATAGGTTTGACAGCGTACGTGTATTGAATAAGTGTATATAGGATTTTGCAACGCAGAAATGCCACGCAGAATGAAAAAAATGACCTCTCACGCTGGAATTCCTGACGGTGCAGCTGCGATGACAGATTTCCGTTCCCGACCCGTGGGCTTCAAAAAGATGTGACTGCTCCAATGACTGCACGCTGGCCGGATTGTATAAAAATGCACAATGACAGCAGGTAGTTTTCATTGAATAACGTTTATAATCAAAAAACCTTGATAATCCGGTGCAGCAAACAGTGTTGGGATCATTGCATGGAGAATCCCCACTACCAGTTGATTGAAACTATCTGCAACGATGTCCTGCCAAACATGGTACGGATATTTGAGTCGGACAGGATGGCCGGTGCCCTGAATCAGGATCAATTCGTAAAACTCCTCGAGCAGAAAATTGAGCGGGCAAACAAGTCCCTGAAGATGCTGCCGGCGGGGGATCAGGAGCGATACCGGATGATGATTGACCAGGCATATGCCCGTAATATCGATCGGCTCAGAAAACAGCACCTGGCGTATCAGACCATTCCGGTGCAAGACATAACGGTGAAACAGGATACCAGCTGATACCTCTTACAGAACAGCAGAGGTATCCCGGTTTTTTTGGTCTGAAGAACCCATCTGTTCTGGCCTGAATATCCTTGTTGGATCGTCTGATGCCCTGCAGCGGATAATGCCCCCCCATATCCCCGGTACCTGTTTTGGATCTCAGGGATATGACCGTAGTACCTGTCAATTCCGAAGGTGTATTAATAAAAAACAACAAGTGAATGATCATGGCGGAAAAACACAAATGCGAACGCTGCGGGAAGGAGGCAATCGGGTTCCAGTCGCTGGAGGGCGGTTTTGAATATGTCTGCCAGGAGCACGCCGACAGTCTCCTCCTCGAGCTCAGACCCGGCGAGAAGAAGACATACGGTGTCTGTTATCTTGAACGGTATTCCTGACCGGGGAAAAAGAACAGGGGACGGAGTGCCGGGTACCATGGCTGATAATCCAAAATGTGAACGCTGCGGCAAAGAAGCGATCGGGATCCAGTCATTCGGGTGCTGCACCGCATATGTCTGCCGGGAGCATGCCGACGACCTGCTCCTCGCGCTCAAACCCGGTGAACGGAAGGCCTATGACGAATGTTTCTTCGAACGCTTCGGTTCCGGCGATCAGGGATAATTTTCAGATACGATAGAAAACAACCCGGATTCTTTTTTTAATCACCAGTTCTGCATTCAGGAAAAAAGGGTAAAAGGATTCAGTGCCCCTTCTTGCTGAAGGGATTGAACACGTTCTCGTAAATCATGTCGCTGCCGGTGTTATGGAGCCGTGCACGCTCCTCCTTCTCCTCGACATAGGCCATGAGCGGGAGTTCCATGGAAACGCCAGGGACGTGGCCGAACATCTTCTCGAGCTCGACCTGCTGGGCGTGCATGAACAGCGCATTCGGGATCTCAGCAGGGCAGAGTTCCTCGCACTGGCCGCAGTTCACGCAGGAGTCCGCAATGTGGGCAAAGCGGATCAGGTGGAACATGAAGTCCGGCGGAAGCTGTCCAGGTTTGACGTAGGCGGGATTCTTGGTGGTGCAGTCCACGCAGTAGCAGATCGGGCAGGCCTCGATGCAGGAGTAACACTTGATGCAGCGGGAGGTCTCGCTCATGATCTTCTTTAAGCGGTCCCTGCCCTCTCCCATAGATTCGAAGTCGTGCTTGCGCCACTTGTCGCCGAGTTTCAGCATTGCACCCTCGACCTTCCCGCGGATCTCGAGGCCTTTGGGATTGGCAGCCTCGGTTGCGAGGATGCCTTTCTTGACGGCGCCGTTGACAAGGTCAGCGCCCTTCTCTGAGCAGACCTCGATAAAGGTTGCCTTGCCGGCTTTCTCGCCGATAACCCCCCAGTTCCCGCAGGCAAGGTCCGCCTGGCGCGGGATCTTCATCTTACAGCGGCGGCAGTTGCTGCGCCGGCCATAGCCTGCCTCTTCGAGTTCGTCCACGGAGATGCCCTTGTGGCCGCCCTCGTACTCGATGATGAACTGGCCCTTGTCGATCTCTTCCTTGTGCACCTTGTCCGGGTCAACGCCGTACTTCTCGGTGATCATCTTCCGGGCGGTTACCGGGCTGACCGATCCTCCGCAGTTGACACCGATCATGATGATGTTATCGAGGTTGATCTGCTTGCGCTTGGCAAGTTCGTAGAACGCCATCGCATCGCAGCCCTTGACGGTGACGCCAACTTTCATGTCCCTTGCCCCGTCCATATACTTCTTGAGAAGCTTGGGCAGGAGCAGGGTACCGCAGTGGAGCGAACCGGCAGTCTTTGCAAGGTCCTTGGGGTCGGTGATCAGGATTGGCTGGGCATCGTACAGGTCGGTTCCTTTGGTAACGACAAGAACCGCATCAACGGCCTTGGACTCGAGTGCGAACTTCCAGAGCGCCGTAACCGCGCCGCCAAGTTCGGCCTTCTTCTTGATCTCTGCGTCGTTGGTCCACGCGTAGAGCATATCGCCTTTCTTTGTCATGATCAGGCCTCCTTGATCTTCTCGAGCTTACAGGAACAGGCCTTGAACTCCGGGATCTTTGCAACCGGGTCGAGCGCGTTGTGCGTCAGGATATTTGCAGCGCACTCAATGAAGTGGAACGGGATAAAGACCACGCCTTTCTTGATCTCGGGGATCACGCGTGCGCCAATGGTGATCTCGCCGCGGCGGGAGATTGCCTTTATCATCTCCTTGTCCTTGATACCCAGTTCCTTTGCGTCCTCGGGGTTGATCTCGACCCATCCCGTGGGTTCCTCGCGCTCAAGGCTCGGGGAGCGCCGGGTCATACTGCCGGTGTGCCAGTGCCAGATGCAGCGGCCGGTGGTGAGGAGCAGCGGGTATTCCTTGTCCGGGACTTCCGCCGGGGGTTTCCACTCGATAGGGGTGAAGATTCCAAGGCCGTCCGGGTGGGTGAACTTCTCCTTGTGCAGGATGGGCGTCCCCGGGTGGTCCTTGGTCGGGCAGGGCCAGTGGAGGGCCTCGGGCTTCTCGAGGCGTACATAGTCCATGCCCCCGTAGGACGGCGTGACTTTCGAGATCTCGGTGAAGATCTCTTCGGGGTTCTTGTACGGGAACTGCTTCTCGAATCCCATGACCTTGGCAAGCTCGCAGAAGATCTGCCAGTCGGGCTTCGCCTCGCCGGGCGGGTCCTGTGCCTTGCGCCACTTCTGGACACGGCGCTCGGTCGAGGTCTGGGTCCCGTCCTTCTCGGCAAAGCAGGCCGCCGGCAGGACGACGTTTGCCAGCTGGGCGGTCTCGGTCAGGAAGATGTCCTGCACGACCATGAACTCGACATTCCGGAGCCCCTTCTCCACGTGGTGGAGATCAGGATCGGAGAGCATCGGGTTCTCGCCCATGATATAGACGCACTTGACCTTGCCGGGCTCATCGGCGAGTGTGTTAATCAGCGTCGTGACCGTCAGGCCGACCTTGCCCTCAGCGATCGAGCAGCCCCATGCGTCTTCCATCTTCTTCTTCATCTCGGGGACCAGCACGGACTGGTAGCCGGAGTACACGTTGGCGAGCGCCCCCATGTCGCAGGCGCCCTGCACGTTGTTCTGGCCGCGGAGTGCGCAGATGCCCGTGCCGGGCCTGCCGAGGTTACCGGTCAGCATCTGGATGTTTGCAACCGACTTGACGTTGTCGACACCCGTCGTGTGCTGGGTGATCCCCATCGAATAGAGGATTGCAGACTGTCCGGATTTGGCGAACCACTCTGTCGCGGTGATGATGTCCTTTGCAGGAACACCGGTGATTTTCGCGACATTCTCGGGGCTGTAGGTATCCTTCATCACGACTTCTTTTACCTTCTCGAAGTCCTTGGTCCGCTTCGCGATGAACTCCTTGTTCTCCCAGCCGTTCTTGAGGATCAGCTGCATCATGCAGTTGAAGAGTGCCACATCGGTACCGGAGTAGAACTGCAGGTGCAGGTCGGCAATCCTCCCGGTCGGCGTGAGCCGCGGGTCGGCGTAGATGACTTTCGCGCCGTTCATCTTGGCCTGCATGATCCTCCGCCCGATCAGCGGGTGCTGCTCGAAGGTATTGGTCCCGATGACAAGGAGGCACTTTGATTGTGCGATATCAGCGATCGACTGGGTCATTGCACCCGAGCCGAATGCACCTGCGAGCCCGACGACCGTTGATGCATGGCAGAGCCGGGCGCAGTGGTCGATGTTGGGGGTCTTGAGGACAGCGCGTGCGAACTTCTGCATCAGGTAATTCTCCTCATTGGAAACCCGTGCTGAAGCAAGGCATGCGGTCTGCTCACCCTGGTACTTCTTGAAGTTCTCAGCGATCAGCTTGTAGGCTTCGTCCCAGCCGGCCTCGACAAACTTGCCGTCCTTCTTGATGAGCGGCTTGGTCAGACGGTCCGGGCTGTTGATGAACTCCCAGGCATAGTTGCCCTTGGGGCAGAGCTTGCCTTCGTTGACCGGGTTGCGCTGCCAGGGCTGGACGCCGACAACCTTCTTGTCCTTGACAGCCAGGTTGAAGCCGCACCCGGTACCGCAGTACGGACACGTGGTTGGTACATACTTGAATTCCATTTTCTCACACCTATCAAAAATATTAACAATTGTGGGTCTGCCAGAACGCTATATAACTGTACTGTTTCTTTTGTAAAACATGGTGAATACTGGTGGATTATGCCAAATCTTTGCCCGAATCGAATCAAATTCAAAGAATTATTGAAATTTCAAAGTTAATTATAAGTAATTAACCAACGATAGTCCCCGGATCCGGACGCGCATTTTTACGCGCAGAAATAACATCGGGTAACCCGCGGCCTGCACCTGCGGCAAAATGGAATGTAAGAGGCGAGAAAGTACAGGTATTGCAAGGAAATGAGGCGATTGTTATGGTATCGGAATTCCTATGGTTGGTGACCACCCGGATGAATTTCTCCCGCTCTCCCGTAAGGATACATCAGGCCGGAACCGGTGGCGTACCGGATCGTTGAAATGATGCTTCCGAAACAGAGTATTCTTAATTCCACACCTCTTACATCTGACATTCTCCGTCATCAGCCGATAAATATTCCGATTCGAATGCCGGCCGGCGCTGCCATGAATCGTATGAGTGTTTTCACAGTTCTCTAACTGCCAGCGATAATTGAACGGGAATGGTTAATCGTTGTCCGGCATTATTTTCCCGTACATGTCAGAACGCAGGGCCGGATAACAAAAAAGGGAAGCAATTGTCAGTTTTTTGGAGATGTCCCGGCGATCATTTCTTCCGGGAAGAAAGAACACACGCACTATCCCTCATTCGGAAGAACATGGACTGCAGTTGCCTTCACACCTGCAACGACCATGGTGCCCGCCCCAAGGCCGAGCTCGGTGCAGGAACGGCGTGTAATGAGGGCAGTGATCGGGATACCGCAGTCGATATTCATCCGGATAAACGGCCCGGAGGGAACCATCTTCGTGATCCGGCCGGTGAGCTGGTTTCGGACGCTGGTCCGGGCTGATAAAGAGCCGGCCGGGCTCACGGTGACTTCCTCGGGCCTGATATACATGATGACCTGCTGCCCCGCCGGGAGTTTTGTCAGTGCCTCGAAGCAGAGGTCCTTCACCCTGATGAGGGCATGCCCTCCCGTATTCTCCGTCACGACTCCCCCGGTGATGGCATCGATCCCCACGAAGTGTGCGATCTCGCGGCCGGCCGGCTGGTAGAAGATCTCTTCTGCAGTTCCCACCTGCACGAGCCTCCCGTTCATGACAACACCGATCCGGTCCGCGAGGCGCTGGCCCTGGAGCATGTCATGCGTGGACATGATGATCGTGGTTTTGAATGTCCTGTTGATCCGCCGGATGAGGTTCTCGATCAGGTCCGACGAGACCGGGTCGAGGTTGGCTGTCGGTTCGTCCAGCAGGAGGACCTCGGGTTCGGTGACAATGGCCCGTGCAAGGGCTACCCGCTGCATCTCGCCTCCGGAGAGGGTGACCGCTCTCCTGCTGGCGAAGTCAGCAAGTCCCACGAGCCCGAGTGCCGCGCTGACCCTCTTCTGCATCTCCTCGTCCGGCACTCCCCGGAATTTCAGCCCGAAGGAAACATTCTCTGCAACGGAGGTGTTCAGTACTGCCGGTTTCTGGAAGACCATCGCCATACGCCTCCTGAATGCCAGGCGCTCGTCCTCGTTCCCTCCGGTGTCCTGCCCGTCAAACCGGATCGTACCTGTCGTTGGCCGGTCGAGCAGATCGATCAGTCGCAGAAGCGTTGTCTTACCGCTGCCGCTCGGCCCGATGAAGGTGAAGATCTCCCCGGCACGGATCTCGAGGTCTGTTGTTTTTATCGTCTCGGAACCGCTGAATTTTTTTGTCAGGTTCTCGATCCGGATCATCCCCGCGAACCTCCTGCGATCTTCTGCATGTCATCGGTGAGTCCGGCCGTGATGATGTTCAGGGCAATGACCACGATGAGGGCAACGATGAGAAGGATGATCCCCAGCGCAATGGACATGCCAAAGCCCCCCATCCCGGTCTCGAGTGTGATGGCGGTTGTCAGGACCCGGGTATGGCCGCGGATATTGCCGCCGATCATCATTGCGACCCCGACTTCGGCTATGGCCCGCCCGAATCCGAGCACGACCGCGCTTAAAATCGCAAAACGTGCCTCCCTGATGATCTCTGCGACCTTCTGGAGATGCGTTGCCCCGAGCGATACGAGCGTGTCGTTGATGCTCCGGTCGATCCCGCTCAGCGCCGAGATGACGAGACCGGTGATGATGGGGACGATGAGAACGGTCTGCCCGAGGATCATGCCCGACGGGGTAAAGAGGAGGCCGAACATACCCAGCGGGCCGCTTTTCGAGATGAGGAGGTAGATGACCAGGCCGACCACGACTGTCGGGACGGAGTAAAGCGTCTGGATGGCAATCAGCAGGAGCCGTTTGCCCCGGAATTCGTTGAAATGGATGAGTGCACCGACGGGTATTGCGATGAGTGTAGCTAAAAGCGTTGCTGCAAGCGATATGTAGAGCGAGAGTGCGGCAATCTCGAGCATATCGGGGTTGAGCGTGACGATGAGGTTAAAGGCCTCTGCAATCCCCTGGGTGATCTCGTCCAATTCTTTGTTCCCCCACAACCTGCCGGAAATCCTGCTGACGATGCTGAAAAGGTTAATCCCTATGATTACCTTTACCTTCTTTTAGTTATTGTTACCGATGATTCCCATCCCTTCAGTAGGAACGGTAACCTGCGTTCAACCCGTCAAGGATGCCCCCGATGAATCCGAAAAACGAATCCCTCCCTCCCCTGCGATTCAGCCTCAGTGAACTCTCCGGATCCCTGGGGGATTACGGGACGATCATCCCCCTTATCCTCGCCGTTGCCCTCGTCTCGGACGTAAATATCCGCTATGCCCTCCTGTTCTTCGGTATCTGGTTCATCCTCACCGGGCTGTATTACCGGCTCCCGATTCCGCTCGAGCCGATGAAGGCCGTGGCTGTTATCGTGATCGCCGGGTCGATAGGGAGCGCGGAGATTGCGGCAGCCGGCCTCATCCTCGGGATCATCTTTCTTGTGCTCGGGTACGGGCGGTTCTTTTCGATCATCGAGACATGGGTCCCGCAGAGCGTTGTCCGGGGAATCCAGCTCGGCCTTGCCCTCCTCCTCTTCCGCTCATCGTGGGATTTCGTTGTGAAGGACCCGTCGTTCTTCCTGCTGGGCATCGCGATCATCGCCTGTTTCGCTCTCCTTTCGCGTTTCCGGTCGATCCCGGATCTTTCCGCAATCGTTGTTATCGGTGTCGGCCTCGTTGCCGGGATTGTCCTTCACGGTGTCCCTCCGGTCAGCCTGATCCCGCCGCCACAGCTGGTCGTTCCGGCCCCGGCAGATTTCAGTTCTGCGTTTGCCACGCTGGTCCTCCCGCAGGTTGTCCTGACGATTACGAACGCGATCCTCGCAACCTCGCTCCTGACAAAAGATCTCTTCCGGCAGGACGTGCCGCCCAAACGTTTCTCCATGACCATCGGGCTGATGAACCTGACCTCCATCCCATTCGGGGGCTTCCCGATGTGCCACGGGGCGGGCGGGCTTGCCGGCCAGTACCGTTACGGTGCCCGGACCGGCGGGGCGAACATGTACGCCGGTGTGATCTTCATCATCCTCGCCCTCTTCTTCACCTCGCCGCAGGTCCTCTCCATCATCGCGGTGGGCGTGCTCGGCGCGCTCCTTGTCTTTGTCGGCATCGAGATGGGACGCCACGGTCTTAAAACGGACTCGTACCTCATCACCGGAATCATTGCAGTGCTGGCACTGGTATGGGGGATGACTGTCGCATTCATCATCGGGATGATCCTCGCATATGGGGCGACCTGGTGGAGAAAGGGAAAGGCAGCAGAAGGGGAATCAGTTACTGATACCTGATTCACTGAATAATCTGGCTTTGTGGAATGCCTCTTTTTTTTGAAATGATTGTCCCCCTTGCGATAGTTCTGTTTGCAGAGAGGGAGAAATCCAAAGGATTCTCCCGAGTCACGGCTGGGCAGAGCAGATGTCTGGAAACCGCTCATTGAGACCGCCGGCGTCGAAAATTCTCTTCGGGAATTGATCGAAGATCTCCGATCTTCTTCTGTCTCAAATCTGCTGATTTTCAACAAGAGGGATTCTGCAAATCCCTCTGCATCATCTGATAAGGATGAAGCATTCTCCAGCCTGCCCCGACCGATGGTCACGGCTGGCTCCCCGCGGTGACTGCAAAAGGCAGTGAAGAAGATTTTCCAGCCGGAAAATCTTCGACTGCGGCGGCACCTGTCCTCAGGGGGTATGGGGGCAGCTTGCCCCCATCCTCATAGTATCCCGTTTGATTTTCTGAGGAAATCATTGAATACGCGAAGAAAACCCCGGGGGTGATACGTTCCCTGAATAATCTCAAAAAAGGAGAAATGGGTTTACTTTGCTGCAGCTGTGGCGGTTGCTGCTGCCGTGGCTGCTGCTGCCGGGGGCTTCACATCGGTTGCCGGGCTCGTGTGGTCGCCGACATTGCCGGCCGGTGCATCGGGTACGGTCACGCTCATCGGGATGAAGAGGGCCTTGCCGTACTTGTCAATGCCGAACTTCCCGATCTCGGCCTGTGTTGCCGGGTCGATGAGGAAGTTCACGAAGTTGTTGGACATCTGGATCTTCTCGATCGGCTGCTTGTCGTTATACACGGTCATGACGCTGTAGATGTTGAGCAGGCTTGCTCCCTCGCTGATGACCGGGACGAGGGCAAGGTCCTTCTTGTAGGCGAGGAACGTGCCTTCGTCGGTCAGGGTGTATGCTCCCACCTCGTCAGCCATCTGGAGGGTCTCTCCCATTCCCTTGCCTGCCTCAACGTACCAGTTGCCGGATTTCTGGATCTGGGTCGTGTAGTTGTACTTTGCCTTGGCCCAGATATTCTTCTCGGCAGAGTGGGTTCCGGATCCGTCGCCGCGGGAGACGAATGCTACCTTTGCGGTCTTGTTCATACCCTTGAGGTACAGGGTCGTGAATGCCGCCTCGGGGGTCATGCCCCTGATACCTGCCGGGTCATCTGCCGGGCCGACGATGATGAATGAGTTGGATGCAAACGAGCGCCGGTTGATGCCGTAGCCGTCCTTGATGAAGGCAAGCTCCTGCGAGGGCGAGTGGACGAGCAGGATATCTGCATCGCCATTCTTGGCAAGCTCGATTGCTTTTCCGGTACCCTGAGAGGTTATTTTGAGCTTGACATTGTACTTGGACTCGAACATGGACTGGAGCATATCGAGGAGCTTGGTGTCGTACAGGCTCGTGGTGGTTGCGATCACGATCTCCTGCGCCGCTCCTGCAGTCCCTCCCGCTGCCGGTGAGGCTGTTGTTACCGCCGGTGCGGCTGATGCGTTTTTGACAATGGCAACGCCCTGCTGGTTCGCCACAAATTGGGCAGCAGTCGGGGCTGCCGCCGGGGTCGTGGCCGGGGCCTGGCTCGTGCACCCTGCAAAACAGATTGCAAAGAACAACAGAACGAACATCGTGGAGACTAGTCCACCATACACACGTCTTTTCATCTTCACACCGGCTAAATGATAGACAGGAAGACGTTTGAATGTTTCTTTTTGCAATCCGTCAACCGACACCGTTTATCAGTTGATTGCCAGATGGTTCCGTATCAGCTGGCATCAGGATGAACGCAAAGAACTGGAAACCGGCTTATTACGCATCCCGCCACGGGATTGCATGAACGGCCGATGCCTTGAATGACATGATGACGGGTGTGCCGGGTTCAAGAGCCAGTTCTTCAGCGGATTTCCGCGTAACGATTGCGGTCAGTTCAACACCGGCATCAACCGTGATGGTTGCAAGCGAGCCTGAGATACTCTTCCGGATTACTGAACCCTGCAGGGTATTCCTCGCACTCGTCTGCCTCCCGTCAGCCTTCATCAGGGTGATGTCATCGGCCCGGATACACAGTGCGATCCTGTCGCCCTTCTTTGCGTCCGCGACGGCAGATATCAGATTTTTGCCAATCTCAACGCTGCAAAGGCTATCACTGCAGGACACGACAGTCCCCCGGAGAATATTTTCGTATCCGATAAACCGCGCGATCTCTTCATGACAGGGAGAAGAGAAGACGTCGTCCACCCTGCCCTCCTGCACGAGGTGGCCATTAATGATCATGGCCATGCGTGTTCCAAGGCTCATGGGATCACGCCGGTCATGGGTCACGTGGACAATGGTCAGCCCCTGGTCACGGTGAAGTTCCCGCAGTTCCCCGATGAACTGATCCCGGGTAACCGGATCCAGTGCAGAGAGCGGCTCATCCAGCAGAAGGAGCTCGGGTTCGATGGCAAGTGCCCGGGCGATTGCCACACGCTGCTGTTCCCCGCCGCTCAGGGTGAGCGGGGCACGGGTTGCAAGATGCGTGATGTTAAACCGGCGCATCAGGAGTCCTGTCCGTTTTTCAATCTCGGAATCGGGCAGCATCCGCATGCGCAGGCCGAACGCGATGTTCTTCTCAACCGTCATGGTGGGAAAGAGCGAATAGTCCTGGTACACAAGCCCGATCCCGCGATGTTCCGGGGGGATATTCCGGACATCGTTCCCGTTGTGCAGGATACGGCCGGAATCCGGGACAAGGAGACCGGCGATGGCTTCAAGGATGATGGTCTTTCCCGCACCGGACGGGCCCATGATGCAGTAATAGTCCCCTTTTTGGATGGAGAGCGAGACCTCATCGAGCAGGAAATTCCCGAGCGCTATCGAGACTTGCTCAAACTCGATCATCGTACCTCCCGAGATACCGTGTTACCGTCCGCAGGATCAGGAAGACTGCAAAGCAGGCAAGGATCATGACAAACGCCACAGCGCTGCTCTCCCTGATCCCGCCCGTTGTGAACCGGTAATAGATGAGGGTCGAGATGACCATGGGGTAGTAGGCAATCATGATAATGGCAGCAAACTCACTGATTGCCCGCCCCCATGCAAGGATGCACCCGTTGAAGATGTGCCGCACGGAACTCGGGAGTACGATGAACAGGAACGCCCTGAAACGGGTGGCACCCAGGGTTCTTGCGACATTCTCGAGATGGACCGGCACTTTCTGGAATCCCTCGCGGACCGTGTTCACGTAAAAAGGAAGGGCAACAAAGAGCATGGCCACAACGATTCCCCAGAATGCGTCTTCAAAGACAATCCCCATCTCCTTTAACGGGGCCCCGAGCAGCCCCCGCTGCATGAAAAGGATGTAGACCATCAGACCGGCAACGGTATGCGGAAGGACGAGCGGAAGGTCGATGAGACTCTCGACAACCTGGTTGAGACGGGACTGAGTGCGGGCAAGTACATAGGCAAGGGGCGTCCCGAAGATCATCAGGATGATGACCGCTGCAAGACCAGCCCCGAACGTGAGGAGTATGGAGTCAATGACCTGTTTCTGGGTTGCAATGGTAATGAGGAACGGGAGGTCTGCAAGTTGACCGGCGGTAATGTTAAGCAGGGCGAGCAGGGGAAGGAGTACCAGCATGCCGCCGATGATGGAAAAACTTATCAGGCACCAGTCGAGCTGGCCTGCGTTGCCTGCAATCCCGGCCCAGCGCCGTGTACCTGATCCGTCTGCCATCTGCTTTCCTCACCCTACCTTTCCTGTGTTCAATTCTCCGATTTACATCGTTACTGCGTCGGATAGGTTTACTCCGCATGCAGGATCTGCACTATTCCGGTATCGGGAGATCGTGTGCAGAACATGATCCGGGTTTAGTGCCCTGTCGTTCCAAAAAGAGGGAGTTTCAACCCTGCATGCTGACAGAGGAACCAAGCGAGGCAGGGACCTGGCCAAAGCCGCCGGCCGGTACGATCGGAGGCTGCCCGTCTGCAGTCATGATAGCCTGCCCTTCGGGTCCGATCAGCATCTGGACAAATGCGAGTCCCATATCCGGGTGTTCAGCGATTTTAGGGACAGTGACCCCGTATACAATCGGTGATCCAACATAATCTGTTGTCCCGTTGCCCTTGACGGCCTTTGTCTTCACGGTCTTGTAATTATCGGCATAGCTGACCGAGGACAGGTCGATCTCCTCAGGCAGTTCAACGAATTTGAGGTTGTTCTGAACCGCCACGCTGTGGTATTCCCACGCATAATCGATACCGCCGGCCTGGACCATCTGGACAAGTTCAACACTCTTTGGCCTGATGGTAAGCCTGGTGCCGTCAGGCGAAGGATTGGTAGCATCGATGGTCCACACATTGCCGCTTTTGGACGCGGTTATCTTGCTGTGGTCTTCAACAAGGGTCTTGAAGATGGTGTTGTCCCCGTATTTGGTCTCGGCGAGTTTGATGACCATCGGGGTACGGTATCCGCAGGGATCCGCGTTCGGGTCGCTGAAGGCCCAGCGGACATCATCGCGCGCCAGAATCTTGTACCAGTTATCCGCGGTTATCTCGTTTGCATACTTGCTTTTGTCAACGTACGTGAGGACCATGGAGTTCTTGGCAAACGTGATATACCAGTCCGCATCATTGGGCACCATGTACTGGGGAATGAGCGCATAATCCGCAGAAGCCACAACATCTGCCGGTTTCTTTGTATCGGTCACCTTCTTGATAATGTCAACGCTTCCCGCGGGTTCGAGCTGCACCTCAGTATTGGGATACTTCTCCTCAAACTTGGCCTTCAGTTTCTCGAACGGGCTGGTCAGGCTGCCGGCAAGGAAGACCTTGACCGGTATTTTCGTACCACTGGCAGCAGTGCCTGCCATAGCTGGAGCGGCCGGTGCTGCTGTTGAGGCCGCCGTAGCTGCACTGGCATTTGCCATAATGGCTACACCCTGCTGGTTCGCCACAAATGGGGCAGCGGTCGGGACTGACGCCGGTGTCGTGGCCGGGGCCTGGCTCGTGCACCCTGCAAAACAGACTGCTACGAACAGCAGAACAAACATCGTGGAGATTATTCCACCAAACACATCTCTTTTCATCATTACACCGGCTAAAAGATAGACAGGAAGACGTTTGAATGTTTCTTTTCCCCGCCGGTAAATAACATATGGTTATCAGCTGGTAACCAAATGGTTTCGATCAGAGACTGTTGATTTCTGCAGATTGTTAACAAAAAATGAATCAGGCCGGAACGGTTTTCAGCACCGCCTGAGCAGGTCATCGAAGACCTCTTTGCCGAGAATCACCCCGATCTCTTTCCGGTACTTCGCCTGCATCAGCTCGATCATCTTCCGGCTGCCTTTTGCCGTTGTGAGGATCCCGACCCGCTCCGCCCGGGTCACCAGTTCCTCCTCCTCCATCATCGCAAAGTACGGCAGCACATAATAATGCGGGACATCAAGAAATTCCGCAAGTCTCCGCGTTGTCGGGAACTTTATACGGATCGTGTTGTCGGCAAACGCGATGGTGATCGAACGTTCCAGCAACTGGATACGGACAGCAGCATCGAACAGGAGATCAACGGAAAGGGCAGCCATACGGATCCTTCATGCAATAGATATGCCTCCACTCTTAAAGAGGATTGGGAAATACCCGCGGAACTTTCTTTGCAAGGGACTGTACGGTTCTGGCGGCGAATGGATGGGCAGGAAAATGATTATTTCTTCATCTTCTTCTTGTGATCGTCGGCAACCGGCTTCATGAATACGACATCGGCACCGACATCCTTTGCAATCTGTTCGATCTCGAATTTCCGGAAATGGGTTGCCTGTATCTGCACTTCGCCACCGGTAACCGCAATGATACGGTACTTTGGCGATTCAACCCCTTCGCCAACTTTCTGGCGCTCACGCACGTAAATCTTCATGGTTTCTCCTCCCGGCCGATACTGTGCCGGTTTTCTCGCAGTGCAGCCGGTTGTATCAGCTCTGATATACCAACTGGTTTACGTGAACTTATACCTTTCGATGCTGATAGGCTACATGGTTGATAACGATATGGCAAAACGTCTGGAACTCAAAAGCGGGCTGCAGGGCGAGACGCTTGTCCGGAAAGGAATGATTAAACAACGCCACGTTTCGGGTCAGATTCGCATCGCACCGGAGACGAATGTTATCAAAATTGGCGGTCACGGGGTCATCGATTACGGCCGGGAGATCATGCACCCTCTCTGCGAAGAGATAGGGAAACTGTCGCGGAATCACCAGATACTTGTTGCCACCGGCGGGGGAGGGCGCGTCCGCCATATCATGGACATCGGTATTGACCTGGGGATGCCTACGGGTGTCCTTGCAGAGCTGGCCGGTAAAATATCCGAACAGAATGCCATTATGGTCGCAATTCTCCTCTCCGCGTATGGGGGGACGCGAATCCATACCGGTGATCTCCTTGAACTTCCGATGCTCTTGAAACTCGGTATCCTGCCGGTTACGCACGGCACACCGCCGTACGGTCTGTATGAGCACCCGGATCGGAATGAGATGATCCCGCCGCACCGTACGGATACCGGTGCATTTCTGATTGCTGAAGTGCTTGGAGCAAAAAGCTGCATCATCGGCAAGAATGTGGACGGGCTCTATACTGAAGATCCCTTTAAAAATCCCGATGCGGAGCTGATCCGGGACATCACGGCTCCCGAGCTGATACGGATGAATATGGAGGACATGGTCATAGAACCCATGGTCGCAGAGCTGCTGTGCAAATCCGTGAATATCCGCGAAGTCCGGATTATCAACTGCCATAAACAGGGAAATATCGGGAAAGCCATTGCCGGCAGGAATGTCGGGACCATCATCCGCGCCGAATAGATCCCATCCTCTTTTTATTTGCATTCTGTTCCAAAGAAGAATTTCTCTCTCCTGGCAGGTACCTGCAGGCAGGTCCCTGACGGAAAAAGGGGAATCTTTCGGAAAAAAGTACATATAATGTGTTTAACACAGATTTTTTATCATTCAACAAAGTATGTTAACAGTGGTGTGTATCAATGGGTATCTGCTCGGATATCATGAACGATTTCGTGCTGCAGGAGATAAAGCGTATCTGGTCGAGTTACGATGGCTGGAAGATGACACCCAGAAAGAAGGGTGCTGGTTACGACACGCTCGTCATTCTTGAACGATCAAACAACGGCCATAAGGAGATCACCAGGGCTCTCGTTCTTTTTAAAAAGGACGTGACGCTCGACATGCTGGACGACCTGACCCGGCCGGAGCCGGTCTTCGACGGCAGCCGCCCGCGCTACGACTATGCGGTCATTGTACCGGGCAATGCAGATACCTCGGCCCTGCCAAAAGATCTCAAGGTCTTTGTCATGAAGTCCTTTGCCTTTGAGGGCAAGGAACTGATCTGGCTCAAGAAGCCTGTCCGGAAAACAGAGGAACCTGTCAAAAAGAAAGCCTGATCACTCCCCCTCTTTTCTTTCTGATTATCTCTTGAAAACATAAAAAAAATCTTCACAATTTCCCCGGGATGAACGATCGGAAAAAAAATCCGGGCAGTCTGTATCACGCTCAGCGTCAGACCCGCTCGTAGTATCTCATCGAGCCGCAGGCCCCGCAGCGGTCGCCTTCGAACAGGTAATCCGGCACGGTCTCCCCGCAGCAGGGGCAGGTGACCGACTTCCATTTCTTCTTCTTCGTGACAAGAACCCGGACCTTCTCGTACGAGAGGATGTCCCGGCCGGCCCTGAAGATCTCGTCCTGCAGGCACTCCTTCATGGTGTGTTTGTCGTACGCCGGGCTGTTGGCGTACCAGATGTCGATCGTGGGGAACTTCTTCAGCTTCTCAAGATCCACGAACACCCGGACAGCATCTGCGGTTTTGTTGTCGGTCGGTGCATTCAGGGTAATGGCGAACTTCCCGATGGGCACGACCCGGAGCCGGTTGTTTCCCGTGGTACAGCGGGCAAGAATCTGGAGCGCATCGGGAAGACACTTGGGCGTTTCGCAGACCCCGTAGAGTTTCCGGTCCGGACTCGCGCCGAGCAGTTCCAGTGCCCAGTCGACCATAAATGCGCCAATCAGGACCCCCGGTGCCGGGTACGTATGGAATTCCGAAAGCCTGAGGATCTGCGACATAAGCGCCGGCCCGATCCCATGCTTCTTCATGCCGGTCTTCAGCGCTTCCGGTGATCCTTCGGGGTGACCTGCTTCCATGTATATAGGTTGACAGATTATGTGATAAACATTTTATGAAAAGTAAACGGTTTCCATCACACGTTTTATCGGACCGAATCCGCCGGGTTTTTTATCCATGCGTTTTCTCTGCTGCCACTGAAAATAGCCGGGCTGCTCAGCGTTTTTCCCCCAATAATAATGTGCCTGAAGGATTTTTCAGTGATGATTGCCATCCAATACAACACATATCATAAGATTTATGATATATCTTAACAAAACCATCGAGTTAAGCAAAATTGTTGTATCCAATTTTGCAGCAACTATCAAAACCAATGTGTGTACACAGGCTCGAACGACAGTTTTTCTGCCAACTCTGTCCTGTGAAGAGGTGTGATTGGAAATGGCGGATAAATCAAGTACTCTTACATATGTACCCACGACCTGCCCGTATTGCGGTGTCGGTTGTGGATTAAACCTCGTGGTCAACGAGGGAAAACTGGTAGGGGTCGAACCCTATAAGCGCAGCCCGATCAACGAGGGAAAACTCTGTCCCAAGGGGATGACCTGCTGGGAGCATGTCCACAGCCCCGACCGGCTCACAAAGCCGAAGATCAAGAAGAACGGGAAGTTCGTGGATGCTACCTGGACCGAGGCCATCGACCTGATTGCGAAGAAGTTCAAGGAGATCTCCGACAAGCACGGCCCCAAGGCCCTCGGCTTCCAGAGCTCGTGCCGGACGGTCAACGAGGACTGCTACGCCCTGCAGAAGTTTGCGCGCGTGGGATTTCTGACCAACAATGTCGACAACTGCGCCCGCATATGCCACGGCCCGTCCGTTGCAGGGCTCTCGCTCTCGTTCGGGTCCGGTGCGGCCACCAACCCGTTCGAGGACATCCTGAACGCCGACCTGATCGTGATGTGGGGCTCCAACGCCGTCGAGGCGCACCCCCTCGCGGGCCGGCGCGTCATGCAGGCAAAGAAGAAAGGCATCCCGGTCATTGTCCTTGACCCGCGGTACAGCGCAACGGCACGGCTTGCCGACGAGTGGATCCGGTTCAACCCGTCGACCCACATCGCGCTTGCCAACTCGATCATGTACTGGATCATCAAGGAAGGGCTCCAGAACACGGCATTCATCAACGAGCGCACGAAGGGATTCGACGACCTGAAAAAGATGGTTGAGAAGTATGCCGAGTGCGAGGAGATCCACGGCGTCCCGCTCGAGAAAGTCAAGGACTTTGCCCGCAAGTACGCGCGCGCAAAGAACGCGGTCATCATCTACTGCCTTGGCATCACCGAGCTGACGACCGGTACCGACAATGTCCGCTCGATGGGCAACCTCGCCCTCGTGACCGGCAATGTCGGCCGCCCGGGCGTGGGCGTCAACCCGCTCCGCGGCCAGAACAACGTGCAGGGCGCCTGCGACATGGGCGCGTACCCGAATGTGTACTCCGGTTACCAGGCCTGCTCGGTCCCCGACAACCGGGCAAAGATGGAGAAGGCGTGGGGCATGAAGGCCGGAGCGCTTCCCGACTGGTATGGTGTGACCCTTACCGAGCAGATCAACCAGGCGGGAGATCCGATCAAGGCCATGTATTTCATGGGCCTGAACCCCGTGGTCTCCTACCCTGATTCGAACCATGTCATGCGGCAGCTGGACAAGCTCGACTTCTGCGTCATGCAGGACATCTTCTGGAACGAGAGCTGCGACTATGCCGATGTCGTCCTGCCCGGCACCTGCTTTGCCGAGAAGGACGGGACGTTCACGAGCGGCGAGCGCCGCGTCAACCGCGTGCGGAAAGCCGTCGACGGGCCCGGCGAGTCGAAGTTCGACTGGGAGATCATCGGCATGATCGCAAAGAAGATGGGCCTCAAGGGCTTTGACTGGAAGACCGCAAAGGATGTCTGGGACGACATGCGGGCATGCACCCCGAACATGTTTGGCGTGACCTACGAGAAGATGGAGAAGCCCGAATCCGTCCACTGGCCCTGTCCGACTGTCGAGCACCCGGGGACCCCGATCCTCCACGTGGGGAAGTTCTCCGCGGCGGACGGCAAGGGCACCATGTTCGGCCTCGAGTACAAACCACCGGCGGAAGTGGCGGACGCGGAGTACCCGTTCACGCTCATGACCGGGCGCCTGATCTTCCACTACCATACAAGGACCCAGACCGACCGTGCGGCACAGCTGCATTACGAGGTGCCGGAGTCCTACATC
>Ga0302253_1000447_pt1 | contig 34700 bp, 31 predicted proteins | sample AAG_RA_Trp_MG_FD_193537 | JGI IMG/M metagenome (GOLD analysis project Ga0302253, IMG submission 193537) | Enriched activated sludge microbial communities from anaerobic digester in WTTP, New Holstein, Wisconsin, United States - AAG_RA_Trp | ecosystem: Engineered > Bioreactor > Anaerobic >...
TGGAGGACACCGGGGAAGGAGAAGGCGGAGTATATTCCTAGGCTGGCGCTCGGTTGAACAGCTTGTGTTTGATTGGCGAGGTGCGTTTTTCTCAGTGCCCTCTTTTACACAAGGTTGAGAGCACTAAGGAAATTTTTGAGGATATTTTGGGAAGAACTTTTTCTTGACTTGAACTGATAATCGGTACACAATATTTATGTATAGCTTATGCAATCCCTGATCGAGGAGGAATTTTACATGAAACGTTCATTGGTGGTGCTGCTATTGGGTCTCATTATGCTACCAGCAGTGTTGTTCGCCCAGGGTACGCTGAATGTGTACACCATCATGCCGGAGAAGTATGCGACAGAGATCTTTGCTGCGTTTACAGCCGATACGGGAGTAAAGGTGAATTTTATCCGCCTTTCGTCCGGGGAGGCGCTCGCGCGCATTGTCGCGGAAAAAAAGAATCCACAAGTTGACTGTCTCTGGGGCGGGCCAGCAGATACGTATGAAGCGGGTATTCTCGAGGGTGTATTCGAGCAGTATAAGCCAAAAGAAGCGGATGCAGTGCCGGTCAAATTTAAGTCAGCGGACAGCTACTGGATTGGCATTGGAGTCATTCCCCTTGTGTTCATGAGCAACGGAAAATTCCTCAAGGATAAGAGAATCAATCCTCCGACGAGCTGGGAAGATTTGCTGAACCCAGCTTACAAGGGGGCTTTGCAGATGGCTGATGCTCGCACCTCAGGCACCGCGACAGAGCGCATTTACACGCTTGTGAAGATTTACGGAGAAGATGGCGCGTTTGCCTACCAGAAGAAGTTGCATCAGAATATTCAGCTCTATACCAAGAGCGGTGCTGGCGGAGCCATGCCGATCGCTACCGGTCAGGCGGGCGCTGGCGTGTTCTATATTGTCGATGCGCTTGATATTCAGCAGCAAGGTTATGATGTCGTGCTTTCCTATCCGAAGGAAGGCGTGACCTATGGAGTTGAAGCTGCTGGTATTCTTAAAGGAGCAAAAAATCTCGATGCAGCAAAGAAATTGATGGATTGGGCTTCGTCGAAAAAGCTCGGGGAAGTCATGGTCGCCAAAAAAATCAACTATATCCCGACCAGGCCAGATGTAAAAGTGACTAACCCAAATCTTGACATGTCAAAAGTCAAGCTTCTTGACGCCGACATCGCATGGAAAGGCAAGAATCGCCAGGCATTCATCGAGCGCTGGGTGAACGAGGTTGTCCAGCAGTAATTTCTTTTGATATAGTGTTAAACCGAAGAGTCGTCCAGGAGCAGGTGCTTCGGGACGACTCTCGTTTTATCGAATACTTTGCTGCTATAAGGAAATATGTGAATGCCTTCGAATAAAATTATTGAACAGCCGCCTGCCATGAACAGCAGCAAGGCGCAGAGAGCATCTCTGATTCGGAAGGATCCTGCGCTTTTTTCAGCGCTTATTGCAATCTGGCTTTCGCTTGCGATATTCATCTTCTTGCCACTAGTAAGACTGCTGGCCGCTACTTTTATCGTCAACGGGACGCTTTCATTTGCAAATCTCAGCAAAATACTGAGCAAGGCTTACAATGTAAGAGCTTTCTATAACAGCTTGGTCCTTGCTATGGCGGTGAGCGCTGCAGGAACAATTATAGGTTATCTATTTGCGCTCGCTATAACAAGGACCAATTGGCCAAAACCGCTCAAATGGCTTTTGAGTGCGATTACGATTTTGCCGCTCATCTCACCTCCCTTTACAAGTTCCATATCTCTGACTCTGGCGCTCGGACCGAATGGGATGCTCTTAAAGGCTCTTGGGCTTGGGCAACTCAATTTCTATGGATTTTGGGGGACATGGATCTCTGAAACGCTGACATATTTCCCGGTCGCATTCATGGTGCTGACTGCCATTTTGACAACCATGGACGCAAATCTGGATGATGCAGCACTGTCGCTCGGTGCGTCGCGCTGGAGAATGTTCGGTACAGTGACTGTGCCTCTCTCAATGCCGGGCATCGCGAACGCGATCCTTCTTTTGTTCGGGTCGAGTCTGGCAGACTTTGCGACACCGCTCATTCTGGGTGGGCACACTTTTCCGGTGCTTCCGACACAGGCGTATTTGCAAATCACTGGCCTTTATGATCTCAAGGGAGGTTCAGGGCTTTCATTTCTTTTGTTGGTTCCAGCCCTCCTTGTGTACCTGTTCCAGCGTTCTCTTGTTGGCAAGCGAAGCTATGTAACAATTACAGGCAAAACGGGAGCCAGGTCTCAGTTTTCGCATCTTCCGCACGCTCTCGAAATTGCTGTGGGAGCGGTCTCCATATTTATTTCAGCATTCATTCTATATTTGTACTTTATTATCCTGTGGGGCTCTTTTGTAAAAGTCTGGAGCGTGAACAACTCGTTTACCCTTGACAATTTTGTCTATGTTTTCAGCCATGGGCGCAAGGCGATTACCGATACGCTCAAGATTGCTGTGGTATCGACGGTGGTCGGCTCGCTGTTGGCAGTTGTGATTGGCTATGTGATTCAGAGAAAAAAGTTTGCCGGGAGGCGAGTGCTTGAATTTTCAAGCATGCTGAATTATGCGCTTCCGGGCACGGTTGTCGGTATCGCCTACATTCTCGCATTCAATGAAAAACCAATATTGCTCACCGGGACGATGACGATTCTTGTAGCGGCATATGTTTTTCGTTACTATGCGACAGGCATACGGTCTGTTATTGCTTCGCTGCAGCAAGTCGATCCAGCGCTCGAGGAGGCATCGCTCAGTTTGGGTGCCAGTTCCACAAGGACATTCTTTAATGTGACTGTGCCGCTCATTATTCCCGCAGTCCTTGCTGGGATGCGCTATCTTTTTATTCACTGCATGACAGCTATAAGCGCGACGATATTTCTCGTGTCTGTCCGATGGACACTGCTCACAACTCGAATTCTGGAAAGCATGACGGAACTGCAGTTTTCGCAGGCTTCGGCATTTTCTATCGTGCTCATCGTGCTCGTTTTTATTGCAGATGCAATTATGCTTTGGCTCATGCGCCTCAGCACACGAAAATTTGGAACAACCCAGGAGACTCTGTATGACAACACCGGCGCTTGAATTGGTCGAAGTAACGAAGATCTTTCAGAAAGACAAAGAAAAAGTAAAAGCGGTCGATTCAGTCAGCCTCTCGGTAAGCAAAGGCGAAATGGTGATTTTTCTTGGCCCTTCGGGCTGCGGAAAAACGACGACGCTGCGCATGATTGCAGGATTCGAGCTGCCGACTTCCGGCAGGATCAGCATCGATGGTGCAGAGATGACAAATGTGCCGGTCAACAAGCGCGGCATTGGTTTCGTTTTTCAGAATTATGCGCTCTTTCCTCATATGAGCGTTTTCAACAATGTCGCATACGGGCTCAGGTCCCGCGGAGAAGCCGATTCCATTATCCAGGGGAAAGTGAACGACGCGCTTGCGCTTGTCGGCCTTGCGAATGCAGGAAATCGCTATCCGAACCAGCTGTCAGGAGGCGAACAGCAGCGTGTCGCGCTCGCTCGCGTGCTCGTGATGGAGCCAAAATTGCTGCTGATGGACGAGCCGCTGTCGAACCTCGATGCAAAGCTGCGCATCTATATGCGCACCGAGATAAGGCGTATCCAGAAAAAATTGGGGATTACCTGCCTGTATGTGACTCATGACCAGGCAGAAGCGCTCACCATGGCTGACAGAATCATGGTCATGAACAAAGGGCGGGTGGAACAGGTGGGAACGCCGTATGACCTCTACAGCCAGCCGCAGTCGCTTTTTGTAGCTGATTTTATCGGTCAGGCTAATATCCTAAAGGTACCCGTGACGGGCATCCACGGAGAAACAGTCCAGGCAGCAATGCCTGGCGGTTGGGTGCTCTCGGCTCGTGCCACAATCCCCGAGCGCATCGAGCCAGGGAAGAATGCATCTCTGGTCATTCGGCCTGAAAATGTGCTCGTAGTCTCTAAGGCGCAAAAAGAAGGCCATCTCCCAGCTCGAGTCATGTCTGCAATATTCATGGGCAGCCATATTGAATACCATCTTGATCTTGGCAATATGGGCAGCCTTATCGCATTCTCATCATTCAAGCCAGGGATGCATATATTCAATGAAGATGATGAAGTTTCGGTAGTGTTGGATTCGGCTGTTTCTATGTTTTTACCCGCATAAAGGAAGGGGAGAGTGATGTTGTCTCCTGAAGTCTACCATGCTTACTGCGCAATTCTGCATGAGGAACTTGTGCCTGCGATGGGTTGCACTGAGCCGATTGCAGTTGCGTATGCAGCAGCTTATGCGCGCGATGTGCTTGGGCGGAGGCCTGAGCGAATCGAACTGCGCGTCAGCGCGAATATCGTCAAGAATGTAAAAGGGGTGACAGTACCGAACACCGGAGGCATGCGCGGGCTTGAAGCTGCGGCAGTCGCGGGTGTGGTAGGCGGGGATGTGGCACGGAAGCTTGAAGTGCTGCAGTCGCTCGATCCCGGCCAGCTGGAGGAAGTTCGCAGGCTTGTGCAGGAAGGGTTATGCAGAGTTTCGCTTGCGGAAGGGATAAAAGGGCTGTATATCGAGGTTTGGGCATTCGGCCCGCCCGAAGAAAAGGCTGCAAGCGCAACGGAACCAGCGGGCGCTCCTGTTCAGGCTTCTGCGCATGTTGTCGTCGAGCACACGCACACCGGGATTGCGCTTGTTGAGAAGGACGGGCGCCTTGTGTTCGACAGAAACAATGCGAATGCGGCGGATACCAGCGGCCAGAGCACCATGGAACGCCGTCCTGACGAATGTGCTGGCTGCGATGCGGCTCCACGGGAATTCCCCAGGGCTTTCGTGAGCGCGGACCGGCATGAATATGCGCTTCTCAACGTGCGGGACATTCTTGAGTTTGCCGATACACTGCGATTGCGCGATATCGAGGCGCCTCTGCGCGCGCAGATCGAATTGAACCAGGCGATTGCACAAGAAGGGCTGAAAGGCGATTGGGGCGTGTCCGTCGGCAAGACGCTCATGAAATATCGCGATGCTTCGGATGTACGGGTGCGAGCCCGAGCTCTGGCGGCTGCAGGCAGCGATGCGCGGATGGCAGGATGCCCGATGCCTGTGGTGATCAATTCGGGATCGGGGAATCAGGGTCTTACAGTGTCCTTGCCGGTCATCGAATTTGCGCGAACGCTGAGCGCAGGCGAAGACAAGCTTCTCCGGGCGCTTGCGGTGAGCAATCTCGTCGCGCTCGAACAGAAGGAATATGTCGGCAAGCTTTCGGCGTACTGCGGCGCGGTAAGCGCGGCGGTTGGTGCAGCAGCGGGAATCGCGTATCTACAGGGGGCGGGCTATACGCAGATTTCCTCGGTGATTATCGATGCTATCGCAACAGCCGACGGCATTCTCTGCGACGGCGCGAAGAGTTCATGTGCGGCCAAAATAGCGACGGCTCTCGAGTCGGCAATGCTCGGCCTCGAGCTTGGCCTGCATGAAGGCAGGCGATTCCGCGACGGCGAAGGGCTTGCTGGCGCCGATGTCGAAGAGACTATCCGCAATGTCGGCATTGTTGCGAAAAACGGAATGCGCGCGACAGATGCGGAGATTATTCGTGTAATGCTCGAAAGATGAAATGCGTCGCTAGAGGTTTAGCTCCATAAAGCGCAGCGCAATCTCCGGGTCGAAATGCGTGCCGGCATTGTCGCGGATATATTCGATTGCTTTTTCTTTTGACCAAGCCTTTCGGTACGGTCTGTCGCTTGTGAGCGCTTCGTACACATCGATAACAGCGAATATTCGCGCGGCGAGCGGAATTTCCTCTCCCTTCAGACCGTATGGATAGCCGGTGCCATCGTATTTTTCGTGATGATATAAAGGGATATCGATGCAATCACCCAGCGATGGAATTCGCGACAGAATTTCTTTCGAGATGAGCGGGTGCTTCTGCATTACTGCTCGCTCTTCGGGCGTAAGGGGGCCGGGCTTGTTGAGAATTGTATCGGGAATGCCGATTTTGCCGATATCGTGCAAAAGCGAGCCGATTCTGAGTTTTTTAAGCTCATTTTCGTCCTGGATGAAGCGCGAAGCGAATGACATGAAAAGTGCGGTGACTCGCAGGGTATGGCCTTCGGTCTTTTCGTCGCGGAATTCGAGGGCGCTGGAGAGCCCTTCAATGATCGATTCGTTGGCTCTCTTGAGTTCCTGGTATGCGCCATCGAGCTCTTCGATGACACTCTGAAATTCAAGGGCGACGCCTGTTTGATATGCTGCAGCCTGAGCGAATGCGAGCCATGTTTCGTCGGGCTTGAATGGATGGCGGAAAAACAGCTCGAGCACGGCTCGAACTTCGTTGAAGAGAATGACGGGAACACAGTATTGCGAGACAAATTGCTCCCGAGCGATGAGCTCGCGGAATTGCTGGACATATGACGAATCCTGCTCCAGATCGTCTACCGCGACAATGCGGCGCTCTTCCGCGGCAAGCCCGACATTTTTCTGGCCAAGCTGGATGATTGCATCTTTTGCAAGATTTGTCTTGAATCCATCATAATTGCGACAGGCAAATGTTCCATCATTATTGCTGATATATAACGTGATACTGTCTGCACGCAATGTCTCTCGTATCAATCTGATAACTTTCGAGATTGCTGCACTGAAATCGCGTCCCGAACCGAAATATTCCCTGAATATATCGAGCAGAGAAAGCCGCTTCATCCATTCTCTGGCATTTTCCTGTGCTTCGAGCCTGGCAAGGGGCTGCTCCATTTTTTCGAGGGCATAGGAAAGAAGGAGGTCTGATCCATGCATAAAGGATGGTTTCCATTCCACTACGCAGAGAGCCTTTGTCGTTCCACTGACGATGACGGGGAAGCGGGTTTCTTGAATTATGCCGAGCGAAAGTGATTGACTCATATCATCGCCGTACCATGGCGGCACGCTCGTTCCTTGTTCATCCAGCCGTATGAAGCCCAGATGCTCGATATCGAACGTTCGTCTGATATATGCCGCAGCCTGCTGATATAGAGCATGCAAAGTCTGGCAGTTTGCGAGGATCTGGGGCAATTCCGCATCGATTTCGAGCCTTGTGCGGTACTCTTTTAAAAAGGTGATATCCTGACGAATCAGCAGATAGCGCTGCGAAGAAGCATTGGCATCGAGTAGTTTTACAAGCTGTTTAAATTCATGGTATCGCGAACCGTCTTTGCGGGTTTCCATTCCTTCACACTGATGAGCTTCTTTGTGTTCCAGTTCTTCGAAAACCTGCGAGCAGTCGCTTTGCGAAGCAAGGGCTGTGAATTCCCAAAGGTGATGCCCCTTAAGCTCTGCCAAAGTCCAGCCGGTGAGCACTTCGTACGCAGGATTGATCCATTCGAACTTTCCCTCATTGTCTAGTATCGCCATCGCTATGGGTGAGGAGCTGAGGGCTTTGGTTTGCAGTTCTATCTGCCTGCGCTGTTCATGTTCGATCCGGCGCTGATCCGCCCATTCGAGGGCTTTCGTGATGATATAGGGGAGGTGGGCCGATTGGTCCTTGAGCACGAAATCATATGCGCCCGCTTTTATAAGCTTAACAGCGGTCTCTTCGCCGATGGTACCGGATACAACGATGAAGGGAATGGTCTCGTCGACATCCTGCAATGCCTGCAGGGCTACAAAGCCATCGTAGCCCGGCACAGCCCAGTCCGAGATGATGACATTGTAAATGGCGCTTTCGATGTTTCTATCTACTGTCTTCCGGATCGCTTCGAGGTACTGCTCCAAGTTCGAGACATGCGTATAGCTGACTGATTTGAATGATTTGCGGAGCCTGTACATGAGAAGGTCGACATCATCTTTGTTGTCTTCGACTATAAGAATGTTCAGGTCGGTTTCTTGCGGCGTAATCGTCATGTGTTCACCTCTGAGAAATCGATGAGGCAGGGCGCAAGTTGGTACGGAGCCAATAATGGCAGATGAGTTCGATATAGTGCAGGAAGGTAGCAAAATCGACAGGTTTTCTGACAAAGCTGTTTGCGCCGTTTTCATAGCTTTGAATCATGTCTTCCTCCAGCATCGATGTGGTGAGCACTACTACCGGCACATAGCGGGTGTTCGGCGAAGCGCGAAGTTCCTTGAGCACTTCGATTCCATTTTTGCCAGGCAGTTTTAAGTCGAGAAGAATGAGCCCGAGCTCTGTTGGCTTTTGGTCGGGCAGAGGCTTGCGCTTGAGCGCAATGTCCAGCGCCTCTTCGCCGTCTCGGGCAATCAGGTATGGCATGTTGATGCCTTTTTGGTGAAGGGCAATGACCGCAAGCTCTGCATCGTCGGGATTGTCTTCGACGATGAGAATGCTTTCATGGCTGGAGGTTTCTGTCATTTCTATTTTGCCTTGCCAAAATCGAAATAGAATGTTGCTCCCTGACCTGGCGCGGACTCTGCGGAGATCTTACCGTTATGTCGCGCAACAACCCTTTTAACAATCGAAAGCCCGATGCCTGTTCCTTCGAAGCTTGCCTCGCTGTGAAAGCGCTGAAATGGGGCAAATAGCCTCTCTCCAGCGGCTGCAACATCGAATCCGACACCATTGTCGCGCACGAAAAAGCGTGGCGCATCGCTATTTTGCTCAGCCCCAACTTCGATGTGCGCTATATCGCGATCTTTCGTGAATTTTACGGCATTTGAGATGAGGTTGACAAGAAGGATTCGGGCAAGGTCGGGGTCGGCGATTGCCGTCATCCCGTCCTGGACGGTGCATTCGAAATGCCGGCCTTTCTGTTGCTCGGTCAGCTCGCCTAGGATCTCGCGCGCCATCTGGGTGAAATCGATGGGCTGAGAATTCATTTTTCGCGTTCCTGCGCGCGAAAGCATGAGCATGTCGTCGATAAGTTGTTGCATGCGGGAAACATTGGACTGAATTCGATGGAGAATGTGGGCAAGGTCAGGTGCCTGCAAGGTATTCGCTTCCGCGCTTGCGCTTTGCTGATCTGTGGACGGCTTCAAAATGCCAAGCTCTTGCAATGATTCGCCGAGAATGGCCGAAAAGCCAGAAATTGCACGCAAGGGGGCACGAAGGTCGTGCGAAACGGAATAGGCAAACGCTTCGTACTCCTTGTTCAATTCCTGCAAGCGGCAGGTTTGTTCCTCGATGCTCCGGGTGCGCTCCTGAACCTGCTGCTCGAGGCTCTGTGTGAGGGCTTGAAGTTCCCGTTCGGCGCGGATGCGCTGCGAATTGTCATGCACTATCGAGTATAAAAGCTCTTTGCCTTTGATAGTGATGGGTCCGCTGTAGACTTCGACATCGATGGGGTCGGCGTTCGCGCACCGGTGTTTGAAATAGAAAACATTTTTGTCGCGCGTGCGTGCCCGCGCCATTTCCGCTTCGACTTCTTCCGGGCCTAATGTATTGATATCCTGGATGCGCATGCTGGTGAGCGTGGCGCGATCCCAGCCGTAGAATTCGACAGCGGCGGGGTTTGCGTCGATAATCCGGCCGGTGGATGGATCGATGATGAGCATGACCGTGTGGTGATTTTCAAAAAGACTGCGATATCGCTCTTCGGATTCGGCAAGGTCCAGCGCTGCCTTTGCGATGCGTTCGTTATCAAAAAACAGAAGGCAAATCAATGAAAACACGAGGGGAAATACGGCAAGAAACGGGAATAGCATAAGCGGAATGACTTGGTGCCACCTGCCGCCAGGCAGCGCCAGCTGAGCGAGCACCACGCTTGCATGGATAAGAAAACCCAGAAACCATGTTCCGAGCACCATGTGTGGCTTGCGCCCCTGTGGGTTCGCAAGATAGCGCTGGCGTGCCTGCCATGCGATTATTGAAAGAATTGCGGGAAAGACAATCGAAAGCGAGCCCGGGACAACACCTACCCCGCCCCGCAGGATGCGATACGCCAGGGCGATTGCTGCAGCGATAGCGCCTGTCAAAGGACCGCCAAAAAACGCAGCGATGCCGATCACGACACTGCGCGCATCATAAAAGAGGCCTTTTTCAATCTCGAAGGGGGTGAGCATGGCAAGAATCGCCGTAGCGCCGAGCAGAACTCCGTTGAGTACTGATACAGCCCACGGTGTACCCTTGAATGATCGCGAAATGAAGTGGTAGAGCACCGATATTGAAATGAGAATCGTGATATTCTGGAAGAGAGTGGTCAGCACCTGAGACCTCCCCTGGGTGGGCTTGCCTCCAGCGACACAGCAAATCCTTGAACAGGAAGCCCCTCTCTATATCTATCGGTAATTGTAAAAGATAAAAGCAGAAAAATCAAAAGAAGGCGCGGTGCGGGCCGATTTTTGCTGAGGGCAGCATAGTACCGGGTCCACTGGATCAGGCGTCAGCGCAGCTCAGTCCAATGCCGGGAGGCGAATTTTTCATCGGCAAGGCGCTGTGCTTCCGCTAATTCTGCTTCGTCCGGGCTGGAGCCGACCAGCGAAAGGTCAAGGGCGCTCGCAAACCCTTGTTTTAGTGCGGCAACTGTCTCTTCATACAAAAGTTTAAATTTGGGGGTCTGACCCCGAATTTTAAAAAAGTGCTGCACGCTGGTCACGCGCTCCTTGACATCTTCGATGAGCTTGCCTCTGGCCTTTTCTTGGGGAACCTTGAGCAGGCTGAACATGAGATCCACTTCGACATCGAGGAGAATGGTGCCATGCTGGAGTATGCAGCCGCGCTTGCGCGTTTGCGCGTTGCCGGAAATTTTCTTTCCACCAGTGACGATGTCATTTATAGGCGCAAATTCGGCTTCGATGCCGAGGAGGGCAAGACCATCGATAATGCCGCCCAGCAGCAGGCGGTACGAATCGAGGATGTTGGGACGCGCAAGCTGATGCGAAAGCGGTACAACGATGCTGTACGTCACTTCATAATGATGAAATACCGCGCCCCCGCCAGTGATTCTCCGGACCACGTCGACGCCTGCAGCACGGCAGGCGTCGACGTCGACCTCTTCATGCAGGCCCTGGAAATAGCCAATGGAGACTGCAGGCGGCTTCCATCCGTAGAAACGCAGGGTGGGCAGGCTTTTGCCTTCCGCAACCGAGCCGAGAAGCGCCTCATCGAGGCCCATATTGAATGCCGCTGTATGAAAACCGGTTTCAAGAAGTCTGAATTCATGTGCCATGTTGCTGTTCCTTTTGCACAAGCAGGTTCTGCACGAGCTCAGCCAGGCCCGCCCCTCCGATTCCCGCACACTGAATGCCTTTTTCGAGCACAAGAGCATCGAAGCGCAGGCCGAGCTCAGCAAGCGCGGTACCCTCAAGTTCGTGCTCAACCTCCTCGAAGGCTTCTTCCGGCACGGCAAAGAAATCGCCGCGGATCGAAATTCTTTGCAGGCGCGAAGCGGGAGAGAGGGGAGGCTCCACTTCGAGCGTCATGCGCAAAAGCTTGCAGCCGCCGGGTTTTCCAATAAGCTCGAGTTTCATGATATTAAACCGCCTTGAGTATTGCCCTCAGTTTCAGCCTCGTGCCCGCGCCGTGGCCCGGAGCCAGTTTTCCGCGCCGGGTTGTCCACAGCACCCCACGCCTCGCGCGCATGGTAGCTCGTCCGCGCGAAGGGCGCCGAGATAACCGACGCAAAGCCGAGAGCCCGCGCTTTTTCGGCATATTCCGCAAAGCGGGTGGGGGTAATGTATTCGGTAACAGGTATTTCCTGGGGCGTCGGCCTCAAGTACTGCCCCATGACGACAATGGATACGCCAGCTGAGCGAAGTTCTCGCAGCGCATCGAGCACCTCGTCCTCGGTTTCGCCAAGGCCGAGAAGCAGGCTCGATTTGGTCGGAATGCCCGCTGCATAGGCTTCGCGGAGGGTCTGCAGGCTCTTGTCGAATGATGCGCGCCGATCGCGGACGGATTGCAGACGGCGCACTGTCTCGACATTGTGCGCAAGGACATCGGGCTTGGCATCCAGCACTGTCGAAAGCTCTGTCCCCACGTAGTCAGGGATGAGCACTTCGACCAGCGTCCCGGGGCTCAGTTCGCGGATCGCGCGGATGCATGCCACAAAATGCGCAGCTCCCCGGTCCGGAAGGTCGTCGCGGTCCACGGAGGTGATCACTGCGTATTTGAGGCCGAGAGCCTTGACGGCTTCTGCAAGATGCAATGGTTCAGCGGGGTCGAGCGGCTGTCCCTGGTGGGCGGTCTTTACGGCGCAGAAGCGGCAACCGCGCGTGCAGGTGTCGCCCATGATCATGAAGGTGGCGGTACCGGCGCCCCAGCATTCGCCTTTGTTCGGGCAGCGCGCTTCGTCGCAAACAGTGTGTAAACCCTTGGATGCGAGTACTTCCTCGACATGGCGCCATTCTCTGCCATGGGGAAGCTGCACCTTGAGCCAGGACGGCTTGGGGATAGTCATGGAATCTGACATGAGAAGAGTATAGACGAATTTTTAGGAAATGTCAGGAGAGGGCAGAGCCGGGGCGCCGGCAATTGGCATTGCCGCCCTCCGCCAGGAAGCCCTGGCCATCCGTGATGAAGACGCGCGCATGTGCCATGCCATCGGCGAGCTGGGCGTCGCCATTCTCGACGTCTGTATTCGCAGGGTGAAGTCAATAAAGAAGCTATAAATCAGGAAAGAAAATCCAGTTCCTGCTGAGTCGGAGGCGCCGGCGGCTTTTTATCCTTGATGATTTCGCGCAGGATTTCAGGATGATCAAGGGCGCGGGAAACAGCGAAGCCGGGAGCAAACACGCCAAAACCGGGATCATCTGACAGGAAAGCATCAAAGCCCGCTTCCATGAACGGCGTTTTGCCGCGGAGCGTGATGAACCAGGCTGCGTTTCTGAGGCGGATGCGCATTTTTTGCAGGTGCTGAAAATCCAGGCCTCCTTTCTTGCGAGCTTCGAGAATGCGGCGGGCAGCGGTGGGCCCGATGCCCGGCACCCGAACCAGTTGCAAAAAATCTGCTGTCATAAGTTCGACAGGGAAGAGCCCGGGGTGGCGCAGTGCCCATGCAGCCTTCGGATCGAGATCTTCATCGAGATACTCGCTCTGCTCGAAAAGCTCGTCCGGCTCGAATCCGTACCAGCGGAAGAGCATATCTGCCTGATACAGTCTGAATTCGCGGGTATAGGGAGGAGCGGCGGGGTGGGGCAGCGAAGGGTCTGTCCCCTCCGGGCGGAACGCGGAATAGTATACGCGACGGACATTGAAGCTCTGGTAGAGATGACGGGCAAGCGCAAGAATGGTCGAATCGGGTTCGGGGCTTGCGCCGACGATCATCTGTGTTGTCTGGCCCGCGGTCAGGGGCGAAGCGGCAAGGGGCGAGAGAGAATCGCTGGCAGGCTTGTCCGCCTTGTTCAGCTGCAATTCTCTCATATGCTCAGCAATCAGGCTCATTGGCGAGAGGATCGCGTCAGGGCTCTTGTCAGGGGCAATCCGCACAAGGCTTTCTTCGCTTGGCAGTTCGATATTGACTGATACTCGCGTTGCATAGCGCATGGCAAGGCGCACAAGGTCCGGTGAGGAGCCGGGAATGACTTTCAGATGAAGATATCCCTGATACCCGTACCGCTCGCGGAGCGTCCGTGCTGTCCAGATAAGCCGCTCCATCGTTTCGTCGGGGGTTCCCAGTACGCCGGAAGATATAAAAGCTCCATGGATGCGTCCACGGGCATCGAAATCCGAAACAGTGCGCGCCAGCTCCTCGGGCTGAAAGGATGCGCGGCGAACATTGGAAGAGCGGCGGTTTACGCAATAGGCGCAATTGTATGAGCATGCATTGGAGAGCAGGACTTTGAGAATGGGGACACTGCCCCCGCCAAGGCGCTTGACTCTGCAGATGCCATAGGCTGCGTCTTCGCGGACAGCAGGATCTGGCGGCGAGGAAGAGCCGGCTCGAGACGCCTCTGATGCAGGGCAGGAAGGAGCTTTGGTGTGTGCTGAATCGAGCGGCGCGCAAGAAGATTGTTCGATGCGTGTGCTCGGCGCGGCGGCATCCCAATCCGCAGCCTGCGAGAGAATGCGAAGGGTCTCCAGACGGTCCATATACTATACAAAAGTATAGTTTCAAGAAATGGCTGCGTCAATTAGTATTGCATCAAAGGAACTGCCATGCTGCACAAATCCGCCACCATTCGGCAAACCGATATTGCCCTCAATCCGATCGATGTTTCATATATCCTCCATCACATGAACGAAGATGCACTTTCTGAGCACGCTGTGAGCCCTCCCATCTTCCAGACATCGAATTTCTGCTTTTCCAGCTTCGTCGAGCTCAAAGCCGCGCTTGAAGATGAGGTAGGCAGCTGCCTGTACACGCGAGGCAACAACCCGACGGTGAACCTTGTCGAGTCCAAGATTGCCGCCCTCGAACATGGAGAAAAGGCAAAACTCCTTGGCGCAGGGGTCGCAGCGATTTCCAATGCAGTCATGGCTTTTGTCAGGCAGGGCGACCACATCATCTGTGTAGCCGACAGCTATGGCTGGATGCAACGCCTCCTCATATATCTCGAACGCTTTGGCGTTTCGCACACCATCGTTGATGGCACACGCACCGAGGACATTGAGCGCGCCATTCGCCCCGAAACCAGAATCATTTATCTCGAAAGCCCAACATCCCTCACCTTTTTCATTCAGGATATTCCTGCCATAACAGCAATTGCAAAAGCGCACGGAATCCGCACAATCATGGACAACAGCTGGGCCACACCCATTTTCTGCAACCCAATCGATTTCGGTGTGGACCTCGTCGTCCATTCGCTGAGCAAATACCTGGGCGGCAACAGCGACATCATTGGCGGGGTCATTGTCGGCAAGGCTGAAGATATCGATCATATTGTTTGGCAAGAATCACTCCAGATGGGAGCTGTGGCGGATCCATTCATGGCATGGCTTGTGATGCGGGGTATGCGGACGTTGCATATCCGTATGCCCGTGCATTACCGAAGCGCCCTTGCTGTCGCGCAGTTTCTCGAGAACTACCCGCGAGTCGCAAGCGTAAACTATCCGATGCTGGCATCCCATCCGCAACACGAACTCGCGCAGAAGCTTTTCAGAGGCGGCTCCGGGCTCTTCTCGTTCAGGCTCAAGACACATAGCGTCGAAGATGTGGCGCGTTTTGTCGATTCGCTTTCGCTGTTCAAGCGGGCAGTGAGCTGGGGCGGCTACGAAAGCCTTGTCTTCCCCGAGGCTGCGCATTACGCAAGCTCTGTCCCCGCGGACCGCCTGAACCTCATCCGCCTGCATATCGGTCTGGAGGATGCGAGTCTGCTTGTTCAGGACCTGGAAAGAGCGCTCGGCCAGCTCTGAAATAAAAAAGGCCTCGATTTCCGAGGCCTTTTTCTAGCGGGGGAGGGGATTGAACCCACGACCCAGCGGATATGAGCCGCTTGCTCTGCCAACTGAGCTACCCCGCCGTGCAGGTGGTTGTATATCGCAAAATTGCCTCGTTGGTCAATACCTTGAGTGTTTTCAAGTCCTCCGTTTATAATCGCTGTCTGAGGTACGAATGGCTGAATGGCATGAAATCAAGTATCAGGAAATATTCGAGGGGACGCTGACCGGCCTTAAGCGCCGCCGCGAAGTGGATCCGGTATTTTCGATCGAGGATGCAGAGCGCCAGCTTTCGCACCTCTATATTCTCGATGGCAATGATTGGCTCGGGCGCGGCGAGCTTGGCGACATCGTGTCGCAGGCGACGATCGCGGCGTATGAACTGTTCATTCAGGAATGGAAAGTTGAAATTGGGGGCGAACATGGCGATTGAAATCAGAAAAGTGGAGTCGGGCAAAGACCTGCGGCAGTTTATCGATTTTCCTGTGCGCCTGTATTGGGATGAACCCAACTATGTGCCTGCCCCGCGCCTTGACGAGATGCGGACACTCAGAAAGGACAAGAACCCCGCTTTTGAATTCTGTGAGGCCGAATATTGGACCGCGTGGAAAGACGGCCGCATTGCCGGGCGCATCGCGGGCATTATCAATCATCGCTACATCGAAAAGTGGGGCAACAAATACGCGTGGTTCGGCTGGATCGATTTTATCGATGACCCTGAAGTATCGAAGTCGCTTCTGGAGACAGTCGAGCGATGGGCAGCATCGAAGGGTATGAAAGCGGTCCATGGGCCTCTGGGCTTTACTGATCTCGATCGCGAGGGCATGCTGGTTGAGGGCTTCGACCAAATGGCCACGCTTGCGACAATCTACAATTATCCATACTATCCGAAACACCTCGAAGCGCTTGGATACCGCAAGGACATCGATTGGCTTCAGTATCAAATATTCACGCCAAAAGAAATTCCCGAAAAGGTTCAGCGCGTTACCGAGTTGCTTGCCAAGCGTTCGGGCGTCCATCTGTATGAATGGACAGACAAGCGCGTTATCGTCCAGAAATTCGGCAAAGAGCTTTTCAAACTCATCGATGAAACCTACAGTGGCCTCTATGGCACGACTCCTCTCACAGAGCGCCAGGTCGAGACCTATATCAAGCAATACCTCGGCTTTGTGGAGCCTCGTTTCACCAAGATTCTCGTGGATGAAGAGGAGCATCTGATAGGTTTCGGTATTTCGATGCCAAGCCTTTCTGAAGCTTTCTACAAGTCGCGAGGAAGGCTTTTCCCATTCGGATGGTATTATATTCTCCAGGCCTTGAAGCATCCGAAAGTGCTGGATCTGTATCTGGTTTCTGTAAAGCCTGAATATCAAGCGCGCGGTGTATTGGCGATTGTGATGAATGCATTCCAGCGTTCTGCTCTGGAAGCAGGCGTCGAATACGCCGAGACCAACCTCGAGCTCGAGGACAATGTCAAGGTTCAGAGTATCTGGAAGGATTATCCTAAGCGCCAGCACAAGCGGAATCGGGCATATATCAAGGAGCTTTGAGAGAGCGGCCGGCAGCTAGCGCGCCAGCGGTATGCCAATTTCCGGCTCGCGGAGGTATATTGGCCTTGCTGCGTCGTCTGCAGGGCCTTTTTCTTCGAAAATGCGCAAGCCTAGTTCAGCAATCGCGGCAACTTCCTTTTCTGCGTCGGGCTCGTGGATTATCCACCCCGGCCTCTCGAGGCAGATCGATTCGAGAAGATCCGCATCAGGGCCTATAAAATGCACTTCCTCTTCAGCATCTATTTTCGGAAGAAGTTGGTCAGGCTTGATGTCCATCAATTCGCCCATATTCTGTCCATGGCTGTACCGAGCGCAGTAGATGCGGTGTTTGCGTGCGTCGATGACAGGAACGACAATCCCGCCCATCTCGCGCCATGCAAAACCGTAGATATCGAGAGTGGGCACCAGAACAAGAGGGATTCCGAGCGCGAGCGATAGCCCTTTTGCCGTTGCGATGCCAATGCGCAGGCCAGTAAACGAGCCTGGTCCTCCTGCCACCGCAATCAGTCCAGCATTCGCGGGCGCGATGCCAGCTTTGCGAAATGTTTCCTCAATAGCCGGGATTATCTGTTCTGCATGCGTCAGCGGAGGCTGCACAATAGTCGCTTGGATGAGGCGACCTTTATATACGCCGATTTTGAGAATTGGCGTGCTTGTATCGATAGCCAAGATGGTCATAATGAAGTCTCCTTGCATGCAGGAATGGTAAAATGGCCCCAGCGCAACGCCTCGATCCAGTCGCCTTCGAGCATTATAAGGCGTGCTCCATTCTCTTCGACCGTGATGGTGATGATCTGGCTCTCTGGCGGCAGAATATGTGCGATGCGCTCGCTCCATTCGATGAGGCTGAGCGTTCCTGGAGCGCCCAGGAGCTCTTCACCGCCGGTCTGAAAAAATTCTTCTTCGTCCAGAAGGCGGTATGCATCGATATGCACAAGGTGAAGTCTGCCGTCGTATTCGGATATGATGGTATAGGTCGGGGAGATAATCGCTTCTTTGATCCCGAGTCCCTGGGCAATGCCTTTGGAAAGCGTGGTTTTTCCGGCTCCAAGATCCCCTCTGAATGCAATGACAGCACGTTCCGGTGCAGCAGCGCCGATTTTTCTGCCGATTGCAAGTGTTCTGCGGACATGTGCACTAGGTAGGACAATCAGAGAAGCGCCTCCATCGAGAATACATTCATGGCTTTATACTAGAATGCTATTGCGGATTTTTCTAGATCTGCAGGCTGGCACAGTCTGCAATGCCTCATTATATGATCAGTCCGAAATATGGTCTTTACATCTGCCCCGTTGCGTATAATAATTCTTGATTGAAAATATTAACTTTTGCCGATAATTATAGTGAACGTTCATTCAAGCTGGGGGTCTGTTATGAAAAAATTCCAGGCGAGCGACGGCAAGGAGCTGGCCTATCTCAGATACGATCCTAAGGAAAAGCCGAAAGCGGTTGTCCTTATTGGCCACGGCATGAATGATCACAAAGAGCGCTTTATACCTCTTGCTGAAGCGCTTACTCCGATCGGGATATCCTGCTGGATTCCCGATCTCAGAGGGCATGGCGACACCGACCCGGATGTGAATAAAGGGTATTTAGCAGATTCCGATGGATTTGAGCGCGTGGTTCAGGATCTTGTCGAGCTCGGTGATTATGCATCGAAAGAGATGGGCGGCTTGCCGCTTTTTTACTTTGGGCATTCGTTTGGTGCGCTTGTCGGCATGGCGCTCATTGCAGTGAATGGCAAGTATTTCGATGGCGCGGTTCTGTCGGCGCCCCCGGCTCAGCCGAATCCTTTGCTGGATAAAATTGGTGGGCTGATTGTCAGTATTGGCGCTGCCATTCGAGGACTCCATGCGCCTGCAAAACTGGCGAATCAGATGACATTCGGGGATTATGCAAAGACTGTTCCCAACGCGCGCACCCGTTTCGACTGGCTTACTCGCGATGCCTCCATTGTCGATGCGTACATTGCAGACCCCAAATGCAATTTCATATGTACCTATGGCTTTTATCGCGACCTCATCCATGGCCTGCGGAAAGTGTATGGGGAGGGTTTGCTCGAGAGCATCCCGCCGACTCTGCCGCTTTTCCTTTTCTGCGGTTCAGCCGATCCCGTGATTGGCATGCAAGCAGGCTGCGAGAAGCTTGCGCAGCAGTTCCGTTCGCTTGGCATTATCGATTTTGAAACGAAATGTTACAAGGGCGGAAGGCATGAATCGATCAACGAGATCAACAGAATGGAGGTTCTGAACGATATTGCCGATTGGTTCTCTCGACACATTCGCTGATTTTCTGTAGTGTATCGGAGTGCACAGTGGAGCAGCTTTGTGAGAATCCGATACTTCCGTAATACAAAAGGCGGCCTTCAGGCCAAAGCCAGAGTATACGACAACACCGAACACAACATCGATCCTTCACTTGTCGATCGCGATGCTTCGGCTATTGTGAAAAGGCTTGTATCGCATGGCTTTACTGCCTATATCGTTGGAGGCGCAGTCAGAGATCTTCTTCTGGGAAAGAGTCCCAAGGATTTTGATATCGTCACCGACGCGCTCCCGAACCGAATCCGGAAAATTTTCAGCAATTCGCGAATCATTGGGCGCCGTTTCAAACTTGTGCATATCTATGCAAACCATAAAATTTTCGAGGTCAGCACGTTCCGTTCGCTTTCTACAGGGACAATCGGCAACGAATACGGCACAATCGATGAAGATGTCCAGCGCCGCGATTTTACCATCAATGCGCTGTATTACGATCCTTTGACATTCGAGCTTCTAGATTTTCTCGGCGGGCTTGAGGACCTGCGTGCGAACCGTCTCAAGGCCATCATTCCGCTCGAAAAAATATTCCGCGAAGACCCCGTGAGGATGATCCGCGGTGTAAAATATGCTGCGGTCAATAATTTTTCATTTTCATTCGCCCTCAGATTTGCGATCCACCGCGATGCTGCCCTGCTGAAGGAAGTGAGTTCATCGCGGCTCGCTGAGGAATTCTACAAAATCATTGCATCGGGCAAATCGGCGATTATTATCCAATGGCTGGACCGTTACAAGCTTCTCCAGTATTTCTTGCCCGAAGTGTCGAATTCTTTGCGGCGCAGCAAGGATTTCAAGGATACCTTTTTTCAGCATCTCGAATCGCTCGATGCTCTTGCCCGAACGCCCGAAGATGCTTCGCTGTTGAACAATGCGAGCGCTGCAGAAATTGTGCAGACCGACAGGCGGCTTATTTCTCCATTTGTCGCCTGGTTTGTTCGGCAGCGGCTAAGAGATTTCGCCAGGCGCGAGGATGTGCCCAAAGAGCCTCCTGCTTTCAGGCAGGCGGCGTTTGCCGATATCCGGGAATTCCTTGCGCCTCTCAACCTGCCTCGAGTCGCGCTGGAGGAAGCAATGGAATGGGTATTGCAGGAAGACAGCCTCATGCCCGCACCCCCGGTACCTAAGCGCCGCAAGCGCAGCCCGCGCCGGAAAAAGTCGAAACAGCGGGCGGAGGCTGCTCATATCGAGATTTCTGATGCAAATTTGCAGTAATTTAACAAGCTTGAAACGAATTTCTCATAATTTTTGTATCTTATAGATGCATGTCGAGGGATGCAATAATGGCGAGACGGAGCGGGTGATGGATCTTGCGCGGTTCATAGCAAAGCGGCTTTTGCGGCTTGTTCTCACTGTGCTTCTTATTTCGACAATTGTATTCTTTGTGATCCGCGTCATTCCTGGCGACCCCGCTCTGCTTATTGCAGGTATAGATGCAACGCCATCGGATATTGCGGCAATCCGTGCGAAACTCGGGACGGACAGGCCTCTCTCTGCGCAATATTTCGATTTTCTTTGGAAGGTTGCACATCTCGATTTCGGCAATTCAATGATATCGGAGGAGCCTGTCACCGCATTGATTCTGCAGCGCTTTCCGCTCACGCTGGCTCTGGCAGTGCTCGGAATGGTGATCGGCACTGTTATCGCAATTCCGATTGGCATACTGTCAGCAGTAAAGCCCTGGTCGGCATGGGACTATGTGGGGTTGGTGATGTCTCAGCTCGGCATGGCAATTCCGAGTTTCTGGCTCGGGATTTTGCTTTTGCTGGTGTTTGCTGTAAAGATTCCTATATTCCCGCTCTTCGGCGCGGAGATATTGGCCAGTCTTGTGCTTCCTGCATTTTCGCTGGGCTTTGCGCGTGCTGCTATTCTTCTGCGTCATACGCGGGCATCGATGTCTGAAGAACTTTCGAAGGAATACATCATCGCTGCAAAGGCAAAAGGCCTTACCGACCGTATGATAAAGTACAAACATGCGCTCAAGAATGCGTTATTGCCAATTATCACTGTAGCGGGCATTGAATTTGGATATATGCTCGGCGGCGCGATTATTATCGAACAGGTTTTTTCCTTGCCCGGACTGGGCAGGTTGTTTCTGTATGCGATCTATCAACGGGATTTTCCGCTTATCCAGGGAGGGGTGGTGTTTATCGCTATTGTGTTCTCCCTTGTGAATTTTGCTGCGGATGTGCTGTATAGCGTGGTCAACCCGAAAATAAGGCTGGAATAGATGGATGAATCTGGGCCATTGCTGAAAATCGAAAACCTCAACGTTCGCTTTTCTCATAGAGGAAAGAGTGTCCATGCGCTGAGAGGGATAGATATTTCTTTTTATAAAGATGAAATACATGGGCTTGTCGGCGAATCCGGTTCAGGAAAGACAGTAACTGCCACCAGCATTATGGGCCTTTTGCCCCGGCCTTCCGCAGAAATCATTTCAGGAAGCGTATTCTATAAAGGCAAGAACTTGCTGTTGATGCCCGAGGACGAGCTGCGCACCTATCGAGGCCGCGCAATTTCGATGGTATTTCAGGAGCCAGCAAAATATCTCAACCCAGCCTTCAAAATTGGCGGACAAATCGAAGAGATGGTGATGCTGCATATGGGGTTGAGCAAGGTGGCGGCCAGGGCCAGAGCGCGCGAGCTACTGAAGCTTGTGGGTCTTGGCCGCGATGGAAGAGTTCTTGATGCATATCCTCACGAACTCTCAAGCGGAATGAAGCAGAGGGCAATGATTGCTATTGCTATTTCCTGCAACCCCGATTTCCTGATTGCCGACGAGCCGACAACTGCGCTCGATGTCACGCTTCAAAAGCAGATTCTGAAATTGATCCGCACGCTTAAAAATATCGAAAACATGGGAGTGCTTTTTATATCGCACGACCTCGGTGTCATCAGAGAAATTGCAGATCGCATATCCGTCATCTATGCAGGAAAAATTGTCGAATCAGCAGGCAAAGAAAGTCTTTTCAATAATCCAATGCATCCGTATACTCGCCTTCTTATGCTGTCTATTCCTGATGTGCGGCATCGGGGCCGGAAACTGGCGACTATTCCTGGGCAAGTGCTCGATACGACCAGCACGCCCGAAGGCTGTCTGTTTGCTCCTCGGTGCCCCCTTGCGGAACAGCGGTGTTTTTCCTTAACTCCTGAGCTTGTTGAACACGAGAAGGGGCATCTGGCTGCATGCCATTTTGCGGGGAAATCATGGAATCTCTAATGCAATGCCGCAATATTGTAAAAATCCACCGGGGAAGAGGCGTGGAGGGGGAGAGGCATGGTTTCAGAGCCGTCGACAATGTTTCTATTGAAATAGAACGAGGGCGTATTTTCGGGCTTGTAGGAGAATCGGGATGCGGCAAAACGACGCTTGCGCGAGCGATTCTGTATCTGGATCCTCCTACTTCAGGGAGCGTGCTGTTTGACGGAGTCGAACTCGGTTCTCTCAAGCCACCTATGCTGAGGAAGTACAGAAAGCGCATGCAAATCATATTCCAGGACCCACATACCGCACTCGATCCGCGAATGACTGTCTACGACAGCCTGTCCGAGGGGCTTATCAACATTGGCGTGGATAAAGCAAGGCGAGATAAAAAAATACGCGAGTTGCTCGATCGGGTTGGAATAAGTAGTACGTATTCTCGGCGCTTTCCGCATGAATTTTCAACAGGGCAGCGGCAGCGAATCGTCATCGCCCGGGCGCTCACGATGGATCCTGAATTTCTCATTCTGGATGAACCTGTTTCAAATCTCGATGTTTCGATTCAGGCCCAGATAATCAATCTTCTCATGGATTTGAAAAAAGACTTGAACCTTACCTATTTGTTCATTTCGCATGATCTGAATCTTGTTTCCTATATGTGCGATGTGGTTGCCGTGATGTTCGGCGGCAGAATTGTGGAACAGGCTCCGACTGAGGCTCTCCTTGCTCATCCTGGGCACCCCTATACGCGCAGGCTTCTGGCTTCGATACCTGGAGGCACAGAAGCATCTGGGTTTGCATATTCTGAAGAAAGTCTGTATAAACAGCCTGATACAGAGCCTGACAAAGAAAAAGAAATATTCGCATCTTCCAGCGCCAATCTTGTTGCCTCGGACGCTTGCCCTTATTATCCATACTGTGCGCAGGGAGATTCTGAATGCAAAAACAGCGCTCCGCTTTTGCGTGAGCTCTCAAAAGGGCACGTTGTGTCCTGCTATAAAAACTCTGCCGGCCAAGAGCCGGAAGGAATCGAAAGAACGACATGAAAAAGGTGCCAAGAATAGCCAGTCTTTGTATATTATTTGCTTTTTCTGCAGCAAGTCTTGTAGTTGCGCAAACCAAGGGGACTTTGGTGTTTGGGCTTTCAGGTAATCCTGACACGCTCGATCCGCAAAAAACGGCGGGCACACTTACATTTCAGGTAGTCAAGAGCTTTTATGATACTCTTGTAGAGCCCAATACTGACGGCACGATTGTTCCGGCTCTTGCGGAGAGCTGGACAGTCTCGCCTGATGGCTTGATCTGGACATTCAAGCTCAGACGTAATGTGGTCTTTCACAACGGCCAGCCATTTACCTCAAAAGATGTAAGAGCGAGCCTCGAGCGAATCAAGGATGAAGCGACAGCATCGCCCAAACGAAGTGAATTTGCAGCGATCAAGGAGATCAGAACTCCGGATGCCGCTACTGTTGTGATCGTACTCTCGCAGCCATATGCGCCGCTCCTTGCAAGCCTTGCCTCAGGATGGGGCGCAATCCTTCCCTCGGGCCTCATTGCATCGGGACACAATTTTGGCGCAGAGCCTGTGGGGACGGGGCCATTCAAATTTGAAAAATGGATTCGGGACAATAAAATTACAATGGTCCGCAATGATACATACTGGATGAAAGGTCTTCCGAAGCTCGCGAAAGTCGAATTCCAGATCATTCCGGAGCGGGCAGTGCAGGTACAGGGCCTGAGCGCTGGTGTGATCGATGCGGTCGAATTCATTGACCCCGAAGACCTGCCGCTATTCAGCTCGAATCCGAAAGTCTCGATCAAAAAAGAATTGACGTCTCTTATTATGGTGATGGCGATGAATTGCTCGCGCGAGCCGCTTAACGATCTGCGCGTCCGGCAAGCGGTAAACTATGCGATCGATAAGCAGGTTGTGCTCGATGTCGCGTATGGCGGAGGCAAGGTTGGCTCTACCTTCCTTGATACGGGGAATGCATACTACACCGATTTTTCGTATCTTTACCCGTACAATCCGGATAAAGCCAGGCAGCTATTGAAAGCGGCTGGTGTCGATACGAGGGAATTCACTATAACGGTGCCGCAAAATTATCCGCTGCATGTAAAAGCAGCCGAGCTTATCCAGCAGATGCTTGAAAAAGTTGGCATGCATGTAAAGCTGCAGCTCGTTGATTGGTCTACATGGCTTTCGAGCGTCTATAATGGCGGCAACTATGATTTTACGGTAATTGGGCATACTGGAAAGCTCGATCCAGACGGTACACTTGCGGGCTATGGCACGGGGAAATATGTCAAATGGATCAATGCGACAGCAGCACAGAAGATCAAAGAGGCAGCTGCCATTTCCGATTTTGCTGCGCGCAAGAAACTCTACACCGAAGTGCTCGAGATCATGGCGAAAGAAGTGCCCTTTGTATATCTCGGGACATCCTATCGCTATGTTGGAACCCGATCGAATGTCGTCGATTTCCGGATGACGCCGAATCTCGATACCTTCGATTTCAGATGGACGGAACTGAAATAAGATATGATAGCCCGCAGATCGCAGAAAATAGTGTTTTCACTCGCAGTCCTGTATCTGTTGATGCTCGTAGCAGCTGCGATTGCGGCGCCTTTGCTGTCGCCATATAGTCCTTCTGAGCAATATCTCGACAGGCGTTTCCATGCTCCGAGCCTAGATAATCTGCTGGGAACCGATAATCTGGGCAGGGATATTCTCACAAGGCTTCTCTACGGGGCAAGATCGGCACTCATTGTCGGCCTGGTAGCAGTGTCGATCGCGTTTTCTCTTGGGGGATTGGTGGGATTATTGGCAGGCATGGGGCCGAAGCATATCGACAGTGTCCTTATGCTCCTCATGGATAGCCTTCTTTCGTTTCCAACGATTTTGCTCGCAATTACGGTTGTTTCGTTTATGGGATACGGGCTTGTGCAGGTGATGGTGGCATTGGGAGTTATCAGTAGCCCCGTCTTTGCCCGGCTGGTGCGCGCGGAGACACTTTCTGTAAAAACAGAAGGCTATGTGGAAGCGGCGCGAGCGCTCGGCACGCCTCCTGCAAAAATCGTGGTAAAGCACATCATTCCGAACATTATGGGCAAAGTTATTGTGCAATGCTCACTTACGTTTGCGCAAGCGGTGGTTATCGAGTCTTCGCTTTCGTATTTGGGGGTGGGGACTCAGCCGCCAGCTGCAAGTTGGGGCTTGATGCTCAAGGATGCGCGAAATTATCTGGCGCAGGCGCCATGGATGGCGATGTACCCGGGATTGTGCCTTGCGCTTACGGTGCTTGCATTCAATATAATAGGCGACTCTTTATCAGAACGATTCAATCCTCGGCTTGGATGAATCCGGGCGAATGTTGTCGGGGCATTGGGCGCATGGCCCCCTCAATACTAAGCAGGAGTCTTTCAGGTGCCTTTGTTGTCAGCAGCACATTTGTATGGTAAAATTTGAATATTACCAGCAAGTATTCAGCTAGGAGGTTTTATGTCTGTTGAGCGCATCAATCCGGTTCCGCAGGATGTCGATATCGCACAATCTGCGAACATACAGCCGATTTCCGAAATTGCAGCACGCTACAGCCTCGATGAGAAATATCTTGAGCATTATGGCGTCGACAAAGCAAAAATACATCTGGAATTTCTGGCCGATCGGCCAAAACAGGCGAAGCGGGCAAAATATATCGATGTCACCGCAATTACGCCCACGCCGCTTGGTGAAGGGAAGACGACGACGACAATCGGCCTTGCTCAGGGCCTTGGGTATATCGGAAAAAAATCGATCGCAACAATTCGGCAGCCATCTATGGGGCCGACCTTTGGAATAAAAGGCGGAGCGGCAGGCGGCGGCTACAGCCAGATTGTGCCGATGACGGATTTCAATCTGCATTTGACCGGCGATATCCATGCAGTGTCAGCAGCTCATAACCTCTGCGCTGCAGCCCTTGATGCGAGAATGTACCACGAAAGCCGGTGGTCGGATTCCTACTTCGAAAAATTGGGCCTTAAGAAGCTCAATATTGATCCCTATGCAGTGCTTTGGAGACGTGTCGTCGACATGAATGACCGCACGCTCCGCAGCATTATCATAGGAATGGGCGGACTCGAGAATGGCCCGCTGAGAGAAACCGGATTCGATATCTCGGTAGCCAGCGAAGTGATGGCTGTTCTTGCGCTTGCGACCAGCCTCGATGATTTGCGAAAGCGGCTGGGGCGAATTGTCGTAGCGCTCGATAAGTCCGGCAATGCTATAACCACAGAGGACATAGGCGTCGCAGGCGCGATGACCATTCTCATGAAAGATGCGCTTAAGCCCAATGCGCTTCAGACTTTGGAGGAACAGCTCGCATTTGTCCATGCAGGCCCGTTTGCAAACATAGCCCATGGCAATTCATCGATTGTTGCAGATTTGATTGCGAGCCAGATTGCTGACTATGTCGTGACGGAGTCAGGCTTCGGCTCTGATATGGGATTCGAAAAATTCATGGACATCAAGTGCCGTGCTTCTGGGCTCATGCCCGATGCTGTTGTGCTCGTTGCGACGGTGCGAGCCCTGAAAATGCATGGCGGCGGCCCGAAAGTCACGCCAGGAAAGCCCCTGGCTTCCTCGTACACGCAGGAAAATCTTGAGCTTTTGCAGAAAGGGCTCTGCAATCTTGAAGAGCATATCAGAATTATTCGAACATATGGCCTTCCGGTGGTGGTTTCCATCAACGCCTTTCCGACAGATACAGAAGCAGAGCATGCGCTTATAAAAGATGCTGCGCTCAAAGCTGGAGCATTCGATGCAGTGATTTCAAAGAGCTGGGCTCTGGGGGGCGAAGGTGCTGCGGATCTCGCTATGGCAGTGGACAAGGCTGCCTCGATGCCACATGAGCCGAAATTGCTGTATCCGCTCGATATGTCGCTCAAGGACAAGATCGAGATTATTGCCAGGCAAATTTATGGGGCTGGATCTGTCGTGTATACGCCCGAAGCGAATGCAGCTCTGGAAAAGTACACAGCCCTCGGGTACGGGAATTTCCCCATCTGTATGGCAAAGACCCAGTATTCGCTTTCCCATGATCCAGCGCTGAAAGGCGCACCGAAAGGGTTTGAGTTCCCTGTTCGTGAAGTGCGGCTGTCAGCTGGCGCTGGTTTTATTGTCCCCATAACAGGCGAGATTACAACAATGCCGGGGCTTCCTTCAAAACCGGCCTATATTGGCATGGATATCGATACCGCAACAGGAAGGATAACAGGGCTATCCTGACAAGCCATATGATACAGCGCTATAGGGAGAGCCCGGTAGAGCGCAAAGGCTCGGCTTGATTGGCAGATCTGGCCCGATTCGCGCGTGCCAGTGCGGATATTGACAAGCGGAGCCTTGCTCTTCCACTATAGCGCTGTGGATCCCGAAAAATTATCCTTGCTTTCGGACGATGAACTCAGACTTCTGGCCGAAAAAATGGGTATCTACGTGCCAGACGAGCTGGAGCGGGTATTTCTGATCGAGGAAATTATCGATGCCTTCGAGGAAGATACTTCCGAAAAGGCATTTTCGCATGATACGCCTGGGCATGTGGAAGAAAAAAAGCTTGCAGGTCACGGATTTGTTCCAAGCCAGTCTGAAGAAATCGTCATTCCGGATCACTATAATGAAACCTATATCAGCGCAATTGTCCGCGACCCGCTGTGGATTTTTGCATATTGGGATATTGCGGCATCTTTGCGCGAGAAGATTCTAGCTGAATTTGAGGAGCCTAAACTTCTACTGCGCGTAAGCGAAATCGCAGATTCAGAAAAAGCATTTCATTACGATGTTTCGGTCAGTTTTGATGACCGGAAATGGTACATAAACGTGCCATATCCGAAGCGGTCATATCGCATCGACCTGTGCATCGCAAAAACCCAGAAAGCAAAAGTCATTGCGCGTTCGAATGTTGTGCGCATGCCGGCGCAATATATGGACATGCCATCCAAGCTGCCGCAGATGACCAAAAGCTTGCTTATACTTTCAGGATCAGAAGATCTCAACCTGATCGAGCCCAGGGAAGAGAATTCCTTGCGCATTCTGAATATGGATGGAGAGTGACCATCATGAAGCACTCCCCCTCGATCGCGCTGGTGCTCAATGCTCACTTGCCATTTGTCCGAAAGCCGCAGTATGCCCAATTCTACGAGGAGCGATGGCTTTTCGAGGTTATTTCGGAAACTTATCTGCCGCTGCTCCGGATGTTTCGCAAGCTCGAGCTGGAGGGTGTGCCATTCAAGCTGGGCATGGTATTTTCTCCGACGCTTCTTTCGATGCTCTCAGATCCGCTTCTTTGCGATCGGTATGTAGCGTATCTCGACAGCCAGATCGAGCTTGCGCTCAAGGAAAAGCAGAGGCTTGGCGGCGATGCGGTCTTTGCGCCGCTCGCGGATATGTACTATGAAATGTATCGCCGAAGCCGCGATGAATTCGAAAACCTCCACGGGCGCAATATCATACGGGCATTCGATTACTATTCCAAAAAAGGGTATATCGAGCTGATGACGACTGCGGCTACCCATGCTTTTTTGCCGCTGTATTCGGACATTCCGGAAGTGATCAATGCGCAGATTGAGACTGCGATCATCGCGCACCGGTCGGAGTTCGGGAAAAACCCTGCAGGTTTCTGGCTGCCACAGCTTGGGTGGTATAAGGGGCTTGCGCCGCGACTCCGGGCATACAATATCAATTATACTATTGTTACGACAAAAGGCGCCCTGCTTGGTTCGCCCTTGCCGTTCTATGGTTCGTTTTCGCCTGTCATGACGCCAGCGGGTCTTGCAGCCTTCATTCGGGACGCAGGCGCGACAAAAGCAGTATGGTCTGAAACTGAAGGCTATCCGGCACATCCGGTGTATCGGGATTTCTACCGCGATATTGGCTATGATCTCGATACTGGCTATCTGGCTCCGCATTTAAGTGGAGTGGAGAGGGGATATACCGGGTTCAAATATTGGGCAGTCACCGGGAAGACTGATTTGAAGCGACCGTATGAAGCAGCTGCGGCGTCGGCGCAGGCGGTTGCGCATGCGCACGAGTATCTTTCCAGCCGCAAAGTGCAGGCTCGGGCAGCTTCCTTCTGGATGAAAGACAAGCCGCCGATTATCGTATGTCCCTATGATGCCGAGCTTTTTGGGCACTGGTGGTTTGAAGGAATCCAATTCCTGGAAGCATTTTTCCGCGCTGCATCGCGCAGGGATGAGGAAGGGATTCGGCTTGTGACCCTGTCGGAATATCTAGCGGAAAACTCGGAGCTTCCTGAATCGGAGCCAGAGTTTTCATCGTGGGCAGAGGGCGGCTACGCTGAAGTCTGGCTCGATGGACGCAACGATTGGGTGCACCGCCATACAAGAAAGGCCGCGGAGCGCATGCGCGAACTCACCGTGCGATTTCCCAATGAAACGGGCTTGAGAGAGCGAATTCTGAACCAGGCAGCTCGTGAAGTGCTGCTTTCCATGTCTTCCGACTGGGCGCTGCTTCTGCGGAGCGGAAAAGCTGCTGATTTCGCTTCCCGGCAAATTCGCGAGTCGATTTACAATTTCAATCATATTTACGAAATGCTTTCGGCTCACACAGTCGAAACGGAATGGATCACAAGCCTCGAAAAGCGGCATAATATATTCCCCCACATGAATTATCGCGTTTTTTCGCCCAAACAATAGAGAATAGCGCAAGGAGCTGAAAATGAATGTAGTCATTATAGGAGCCCAATGGGGCGATGAAGGGAAGGGCAAGATTGTCGATTTTCTTGCCTCGGATGCCCAGATTGTCGTGCGCTTTTCCGGCGGGGCGAACGCAGGGCACACAATCGTTCTTGGTGGAGAGAAATATGCATTGCATCTGGTTCCATCCGGCATTCTCTATCCTGATAAGATTGTCATCCTCGGTTCGGGGATGGTGATCGATCCAGAAGCGTTGTTTCAGGAGCTCGCGGGGCTGGAGCAGAAAGGCATCGACTGGAAAGGCAGGGTATTTATTTCTGACAGAGCGCATATTGTTTTCCCACGATATCGAGAGCTGGACAAGCAGGCTGAAGCAGGCCGCGCCAGACCGATCGGGACTACAGGGCGAGGAATCGGGATAGCATACTCGCTCAAAGCAAGCAGAGACGGTATCAGGCTGGCGGACATTGACGATGACGAACGGCTGGTCAACCTGCCTGGCGACGATCGCGCATGGCTTTCGATATGGAAAGAAAGGCTTTTGCCGCTCAGGATCGATCTTGCCGCATATCTCAGGCAGCATCGCAACTCCTGGCGTCTGTTCGAAGGAGCGCAGGGAGCGCTGCTCGATATCGATACAGGGACATACCCCTTTGTTTCGTCTGGCATGTCGTGCGCCGCGGGCGCCGCTGCGCAAGGCGGCATTGGGCCTCGGCACATTGACCGTGTGCTGGGCGTGTTCAAGGCGTATACCACTCGCGTCGGCAACGGGCCGTTCCCAACTGAGTTTGCGGACGATTCGCCGGGCTCGCTTTCGCAATATATCCGCAATGTGGGAAATGAATATGGGACGACGACGGGGCGCCCGCGGCGCTGCGGGTATCTGGATCTTGTCGCATTGCGCTATGCCTGTACAGTGAACTCTATCGATCGGCTCGTGCTGACCCACATCGATGTGTACGATGGCCTCGACGAATTTGAAGCCTGTGTCGGGTACAAGATCGGCGACAAAGTAATTGAGGATTTTCCTGCATCAGTAAGGGATCTCACCGGGGCCCGGCCGGTGCTGAGAAAATTTTCCGGCTGGAAAACCCCTCTCGGAAAATGCAGAACATACGAAGAACTTCCGCTCAGGGCTCGCGAATATATCGAATTCATCGAGGAATTTACCGAAACTTCGATTTCGATTATCTCGGTAGGGTCTGACAGAAAACAGACCATTGTCCGGGAGAGTCCATGGATAAAATAGTCATCCTCGATTTCGGAAGCCAGTATACGCAGCTCATTGGGCGGCGCATACGAGAGCTGGGTGTATATTCCGAAATCGTTCCCAGCGAAAGGAAACCTGATTCAGCCTTGCTTGAGGGGTGCAAGGGCATTGTGCTGTCGGGTTCACCCTATAGCGCCTGGCAGGAAGGCTCTCCTGCGCCCGATCTGGCAATGCTCGGAACGGGTTTGCCGATTCTTGCGATTTGCTATGGCATTCAGTGGCTTACGATGCATGCAGGCGGTGTTGTTGAGCGCTGTGAAACTCGCGAATATGGTTCCATGCGGGTAAGGTTTTTGCCGGCAGTTCAGGATTCCGGGCGCGTTGCGACGCTTCTGGAAGGGCTTCCGGACTCTTTTTTAAGCTGGATGAGCCATGGCGACAGTATCGTTCGACCAGGAGAAGAATGGGATGTCGTTGGCATTTCGGAAAGCGGGGTGCCTGCGATATTGGCGCATCGGGCGCGGCCATGGTTTGGCCTGCAGTTTCATCCTGAGGTCAGCCACTGCGAACACGGCATGGATATCCTTGCCAATTTTGTGTTTCGCATCTGCGGAGCGGAGCGCGGCTGGTCAATGGAAGCATATCTCGAGCAAGAAGCGCGGCTATTGCGTGAGCGCGTCGGGAAAGAGCCGGTTCTCCTTTTGATTTCAGGCGGTGTCGATTCGACAGTTGCAGGCGCTTTTTTGCTCAAGAGTCTCGATCCGGATCAAGTGTATTTGCTCTATATCGATACCGGGCTCATGCGAAAGGCTGAGAACGAGGAAGTGATGCATAACCTTTCGCGTCTCGGTGCGCGCCATCTTGAAGCGGTCGATGCCAAGGCCCAATTCTTGTCGGCGCTCAAAGGTGTAGCAGATCCGGAGACCAAGCGGCACATCATTGGAGATATGTTTGTAAAAGTGCAGCAGGATGCCGTGGCTCGCCTGGGCATCCCTGATGCGTTTCTCGCGCAGGGCACCCTCTATACCGACCTCATCGAATCCGGGAAAGGTGTTGGCAACAAAGCTCAGGTTATCAAGAGCCATCATAATGTCCGAAGCCCGCTTATAGAAAAAAAGCGGGCAGAAGGCAGGGTGATAGAGCCGCTTGACCGTTTATACAAGGATGAGGTGCGCGCGCTGGGACGCGTGCTTGGCTTGCCAGAAGAGATTGTCGGACGGCATCCTTTCCCGGGACCGGGGCTTGGCGTTCGTATTCTTGGCGATATCATAAAGGAAAAATGCGATATTTTGCGGGAAGCTGACAGCATTTTCATAGCGGAGCTTCGCAAGCGCGGGCTTTATGATCGTATCTGGCAGGCATTCTGTGTGCTCTTGCCTGTGCGTTCGGTTGGTGTTGCCGGCGATGAACGTGCGTATAAATACGTAGTCGCGCTGCGCGCAATCCAGAGCGAAGACGGCATGACGGCACAGCCTTTCGCGTTCGAGCCGAAGGACCTTTTCGAGATTTCGGCTGCGATCACGAACAGGGTTCAGCAGATCGGGCGAGTTGTCTATGATATCTCGTCCAAGCCGCCCGCGACTATTGAATGGGAATAAAACGAGCGCAGTGACGAAGAAGTGCTGCATTGCACTGCCTTACGCCGCAAAAATCAGCCTTCTTCTGGGTATTCGTGCAAGCTTCCATCCGGAGCTCTCAGAATCCATAGGTCAGCTCTTCTTTCTGCTATCCCCTCTGGCAGATATATTTTGCCACCGCCTCCGGGAGAATCCACTGCATACCGTGGCAATTCCAGCCCGGATAATTCTTTTCTCAAATCCTCGTAGAGAGTGAGTCCTCTCGATAACGGCACGCGGAAATGGGATGTGCCTGCCGCAAGATCTCCTTGAAATAGATAATACGGATGGATGCCGGCGCGATTGAGCGCGGAAAAAAGATCGATCAGTACAGAAGCAGCGTCGTTGATGCCGCGCAGCAGGACAGTCTGGCTGTGGAGTGGAATTCCGGCTCTCAAAAGGAGCTCGGCTTTTTCCATGAATTCCTGGCTCAGTTCTTTTGGATGATTGATATGGAGCACTATTTGGAGCGGCCGCATCTTGCTCAACAGCGCGATAAGATTCGATGTGAGACGCTGAGGCAGAACGACTGGCGTTCGTGTGCAGAGGCGGATGAGAATCGGGCGCGGTACAGAACGCACCGCTTCGAAAAGCGAGGCAAGACTGGCATCGGGTGCGGTGAGGGGGTCTCCTCCGGAAATCAGCACTTCTCGTACTTCCTGATGCACAGCGAGATATGCTGCGAGCGCCTCGATCGCTTTCGAATCCATAAAGCTTCGCTCGGATGGCAAAAGCGATCTGCGAAAACAATGTCTGCAAAAAAGAAAGCATTGCCCCGTTGCGCGGACGAGCACACGCGAATGGTACTGGCGGACAGCATGCTCAAATATCGTATGGGATGACTCGCCAAGCGGATCCCGCAATTCCCATGACGTAACCAGGGCTTCTGATGGCGAAGGGATCGCTTGAGCCAGAATTGGGTCGACCGGCACTCCATTTTCATTCTTTTTGCAGTTTTCGGGCGGCTCATCCGCAAGCGAAAACCAGAATCGAGTGGCACGGAATGGCAATCCGCCTTGAGCAATAACATCATGCATCGGGAATCAATATAGTTTTTTGGTCATAGAATGACAATAGTATGGAAAAAAGAGAATGCGGCGGGGCTGTTCTTTTACATGGCTTTCAAGGCGAATGCTTTTCCTTGCCTTTTTGGCAATATTATGCAATAATATACATTTGCCGCTTGTAAATTTCCCAGAAAAGGACGCATGAGTTTTAGTATTTCGAATGCGCCAGCATTGCTGTGATGCAGGCTAGGGGGAGTGTGCGGCTTATGGAGCAATTATGAAAGAGCGAGCAGAGCGACTTAAGACCATCAAGGCTATTATCAAAGAGAACCGCGTGGATTCGCAGGAAAAGCTCCTGCAGCTTCTCGAGGACCATGGATATTCGGTAACCCAGGCAACGCTTTCCAGAGATCTCAAGTTTCTCAAAGTAGGCAAACTGTCGGACGGTCGTTCGGGTTATTATTATTCCATTCCTTCAGAAGAAGAGCGGAGGGAATCCGAGCGCCACTACATTCAGGACTTTCTGAGAGGGTATGTGTCGATTGACTGGAATCAGAGCCTTGTTGTGGTCCGCACATTCTCGGGGCATTCGGATTCGGTTGCGCTTGCGATCGATAACATGGGGTTCGATGAGGTTATCGGCACGATTTCCGGAAGGGACAATGTCGTGTTCATCGCCCTGAAGCAAGGGATAAGCGGCGACGAATTCATTCGCTCGCTCAAAGCGAAAATCCCTGATTTCGAAGAAGAATAACCAGCGCAAAATTTGCATAGTGTCACGAACCTTGCAGAAGGTAGGTAGGAGAAAACTCACGCAAGCGCATAGCGAGGCAGATACTCCGCAGACGTTTTGAGAGGGGTCGGGAATGCACGCTTCCAGAGCTTCTGATCCAGCAGATCGAGCG
>Ga0302253_1000449_pt1 | contig 34633 bp, 44 predicted proteins | sample AAG_RA_Trp_MG_FD_193537 | JGI IMG/M metagenome (GOLD analysis project Ga0302253, IMG submission 193537) | Enriched activated sludge microbial communities from anaerobic digester in WTTP, New Holstein, Wisconsin, United States - AAG_RA_Trp | ecosystem: Engineered > Bioreactor > Anaerobic >...
CGAGTCCCTCCCTCGGCACCATTCGGACGCATAAGGCTGGCAGCAATGTCAGCCTTTTCGTTTGTCTTCTGCTTGGCGGTGCACGGCGCCGTCGTCACAGGCTTCCTGCCACTGCATGTCTTCCTCGACTGGGGAGGCGTTTAGTTTGGCACAAGGCGTGAGTTCGAGGGCGTCAGGTGTTTTGCCTTGACGCACAAAGGTTTACAATGAAGTCTTGTGCCAAATATCGCGCTACGCAAAATATGATTCGGATGTGAAAAAATGGAAGAAAAGCGCGCGCGGATTGGCACAGACCAACCCCACTTTAGAACGAAAACGGGCGGCCCTGTCGGGTCGCCCGTTTGTTTTATGTAGATGCTTCGTGCAAGCAGCAAAAGGCTAACTAGAATAGCACTGCATTTTGCTGCACAGGTGCGGCATTTACGCTTCAGTTCAATTCTCTGCCAACCCACACAGCACGGCCAATGATGCGTATTCCATTGGAAAGGTCGCCGCGGGCGTCAATTTCCAGAGGCGGATAATCGGTATTGTAGCTGGAGAGAATGAGCTTGCCCGGTTCAGCGTTCACGGCCTTCAGGTAGACGAGTTCTTCGACACCTACGGCGTAAAGCAAGCCGGGGCGAGGCACACACTGGCTCTGGTCGATGAGCACCACGTCGTTGTGCTTGATGTCCGGCTCCATACTGTTGCCAGTTACACGCATCAACACCATGTGCGCTGGTTGCCCCTTACGCAACAGAAAGTCAGTGCGAAAGGCGTAGCGGCGCTCAACGTTCGCCCCTGTCTCAAAGCTACCGGTACCAGCACTCAAGCGGGCTTCGACCATGGGAAGCATCATGATTTCGCAGTCGTCACATTCGATGACGTGCGCCTTTCCGGCCTGATTCAGGGCGGGCTTTCTTTCGTCCAGCGCAGGCTCTGGCTTCACTACAACGCGAGCTATGGGGTCCCCAGCCCGCAGCATTCCCACGCGTGCGCCTTCGGTGGTCACCCGTTCGGCGTCATACATTGGGCCAGTGCCTGCCAGCAACCATGCTGCTGCTGCACCCGTTTCTGCACATATTGCTAGCAGAACCTGCGCGTTTGGCTGGCTTTCATCGCGCTCGTACAAACTCAGTGCACCACGACTGATGCCTATTCTTACGGCAAAGGCTTCCTGCGCTGTCTTCCCTCGAAGAGTCTTGATGCGTTCGCCTAGTGTTTTCATAGGTAAAAGTTCCAGTTCTGAAGTTTTACCCGGACACGGAAACCCACAGGAATCGCAAATCCTTGTTTTGCTAGGATTATGTGCGAATGTGAGCTTTTTGAACTTTTACGCTGCTCAACTTGTTGACGTATGCAAGAAAAGAACGCATAAAAGGCTTGCGGGCGGTAGAAAAACAACCGTGACAAGTTAACCTTATCTGCCCGTGCACACCCGGTCAACGTCCAGAGCGTTAGAGAGTCTGGACGGTGACCTCACAAATGAACGGACGGTAACGGTGAACACGGTCCAGCTTTCCCTCTTTGACGACAGCGCGGCACGCCTTGCCGGGCTGAACGCCACCCTGAAGACAGCCATGCAACGCACACTTGCGGCAAGTGGCCTGTCGCGGGAGCAGGTTCTGGACCGCATGAACACGCTGGCGAAGCAGGCGGGGGTGAAGCTCACCACGGGCAACGCCCACCAGCTTTCGCTGGCGACGCTCGACAAATGGCTGAACCCGGCTGACCGCGAGCACCTGCCTTCCGTTCTGGCTCTCCATGTCTTCTGCCTTGCCGTGAACAACGTGCAGCCCTTGGCGCAACTGCTGGGGCTGCACGGCTGCGGCGTCATGACAGCCGAAGACAGACGGCTACGCGACTACGGGCAGGTCTGCTGGGAATCAAAGCGGCGGCGCAAGGCCGCCCGTCAACTGGAACTGGAGCTTGAACATGGACTTTCGCACGGGCGCAGGTAAGCAGCGCCAGACATTCCGCATCCTTGAGTGGCTACACCGTAAGGGCATCAAGCAAGGCTCCATCGCGGCAGAACTGGGTATCAGTTGCACGCTGGTTTCTGACACCATTCGCGGACGCCGCAACAACAGGCGCGTTCTCCGCGTTCTGGTGGAGCGTGGCTGCCCTGTCACGTTTTTGAGCTTGCCTTCCGACATGGCACCTCGCCACGCCGCGTAAGGTCAAAGGAACTGACGATGGCAAAGACCCCTGACGCATACACCACGCAAGAAATCCGGCGATGCCTTGGCATAGCGGCGAAAAATGTTCTTGCACGCGCTGCCCGCGAAGGCTGGGCCTCTCGCCCCCGCAAGGGGCGTGGCGGCGGCAACGAGTGGCTTGTGGCGTCCATGCCCCGCGCAACCCGCGAGGCCATCGCAGACGGCCTTCTGCGCACATCGGCCCCCGCATCGCTTCCCGCGACTTCGGCCCCTGCCGAGACCCGCCCGACCCTGCCGCCCATCGACCCGGCAGACCCTCGCCGGGGCATCGTGGCCCGCATGGCGTCGCTTTCGGGCTACACCCAGCGCCAGCGCGAAGTGGCCTTCGCCCGGCTGGCCTTCATCCGCGAGATTGAGCGTCTTTCGGTGCTCACCGGCGTGGAGGCCGCCATCAACAAACTGGTGCAGGACGCTGGCGACGGCGCGCTGCCCCAGCATCTGATGGACTTGGTGCGGGCAGCGAACGACCGTTACGGCGACGGCGGCAAGCGCGGCCTGTCGCGGCGCAGACTGTATGCGTGGCGGGCGGGCTACTTGGCCATGGGTGAAGAGGCACTGGTGCCCAAGCACGCCACACCCGACCTCTCTGTGCCACCGTGGGCGGACGCCTTCATGACCCTGTTCCAGCGACCGCAGAAGCCGTCCATCGCACGGGCGCACCGCGACCTGTGCAAGGCTTACGCAACCGGTGAATTGGGTGAACTGGCGGGACCGCCGCCCTCCATCCACGCCGTGCGGCGGTGGGTGGCCAAGGTGGCGCGGCCCGACCTTGAACGTGGACGCAAGACCGGCAACGCGCTGCTCAAGATACAGCCGCACCAGCGGCGGTCTACGGCACACATGCTGCCGGGCGACTGCTACACGGCGGACGGCACCACCTTCGACGCCGAGATACGCGACCCGTACAACGGCAAGCCGATGAAGCCCGAAATCACGCTGGTTCTGGACGTGGCCACGCGCCGTTGCGTGGGCGTGTCACTGAACTACGCGGAGAACGCACAGGGGGTGCTCGACGCCCTGCGCATGGCCTGCCTGTATGGCGGCGTGCCCGCCATGTTCTATTCGGACAACGGCCCCGGCTACGACAACCGCCTGCTGAACGCCCCCGGCACGGGGATGCTGGCGCGCCTCGGCATAGAGCGGCGTGCCTCCATTCCCGGCAGACCGCAGGGCAAGGGCCTGATGGAACGCGCGGTGAAGACCATCTGCGAACCCGTGGCGAAGGCCATGCCCACATGCTCGCACCGCGACATGGACGGCGACGCGGCCAAGAAGGTCTACAAGATTACCCGCGCCGACCTGAAGCGTGGCGGGCGTTCGCCGCTGCTGCCCACGTGGGAACAGTTCAAGACGGCCATGCTTGAGCGCATCGTCGAGTACAACGCCACCCCGCACCGGTCGTTGCCCGTCATCACCGACGAGAACGGCCGACGCCGCCACATGTCGCCGGATGATGCGTGGAAGTACCACGAGGACAACGGCTGGCGGCCCGTGAGCGTACCGGCGGACATTTCCCATGAGGAGTTCATGCCCGCAGAACGTCGCATCGTGCGCACCGGCGAAGTGCGCTTCGGCGGTGGCGTGTACTTCTCGCACGACCTTGCCCCGTACCACGGCGACGCGGTGATGGTGCGTTACGACGTGTGGGACGCCTCGCGCGTCTATGTGTGGACGATGGATGGCCGCCGCATCTGCGAGGCCGTTCTGGACGCCAACAGCACGCCATACTTCCAGCAGAGCCAGATAGATGCGGCCCGCGAGAAGCGCGAGCAGGCGCAGTTGAAGCGCCTTGAACGCAAGGCGGCCGCCATCGCCCCCGGTTCATTCCTCACCGTGGCCACCGGCCGCACCCGTGAAACCCCGCTCATGGCCGACAGTCTCGCGCCCCGCGACCAGCTTCCGGCGCAAGAGACAGCCGCCGCCCCCGTCACCGTGGACGTGACCCCCCTTCGCCCCCAGACCACCGAACCGGAACGCCGCCCCTGCTTCGCGCACGCGCATGAGCGTTACGAATGGCTGATGCACCACAAGGACCGCTGGCTGGACAAGGACGAACCTTGGCTGCGCCGCCATGTGGACACCATCGACTACGCCGACAACCACGAACGCTACGTTCATGAAGGCATCGCATGGCCGGGCTGGAAGGCCCCCGGCGCAGGTGCCGAGAACTAGGAGAACGACCATGCATAAACAGTTTGTACGGACAGAGAACTACACGCGCTTCACGGCAGGCATTCAGGCCGTCGAACAACGGGGCGCGGCCGAGGCGGGCATGATGCTCGTCCACGGTGCGCCGGGCTTCGGCAAAAGCCACATTGTCTACCATTGGGCCATAGAGGCCGGGGCCGTGTTCCTGCGGGCCAACGTGGACTGGACGCCCAAGTACTTCCTCGTGGAACTGGCCAAGGAACTGCGCATCGACCCGCGCGGCACGGCGCAGCAACTGTTCGCCCGCCTGCTTGAGCATGTGGTGGAGACACAGGCCCCGCTGGTCATCGACGAGGCCGAGTTCACCCTGCACCAGAACGCCGCCGTGCTGGAGAAGATACGCGACCTTTCCGACCGCGCCGAAGTGACCGTGGTGCTCATAGGCATGGAGCGCATCCAGCAGAACATCGCCCGCCACAAGCAAATCAATAGCCGCATCGCACAGGTGGTGGAGTTCAAGCCCGCCACGCTGTCCGACGTGACCCACGCCTGCGCGCAACTGGCAGAGGTGCGGCTGACGCCCGAACTGGTGGGCGAAGTGCACCGCCTCTCCGGCGGCAGGATGCGCGAGGTGCTGAACATCATCGCCGCCATAGAGCGCGTGGCCAAGGTCAACGAACTTACCGAAGTGGGCATGGCCGATGTGTCCGGGGTGCCCCTGTCCTATGACTGGCAGGCCCACACCCCGCGCATGGTCGCCACGGGCAGGCAGACGGGGCGTGCATCCCGCACCACGGCACAGGTGGCAGGGGGGCGTTAGTCATGGCGTGGTACGGCAATGCCATTCTGACGCTGCTTGCTGATTGTTCGAGGACAAAGCAGGAGCTGGCAGACGCGCTTGGCATCAAGCCTCCTGCCGTATGTGACGCCTGCAAAAGGCTGCGCGCCAATGGATATGTCCAGTGGCACAATGGCTATTGGAATATCACTGACAAGGGAAGGCAAATGCTGGCCTCCGGCCAGCCGCTGAAGAGCGGCCCCGGCAAGGGCAACTCGCCTGCACGCGGACGCAGCACCCTGCGGGCCAAGGCGTGGCGGGCCATGCGGATGCTGGAGGGGTTCAGCCTCGACGACCTGCTGACCATGCTGTGCGACGGCAGCGAGGGCGACCCTTCGCGCAACCTTACGGACTACCTGCGTGCCCTTGTGGCGGCGGGCTACCTGATGCCGCTTCCCCGTCGGGGGAACGGACGTCACCCGCAACGCTACCGCCTGCGCCGCGACCGTTACACCGGGCCGGACGCCCCGGCGTGGAACAAGCCTGAACGCACCCTGACAGACCCCAACACGGGCGAGGTCTTCCGCATTCCGCGCAAGCGCGACAGCATGGAGGAGGTGCCCCATGCCTGACTGGCTGGCCCTGCTGCACAAGGCCGTCGAAGGTCGCACCAAGGCGGCCGTGGCGCGTGAACTTGGCGTGTCGCGTCCTTCGGTGAGCCTGCTTCTGGCAGGCCGCTACCCCGGCCGCACCGACCACATGGCCGCGCGCGTTCTGGCTGTCTACGGCCGCATCACCTGCCCGCACCTTTCCGCAGAAATCACCACGGAGCAGTGCCGCAGCATGAGCGGCCCGGTGCCCACATCAAGCCCGGCGGCCATCCGCCATTGGCGGGCGTGCCAAGCGTGCCCGCACAGACCATCAACCGACGGAGGAAACTAGACATGGCGACAGCAGCGAAGAAGCTTCAGAAGGCACAGGCCAACGTCACCCCCATGCCCACGGGCACGGTGAAGCTGGGGCGCGAGACCTTTCCGGCCCCCGCAACCCTTGTGGAACTGGTTCGCAAGGGGCGCGACATCAAGGTGATGATGGATGAACTGAAGGCCGAACTCGACACGGTGAACGCCGCCATTCTGGCCGAAGTGCCCCGCTGGATGGACGGCGTGGGGACCCTGCACATCATCACCGAAGGCGTGGACTGCACCGTGACCTTGCGTGACGCGGTGGCCATCGAAAACGTGGGGACCCTGCGCGAACTGCTGGGCGACCGCTTTCCCGACCTCGTGAAGGAGAAGGTGAGCTTCACCCCCGAAGCCAAACTGGTCGCCATCGCCACCGACGGTGACCACCCGCTGGCCCGTGACGTGGCCTCCTGCCTGCGGATTCAGGAAGCCAAGGCCTCCGTCAGCTACAAGGCCGCCTAACCTGCGAAACCGCCCCACCATGCGGGGCGGTCGTCCGGCGGTGGCGCGCCGGGCCTGACGAGCAGCCGAACAATGCAAGGTGAACATGGCAGAACAGCGCAAGAAAACAGCCTCGCTTTTGCTGTCTGTAGACGGCAATCCCCCTGTGAGTCTGGAATGCTTCCCGGCGGAACAATGGCCCGCCGCAGGTGGTGTGCCGGGCCTTTTCCGGGTGCGCCAAGGCGGCAAGTGGCTGCGGGGGCATGGCGGCGAGAAGTACCACTTCATGACGCCCGAAGCCCTTGGCGGCCACATGGCCCAACTCCTGTGCGGGCATGAACCCGCCCCGGCCCCTGACCTGCCGGTGGGGACGCCGGTCCGCGTGCCCAATGGCAACACCTTCGCCGGGCTTCCCCTGTACGACGCCACGCGCACCGCCACGCCGCCGCTCCAAGCGGCGGACGGTCGCTGGCATGTGCATGTCCTGCTGTACGGGCGAGGGCTTGTGGCCGTGCCCTGCGACACCCTGAAACACCGTTGAGGTGCCCCATGCGTGAAGAATCGCGTGCCTCCCTGCTGGCCAAGCTGCACATAGCCAAGAAAGACCTTGGCCTTACGGACGACATCTACCGCGACATGCTGGAAGGCGTGACGGGCAAGCGTTCCGGTGCCGACCTGTCGGTGAAGGAACTGGTGGCCGTGATAGCCGAACTGCGGGCCAAAGGCTGGCAACCCAAGAGCACCCCGCGCTACGGGCGCAAGCCCAAGGTACGGGGGGCGGCCAAGCCCCAGCTTGCCAAGGTGGAGGCACTGCTTGCCGACAATGGCAGGCCGTGGGCCTACGCTGAAGGCATCGCCAAGCGGATGTACGGTGTGGAGAAGCTTGAATGGTGCGACGAGGCACAGATTTCCGGCGTCATGGTGGCACTGGTGAAGGACGCCCGCCGCCGCAAGGGGAAGGCATGAACCTATTGCCCGCAATGTCTGAAGCAGCCTTGCCTGCTGCGGCCCGCGAGATAGCGGCGCTGGTGGGGTTACCCAAGACCCTGCAACTGGTGGAACGTCTTGGGGGCACGACATTCCCCGTACCCAAACGCGCCACCAAGGTGGGCGAACTGCGCTACTTCATGCTTGCCGACGTGGTGGGGGTGGAGGCGGCCGACCTGTTGTGCAGACACTACGGCGGCACCAATCTGTACGTGCCCCGTTGTGCCGAAGCCCTGCGCAAGGCGCGGGATTCGGAAATCGTGGCGACCTTCGACCGTGAGACGAAAGAGAAGAGTGCTAGCGCGGTTGTCGCGGAACTCGCCTTGCGGTATAGGCTGTCCGACAGGCGTATATGGCTGATACTCAAAGAGGTCCCTGTCCTCGCCGTCATGGAACACATCAAACCCGCCCGCAGGCAAGGGCGGCTGTTGTAGAGGTAGTGCCATGATTCTTTATGCGGTCATTGCTGGAGCCATAGCTGGTGTTGTGTGGGCGTTATGGAAATACATGCCTGCCTACCGGTTTGGGGTAATGCTCGTTATTATAGCGCTCATTGGGAGTGGCATTGCGGATGAGATATGCACGCGTTACCCCACTGATCGTGTCTATTTTACTGCTGGCCCAATGATGTTGCTTGCCGGGATATGGTCTTTTTTTCAGAACAAACGCGAGCAACCACTTGCTTTTAATGGCGCGTGGGGTGCTGTGGCCGGATTAATCATTCTGGGCATTATCGGTTCCGTGCGGTTTTATCAGTTCAAGACGGGTATGCTAAACTAGCCTCCACTGAACCCCTTCAACCTGTCACCGCCCCCGGTCGCTGTCATTCTGACAGCGCCGGGGGCGGCCCCTTTTCCGCCTCCTGCGTGACCTGAAACCACTAGGAGGCTTTCACATGCACATTCCCCGTTCAGTGCGCGCCGCCCGTCATGCACGGATGCTGTGGTGCGCGTTCATCGCTCTTCTGTTCCTGCTGGCCGTGGGCTGCATCGCCCCGCAACAGTTGCCCGTCATCCTGTACAAGGCGTCGCTTATCCTTCTGGCCGCCTTCACGGGTTACTGGATAGACCGTTGGGCCTTCCCCTACGCACGGCCCGACAGCTACCTCGTATCGGACTGGCGCAGGCAACGCGGCTTTGTGCCGTGTGACGCCAATGACCCCATCGCGCGGGGCTATGCACGCATCTTCGCGGCCGCGCTGGTGCGCCGGGCCATCATCATGGGAGCGGCGATGCTGGCCGTGGGGCTAGGGCTGTGATGAAGGCGCGTTCTTACCCCGTATTGCCCCCCTGCATGGGCTGTTGCCTGTTGTTGCTGGCCCTCATGTGGACGGCAGCCGCCCACTCCGCCCCATCCATCCCCACGCAGGCCATCCAGTACCGTTCTCAACTCATGCGCGAGGCCCGCGCACAGTGGGGGCTTTCTGCCCCCACGGCCACCTTCGCGGCACAAGTGCATCAGGAAAGCGGCTGGAACGCCGACGCCGTGTCACCTGTGGGCGCGCAGGGGCTAGCGCAGTTCATGCCGTCCACGGCGCGGTGGCTGCCCACGGCGGCCCCGGACACGGGCAAGCCCTTGCCGTTCAACCCCGGCTGGGCGTTGCGTGCTCTTGTCACCTATGACCGTTGGCTGTGGCAGCGAGTGCAGGCCGTCACGCCCTGCGACCGCATGGCCATGACGCTGGCCGCCTACAACGGCGGCCTCGGCTGGGTGCAGCGCGATGCCCGGCTTGCCGCCGCACGCGGGCTGGACGCCCGGCGGTGGTGGGACAACGTGGAGACCGTCAACGCCGGACGCGCCGCTAACGCCAAGCGCGAGAACCGGGGCTACCCCCGGCGCATCCTGCTGACCCTCGAACCCGCCTACATGGCGGCGGGCTGGGGCGGGGGCATGTGCCATGAGTAGCTTCAACCCGGCATCCATCCTGTCCTTCCTGTGGCGGATACGCGGGCCGCTGGTGCTGCTGCTCGTGAGCGTTCTGCTGCTGGCCCTGTCGGTGCGCTGCAACACGCTACGCGCGACCCTTGCCGCCGAACAGACAGCCCATAACGCCACCCTGCACGCCCTGCGTAACGCCGTGCATGAGGGCGACCGCTGGAAGGCCCTGACCGAAGACGCCTACGCCAAGGCCGCCGCCCTGTCAGACCTTACCGACGCCTGCCTGAAGCGCGAGGCACAGGCCCGTGCCGACCTCGCGGCCCGCACCGCCATCATGACCAACGCCAGACCCCGCCCCCGCACCGATGCGGAAGCGAAGGAGGTTGTCGACGATGCCACGCGCCATGCCGCCGCTGCTCGCCTTAACCGCCCTTGGTAGCATGCTGGCCCTTTGCGGGCTGACGGGGTGTGCCTCACGTCCTGCGCCGCCATCGGTGCTCATTGTGGCAACGCAGCCATGCCCGGCCCCGGTTCGGCCCGTCTTGCCTATGCTGGACGGCACGCTTCCCTTCGATGCCCCGCCCAACGTGGCGGCCCTGCTGGAACGCGACGACGCCTTGCGCGGCTACGCCAAAGGGCTTGAGGCCACGGCGGATTGCTACCGGGCGCAGACCGTCAGCACCCCCGGCAAGGAGCGTTAGCGCATGGAAACGGCCGCGCTGGTCTCCTTCATCCTCAACGGCCTTCTGACGCTGGCGGGCACATTGTTCGGCTTTCTGCTGCGTTCGTTCCGACAGGAACTGGACGCCCTGAAGCAGGAACTGGGCACCCTGCGCGAGAAGGTGGCGGAACAGTGCGTCCGCCGTGACGACTACACCATGATGCGGGGCGAGGTGCTTTCGCAGCTTGAACGCATCGACACCAAACTGGACAGGCTCACCGAACGCCTAGGCCGCGAAACCGGGGGAAAGGCATGACCATGCCCACACAGACGCACGAGCCGCAATGCTCTGAAGAACGGGAACTGTTGCAACGCATCGACGCGAAGATGGACCTCATGGCCCTTCGCATGGACGGCTTGGAACGCCGCGCGGCCACGGCCGGTGCGGTGGCGGGCGGCGTCTCCGGCGGTCTGGCCGGGGGCGTGGTGGCCGTGGGCATCCTGTACATCAAGGCCAAGCTGGGGTGGTGACATGGCGCATGATGAAGCCACCCGCCGGGCGGCGCGTTCCGCCTACGCCTATGACCAGTTGCCGCTGGAACGGGCCGCCGCCAAGGCGGGGGTGCCCGCGTCCACCCTCGCGCGCTGGAAGCGCGAGGCCAAGGCCGAAGGCGACGACTGGGACAAGGTGCGCGCCGCCAACGCGCTGGCTTCGGGCGGGGTCGAAGACGTGGCCCGGCAGATGCTCACCGACTACGTGGTGCAGCACAAGACGCTGATAGACCACCTGCGCGACGAGACCACGGGTGAACGGATGTCCACGCGTGACAAGGCCGACATCCTCGCCAGCCTTGCCGACAGCTTCAACAAGACCGTGGCCGCCTGCCGCCGGGTCATGCCCGAGACCAACGAACTGGCCGTGGCCCTTGAAGTGCTTGGCCTGCTTGGCGACTACGTGCGCGAACACTTCCCCGGTCATGCCCCGGCCCTGCTCGAAGTGCTGGAGCCCTTCGGCTACGAGCTTTCCAAGCATTACGGGGGCAAGGCATGAAGATAACCCCCAAGCTCACCCGGCGCGAGTTCCTGCTTTCGCTGGCAGAGCTTTCCGCCACCTTGCGCCAGCAGATAGAGGCCGAATGCGAAGGATTCGCGGCCGACCCGGCCGCCAGCGCCGTGCGCCGAAGGCAGGCGCAAGACGACTTCACCTACTTCAGGCGCACCTACTTCCCGCATTATGTGCGGGCGACGGCCACGGCAGGCGGCGGCGATTCGGTCTTGCACCGCTGGCTGGACGCCGAACTGCCCCGCATGGTGGCAAGCCCTGCCGGGGTGAAGCTTGCGGTGGCCGCCCCGCGTGGCGAGGCCAAGTCCACCTATGTGGCGCTGTTCTTCGTGCTGTGGTGCGTGGTCACGGGCCGCAAGCACTACATATTGCTGATTGCCGACGCCCTGACACAGGCCGCCGCGCTGCTTGAGGCGGTGAAGGCCGAACTTGAGGCCAACCCGCGCCTCGGCATGGACTTTCCCGAAGCCACGGGCCGGGGCCGCATCTGGAACGAGGTCACCACGGTGACGGCGGGCAACATCAAGTTACAGGCCCTTGGCGCGGGCAAGCGTATGCGCGGCCTGCGGCACGGCCCGCATCGCCCCGACCTGTGCATCCTCGACGACCTTGAGAACGACGAGAACGTGCAGAAGCCCGAACAGCGCGACAAGCTTGAGGCATGGCTGCAACGCACCGTGCTGTCGCTTGGCCCGGCCGACGACAGCATGGACGTGGTGTATGTGGGCACCATCCTGCATTACGACAGCGTGCTGGCCCGCACCCTGAAGAAACCCCTGTGGCGCTCAAGGGCGTTCCGGGCCGTGCTGGCGTGGCCGCACCGCATGGACCTGTGGGACAGGTGGGAGGCCATCCTCCACGGCGAAGGGGCAGAGGCAGCGCAGGCCTTCCACGCGGCCCATGCCGACGACATGACCCAAGGGGCAGAGGTCTCATGGCCCGCCATGCGCCCCCTGTACAAGCTGATGGAGAAGCGCGCCGAAGACCACGCAGCCTTCGACGCCGAACAGCAGAACGACCCCCTTTCCGGCGACGACGCCCCCTTTGCCACCTGCATCACCTTCTGGGTGGACCGCCGGGCCGACTGGCTGTTCTTCGGCGCGGTGGACCCTTCACTAGGCAAGGCCGGACAGGGGCGCGACCCTTCCGCCATCCTTGTGGGCGGCTTCCACCGGGCCACCATGACGCTGGATGTGGTGGAGGCCCTCATCCGCAAGCGGCACCCCGACCGCATCATTGAAGACGTCATCGCCGCCCATGCCGAATACCGCTGCCTGATGTGGGGCGTGGAGGCCGTGCAGTTTCAGGAGTTCTTCGCGCACGTTCTGGCCCAGCGCGCCCTTGAACGCGGCCTGCCCATTCCGGTGCGCCCCGTGGTGAACGGCACCGACAAGCAACTGCGCATCGAGACCTTGCAACCCTACATGGTGCAGGGCCGCATACGCCTGCACCCCTCACAGGCCACGCTGGTTGACCAGTTGCGCCATTTCCCCAAGGCCGACCACGACGACGGGCCGGACGCGCTGGAGATGCTGTGGCGCATGGCCACGGGCGGCTTCGTCAGCCTGCGCGACGCCTTCATCCCCGTACCGCGCACCCATTCCTTCAGGGCCACGGCCCCCGACGCATTCGACGAGGAGGCAGACCATGTATTCTATTGACGACATGCTGCGCACGGCGCGCGGCTTCGTCCGTTCGTTCCTGGCTTCGGGCGGGGTGCAGACCCGTGACGGCGACAGGGCCGAGGCCACGGCCAACCTGTACTGGGAACGCTGGGGCAACGCCGTTGACGGCCTCACGCCCGCACGGCTGCGCAGCATCCTGCAAGCGGCGGACGACGGTGACATCCTGCGCCAGCACCTGCTCTTCGCCGACATGGAGGACAGGTGCGACCATCTGGCGGCGGAACTGTCGAAGCGCAAACGGGCCTTGCTGACCCTCGACTGGGAGATACTGCCGGGCCGCGCCGCAGACGCCAAGGCACAGCGCGTGGCCGATGCCGTGCGCGAGCAGTTCGACGCGCTGGCCAACATCGAAGACCTCATGCTGGACATGGCCGACGGCATAGGCCACGGCTTCGCCGCCTTGGAGATACAGTGGGGGCGCGAAGGCCGCACCCACCTGCCGCAGGCGTTCCACTTCAGGCCACAGGCATGGTTCCAGACCGCGCCAGAAGACCGCAACACCCTGCGCCTGCGCGACGGCACGGCCCAAGGGGCCACCCTGCAACCCTTCGGTTGGGTGCTGCACACCCACCGCAGCCGTTCGGGCTGGCTGCCCCGCGCCGGGCTGTTCCGGGTGCTGGCATGGTCGTACCTCATCCGGGCCTACGCCCTTGCCGCCAACGCCTCCTATGTGGAGGTACACGGCCTGCCGTTCCGCTTGGGCAAATACCCGCAGGGCAGCAACGAAGAAGACAAGGCGGCCCTGCGGCGCGCCTTGCAGTGCCTTGGCCGCGATGCTTCGGGCATCATCCCGCAGGGGATGGACATCATCTTCCAGACGCCCGCCAACAGCACGCACGACCACTTCGGCACGCTCATAGACCGGTGCGAACAGGGCATGAGCAAGGCCATCTTGGGCGGCACGCTGACCAGTCAGGCCGACGGCAAGACCAGCACCAACGCGCTGGGCGCGGTACACAACGAGATGCGGCATGAACTGCTGGTGTCGGACGCCTTGCAGATTGCGGGCACGCTGTCCCGGCAGGTGCTGGCCCCGCTGGCCATCCTGAACGAGGGCGTGGCCGATGCCCGGCTGCTGCCGTGGTTCCGCTTCGACACGCGCGAGGCCGAAGACCTTTCGACCTACGCCGATGCGTTGCCCAAGCTGGCGGGTGTGATGCGCATCCCCGCCCGCTGGGCGCATGAGAAGCTGAAGATTCCGCAGCCCGAAGGGGATGAAGATGTCCTGCGCGTGCTGGCAGAAGAGCCATCCGCGCCGGGCAAAGAAGCCGCTGCCACGGTGCTGGCCGCGCTTACGACCAAAGACGAGGCCGAGGAGGGTGACGTTGCATACCCCGACCAGCAGGCCGTGGACGCCATCGACCTGCCCGACGCGACCTTGCAGGCCGCCATGGAAGAACTGCTGGCCCCGCTCATGGCAGAACTCCAGCGCGGTATGGAACCGGGTGAACTGCTGGCCCGGCTTGGGGAACTGTACCCCGCGATGCCGGGCCGCAATCTGGAAGAACTGCTGGCGCGGGCGCTGTTCGTCAGCGAGGTGTGGGGGCGCGTGAGCGCCGCAGGTGAATAGCCATGCCCGAAGTCCCCTCCCTCACCTACGCCATAGGGCTACCGCCCAAGGATGCCATCGCCTACTTCGAGGCCAAGGGCTACGCCGTCACCTTCAACTGGCACGACCTATGGCAAGAGGCGCACGCCCGCGCCTTCACCGTGGCAGGCGTCGCCCAGCTGGACGTGCTGGAAGACATCCGCGAAGCCCTCACCACCCACCTGAAGGAGGGCAAGGGCGAATTCCGGTTCCACAAGCAACTGGAACCGGTGCTGCGTAGCAAGGGCTGGTGGGGCAAACGCACAGAGACGGGGGCCGACGGCAAGCCCCGCGTGGTGCGCATGGGCAGCCCGGCCCGGTTGCGGCTCATCTTCCGTCAGAACATCCAGACGGCGTACATGGCGGGCCGCTACAGGCAGATGCACGAGAACGCCGAAGCCCGCCCCTTCTGGCAGTATGTGGCCGTGCTGGATTCCAAGACGCGCCCCGGCCACAAGATGCTGCACGGGCGCGTGTTCCGCCATGACGACCCGTTCTGGCATTCGCACTATCCGCCCAACGGCTGGGGCTGCCGCTGCCGGGTGCGTGCCCTGTCGCCGCACCGCATGGAGAGGGAAGGCCTCACCGCCGAAAGCGGCGCACGGCACATGGTGACGCAGCAGCGCGACGTGCTGAACCGCCATACCGGAGAGGTGCAGACGCGCCCCGTCACCGGCTACCGGATGCCGGGCGCGGACGGTGCCATTGCATGGACGGACCTTGGCTTCTCATACAACCCCGGTGCGGCCGGACTGGCCAACATGCTTGGCGAGGGCATCCGCAAGCTTGAAGGCGCAACGCATCCGGTGGCCGCCGCCACGGTGCGCAGGCTGGCCAGCGGTGAGACGTTCACGGCGTGGCAGGCCAAGCCCGAAGGCGACTTCCCCTTGGCAGTGCTGCGGGGTGAAGACGCGGCGCGCATCGGCGCAACGTCCACGGTGGCCCGGCTGTCACCAGAGACCTACGCCAAACAGTGCCGCCACCACCCCGAACTGACACAGGCCGACTACGTACGCGCTCAAGACGTGGTGGAACAGGGCGAAGTGGTACAGCAGGCGGATAATCGCTTGCTATACCTTCTGGATGAACCGGGTGGCCATGTCACCGTGGTCAAGGCCACCCGCGCCGGCGACGAGCTTTATGTGGTGAGCCTATGGCGTCTGAGCCGCGACGATGCCGCACGGCAACGTATCGTGGACCAGTTACGCAAAACACCCGGCAGGAATTGACCTGCCGGGTGTTGCGAGGCGCAAGACGCCATGCGTGGAACGGACGGTGGGGCCTGCCACCCGCCGAAGCGGAAACCCCACAACGCGCTCCGGGCCAAGCCCGTGCTACGGCAGGCAGAATATCACCGTGTCGCGTCCGTTCTTAAAGGAGACTAGCCATGATAGAGATAGAGGTCAACACAGAGGCCATCGAAGAGGGGCTGCAACGTCTGGCCGCGCTAGGCCGCGACCTCACCCCCGTGGCCCGTGCCCTTGGCGGGGTCATGGCCGATGCCGCCGAACGCGCCTTCGCCGGGCAGTGCGACCCGGTCACAGGCGCGGCGTGGCATCCGCTCTCGCCGGTGACGCTGGGCCGCCGTGCCAAGGGCGGGCACGACGGCCCCATCTTGCAGGTGCGGGGCATCCTCGCTTCCAGCATCCACACCGACTACGGGCGCGACCATGTGACCGTGGGCACCAACGAACCACATGCCCGTACCCACCAGTTCGGGGCCATGCGGGGCGCGCATGGCCGCACCCGCCGTGGCGGCCCCATCCCGTGGGGCAACATCCCGGCGCGGCCCTTCCTTGGCGTGGGGCCGGATGATGAAGAGGAGATGGAGGGCATCATCAGGGCGGGAGTGCAAAAGGCGTTTTTTGGCGTGTAAGCCTCGGAAAGGCGGTCACCTGATGCGTGATTGGGGATGGAAGGTTGTATAAAAACTAACGCTATGCTAACGCGAATATAGCCCTAAGCAATATTTATCAAGGAAGGCATGCTATGAATAAAGAGTATCTCATTGATTGTCTAAGCGGCTTTATGGAGAAAGGTTCTACTTTTTCGTTTTCACCTTCTACTGGGATTCTTGAAATTGAGAAAACGAAGAATGGTGTAAAAGTGATGGCCACTCCTCATGGAGAATACACATGGGAGGGAACAGCCTCCTCTGCTGAAGAGCTTTTCGATATGATCAAAAGTGGCTTGGAAAAGCTTAACGAGGGAGAGAACACACTCGATACGATTATTTCTCATATGCACGAAGATTAGCCCACTGAACCCCTTCCATCTGTCTTCCCTCTCATGCCCCCGTATACCGGGGGCATGTCGTTTCTGAAGCCCTCGCGCACAGCGCATCATCCCACCGCCGCACTGACCGTGCCGGTCTGCCTTTCGCAAGAAGGGGCTGCCGGTCTGCCCGCCGGGCTGAACGTGCAACTCTTCCCCGAAGGTACGTTCGCCGCCCGTGATGGACGCCCCGCCACCATGACAGGTGGTGCCCTCGCCGCATGGCGCATGGACGCGGACATCGCCGCCGCCATCATCGCGGCGGTGGCCTCCCGCGAGACGCCGCTCGTCATCGACTATGAGCACCAGTCGCTGAACGCCCGTCAGAACGGCCAGCCCGCCCCGGCGGCCGGATGGGTCGAATCCGTGGCCTTCGTGCCCGGTCGCGGCCTGTTCGCCGCCGTGTCGTGGACGGAACGCGCCCGCGCCTACATCGAAGCGGGCGAATACCGCTTCATCTCCCCCGTCTTCACCTTCGACGCCACCACCGGCGCGGTGCAGGCCCTTGCCAGCGCCGCCCTCACCAACACCCCGGCCCTCGACGGCATGGAGGCCGTCGCGGCTGTGGAAGACCCCACAACACAGGAGACCGCAATGGACGAATTGCTGGAGCGCCTGCGCTGGATGCTGAACCTGCCCGTGACAGCCACGGCGGGCGAGGTCATCGCGCAACTAGACAAACTGAAGGGGATGCTGGCCCCCGGTGCGGAGGGCGAAGCCGCCGCCACGGCCGCCCCCGTGGACCTTGTGGCGCTGCTCACGGAACAGCGCGAGCAGATAGCCACGCTGACCACGCAGGCCACCACGCCCGACCCGGCACGCTTCGCGCCCGTGGCCGCACTCACCGCCCTGCAACAGAGCAACACGGCCTTGCAGACCCGCGTGGCGGAACTGGAGGCCGGGCACGAACTGGCAGCCCTCACGGCGGAGATCGACGCCGCACTGGCCGACGGCCGCCTGAACAAGGCCGTGGAACCGTGGGCGCGCGAACTGGCCAAGACCGATGCCGCAGCCCTGCGCACCTACCTTGCCGCCGCCGTGCCCGTGGCCGCGCTCACCCACATGCAGACCGGGGGCGTCACCCCGGCGGGGGCGCAGCCCGGCACGGCCGCCCTCACTGAAGAAGCCCGCTACGTCATCAACCAGTTGGGAATCACCCCCGAAGAATACCGCGCCGCCAACGGCGAGGAGGCATAGATGGCCATCGTCACCAACGCATTGCTCGCCACCATGCGCACCGGCTTCAACGCCGCGTTCCAGCGCGGCCAGAACCGCGCCGCGCCCATGTGGCCCACCGTGGCCACGCTGATACCCAGCACCGCCGCACAGAACACCTACGGCTGGCTTGGGCAGTTCCCCAAACTGCGCGAATGGGTGGGCGACCGCTCCTTCAAGAACATGAAGGAACACGGCTATGCCATCACCAACAAGCTGTACGAGAGCACCGTGGGCGTGGCCCGTACCGCCATCGAGGACGACTCCCTCGGCATCTACACCCCGCTGTTCGAAGAGATGGGCTACGGCGCGTCCACCCACCCCGACGAACTGGTGTGGGGCCTGCTGAAGAACGGGCACGCCACCAACTGCTTCGACGGCCAGTCCTTCTTCGACACCGACCACCCCGTGTACCCCGAAGTGGACGGCACCGGCAGCCCCGCCACGGTGAGCAACAACCTTGTGCCCTCCACCGACGCCGGAACGGCGTGGTTCCTGCTGGATGTCTCGCGCCCCCTGAAGCCCATCATCTTTCAGGAGCGCACCAAGCCGCAGTTGCAGGTCATCACCAACCCCGACAGCGAGCACGTCTTCATCAAGGACGAAATCCCCTACGGCGTGCGCTACCGCTGCAACGTGGGCTTCGGCTTCTGGCAGATGGCGGTGCGCAGCCAGCACGCGCTGGACGCCGCAGGCTTCGAGGCCGCGCTGCTGAAGCTTCAGACCATGAAGGCCGACGGCGGCCGCCCGCTGGGCCTCGGCACCGGCGGCAAGGCGGGCCTGCTGCTGGTGGTGCCGCCCACGCTGAACGGCGCGGCCCGGCGCGTGGTGGGCGTCTCTGAACTGCCGGGCGGCGGCACCAACCCGTGGTACGACGCGGCCACCGTGGTGGCCTCGCCGTGGCTGGCCTAGGGGGTGATGCCATGCGCTACAGCGTGACCACCGCCCCCGGCGTCGAACGCCGCTACCGTTCTGGCCTGTGCTTCACCGCACAGCCGCAGGACGTGGACGGCGCGGACATGGCCGAAGACCTTCTGCACGCCATACTGGCCGACCCGTATCTGACGTGCCAGCCCATGCCCGCCGCTGTGGATGCCCCCGAAGGCGACGCCACGCCGCAGGCCCCCGGCGCAGAGAACGTCCCGGCTGACGCGGAAGGCAGCGCCACACCCGGCGACACCCCCGAAGCCGCGCCCGAAGCCCCGGCAGGCCCCCGCCGCGCCTCCAAGAAGGGCGGCGAGGCCGCGAAGGAAGGTACGGACTGATGCCCGGCACCACCTATGCCACGCCTGCCGACATGATAGCGGCCTTCGGTCTGGACGAGATGATAGCCGTCACCGACCGCACCGGCACGGGGCAGGTGGATGCCGCCGTCGCGCTGGAGGCTCTTGAACGGGCCTCCAGCGAGGCGGAAAGCTACCTTGCGGCACGCTATCCGTTGCCGCTGGCCACAGTGCCGCAGGCGCTGGCCTACGCGGTGTGCGACATGGCCCGCTACCGCCTCACGGGCGGGGCCGCGCAAGAGACCGAGAGCATAGCCGAACGCCACAGGGCCGCCGTGGCATGGTTGCGCGACGTGGCAGCAGGCCGGGCCGTGCTGCCCGGCGCACTGCCCCCCGCACAGGGCGGGGGCGGCGTGGCCATCGACGCCGGGCATCGCCACTGGCTGGCAGCACCTGAAGGGGGCGACGCATGAAGGCCAGCCCCATCGCCCGCATCGAAGACGCCATCATGCGCCGCCTAGGCGAAGCCAAGCTGCCGTACCTGCGCACCGTCGCCACCTATGGCGGCGAACTGGACGGGGAGATGGCGCAGACCATACGCCGCCTCCCCGCCGTATGGGTGGCCTTTCAGGGTGAACGCGAAGCGGAACCCGTGGGCACCTCGCGCACGGTCTGGCATGTGCCCGCGACATGGGTGGTGCTGGTGGCGGCCCACAACCTGCGCAACGAGGCGGCCACCCGCAGGGGCGACGCCATGCACGTGGGCACCTACCAGATGCTTGAAGACGTGCGCGCCCTGTTGCTGGGGCAGGACTTCGAGGCGTGGGGCCTTGAGATGGACCCGCTACGCCCCGGCCGCGTCCGCAGCCTGTTCAACGGCAAGCTCCAGTCCCAAGGCGTCAGCATCTATGCGCAGGAATGGCACACCCGCTACGCCCTGCACCTTCCGCCCACCGCCCTTGGTGGCGTCGCTGCCGAGACAGCCCCCGGCACGGTGCTGCCCCCGCTTTCCGGCGTGGGCCTGCGCTACCACCTGCAACCCGACGACGGCACGCCCGATGCCGTGGACCTTGTGACCCTGCAACAGGGGAGGATGTGACCATGTACGTCAAAGCCGCTGACGGCCTCCGGGTACCCATGGAAGAGCACCCGCGCCGCTACATCGAAGAGACCCCGGTTCATGTGCCGGATACGGCCTACTACCGTCGCCGCATGGCGGACGGTGACCTTATCACGGTCGGCGGCGGTTCGGATGCGAACGCGGCAAAGCCGCCTTCGCCTACCGCCGACCTTTCAGGCGCTACCGCGCCGACTGCGTCGCCCAAGGTAGGCGACAAACATACCACCACGCCCGCCAGCGTTAACGAGGAGGCCCCCCGTGGGAAGCGCTAACGTCTCGTTCGACACCGTGCCCGCGTCCGTCCGCAAGCCGGGCAAGTATCTTGAGTTCAACACCCGCCTTGCCGTGCGCACCTTGCCCGCCAACGCCCAGCGGGTGCTCATCGTGGCGCAGGCCCTGCCCGGTGCCAGCCAGCCCGTGTTGCAGCCGGTGGACGTGTTCTCCGACGTGGAGGCTCGCGCCCTGTTCGGTGAGGGCAGCGTGGCGCACCTGATGGCCCGTGCCGCCATCGTGGCCAATCCCTACATCTCCCTCGCCGTCATGGGCGTGGCGGACGACGCGGCAGGCGTGGCCGCATCCGGCAGCGTGGCCGTAGGCGGCACCGCCGTGAGTTCGGGCGTGCTCTCCGTGCAGGTGGGCACGGCCATGGTGCGCGTGGCCGTGGCGAAGGACGATGCCGCAGCCGCCATAGCCACGGCCTTGGCCGCCGCCTTCGCCGCCACGCGCGACCTGCCCGTCACCGCCGGGGCACAGGCCGGGACGGTGACGCTGACCGCCCGCAACAAGGGCACGCTGGCCAACGCCATCCCGCTTGCGGCGCACAGCACCGCGCAGGGCATCACGGTGACGCTGACCCCCATGAGCGGCGGGCAGGCCGACCCCGACATCAAGCCCGCGCTGGCCGCCGTCTACAATGCCGGGCATCACGTCATCATCAGCCCCTACGGTTCGCAAGAGGCCCTCACCGCCTTGCGCGACCATCTGGACGGCGTCTCGCACGCCATGGAGCAGCGCGGGGCCGTGGGCGTGTACGCCACCACCGGCACGCTGGCACAGGGCACCACCCTCGCCGGGCAGGTGAACGCCGGGCGCATCACCGGCGGACTGTTGCCGGGCACGGCCAGTCTGCCGTGCGAAGTGGCCGCCGCTTACGGGGCCGTCATCGCCAGCGAAGAAGACCCGGCCCGCCCGCTGAACACCTTGCCGCTCAAGGGCATCGCCCCGCCCCCGGTCGCGGTGCGCCTTGGCCGCATGGAGCAGGAGACGGCCCTGCACAACGGCGTCACCCCGCTGGAAGTGGGGCCGGGCGACGTGGTGCAGATAGTGCGCGCCGTCACCACCTACACCCGCGACCCGCAGGGCATTGAAGACGTGGCCCTGCTGGACCTGACCACCATCCGCACGCTGGACTATGTGCGCCGCGCCGTGCGCGACCGCATCAGCCTGCGCTTCCCCCGCGAGAAGCTTTCGGAACGCACGCCCCCCAAGGTGCGCAGCGAGATTCTCGACGTGCTGCTGAAGCTTGAAGAACTGGAAGTGGTGGAGGCGGTGCAGGCCAACCTTCCCGCACTCATCGTGGAACGCGATGCCCAAGACCCCAACCGCCTGAACGCCAAGATACCGGTCGACGTGGTGAACGGGCTGCATGTGTTCGCGGGCCGCATCGACCTGCTTCTATAATAATCGCCCCCTTGCCATGTGTAGCTTTTTGCGTATCTTATAGTCACTTTTACAAACTACACATGGCAGGGAGGCACTATGAGTCAACATGCGACGTGGCGCGAAGAAATGGTCATCAACCTAACTGGGGGCATGGCTGATGAACATGAAATTGACGCCGGGGTGCTCTGTGAATCCTTGACTGGTTTGACTAAGCTCGCGGAGAAAACGCGAGCATCAATTTATAGAGATGCTAAGATTTCCATCAAAATAAAAGGTGGTTTTAAAGAAGGTTCATTCGATTACTCTATTGTTTTTGACATGTTTGCTGCTGTAGCCCCTGTTGCCCCTCAACTTGTCAAAACAATAAAGGAAGTTATAGAATTCAGGAAGTTTTTGAATGGGGGAGAGCCTGTGAAAACTGAACCTGAAGCTAATAATAGTTCAAGAGTTGAAAACAATAGTGGCGCAACAATGGTCGTCCAAAACAGTACTATAATAATCAATAATAGCCCCTTAACAACAAAGGCACTTCAAAAGTTTTTTTCACCACTCGGCAGTGGAATAAATGCTTTTGAAGTAAGCGACAGCGAAGAAAAAAACGTTACAGTTGGCTCTCAAGAAAAGAATTTGTTCTTAGATACAACATCAAAAGAAGTAGATTCAAATGATTCTGAAAGAATTCTCGAAATTCTAACAGCTCAAATGGATGGAAAGCCAAACGGATGGCGCTTTTACGATGTTGAAGAAGAAATTGAATTTTCAGCAGGAGTTGCTGACTCAAGTTTTCTTATGGCTGTAAATTCTGGTAAATATGGAATTCTTCGAGGAAGCCACGTATCCGCAACAGTCCGTACAAACAGGATGATAGTAGATGGCCGACGAAGAACAGAAAGAACAATAATTAGTCTTATTCCGATTGAATAAAGCAATACACCTCGAATCAAAGCCCCGCCACTGCGGGGCTTATCTTTTATATACTGAACCCCTTCCATATAGAGTGACGTTATATTCTAACATACCATACTCTGACATCAACAATGTAACGGGTAGGAGTATGCCATGGCCCTGAAGGAATACCTCGGCGCAATCGTGCTGGAAGTGGACGGCAAGGAATACGAGGTCGAATCGGTAGACATCGACCACAAGTCAGGCCGCAAACTGGTGAAGACCATGAACCGCAAGGGCAGGCCCAGCGGCTATGCCGAAGGCGTCCACGAATGGACGCTGAAGATATCCGCCCCCGTGCCCAAGGAAGGCGGCCCGGACTGGAACAGCATCGTGGGCGCAAAGCTGACCATCTACCCGGTGACGCCCGGCGGTAAACGCACGTCATACCTTGATTGCGTCGCCCTCGACGACGCCGACAAGTACAGCGTGGACAACGAGGCGAAAGTGGATGTGACACTGGCGGCCATGGATAAGGTTGTAGAATAGCGAGGAGCACAGACCATGAGCATGAAGAACGCCACCGGCAAGGGCACGCTGGCCATCGGCTACCGCGACGAGGCAGGCACCTGCCACAAGGACTTCGAGATGCGCCTTCCCACGCTGGAGGACATCGAAGAGGCCATAGCCGATGCGGGCGAAGGGGCCTGTCAGGCGCGCGTCAGCCGTCATGTATGGGCACGCACCATCACCCGCCTTGGCACCCTGCCTGCCGAGGCCATCGACGCCAGCCTTCTGGCAGGCCTTGCCGACGTGGAATACGGCCGCTTCGCCGATGTGGAGGCCAGCATCAGAAAAAAGCTGCTGGCCGAGAGCGAAAGCTCCGGCAGTTGAGAGCGGCGGAACTGGCCCTAGTGCGTCACGGGTTCAGCCTTGCGGACATACGCAGCCTGACCGTGCCTGAACTGCAAAGCTACATCGACCTTCTGACGGGCCGCACCTCCACCGGAGGGCAACGCTTCGTCAACCGAAGGCTGAAGGGGAGATAGCGCATGGGAGACATGGCCCTGCAACTGCGCCTGCAACTGCGCGACCAGATGGGCGCACGGGCCACCCGCGCCCTTGAGGACGTGCGCCGGGCCGCCGGGGGAGCCTCCACGGCGGCCTCGGCCCTTGGCCGTAACACGGCTGCCCTTGGCCGGGTCAACTTCAACGGCATGGTGCAGGGGCTGAAGCGCGTGGAACAGGCGGCCACCGCTGCCATGCGTGGCCTGAAGCGCATGGGCGGCACGGCCTCCGAGGTCATGAAGGCAGCCGGAGGTGTCGGGGCCGGTGCCATGGCGGGCGGCTACGTCGCGGGGCGCGCCTTGGCACCGGCCATAAGCTACGAATCGAAGCTGGCCAGCATGGCCAACGTGGCCTTCAACGACCGGGACGCCGCCGGGCGCATGGCGGGCATGAAGGAACTGGACGCCGCCGTGAAGCGCGCCACCGACATGGGCGGCGGTTCGCGCGAACAGGCCGCCGATGCCCTGAACACCATGCTGGCCATGGGCATGAAGTCCGACACGGCCACGAACCTTCTGCCGCAGTTGCAGAAGGCCGCCACCGCCTCCGGTGCGGACGTGAACGAACTGGCCCAAGTGGTGATGAAGGGCATGGAACAGGGCTTCTTCACCGAGGCGCAGGTGGGCGAGGCCATCGACAAGGCGGTGAAGGCGGGCGAGGCCGGACAGTTCGAACTGAAGGACATGGCCCGCTGGCTGCCGCAAATCATGGCCAACGCCAAGGGCATGAAGGGCATGGCGGGTTACGAGGCCATCCTCGCCTCGTTGCAGGGCGTCTCCGTCGTCACCGGCACCAACGACCAGGCAGGCAACGCCCTGTTCAACCTGCTTGGCAAGGTCACCAGTGCCGACACCGCGCTGGACTTCAAGAAGCAGGGCATCGACCTGCACGGCACACTGGCCAAGGCCACCGCCAACGGCCAATTGCCGCTGGATGCCTTCGTGGAACTGGTCGAACGGCAGGTGGTGGGCAAGGACAAGCGCTTCCAGTCCATCAAGGCGCAGATGGCCACGGCCAAGGACGGCGAGAAGAAGGCCCTCATGGAACAGGCGGCCGACCTGTTGCAGGGTTCCGCCATAGGCAAGGTGGTGCAAGACCGCGAGGCGTCGCTGGCCCTCGCCGCCATGCTGACGCAGAAGCAGCGCATCGCCGAGGTCAAGGGCCAGCTTGGCGAAGCCCACGGCGCGGTGGATACCTCCTTCGCCGTCATGTCGAACACGTCCGACTTCAAGCTACAGCAGGCGAAGAACGAGGTGGAGTCAGCCCGTTCACGGATGCTGACAGACGTGAAGCCCGCACTGGACGGGGCCGTGGCCGGGGCCACCGGCCTTGCCAACCAGTTCCCCAAGCTGACCACCGTGGCGATGGAAGCCTCCACCGCCATAGGTGTCATGGCGGCGGCCGCTGCCGCCTATGGCGGGGCGGGTGTGCTCATGGGGCGCGGCGGGGCTGGTGGCGTGGGCAGGCCCCGCGATGAACACGGCAGGTTCATCAAGCCCGAAGCGGACGCGGCAGGTTCCGCCACCGGGCGTGCGGGCGCGTTCAAGGCCGGGGCGAAGGCTGGCGGCCTGCTGGCCTTGGCCGGGGCGGGGGTGAACGCCGTCATGACCGAATCCAGCGACATGAGCCGGGCCGAGAAGAACGCGGCCCACATGGGCACGGCGGGCGGTGCAGTGGGTACGATGGCGGGCACCGCCGTGGGCGCGGCGCTGGGGTCCGTTGTCCCCGTGGTGGGCACGGCCATTGGTGGTGTGCTGGGGGGCATGGCGGGTGGCTGGCTTGGCGACATGCTGGGCCAGAAGCTTGGCGACCTCATCTTCAAGGACGAATCCACCGTGCACGTCGAGAGCGTGGTGCAGGTGGACGGCCGCGAACTGGCCCGCGCCGTGAATGAGGTGAACGGGCGCGACGCTTCACGTCGTTAAAGCACAGGGGAACAACGCCATGTCATGGAAGGACGACCTGCTGGACGCCAGCTTCAGGGGTGCCCGCTTCGAGGTGGTACGCACCCGCGACCACGGCGAACGCGCCCTCGTGGAACACGAATACCCCTACCGCACCGGGGCAGAGATAGAAGACATGGGCCGCAAGGCCCGGCGCATCAGCATCACGGCGGTCTTCTACGGCCCGCACTACGCGGCCGGGCTTGCAGCCCTGCTTCAGGCGCTAGAGAAGCCCGGCAAGGGCGAACTCATCCACCCCGTCTTCGGTTCCGTCACCGTATGCGCCGGGCCGTATGACGTGACCCACGACGCGGAACAGCCCGACCACGCCGAAGTCACGCTCGAATTCGTCGAAGCCGAACCCGACAACCCCTTCCTTGCCGCCGGGGGCCGCCGTGCCACCGCGCAGGACGCGGGCCTGCGCGTGGAAGACGCCACCGCGCGTGGCAAGGAGTCAAGCGGCCGCAGCTTCGCCCGCTGGCTTGAGAGCACCGCCAAGGGCTACAGCCTTGCCGAACGTGTGAGCGTGCTGGATACGCTGCATCAGGGGCTGGACGACTACGACGCAACCCACGGCGCACTGCGGGCGTCGGTCAGCTATCTGGACTTCCCCACCGCCTACCTTGCAGACCTCGACGCCGCGCAGGATATGGCCGCCGGGCCGTTCCGCCCCGTGCAGGGCTTCGGCAACTGGCAACGCCTGTCGCAGACCTTCCAAGGCCGCAGCCTCACGGGTGGACGCGGGTGGGCCTACCCCGTGGGCACCAGCGCCTACGCCGGGGCCGTGCTCACCGGCCCGGCATCCGGCCTTGCCGAGCCTTCGCCCGTGGTGCCCGGTGACGAGACCCCCCGGCCCGGGCGTCCTGCCCCGGTGCCCGACCTCTCCAGCGCACAGGGTGCCGCCACGGCCCATGCCGCCGCCCACGCCGAAGTGGCCCAGACGGCGCTCTTGGCGGGCGAGGCCGCCACCCTGCTTGAAGCGGAGACCGAGACCCCCACGCTGACCCCGCACGAGGTCGAAGCCGTGGTGGGCAACGTGCGCGACCGCCTGCAAGACGCCATGGACGCCAGCCGCGCCGTGCTGCCGCCCCACGAATCGCACCCCGTGGTGGAGGCCCTGCGCGATGCCGCCCTTGCCGTGCAGCAGCTTGGGGCCTTGGTGCTGGCGGCCCGTCCGCCCTTGGTGCGGTACGCCGTGCCGTGGCCCTGCAACCTGCACCTTCTGGCGCACCGCCTGTACGGCGACCATCGCCGCGCAGCCGAACTGGCCCGGCTGAACCCGGCCCTGCGCAATCCCAACTTCATCGCCCAAGGACAGGAGTTGCTCATCCATGCCCAGTGACCGCAGGCCCGACGAGACCATGCCCGCAGGCGACGCACGGCAGGCCGTCACCCTCATGGTGGGCGGACGCGAGCACCGCGACTGGGCGAGCTATGAGGTGGACAGCGACCTCATGACCCCGGCGGACGCATGGCGCGTCACGCTTGGCATCCCCGCCGACGCCGTTCCGGCCACGGTGCGCCCGTGGGAGCCGGTGCAACTGGCCGTGGGCGGCGAGGTGGTGCTGTCGGGCCGCATCGACAGGGTGGAACGCACCATCCGCAAGGGTGAGCTTTCCCTTGCCATCAGCGGACGCGACGGGGCCGCCGTGTTGGTGGACTGTTCCGCGCCCATCTTCACCTCACGGCAGGTGAGCGTGGCAGAGGCCGTGGCACACATCGTGCGGCCCTTGGGCATTGCGCGGGTGCGCGTGGCCCCCGGTGCCGGACATGCGACCGGGCACACTGCCGGGCACGAGAAAGTGGCCATCGAACCGGGCATGACCGCATGGGACGCCCTGCAACAGGTGGCAGAGGCCAACGGCATGTGGCCGTGGTTCACCCCTGACGGCACCTTGGTGGTGGATGGCCCCGACTACACCGCGCCCCCCGTGGGCGGCCTCGTGCTGCGCATGGACGGCACGCAGAACAACGTGCTGGCCCTCTCCGTGCGCGACGGCGTGGAAGAACGCTTCTCCGAAGTGACGGTGCTTGGTCAGAGTCACGGCACCGAAGACGCCGAAGGGGCCAACGCCCTGCGCGCCATGGCACGCGACACCACGGCGCAGTGGCACCGCCCCCGCGTGGTGGTAGAGGCGGAATGCGACACCGCCGACATGGCCCGCCGCCGGGCACGCAAGCTGCTTGCCGACGGCAGACTGGCCGCCTTCGAGATGCGGGCCACCGTGCGCGGCCACCGGGCCAGCGGCCCCACGGGCGACGGCGTACTGTGGCAGCCCGGCCAGCGGGTGCGGGTGCTGTCAGAACCGCACGGCATCGACGGCGTGTTCTTCCTCACCCGGCGCACGTTCATGGGCGGCCGCGACCGGGGGCAGGTGACGGAACTGACGCTGAAGGAGGACGGCGTGTGGCTGCCCGACGTGGGCAAGCGCCGCAAGCGCAAGAAGCAAGATGGCGACGAAGGCGTTGTCTTCGGCTTGTAGCGGGCAGGAAAGGGAACGGCAGAGGTAAGGGGGCGCTGCCCCCTTGCCCCCGGCAAGGGCATCTGCCCTTGCAACCCGGTATGCGTGTGGGGGCAGGAGTACGCAGGAACAGGCAGGAACAGGCCGGAACGGGACCGCACCGTTAGCGACAAGACCGCAAGCGTCAGGAGAACAGGATATGATGCAGCAGGTGAACCGGGCCATAGCCCGGACATTGGCCACCATCCGGCAGGCGTTCCGCGCCCGTCTCACCGGGCTGGACACCAAGCCCGGCGTCCAGTTGGCGCAGGCCGGGGGGCTGGCAGGCGAACAGGTGCAGGCTTCCGAACTGTTCCAGCACTTCGGCTTCACCTCCGCCCCGCCCGAAGGCACCCAGTGCATCGTCCTGCCCCTAGGCGGCAAGACGGCCCATAGCGTGGTGGTGGCCACAGAGAACGGGGCCTACCGGGTGCAGGCCCTGCAAGGTGGCGAGGTCTGCATCTACAACCAGTGGGGTGCGAAGATAACCCTGAAGAAGGAGAAGATTGTGGAGGTGGATTGCGACCACTTCCGGGTGGCCGCCAAGGAATCCATCACGATGGACACCAAGCGCTGGCAGGCCACCGCCACCGAGGGCACCGCCTTCACCTCGCCCTCATTGGCCATTGGCGGCATGGGCGGGCAGAGGGCACAGGCAAGCCTCGACGCCGACCTGCAAACGACAGGCGACGTGACCTCACAGGGAGACCACGTCGCCGGGGGCATCAGCTTGCGTCATCACCGCCATCCGGGGGATTCGGGCGGGACGACTGGGGAGGCGGGGTGATTATTTAAGCTTGGACGATGTTACTGGCTTCGGTTGGGGACTGATAGCAGTTGGATTCCCTCCACCTTTGATAATCAGTGGCCCTGTTTGCGTAGGTGCTGGTGGTGGTTTGGGTTGAGGCTTGTCTTGGCTCATGGAGTTTTCCTCTCTTTTGAGTCTTCAGTTGATACGTAACAAACAAATAATGCCATCGATGCATACACATAAAACAATATCTTTGCTGTATCTTGATATATAACAGTGAAGCATAACACAGTACTAAGTATTATATCTGATACGATTAGAATAGTTATTATTCTTATCTTTTTGCCAGTTTTTGTTATGTGGTCATAGCAACTTTGCAGCCCATTATGAATATGACTCACCATTGTATAATAAAAAGATGTATAATCATTGTTTTCATCGTTTTCAATTAAATCTAATAAAATATTATAAGGATTTCCGAATGGCACACTTGTCCATTCATTAGTTCTAAATGCAAACGCCGTATATGTAAAAGTATACAAAGATAAAAGGAATGTTAGCGCAAATATGCCATTTTCAGAATTAACTCCATCCTCAAGCCTAAACTTAAATAATGTGTTTAGAATTTGAAATTTTGCAAGAATCAAAACAGAGCTTATCCAAAGTAAAGTTTTTATCCTAGCTGCTTGAGCATTGGGAAGTTTACAGGCAACAAGTTCAAACTGCTGCGATGATTTGTCTACTAAATACTTAATAGATTGTATTACTTTTTTGGGATTGTTTAGTGTATCGCTCATATTGTAACCTTTAGGCGTGCATAATTCGTTTCCACTGAACCCCTTCCATCTGTCTTCCTCTCCATCCGCCACTAGAGTGGCGGCATGGGAACCGACGCAGCCATAGACACCTTGCGGGGAGACTATACTGGCGAACGCATCTCCAGTCTAGCCAACGCCGTCTATCTTCGCCTCATGACGCCCCTTGGTTCATGGTGGGGCGACACCGCCTTGGGGTCGCGCCTGCATGAACTGGCGCGAGAGAAAGACGTGCCCCGCATCCGCCGCCTTGCCGCACAGTACGCGGAACAGGCCCTTGCCCCGCTTCTCACGGACGGACGCGCCCGCGCCGTCACGGTCACCGCAGCCCAGCCGCACGACGGCCGCTGCATCCTGCATGTCACCGTCACAGACGCCACGGGCCAGCAACAGACCTACACGCATCCGGTGCGTGTGGCCTAGGGGCAAGCCATGCCGTACACCATCCCCACCTTCGAGGAGATACGCACCGCCATCTTGCGCGACGTGAAGAACCTGCTGCCCGATGCCGACACAGGCCCGGACAGCGACGCCTTCATCCGCGCATCCAGCACGGCCTCTGCCGTCTATGGCCTGTATCAGCACCAGCTATGGATGGCCCGCCAGATTCTGCCCGACACGGCAGACACCGCCTACCTCGAATCCCACGCGACCCTGCGCGGCATCACCCGCAAGCCCGCCACCAAGGGCACGGGCACCCTCACCCTGACGGGAACGCCGGGCGCGGCGGTGCCTGCGGGCACAGAGGCGCGGCACACGACCACCGGGGCCACCTTCCGCACCACGGCCACCGTGACACCGGGCGAGACCGGCACGGCCAGCGCGCCGTGCGAGGCATCCGTGGCAGGGGCCATGCCGGACTACACCGCAGAGACCGTGCTTTTAACGGCACCGCCGCCCGGAGTGCAGTCCACCGCAAGCCTTGCCCTCACGGGCGGCACCGACACGGAGACAGACGCCGAACTGCTGGAACGCCTGCTGTTCCACTTCCGCAACCCGCCCGGCGGCGGCAACCGCTACGACTACAAGCGATGGGCCTTGGAGGTGCCGGGCGTCACCGGGGCATGGGTCTACCCCCTGCGCCGGGGCTTGGGCACCGTAGACGTGGCCGTGCTTTCGGCGGGCGGCCTGCCCACGCCGGAACTTCTGGCGGCGGCACAGGCCCGCATCGACGAACGGCGGCCCGTGGCCTGCAAAGACGCGCGGGTGCTTGCGCCCACGCCCTTGGCGGTGGACGTGCGCGTGCGGGTGCGCCTTGCGGGCACCACGTTGCCCGTGGTCACCACACAGGTGCGCGAGGCGCTGGCCACACACTTCGGCGGCTATGAACCGGGCGGGCAGGTGGTGCGTTCGCGGCTTGAGGCCATCATCTCCGGCATCCCGGGCGTGGCAGACCGCGACCTGACGGCCCCGTCCGCCAACGTGCAGGCCGTGGTGGACGCCACCCGCGTGGAATGGCCGCGCCTTGGCACCGTCACCGTGGAGGCCATGTGACGGGCCACGCCACCTTGCTGCGCAGCCTGCTGCCGCCCGTCAGCTACGACCCGTCAGGCCCGCGCCTTGCCGCCGCACTGGACGCCGAAGGCATGACGCTGGACGCGGCACTGGCCCTTTCGGTGCGGGCCGTCATGGGCATCAACCCCTTCCGGGCGCAGGAATGGATGGAAGACTGGGAGCGCGTCTACGGCCTGCCCGACCCGTGCGCCCGCGAGGGGCGCACCTTGCAGGAGCGCATAAGCGCGCTGGCCGTGGCCGTGCAGGAACAGGGCGGCATCTCGCGCGGGTACTTCGTGCGGCTTGCCGCCATGCTGGGCTACGCCGTCACCATCCGCGAGCATGTGCCGTTCCGGGCCGGTTCGCGGGCGGGCGACGCCCTGACCAACGGCGACTGGCAATGGGCGTGGACGCTTCAGGCCCCCGCCGTCACCACGCACCGCTTCCGAGCGGGACGAAGCGCGGCGGGCGAACCGCTGGCCTTCTGGGGCGACGAGGTGCTGGAATGCGCCATCCGCCGTCTGGCCCCGGCCCATACCGTGGTGCTGTTCGCCTACGGGCCGCGCCTCGCCACCGCCACGCACGGCTAACCTTCGATGCACACCGAACGTCAGAACGCTAACGCCGCCCCCGCCCGTGACGATGGCCGGGCAAGAGACGGCAAGGAGGGCACATGCACCGCATAGACACACCCGACGCCACGCCGGACCACCGCTTCACCGAAGGCGACCCCACCATACCCTTGCCCGCCACCATGGTCAGCGCGGACTGGCTGAACGCCGTGCAGGAAGAGCTTTCGGGCGTCATCGAGGGCGCAGGCCTCACGCTGGACAAGGTGAGGCACGACCAGCTGAAGGCCGCCATCACCAAGATGATAACCGACCGGGCCGCACCGCTGGCCACCACGGAACAGGCGGGGCTGGTGAAGCCGGACGGTGTGACCATCACCATGACAGCCGACGGAAGGCTCTCTGTCCGTGCCTCCAGCATCCTTCGTGGAGTGGTCGTGGCCTTCTCCGGCACGTTCGGCGGCACGGGTGGACGGCACCCGGTGGATTCCCTCACGGCGGAACCGGATACAGGCTGGGCACTGTGTGACGGCGAGAACGGCACCCCTGACCTGCGTGACCGATTCATCATCGGGGCCGGGGGGAGATATGCCTCAGGTGTGCAAGGGGGTGTGGAGACGGTGACCCCGACGGGCACGGTGCAGCCTACGACGCTGACAACGGCACAGATGCCGAACCATGCGCACAGTGTGGAGCACTGGACGCAAGAAGGCGGGGGTAACGAGTCCCTGCTGTACTTCGAGAGCGGTTCCACAAGGCGGGGCTTCACCACCGGGGCCACGGGCGGTTCCGGCAGCCACGCTCACCCGCTGGCGCTGACCCCGCATACCAACCTGCCCCCGTACTACGCTCTGGCGTACATCATGAAACTGTAGGAGGCACCATGAGAGCGCATGTAATCGCCGTTGAAGAGGACGGCATCATCCTCGTCGACCACAAGGCACTCCCCGTAGCGCACAGGCTGCCTGAAGGTGTCCGCGTCCTGCATTGGCACGATGGTGCTGGCTGGCTGGAATACGCCGACGGACGCCTCAACGTGCCCCTGACCGAGGCGGAATACGCTACGCTTGTAGCTCCGCTTGTCACGACATGGGAGGCGGAAAGAGCGCGGCAGGAGGCACAAGCCGCAAAGCGCCCCACACTGGCCGACGCCAAGACCGCCAAGCGTGCGGAGATTGCCGCCGGGCATGATGCCGCCCTCGCGGGTGTGGTCGCCATCTCCGACCCCACGCCCACCGTGGTGGCCGTCGAAGCGGCACTGCTGGCCACCACCGACCCCACCGGGCTGGACTACGCCCGGCAGAAGCTGGCCGCGCGCCGGGCAGAACTTGAAGCGATGGTCGAATCCGCACAGACGGTGGAAGCGGTCATGGCCGTGGTGGTGAGCTATCCGGTGTAAGTGAAGCCCCTCCAGCGTGGGGGGGCACAGCTGAAGGGGCTTGCGGGGAGTTGAGACCCAAATATACGCCAACCCTTCGAATCATTCAATTGCTATGCACAGTTCTATTGAAAAATAGAGAACAGGAGGAACAGGCGGGGGCGTAACAGCGCCCCCACTGGCCCGGCGCCGTTACGCTGGACCACGGCCCCCGGCAGGCGGCAACCCGCCGGTTCGTTCCGCTGCTCCTTGGCCCTGTACAGGGGTGCCAAGCAAGCTAGCAGACGCTAACGGGCAATACAACCACCCATAACCATGAAGGAACACGACAACAGACGCGAAGTGCGGTGTGGCCACTGCCACCGCCTCCTAGCCAAAGGTGAAGCCCTAGACCTGACCATCAAGTGCCCACGATGCGGCACCCTGAACCATGTGAGGGGCATGCCCCCCGACGCCGAAGGCCCGCGAGCCTCTACAGAGGTTGGCCATGCAACGCCCCCTGCACCATCCGCCCGCACCTAGCGACTACACGCCACCGAACGGCGACACACCGGGCTACATCATAGGCTCCCACGGCAAGGTGGTGGGATTCGGCCGCGCGGGGTTCCATGTGGCAGCCATCCCAAGCCGCGTGGCCCGCGAGGCTATAGCCAAACACCATTACAGCCACCGGGTGGTGAACAACAGCTATGTCCACATGGGGGTCTACTACCGGGAGAACTTCGCGGGCGTCCTGCAACTTGGCTACGCGCTGAATCCGGCACGGGCCGACAAGGTGGTGGAGGGCACCGTACAAGGAGACTACCTTGAATTGAACCGTATGTGGCTTGCTGACGTGTGCCCCCGTAACAGCGAGAGCCAGGCCTTGAGCTACACGTTCAAATACCTTCGCCGGGCCTGCCCCAGCGTGGCATGGGTGCAGAGCTTCGCGGATGAACGGTGCGGAAGGCTAGGTGTGGTCTATCAGGCCGCGAACTTCCAGTACGTGGGAAGCCATCGAACCGACTTCCTGTTCCTTGACGGTGAGTACTACCACCCCATGCTTCTGACGGCCCACAAGAAGAGCGGAGAACGGGGGCGTATCCTTCGTGAAGGGATAGACCGGGCCATCCGTTTGAGCTTCCGCCAGTTCCGCTATGTCTACTTCCTGAAACAGCCTTGGAAGAAGCGCCTGCGGCTAGCTGTTCAACCCTATCCGAAACCCTCTGAAGCCGCCTGAAAAAACGAAGCCCCCGACACCAACATGCCGGGGGCTTTTTACCGTATTTTTCTGTGCCAATTCATCCGCTACACAATGTCAAAGCGTTCGCGCGCGTACAGTGCCACACCATGACCAATGTCGA
>Ga0302253_1000450_pt1 | contig 34538 bp, 32 predicted proteins | sample AAG_RA_Trp_MG_FD_193537 | JGI IMG/M metagenome (GOLD analysis project Ga0302253, IMG submission 193537) | Enriched activated sludge microbial communities from anaerobic digester in WTTP, New Holstein, Wisconsin, United States - AAG_RA_Trp | ecosystem: Engineered > Bioreactor > Anaerobic >...
TAGTTTCTGGAAAAAAAAGTAATTGTGTTTGCATAAATATTTTGGACATTTTAGTTTGCGGCACAAATTTACAAAAATATTGATTATCAATATATGGGTCAGGAGTTCTGAGATTGCTTTGGTTCATGCCGACAGATCAACCGTTTTAAAACAAGAGCGAAGCGAATTGTTTTAATGAACTTGTTAGCAAGTCGGTATAACATTTATAAATTGAATTTATTTTGCAAAAATTTAGTTACATTGTTATAAATACGTTCTTCAATCCCTTCCACAGGCTCTTTTTTAAAGGTATTTCCGGTGATTTGTTCAAACAATTCAATATACCGTTCCGACACTTCGTTGATAAATGATTCGGGCATATCTGGAACGGTTTGTCCGGGTTCACCTTTAAAACCATGTTCCATGAGCCATTCACGCACAAATTCTTTTGACAGTTGCCGTTGAGGCAATCCTTGTGCAAAGCGTTCTTCGTATCCATCCGAATAGAAATACCGAGATGAATCGGGAGTATGAATTTCATCTATCAGGTTTATTTTTCCATTGCGTTTGCCAAATTCATATTTAGTATCTACCAGAATTAATCCTCGTTCTTTTGCAATTTGTGTTCCGCGTTCAAACAAGGCTAACGAGTAGTGTTCTAATTGTATATAATCTTCTTTACTTACCAGTCCCTGCCTGATGATTTCTTCTCTTGAAATATTTTCATCATGTCCCACACTGGCTTTGGTAGTAGGTGTAAGAATAGGTTTCGGAAATCGCTGATGTTCTTTCATGCCGTCGGGAATGGGAACGCCACAAATGCTACGTGCTCCATTTTTGTATTCACGCCAACTGGAACCCGTAAGATATGCTCTCACTATCATTTCAACAGGAAATGAATCGCAACGGTATCCTATGGTAACATTGGCATCGGGGCTGTCTATTTTCCAGTTGGGAACAATGTCGATAGTTAAATCTAAAAAATGGGAAGCAATTTGATTTAATACCTGCCCCTTGTATGGTATTCCTTTGGGAAGAATAACATCAAATGCCGAAATGCGGTCAGTGGCTACCATAATTAACCATTTGTTCTGAATGGTATATACATCTCTTACTTTTCCGTGATACACACTGGTTATTCCCTTAAAAGGAAAATCTGTTTTAACTAAACTGTTCATACATTCTTATTATTTATATTCACACTCATATTTTCAAAGGCTTTCACTATTTTTTTTACCAACGGATGGCGAACAATATCCTGTTCGTTAAATTCTATAAAGCCTATACCTTCAATATTTTTCAAAATCCGGGTAGCCATAATCAAGCCCGATGGATTGTTATGCATCAGGTCTATTTGGGTTGTATCGCCCGTAATAATGAATTTTGCGTTTTTGCCCATGCGTGTCAGAAACATTTTCAATTGTAAAAGAGTAGTATTTTGTGCTTCATCAAGTATAACAAAGGCATTGTCGAGTGTTCTACCTCGCATGTATGCCAGTGGAGCAATTTCTATGATGCCTGCTTCCATAAATTCTTCCAGTTTTTTTCGAGGTAAAAGGTCTAACAGGGCATCGTATAGCGGTTGCAAGTATGGGTCCAGTTTTTCTTTCATATTACCGGGCAAGTAACCAAGATTTTCACCTGCTTCAACAGCGGGACGGCTCAATACGATTCGTTTAACAATGCGATTTTTGAGTGCCTTAACGGCTAATGCAATGGCTATATATGTTTTTCCACTTCCGGCTGGTCCGGTAACAAAAACCATATCGTTTGTTTCGGACAGTTCAACCATTTGTTGATGATGCTGTGTCAATGCCTTTATGGGCTTGCCATCTCCATTATGCAATATAATTGAACGGGTGGATGCAGATAACGATGATTCGTCTGATAAATTTGTCAAAATAGAAATAATTTGTTGTTCTGACATGTCTGTATGTTTATAGAAAAATTGAACAAGAGCAGATAATTTTTTTTCGGCAAGTTCGACTTCTATGGACTCACCTTGAATTTTTATTTCGTTTCCGCGTGCTATCAGTTTTACTTGAGGAAGTAATTGCTGGAGTAAATCAAAATTTCTGTGTTTTGTGCCGAAAAAAAGAAGAGGTTTGTTGGTTTCAATTCGTATGTGTTTTTCTGTCATGAATAAAATGTTTATTTTTGAGACAAAGAAAAATAATTTTTTTGTTCAAAACTATGTAGTTTATTATTAAGTTATCAACCATGCCTGTCATTGTATTTATTAACGATTGGAAAGGAGGCGATTATTATCGTGCTATGCTGGAGGGATGGTTATTTTCTTTTAATCCTGAAATTCAATTGCGATTTATAAATACGCATGTTCGTCTCTACGATGTGTATGAAGCAGGTTTGATTTTACGTTCCTGTTTTTTCAATTTTCCAGAAGAAACCATTTTTGTGATTGGCGTTAAGTCTGTTGTCCCCGAAGAGTTGGGTTATGTATATGCCCGTGTTCAAAATCGTCATATTTTTTGTGCCAACAATGGCATTCTTACGTTTGTTATGGATGAGCATTCAGAGGAGTTGTATGCCCTGCCTTATGTAGAAACCACATTTGCCGAAAAAGATATTTTTTTGCCGGCTATAGTTCATCTGCTCGAAAAAAAAGAAATGAGTGAAATTACCGAACCTGTAAGCAGCGTTATGAAAATGAATAATCTTTATCCTTCCTTTTCAAAAAATATACTGATAGGTATGGTTATTTATAATGATGTATATGGAAATGCGGTAACCAACATTTCACGAAATTATTTTGAAAAGTGTGCTGCCGACAGAAACTATGTTATTTATCCCGGAACAAGGCATGAGCATATCTCACATATTTATAATTATTATCCTGTGCTTGAGGCAGCCCAACTGTTTGCTGTGTTTAATACATTGAATTTACTCGAACTGGGTATATATGAAAATGATATCAGTTCGTTATTTAATCTGAAACCGAGAACCAACATAACCATAGAATTTATATGATACTACGCGTGGTAAAAATGAAAGTGGACACGAATAAAGTGGAATTGTTTGAACGCTTTATGAACAATCTGCGTGAAGAAAAATTGAATTTGGACGGATGTCTTCATTTTGATTATTTTCACGAAAAGGGAAATTTGAATATTTATTATTCTTATACTATCTGGGAAAGCGATAAACATTTCAGGGTCTATAAAAAATCCGATTTGTTCAAAGAAGTAACATCTACCTTGAATGCTCTATGTCAAATAGAACCTATGGCATGGACTATAGAAAATGTATTTAATCAACCAAGTAATGAAGAATAATCACAATGAAGATGGAGCAAGTTTAATCAGATTGCTCGACATAATGGATGAGTTGCGTGAAAAATGTCCATGGGATAAAAAACAGACGTTTGAAAGTTTGAGAAAACTTACTATAGAAGAAGTGTATGAACTGGCACAAGCCATTGATGAAAATGATATAAAAGAGATGCAAGAAGAACTGGGCGATATGATGTTGCATATTGTATTTTATGCCAAAATAGCGTCCGAGCAAAAGGCGTTTGAAATGAAAGATGTGTTAAATGGCATTTGTGATAAATTAATACAGCGGCATCCACATGTATATGGAAATGTGTCGGTAAGCGATGATGATGATGTAAAACGTAATTGGGAAGTTCTAAAACTTAAATCGGGGAAAAAACGAGTGCTTGATGGTGTACCTCGTGAATTACCTGCCATCGTTAAAGCATATCGAATTCAGGAGAAGGCAAGGGGTGCAGGTTTTGACTGGGAGCAAAAGGAACAGGTGTGGGATAAGGTGTTTGAAGAGTGGAATGAAGTAAAAGAAGCCGTCTTGACAAATCAAAAAAAGAAAATTGAAGATGAACTTGGCGATTTGCTTTTTTCTATTATTAATGCTGCACGGTTATACGAAATAGACCCGGAAAAGGCGTTAGAGCATACTAATCAGAAATTTATTCAGCGGTTTAATTATCTCGAAGAAAATACACTGATGCAGGGACGCTCACTTCACAATATGACATTAGAAGAAATGAATGAAATATGGGAAGAATCTAAAAAAATGGATAAACAGGATTAGAAAAATATAGAAAAAAATCAAATTAAAAATTTTTTATTACTGCTCGGATACAAAGTCATTTTTTTATATGAAATAAACAAGCGTTGATGGAATGAAAAAAAAAGTTATACCTTTGTGTTTGTATATTTATATACGGAATTACAAAATGAACTATTTAAGACACATATTCAATATTGCTCACAGGAACACATTTTATCAAAACAACTCCACTGGTAAGTTTACACAGATGGTACCAACAAGCGTTAAAAACAAGGAAAGTAAAAGACAAATAAAAATATTTTGTTTTGCTTGTGTTGATTAATAGAGTATGTTTGTATTAAATTATAAAAAATAAATACAATGGATACACATCATAAATTGATTTTCGGAAACTGTATGAGTATGGAGGAACTATCAGATAATTGTGTACATTTAATGATTACCTCACCACCATACTTTAATGCACCATTTGACTACAAAGACCTTTTTAAAAACTATGACCAATATTTAGGTGTTTTACGAAGATTTGCAAGAGAAACATATAGAGTATTACAAGAAGGAAGAATAGCTATACTGAACATTGACGATATGCTAATTAACGGAGAAAAATACCCTATAACCGCTGATGCAACAAAAATTTTTCAGGAAGCAGGATTTCGTTACAGAGATAAAATTGTCTGGAAAAAACCAGAAGGATATTTAAGAATAAGTAAACGAAGCGGTGTGATTTTACAGAATCCTTACCCCATGTATTTTTATCCTGATAATTTATTAGAAAGTATTATCATTTTTCAGAAAGGAAAATTTGAATACAAATCAATCCCAAAAGAAGTTAGAGAAGCGTCAAAGGTTGATACTAAAGAAATACAGAATAAAAAGTGGTATATGACTTTGTGGGAAATGACAAATGTTTTACCAAACTCACCTTTGGAAAAAGATATTGCCGCATTTCCCGAGGAACTTCCTTATAGAATGATAAAACTTTTCTCTTACGTTGGTGAAACTATTCTTGACCCCTTTGTAGGTAGTGGTACAACAATGAAAGTTGCAAGAATGCTAAAAAGAAACAGCATCGGTTTTGAAATTTTAAGAAAATTAGAACCTATCATACGTGAAAAAATCGGATTTAATGGAGTTACGGATATGTTTAATCCGAATGATACATTTGAAATTGTTGAAAGAAATGAGGGTAAATATCGCTTTATTTCAAATAGAGTTCAACCAAAAAGTGAAGAATTTAAAATTTAAATGATGGATATAACAGCAACAATAAAAGGTATAGAATACAAACCGTTTTTATGTAAAAAATTAGACGAAGTTGATATTAACGGATTAGAGTCGGCATTCTAAAAAAGCTAATTTTATTCTGAATATTGATAATATAAATAAAATAGCGATTAGTTGGTGGGTGTCAGCAAAACGAACTCGTTCTTATCCATACGCACGTGTATATAACACACTTTCTTATACAGGGAAAAAGGTTACTGTAATTCCGATATATAAAGACGAGGGTAAAGACGGCGACAGAGATTTTTTACAATGGGATACTGTTTCACTAATGAGTTTACTCGGTGTGTATGTGATTATTGGATATTATAAAAATGCAGAAGTAAATAAAGAGTACGAAAATAAAATTACGAATCAACGTTTTGATTATGATATAATCAAAGCAGAGATTAATAATATTGTAAATTATCAATCAGATGCATTGCATTGGAATTTAAAGCAGGTTGATAAAGTTGGCGAAATTGGACAGAGTGCAATTTACGCTTACGATAAAATTTCTAAACAACTGAAAATAAAAATGCATTCTATTGATTCTGCAAAGAAAAGAATGGCAAAACTTATTGAAGGAAAAGATGCTTTTATGAGTTTATCCAGAAAACTTGCTCAACAAGCACAACAAAGGGAAAGCGTTACTATACAGCCAAAAGAAGACTTGGACGGAACGAAAGGAATTATAACTATTAAGAATTATTTAGGAGGTTATTATTATTTTACAGTTGACGAAATCAAAATAAAAGGAAATGATATTTATTTGGTTGAAGGGAAATATTCGTCAAGTGGTGCATTACCGTCAGAAGACGATATAAAAGATGGATTGATAAAAATGATACTCTTTACAAATTTAAAAGATATCAAATCTAACGATAAAAGTTTCAATTCAATTCCTGTGCTGAAATTATCTACAGGTAATGGATACGACTATAACAAATTAACTTCACGACAGAAGGAATTAGTTGAATATTTGAAAAAGGAATCATCAGAAACCCACTTTTTATTAGAATTATTATAAACATATACCATTCAGATAGAGGCAAAACATAAATATCTCTCCTGTACTGAATAAATTAAAAGAAATAACACCAGCAGGCAACAGGGTGCTTGCGTAATGCGAGTTTCAGGGCATTTTGATATATATCATACCGACTTGCTAACAAGTTCATTAAAACAATTCGCTTCGCTTTTGTTTTAAAACTGTTAGTCTGTCGGCATTAACCAAAACCAACTAACAAAATTCATTTCATTCTTTTGTTAGCGGTTTGGTATCAGATGTTACTTTTAATTTTACAGGATTTATAATGGTTTCAATAAATATTTTTTAAATTTATTTGCTACTCAAATAATAATTCCGGTTTTATTTTTAACTCTTAAAAAATTTCCTTTTGACAATTTGTTAATTCAGTGATTTTTATTTCTTCATGGTGTTTGTTTATTTGAAGGATAATTAATTTTATCAACTTTAATTCTTCTTCGATATCTTTTGAAAACAAATTCGATTAAATGGTATATTCATTAATAAATCAAGAAAAGTGGGTTTAAAATCCGTTAAAACGGTTAGTCTATCGGCATTAACCAAAACACGCAAATCCCGACAATCTCGTCTCGTCAGCAATGACGAGACGAGACGGGAGTAACGGTTTGGTATTATATATTTTTATGATATATCAGAATAACCGCAATTGGTCGCTCTTTAAATGAAATGACTTGCGATGATACTTGCAATATCCGTACTTTTCTATGGCTTTAATGTGGGCAGGAGTAGGATATCCTTTGTTTTCATTCCAGCCATATTGTGGAAATTCGTCATGCAATTTCATCATGAAATCATCTCGATAGGTTTTGGCTAAAATAGATGCTGCGGCTATATCCATATATTTCCCATCACCCTTAATAATAGTAGCGTAAGGAATATTTTTGTAAGGATAAAAACGATTGCCGTCCACTGCAATAAACGATGGCTGCTGTTTCATTTTGTCCAGACAATGGTGCATTGCCATAATGGATGCCTTTAAAATATTTAATTTGTCTATCTCTTCGTTGGTACAGAATGCTATTGCATAATCAATGGCAACATCTTCTATTATTTTTCTGAGTTCATATCGTTTGGCTTCTGGTACTTTTTTGGAATCATCAAGGTCTTCGATTATACATTTTTTGGGCAGAATAACTGCGGCTGCAAATACAGGTCCTGCAAGACATCCTCTACCCGCTTCATCACAGCCGGCTTCTAAATACCTGTTCTGATAACACAATGTTAACATACAGGCAAATATACAGAATATTTTTTAAATAACAATGATTAATTTTTATATAGTCGCTCCTTAAAAAACGTTTTTTTGGTCTCGTCATTACTGACGAGATAAAATACAGTTTATAGACAGACACTACATTATATATATCAAAATTTAAAAATATCTTCCGGCGATAGTGGGCGAATTCCTTCGTACCATTTAAAATAATCCAGTTTAAATTCGGCTGGATTTATTTGCTCCAATGGATAAAGCGTAGCATTAGGTTGTTTATAAAAGATGATTTTTTTAATCTGATTATCTTCAACAAAAATGGTGATATCGCTACTCTCGGCTTTGTTGGCACCTATAATTTCGTTTTTATCTTTGGGATAATAAATAGTTTGCCCATTTCCTTTAACATCTACACGATAAAGTTTATTGTTTTTGAAAAAGCCTGTCATGGTTTTTCCTTTGATTTGATTAAAAAGGGACGTATCTTCTTTAGAAATAATAAAAGCAAGTTCATTCATAAAAATTTTATATATGGAATCATTTCTGAAATAAATATCAATTTTTTTAGCCGTGAGTTGATTTGCTTCGCTCCAAAGAATGGGTACTTTAAACATTTGCATAATAGAATCCTTTACCGAATAGGTTAATGAATCGCACGAACCTTGCAAATCTTTTTTATATATTTTAACGTGGTAATATGCTTTGAAAAATTTTGAACTGTCGGCATGAGTGATATAAAAAAGCGTATCGGCATGAAGATACAATGAGTCGGTGCTGTCTTGAACGGCAATAAATTTGGCTTTATCGGTTAGAAAGGCATTTTCAGGATTTTCGTAATATTTTCCATAATTCCCAAAAAGTAAAATATGATTTATGCTGTCTGTAAGCGATACATTGCTGGTAGCAATGCCATATTGATGATGACGGTCATAAAAAAGGCTGTCGCCTTTTAATAATTTATGATTACTCCATAAATAAGCATGTTTACTAAAACGGCTGATATCATTTTTGGTATCGTACCAGCCATTTTCGCAATAAATAAGATTGGTGTCGCTTACTATGCGTGATGGTCCATAAAAAGTGGCTATTTCTGTTTGAATATTATAACGGAGCGAATCGCTAAACATGCGGTATTGTGGATTTGTAAGAATAACGTGTTTTACGGCTACAAAATCTCTCAGTTGCGAATAGTAATATCCCCATTGACTAACCAGCACGCTTTCGTGACTTGTTATTTTCCCATAATTAAAATAAAAGGCAACATTGGTTATGCGGTCATAATTTAATGAATCGCAAGTCAGCGTGGCACGTTTATGAATTAAGGTTACATCTTTTCGCACTTTAGCCATTTTAGTGTTGCCATCATACGAAATAAATTTTCCAAAAAGTTGTATGGTATCGCTAAAATTAATTTCCACATTGCCATACATGCGAATATTATTTTCTTCGGTATTGTAAAATGCACTGTCGCAGGTAAGAATAGCGTTTTCGTGTTTTAACATAACGTTACCCACCAATCGTCGAACATTTCTTCCATAAACCTCTTCGTTGTAATCAATCAGATTGGCATGGAGCAGTTCAATTTTTTTTATATTTTGTGCCCATGACAAGTTTGAAACTAGTAAGAAAAAAACGACTAATCGTCGCATGTATTATTGTTTTAGAAGTTCATCTACAATCATATCGTTGGTAATACCTTCGGCTTCTGCTTGATAGTTGCGAATAATACGATGTCGTAACACAGGATGTGCAACGGCGTTAACATCTTCTATATCGGGGCTGAATTTACCATTGAGCAAAGCGTGCGTTTTTGCACCAATAATCAGATATTGTGAAGCACGTGGTCCGCTACCCCATGTAATATATTTAGATGCTAACGGATGTGAATTATGCTGTCCCGGACGTGTACATGAACCCAATTGAACGGCATATTTCAAAACACTTGGATTAACCGGTACTTTATATATCAGGTTTTGATAAAAAATAATATCTTTGGCAGAAACAATTTCATTCACACTAACATCACGCAGGGAGGTGGTCTGGTCAACAATAGTTATTTCTTCATCAAACGAAGGATAATCCAGTAAAATATTAAACATAAAACGGTCTAACTGTGCTTCGGGTAATGGATAGGTACCTTCCTGCTCAATGGGGTTTTGTGTAGCAAGTACAAAAAAAGGTTCTTCAAGAATAAATTGTTTTCCTGATGCTGTTACGGTTTTTTCCTGCATGGCTTCGAGCAGTGCCGATTGAGTTTTTGGTGGAGTACGATTGATTTCGTCTGCCAATAAGAAATTGCAAAAAACAGGACCCTGTATAAATTTAAAAGTTCGTGTGCCGTCTAATATTTCACTGCCTACAATATCCGAAGGCATCAAGTCGGGTGTAAATTGAATACGATTATATTTTAATCCCAATGCTTTGGCTATGGTAGTAACCAGCAATGTTTTTGCCAGTCCGGGCACACCTATTAGCAAACAATGTCCTTTGGAAAACAGAGCGGTAATAACTTCATTTATTACTCGGTCTTGACCCACAATAACTTTTTGTATTTCTTTTTTCAGTTGCCCGTGAACATGTTGTAACTGTCTTACTGCTTCCTTGTCATCTATGGTTTCTACATTCATAATGTTTTAATTTTTTATAATATTGAAATTACATTTTTTAAAACTATCATCAATAGTAAAATAGGTAGTTTTAATTTTCTTTTGTGCCCATGCTTGAATTTTTGTCTTACGCTTGTATTCGGTAGTTGCCTGTTCAATAAAATAATAATCATCGGTCAGATTTGCTTTGTGCGATGGATAAAGAGCCTTTAATCGGATTACCTTATAACCCTTTTTACCATGCTCATCGGTAAATTGAAAAACCGGACTTATTTGTCCAATTTTTAAATTATTAATCTGATTGGCAGTAGCATTGTCCAGTTCGCTAATATTAAAACGTGACGTATTGGTTAATGAATTAATGGCTAAACCACCATTATAAGCCGTATTTTTATCCATGCTGTATTTTTCGGCTGCTTTGCTAAAAGTAATCGAATCGGTTGCTATTTTTTGCAAAATGGAAGATAACTTGTTTTCTGCTTTTGTAAGTTCATCATAACCGCTTTTTATGGTAATTAGTATATGACGCACGTTGATTTGTTCGCCTCTGCGTTCTATCAATTGAATGATATGAAAACCAAAATCGGTTTCTATTATTGGGGATACTTCGCCTTCTTTTAATTTGAATGCTGCACCGGAAAATTCGGGCACAAGGTCATTACGACTTACAAAGCCCAATTCGCCTCCACGTATGGCACTTCCTGGGTCTTCGCTGTACAATACCGCTAAGGTAGAAAAGTTTTCTCCTTTTAAAATTCGTTCTCTTATGCTATTCAATTTTTCTTTGGCTTCACGTTTTTCTTTTTCACCGATTAATGGATAAATAACTATTTGCTGATATTCAACTTGCTCATCAATAGTTGGAATGCTGTCGGGTGGAAGGCTTTTAAAATACTGACGAACTTCGCTGGGTGTAACTTTCAGTGTTCCTACTATTTTATCCTGCATGCGTTCGGCTATCATTTGTTTTCTTAGCGATTTTCGCAATTCATTTTTTATATCGATGATGGATTTATTAAAATATTCTTCCAGTTTTTTCTCGCTGCCTATCTGATTTATGAAATATCGCAGCCGGCGTTCCATTTCCGATTCTACTTCCTTTTCGCTAACAGTTATACTGTCAAGTTCTGCCTGATGAAGCAACAAATTTTGATATATCTGTTCTTCCAGAATGGAGCATTTTAAATCTACATTATCCATTTTTTCCTTATCAGGCATTTGATAGTACTGGTTTTCTATATCACTAAGCAAGATGCAATTGTTGCCAACTACAGCAACCACCTTATCAATAACATTAGACTGAGCATTGATTTCAAGGCTCAGCAAGCATAATATAAAAATAATAATTCGTTTCATGTTTTAAAAATATCAAACCACAAAAGTAGTAGATTTATTGTTAGTAACGATTTTTTTTTAAATAAAGTGTCTATCTGTAAACTGTTTTGTTTTAATACTAACTTCTCGTTATTATTTGAGTTTTACGAGATTTTCAACTATTTTTGCAATATGAATTTTGAATTGATTTCTGATTATAAACCTACGGGTGACCAGCCCGAAGCTATTCAGCAATTAATCGAAGGCTTGCAATCATCTGCAAAATTTCAAACTTTACTTGGTGTAACAGGTTCTGGCAAGACATTTACCATAGCCAACGTGCTCGAAAAAATGAATCGTCCGACATTGGTATTGAGTCATAATAAAACACTGGCGGCACAGTTATATAGCGAATTTAAACAATTTTTCCCAAAGAACAAAGTAGAATATTTTGTTTCCTATTACGATTATTATCAGCCCGAGGCTTATATTCCATCTACCGATACGTATATAGAAAAAGACCTTTCCATTAACGATGAGATTGAAAAATTGCGGTTAAGTGCAACGTCTGCTTTACTTTCTGGACGAAGAGATGTAATTGTCGTTTCGTCTGTAAGTTGTATTTATGGTATCGGCAACCCTGATGATTTTTATGAAAATGTGATACATATTTCAGTCAATCAAAAAACAGTACGTGATGTTTTTCTAATGAAACTGGTCGATTCGCTTTATTCAAGAAACGACAATGACCTTCAACGCGGAAATTTCAGAGTTAAAGGCGATACGGTAGATGTTTTTCTGGCTTATGGTGACGATGCCTTACGTATCATCTTCTGGGGTGATACCATTGAAGAAATATATACTATTAATCCAGAGACAGGAAAAACAATAGAAGAATACAAAGAATTCAATATTTTTCCAGCCAATATTTTTGTTACATCCAAAAGCAAAATAAACAATGCTATTGAACAAATTCAGCATGATTTAAAACTTCAAATAGATTTTTTTAAGAGGGATAATCATCTCATTGAAGCCAAACGCATAGAAGAACGTGTTACGTTTGATATAGAAATGATGAAGGAACTTGGATACTGTTCGGGTATAGAAAACTATTCTCGATATTTTGATGGCAGAAAGCAAGGTTCAAGACCTTTTTGCTTGCTTGATTATTTTCCCAAAGATTTTATTACCATTATAGACGAAAGCCATGTAACACTTCCTCAAATTCGTGGCATGTCGGGGGGAGACCGCAGTCGCAAGGAAAATCTGGTAGAATATGGATTTCGATTGCCTGCTGCCAAAGATAATCGTCCTTTACGGTTTGATGAATTTATGAGCATGGTAAATCAGGTTATATTTGTAAGTGCCACACCCGCCGAAGAAGAATTGAAACTTTCGGGAGGTGTTATTGTGGAGCAGGTAGTTCGTCCCACAGGCATTATGGACCCCGACATTGAGGTACGCCCCAGCCAATACCAGATTGATGACTTGATGAATGAAATCAGTAAACGCATTCAAAAAAAACAACGCGTGCTGGTAACCACGTTGACAAAACGCATGGCAGAAGAACTAAGCAAATATTTGTTAAATGCAGGCATTCAATGTCGTTATATCCATTCGGATGTAGAAACATTGACACGAATAGAAATTATTGATGGTTTACGTAGCGGTGATTTTGATGTTCTTATAGGTGTGAATCTTTTACGTGAAGGGCTTGATTTGCCCGAAGTAAGTTTAGTCGCAATTTTGGATGCCGACAAGGAAGGGTTTTTACGCTCCGAACGCTCGCTAACGCAAACAGCAGGTAGAGCCGCACGACATTTGGAAGGAAAAGTAATTATGTATGCCGATAAAATTACTGAATCCATGCAAAAGACCATAAACGAAACACAACGTCGCAGAGAAAAGCAGTTAAAATATAATATAGAACATCATATTACTCCAAAACAAATTGTAAAAACATCCAAATCACTTACTGCGGAAATGAAAAAAGAAACTGAAAGTAAATATGCCACAGTGGAAAATGAAGTTATAGCAGCGGCAGACCCCATTTTGCAGTATATGAACAAAGATAAACTGATGAAAGTTATTGCCGAAACTCGACGTAAAATGGAAGCCTCGGCTAAGGCACTTGATTTTATTGAAGCCGCTGTTTATCGTGATGAAATGTTCCGGTTGCAGGCATTATTGGATAAAAAAGAATAATACGGTGTCTTTACTTTTTATTCTACTTTTCATTATTGCTGCAAAATAGCCATAGTATCAAACCAAACACCTTCTTTAATGGCATATTGGGAATGAAGAATACGTTTGCAGTGGAACAGTTCTATTACATTTCGAACAAATAAGGCAGCAACGGGAATCATTTCAATACGTGTCATGTCCATGCCGACGATGTTTTTTCGTTGTTCAAACGATGAAATAATCAACATATCGAGCATTCTAAAGAAAAGCAGCAAATTCAATTCGTTCCATTTTTTGCTTGCATCAATGGGTATTTGGTGTTGTTTAAAATGCATCATATTGGCTATAGTATCGAATGTGCCCGAAGAACCAACCAGTGTATCTGTTGGGAACGTGGACAATGCTGTTTTTAATAAAACTAATTCTTCTTGAATATAAGTAGAGATGCGATAAATATCTTGTGGAGATAATGGGTCTTCGGGTTTAAACATTTCTATCAGTCGTGAAATACCCAATTTAAAACTATGCTTCCAGAATATTTCATCACGATTTGCAATAATCAATTCATTGCTGCCTCCCCCAATATCGAGCATGAGAACTTTTTTATCTGTGAGTGGAACGGCTGCCCTTATGCCATCATAAATATAGGTTGCTTCTTTATCACCATCAATTATTTTAACCTCTGTCTGTAATATTTTTTCTATATCACTGGATAAGTTTAGTCCGTTGTCGGTTGTTCTGAATGCGGATGTTGCAACTATTTTAATCTTATCCACGTGTTGTTTTTCTATAATAATCTTGTATTCTTGAATAGCGTCCAATGCTCGTTGATAGGCATCGGGTGCAATGATATGCTGTGCCAACCCATCTTTCCCAATCTTTACAGGTCTCTTTTTACGCACTAATTCATGCATGGTGTTATTTATATTTTCCGCAATTAAAAGATTAAACGTATTGGTACCCAAGTCAAGAACTGCCAACTTCATCGTGTTTAATTTTTATAACGAATCCACTTATACAAATCTTTGTATGACACTTTTTTCCCATAAAGCAAAATGCCTGTTTTATATATTTTTCCGGCCAACCATGTGGTAAAAATAAAAGTCAACACTAGTATCACTGCCGATAAAGTAAATTCGGACCATGGAACACCAAAAGGAATGCGCATCATCATTACAACGGGACTTGTTAATGGTATGATAGAAAACCAGAATGCAATAGGACCTTCGGGATTGGTTGTAATATTAGAGATTAATACGATAGAAAGAATAAGCGGAATAGTGATAGGCAGCATAAACTGTTGTGTATCGGCTTCGTTGTCCACAGCACCCCCAATGGCTGCAAACAATGCGGCATACATCAAATATCCAAAGATAAAATAAAAGAGAAAAGAAAAAATCATTACACCAAAATCTATCCATTGAAGTGAATTAAAGATATCGGATATTTCATCCATGGAGATGGCATTTTTTTGATTTTCTGACGGTGCTTGATTTTTATCCATAACGCTTACCGCTTGAACTTGCTTTTCGAAAGCATGCTTGTCTTTTATCATAAAGGAAGAAGCCACACTCACAATGGAAAACGTAAGCACTGCCCACAATACAAACTGTGTAAGACCCACCATGGCAATACCTATTATTTTCCCCATCATCAATTGAAAAGGCTTTACCGATGAGACAATGACTTCGACAATACGATTGGTTTTTTCTTCAATAACACCACGCATTACCTGCGAGCCATACATAAAAATGAACATATAAATGAGCAATCCGCCAATAAAACCCAATATCATCTGTAAATCGGATGATTTGGCTTCGCGTGTGCCATTATCGTTAAGTTTTACAACACTTACTTTAACATCCGTTTTGACCGATTGAATAACGGAAGGTTCAATATTGTTTTTTATCAGTTTAAAACTTTCTATTTGACTTTTTAAGGACGATATGATGTGCATGCGTACAGTTAAACTTGGCTGTTTGGGCGATGACAAGTTTACTACGGGAACTGAAAGAATAGTGGGTGGAATATACAAAACAGCATAATAATTATTTTTGGCAATATCTTTTTCTGCTGTTGACAGAGAGGTATTGTCTAAATAAATAAAATGCAATTTTTCCGTTTCGGGCAACAAGTCGCTAAACAATTTTGAACTGTCCACTACGGCAATAAGTTTATCTTCATCATCTCCCATCGTAGATATCCATATCGGTACAATAAAAAGGGCAGCCATTAAAATAGGTCCCAGAATAGTCATGATGATAAACGACTTTTTTTTGATACGGGTAAGATATTCACGTGCTATGATGATACGAATTTTTTTCATGGCTGAGTGTTTTTGGTTTCATTTACTACTTTAATAAAAATTTCATCCATACCGGGAAGAACTTCATGAAAAGAAATAATATTGCCTACTTGAACCAGTGCTTGTAAAATCATATTGCTGCTTACCGAGGTGTCGAGCAGTCGCAAGCGAATTTTATGATAGTTGTCTGATTCGGTATGTTGAAGAATTTCGTATTGGTAGCGTTGTGCCATTTCTATCACATTAACAAATCCTTCAAAAATTATTTCATAAACATGTTCCTTAAAACGTTGTTTTATTTCCATTACTTTTCCATGTAACACATTTTGAGAAGAATTAATCAACACAATTTCATCACACAATTCTTCTACCGATGCCATATTATGTGTTGAAAGCATAATAGTAACACCGTTTTTTTTCATTTGTAACAATTCATCCTTAATAATCCCCGTGTTTATCGGGTCAAGTCCTGTAAATGGTTCATCAAAAATAATAACCGATGGCTTATGTAACACGGAAATAATAAACTGAATTTTTTGCTGCATGCCCTTCGAGAGTTCTTCAACTTTTTTGTTCCACCACGAAGCAATTTCAAATTTATCAAACCATATTTTCAATTCCCGTAATGCTTCCTTGCGAGACATCCCTTTGAGTTGTGCAAGATATAACGCCTGTTCACCCACTTTCATTTTTTTATATAAGCCACGTTCTTCGGGTAAATAGCCAAATTTGATTACATCATCTACGGAAACTTTATTTCCTTTTAACCATATATTCCCTTCATCGGGAACTGTAATTTGATTAATTATTCGTATCAGTGTAGTTTTTCCGGCACCGTTAGGACCCAATAAACCAAAAATGGTACCTTCGTTTACCGAAAATGACACCTCATTTAATGCTACTTTGGTAGCATACGCCTTTGATATATGTTCAATAGAAAGCAGTTCGCCCATCGTGCAAATTTCAGCCTGCAAACCTACACAATTATTAAATAATTACAAAAAAGTAAATTTGTAACCATATTAAAGAAAACAACGCTGATTAGTTTAAAGGTAAAGGATAAAATGGAATATTTAGTTGTTGTTCAATCAGAAATTTGTTACATTTACGGGAGAATGTTAAATTCTTTATTTTGTTTCGCCGATTAACCCTTTGCCACGTTTCACAATCTTACCGTCTGCACGTCCATCGTGTACTATTTTATCCAGAATACCATTGATAAATACACTGCTTTTTTCGGTGCTGTAATATTTTGACAAGTCGATGTATTCGTTTAAGGTTACTTTTACGGGTATATCGTCAAGACAGTACAGTTCGGTTAAAGCCAGTTCAAGAATTATCATATCAAGTACGGCAATGCGGTCGGCTTCCCAGTTTTTAAGATATTTTTCAATAATTTCCCTGTGTTCGTTGTGATGAAGAATACATTTCCGAAACAGATTTTTTACAAACGATATATCATCTTCACATTTATACATGGCGGGTAAGGGATTATAGGCACCTTTTTCCAGTTTAAACTTGTTGAGTGTTTCTACTACATTTGAAATGACAAATTCAAAATCATCATTCCAATATATGCTCATTTCTTCTAACGATTGAATCATTTCGTCATCGGTTGCAATAACTTCGGTATAAAGTTTTGCAATTACTTCTTTATCCTCTTTGAACGACGGCTGTTTTAATTGTTGATATTCCTTAAAATAATTTGTCTCAATAAATGTGTTGTAACAATTTTTCGTCAGTTCGGGATATAGTACCCACGAAAATTTATAGTTATTTAAAAACGTTTGTAAATCGTGATTACTTTCTATTAACGTAAGTAATTTATTCGATAAAAAATTATTGTTTAGTTCAACTTCTTGCTTCGTCCTGATGTATCTATTTTTTATGGTATCCTGTTTGTTTTGGGCATATTGACGCAAGTCCAGCGAAAATGACATTAAATAATGAAAAAGTTCATACGTCTTGTGAATACTGTTGAACAATTCAGTTTCAACCTGATTAATATTTTCTGTCGGTTTTAAAAAATAAGCATAAACGATTTGCATAATCCGTAACCGCAATAACCGACGACTTATCATAGAACAACAAAATAAAAATTTGATGTGCAAAGGTATATTATTTTATCAAGAATTAAAGTCAAGGATAAAAAATAAAAAGAACAAATGGCAATGATAAAAAAACGAAAAAAAATTAAATATATAATTACGTGATATTAAATAAAATACAATTTTTCTTGAAAAAATATGAAAAATATTTTTCAAAAAAATTTTGGCAGTTCAAAAAATGATATTACATTTGCTTATATTTTCATAAAAGTAGAAAAAATGGAAGACAACGAAAACTTTGTAGAAAACAATCAGCGGAATAGCGATGAAGTGTATTCTAAGGCTGTACGTGCAGGAAAAAGAACTTATTTTTTTGATGTGAAGTCAACCAGAAAGGATGATTTTTATCTTACTATTACAGAAAGTAAGAAAAGGAGTAAGCCTGACGGAAGTTCTTACTATGAAAAACATAAAATTTTCCTTTATAAGGAAGATTTTGAAAAATTTGCTGAAGGATTAAACGATGTTGTTCAATACATTCGGAACAACAAAGTAGGTTTGTCAGATAACAATATCCCATCTGGCGAAAATCCGCGTACAGAACCTACCGAAAATAGTTAGCCGCAATAATTCATTCCATCCAATTTCTTAATAAAGATGTGGAATGAATAAACTCAATTGATTGCGAAAAAAAGTATTTTTAGCGATACAAATTGCAATCGAAAATGTATTGAAGTACTTTTTCAGGAAGGAAACAGTGAATATCTTTTTTTGTTTGAATAGCATTTCTAATAAAAGTAGAGGATAATTCTATTTGCGGAGCATTTATTATTTGAACATGCTCGTTTGAAATGTATGGATTTTCAATATTTCCCGGTCTTGGATATACCAGCAAACGATAGTGCTGTATAATATACGAATAGTTTTTCCATTTATGAAAAGTGGCTAACTGGTCGGTGCCCATTATCAGATTGAATTGGTGTGATGGATGTTTTTCCGTCAGTCGTGCAAGTGTGTCAACGGTATAAGAGGGCTTTGGCATGGTAAATTCAATATCAAGTGCTTTGAATTTATTAAAGTCACCGATAGCAAGATTTACCATTTCCAACCGATGATATTCATTGGCAAGTTGCTTTTTTTCTTTTAATGGATTTTGTGGCGATACAATAAACCATACTTCGTCAAGGGGTGTATAAGTCAGAATGTAATTGGCAATTATCAAATGTCCGTGATGAATTGGATTGAACGAACCAAAATATAGTCCTGTATGTTTAGTTCTAGTCATGGCATATTCATTTATGCAAAGGTAACTTTTTTTATGTAGATAGTGTTACTTAAAAGTAAGAAAATAATTATATGAAATTAGTATGGGGTGCCTCGTCATTAATGATGATACAAACTATTTCTTTTCTTCAACCGTTGTCTGCTGGTTTTATGGGTGCATGCTGCGGTTAAACAACAAAAAACCAATATTGAACTGCCCAAACCATTGTGGATTGAACCATGGATAATAATTGGCACTGAGCGAAATATTGGCAATGGGAGTATTCAATACTAATACGGCACTGTATAGTTGAGCATAGTTGCCCAATGTCCCTATTTGTTCTTCAAACCCATAATCAGTATGGACAACAGGATTATAGGCTTCGTAATGATAGGACTCAAGACGTAAATGAAGTGATTGGGTAAATCGTGTAATAACCTGAATTCCAGCAGCCATATACGAGGGATTATGAGTTTGAAAGGCGTAAAAAGTCTTTGAATGAAAAGTGGGTTGATATGCCGATGACATTAACAACGTAGAAGTATAATTAAAAAAGAGTGGCTGATTGGAAAGTTTAATATCACCCGATATTCCCAAAGAAAATATTTGGTTGATGTAAATATAATCTTGCGAAGCCAGCGACAGCAAGAACCAATTTCTGTCGGCAGATACTTTATCACGCAATATGGATTTGGAACCTGATTTATACGTTTCCGTTCCAGCATAGTAATACAATGAACCTTGAAAAAAGTGTCCTTGTGTAGGAAAATTTTTATCGTTGAGTGAATTTCGCTCATATCGGATGTAGGGAATGATGGTATTGAATTGAGTATCGTCGGCAGTGTCTTTCTGAGTAAACGAAGTTGTTTGATAATAATGATAATTAAAATCATTTCCCGAAAAGCCTATATTTAACTTGGCATGTTGTTTTACAGGAAAGGTTAATTCTGCTGCTATCAATCCTTCATCTTGAACAATATAAAGCGGTCTGTTATCTTCATAAAATAAAAAACTACTTCCTCTGAAATAATTAAAACGGCTCAGCGAAAAGAAAGCCTGTGCATAGTATTTTGAAAAATCCAAACGAGCACGTCCATACAAACTACTGTATAATTTGCCAAAGTATATATTTCCATAGAGCGATAATGCATATTGACGTAGATACTTATATTCTGCTCCAATAAAACCGGTGTTCAGGTTGTCCGAAGAAATTAAACCGCCCATGCGGGCTATAAATGGTTTTTCACGTGTTACATTTAAAAATAAATTATAATAACCGGTATTGTCATTATATTTTGCACGAGGGAAAATGCACTCTATTTGGTCATCGGCAATTAGTTTGAAATATCCTTCCTTGAAATTATCAAACGACAGCGTATCGCTTTTGTGCATAAGATTTTTCATCAAATATACGCTTTGAGAATAAGAAAGTCCCGACATGTAAATATTTTTAAATATCAATGGTTTGAAATTTTCTTTAAACATTGCTCTGCGTTGTCTTACCTGTGAACTGTCCACACGAATGGAAATCATTGTTTTGATGTTATTCATTTGAGTCATGGCAGCATCGTATCCAATTTTTATTAGTTCGGAGGCTAATTGAAAATCCATGAGTCTAACCGTTTTAACATCAGGGCTAATTAAAATGCCATTGCTGTCGGGTACTGAATAATTGGTATTGGTCACAATCATGTTTTCAAGTTGAAGCAATACGTTGTCTTCGGATGGTGGTAAAGAATTGGAAGCAACACAACTGCCAATGATATAATCGGGTTTGAAATCCTTATTCATAACATCTACTGGGAAATTATTATAGATACCACCGTCAAACAATAAATGGCCATTGACCATGATGGGCTTAAAATAGAAAGGGAATGTCATGGAAGCACGTACGGCAGAGCCCAAATCGCCACTGGAAAAAACAACAGGCTCGTTGGCATAAACATCACTGGCAACGCATCTGAAAGGAACAAAAAGACTGTCAAATGTATAATTGGCACGAGCAGCAGCCTGCGACAGCAATTTCATAAATGCCAAATCCATAGAATGAGGAGGTATCAAATTCGTAGGTAAACTGGGTGAAAAGATAGAATCGTAACGAAATTTTAAATCAATCCATGAAGCATCGTTTTCCTTGCGTTTAAAATAAAAAATATAATTGTCGGGTATTTTTCCCCATGCCCAGTTTTGAAAATCTTCGCTGGTAACTATTTCTTCCATTTCTTCGGGTGAATAGCCGGCTGCATATAAAGAGCCTACAATCGCACCCATAGATGTTCCTGCTACAAAATCAATAGGGATACCGTTTTCTTCCAATGCCTTAATGACTCCAATATGTGCAATGCCTTTGGCACCACCACCACTAAGTGCCAATCCTACTTTTTGAGAAAATGCACTAACGCTTGAGAACACAAGCAGCACCACTCCTAAAATATAAGTTCTCATTTTTTAAATCGTGCAGTTTTATCGCGGTCTATTACGTCCTGAAGAGTAGATTCTTTAAGTAACGACACTGTTTTATCACGAATTTCCTTAACTACATTTCGCAAACCGCAGTCATCATCATTGTCACATTTTACACACTTTTCATAATATCGAAATGTAGCACAGGGAAGCAAGGCAATGGCTCCATCAAAAATACGAATAATGTCGGCAAAATTAATATCCTTAGGGTCTTTGATTAAATAATAACCGCCTTTTTTACCTTTTTTGCTGTTTACCATACCGGCATTTTTCAATTCGATTAAAATGGCTTCCAGAAACTTTTTGGGTAATAATTCTACATCAACAATGTCCTGAATTAATACAGGTCCCTTGTCTTTATTAATTGCCAAATATCGCAATGCATATAAGGCATATTGTGCTTTCTTGGTTAGCATATTTAAGCCATGATTTTTATTCTATCGCGTTAAAAGCAACGAGACGATACAAAGTTATAACTTTTATAGTTAAGATAAAAATAATTCTATGGTATATCATTTCAATAAACAATCACCAGATGACCAAAATTATCGGATTATGCCTTAATTAAAAATATATCGGATACCATTGTTTGTGCGAAATATGATTTAAAAAAATACTTGTTTACTAATACCGACATGTTAACAAGATATTACTACGATAAGATATTTTTTAACACGATTTGTTTGGCAGTACCTTGTCAAAATATTTGACAAGAAAAACTTTATTTCATTCTTTAATCAGCGGTTTGGTATAAGTTTAAAAAATAAATCGTACAATACAATACCCGATGTTACAGCCACATTGAACGAATGCTTGGTTCCAAACTGAGGTATTTCGATAGAATAGTCGCATACATCCACAATATCCTGACTAACGCCGTTTATTTCGTTGCCAAAAATGAGAATATATCCCTGGTCGGGTTTATAATTAAATTCACGTATGTCAATACTTTCATCTGTTTGCTCTACGGCAAGTCGCAGGTATTTTTTTTTAGCACCATAGTCCAACGCCTGCATGGTCGTTGAAAAATATTTCCAGTTTACCGATAGGGTTGCTCCTAAGGCTGCTTTCTCCATCTCGCGACTGGGTGGCTGTGCTGTAATTCCACACAGTATTAGTTCCTCCACTCTGAATGCATCGCATGTTCTAAAAATAGAGCCCACATTAAACTGACTTCGGATATTATCCAGCACTACCATAACGGGTATTTTGGGTAAACGTTTGAACGTTTCAACATCAATGCGGTTTAATTCCTGTAAAGAAAGTTTTTTCATTTCTCTATTCGGATGAAGGATTAATTTTTAAATAAATAAGTTCGATTTTGGTTTGAGTACTTTTCAGTATTTTTATGGTAAAGTTCTGTAACGATAAGGTTTCGTTAGGTTTTGGAATGTAACTGTAATGAAATAAAATGTAACCGGCGAGTGTTTCATATTCGGGCGACTCGGGAATATGGAGGTGATATTTATCGTTTATATAATCTATTTCCAGACGTCCAGAAAAAACATATTCGCTATCGTTTACTTTTTTTTCAATAAATTCGTCGGTATCGTGTTCGTCGTTTATTTCACCAAAAATTTCTTCCAGAATATCTTCGATAGTAACGATACCGGCTGTTCCACCAAATTCATCTACTACCAGTGCTATACCTTTCTTTTTTTGAATAAAGTCGGTTAATAATACATCTGCCGACATAGTTTCTGGAACAATAATCAATTCTCTCAGGATGGATGGAATATCTTTCGGATTTCGAAACATATCGCCTATATGGATATACCCAATAATGTTGTCAATATTATCCTTATAAATTAAAAGTTTTGAATAGCCTGTTTCGATAAAGGTTTCGGTTATTTGTTCCAAAGGCGTATGGATATCTCTGGCAACTATTTCGGTACGTGGAACAATACACTCTTTAATTTTTACTTGGTCAAATGTCAACGCATTTTGAAATATTTTCAATTCATATTCTATTCCATTTTCGCTTTGTTCGTTTGCCATGCTATGTTGTACCATATTGTATATATCTACTTTTCCAAAAATAATTTCATGGCTGCTTTTAGAGATATCTACACGAAACAGTTTTATAAATGCATTGGAAATGGTTATAAAAAACCACGTAATAGGATAAAGCAGGTAATAAATGATAACGGAGGGTATAGCAAAAAAAGTTAATAGTGTATTGGCTTTTAGCCGAAAAATACTTTTGGGTATAAATTCGCCGGCAATCAGAATAAGAATAGCCGATATAATGGTTTGCATCAAAAAAATTAAAAATGTATTTTGTGTAATTTTATGCAAAGGCTCTGTTAAAATTATAGATGCAACAATGCCGTATATTACAATTACAATATTGTTGGCAATGAGCATGGTCGAAATAAAATTCTTGGGATATTTAGAAATACGTTTAATCAGCGAAGCATACCATTTACCCTGTTTGTTGTCAATTTCAAGACGCAATTTATCTGAGGTAATAAAGGCTATTTCCAAACCCGAAAATATGGCAGAAAAAAGTAATAAGATAATAAGGACTCCGTACATATTATTTTTTTGAATTTTTCCGCATCGTTCTTCTCAGTGAGTACATAAAAAAACAGATAGCACTGATAATGAATAGTGGGTAAGTTCTTGAAAATGGTTTTTTGAAACTGTCTATTATGGCAAGCACTATGACAACGATACCCAACACTAGCCATAGCGTTTCCATTACATGTATTTTGCCGTTATTCATCTTTAACATTGACTGTTCCCTCCGAATTTATCAGTTTCCATTTTGTTAGACTTTCGTCGGCTTCAAAACCGTTTTTCCCAATCAACACGCCATCTGCGGTGATAATTTTTGAAAATTGATGACTGTAAATAATTTCTTTTTTCTCATCCCAATACAGCAGTTCAGTATATAATGTGTCGCCTTTATAGTTGCGAGCCACAACATTGTTTCTCACTTCCCACAGTTTTTTGGAATCGTAATGCTTGGCATAATTGGATGAAATTTGACTTTCTACCTGAGGGTAGTTGGAATAGGTTTTTACTTCTATTCCTTCGGGAAACAATGTAAACGAATCTTTCGCCGTAACAATATAGTTTATAATTTTTGCTTTGGCTGTTAAATATATTTTTCCTGAATCGCTGCGTTCTACAAAAAAATTTTTAGATGAAAGTACCGGTATGGTATCGGAAGAAATAATAGCGTTTATAGTTTCAAGATTATTGGAACATGCACAAAACACGATGACACCGATTGTCATAAATATTTTTATTCTGTTTTGTTTTTTTAGTTGCATGAAAATATACCGGAAAATTTTTACAAAAATAATCCTTTTTAAGGACTTTTCAAAGTATAAGGATTTATAGGTTAGCGTATGCGGTATTCAATACCTCTATCAACCTTATTGGCAAAATTTTATATTTTTTCTATATTCTTTAATTGAATCCATCCCGTATTGCCGTCGGCAATTTTAATTTCTACCCAATCTTCAAATATTTCGTGAATAGACACTTTGGTACCTTCGTGGAGCACAAAAAGCATAGTGCCTGCTTCGTCGGGAGAACTTTTAACTTCTACCGAGTCATTCATGATAATCGCTTCCTTGTGTGAAGAAACATTTCGATAGGTATAATATGCAAACACTCCCGATACCATAAAAATCAATACCAAGAAGGTTGCAACGCCCTTGCAAAATCGAGATAGCAAAATAGATGATGTAAGAAAATTAACATATACCGTTGCCAGTGCGATAATAAATGCTATGAGCGATATCCATGCCCACGTATTGGTTGAAAACCAGTTGGATATGGATTTAAACAGCGTAACATAAAAAGGTTCGGGAAGTGGATTGATTTTATCGCTTACAAACGTATTGGCAAATTGCAGATTGTGCATAATATCGGGGTCGGAAGGATTTAATAAATGGGCTCTTTCGTAATACAGAATAGCATGCGATATTTCATTTAATCGAAAATAAGCATTGCCCATATTGTAATACATATAAGCCGATGAATAACCTTTTTGCTCCATTTGTTTATAAAAATCGATACATTTTTGATAGTTGGAAGAGGTATAGGCTTTAACAGCACTGTCGAGCAAAGGTTTAAAATTATCATTGCTTGCTATCAGCGTGTATTGAAAAAGTATTCCTGCTATGATGAGTATTTTTTTCATGACTGCTTAAATTAATGATTCCAATGAACGTATAATTTTACTTGCCTTGGCATATATATCTGTATTTTTAAAAGATACAGCGGAAGGAGCATAGCGAGCATACTCGCACTGGTCAAGTGTTTCATTTAGTTCCGTAATGAGTGTTTCGTCAATATTTTTTTCTTTTAATTTTTCAATGGCGCTTTCACGTGTCAATTCCGAAACCGGAATAATGAGTTTATCGCTCAAATAGCCCCACAGTGCTTTGTTTATTTCTTCATAAAAATTTGAATCATTATTGTTTTTTATACATTTGTATGCCATTGAAAGACGTTTGGTCGCCACTTTGTTTGCTTTTCTGTTTCGCATAGCAAGTATATTAGAGCGTTCCTTTATTTGTTTTCGACGCAGGAATAATAACAAAAGCAATATCAACAAAAAGAATGGAAATGCCAATTCAAAAAGAAGGTCTCCAAAAATAAAATGATTATTTTCGGTCAATGTTCCTACATCTTTTTTGATGTAACGGATATCGCTACCCAATATATTTACATCTTTTTTGGCAAATTCACTGATAACGGCATTGGCAGATTGAGTAGAATCTTTGGATACGGCAATGGATACCTCATTGATATGAATGGTTTTAAATGTTTGCGATTTCAAATCAAAATAGGAAAAATCAAATCCTGGAATGGTATAATCTCCATAATGACGCGGAATTACCAAATAGGAAACAATTTTGCTCCCTATTGAACCATTTCCCTTGTTATTATAGGCGTTAGTAATTTTGGGTTCATATACTTCAAAATCATTTGGGAATTTAGGTTTTGGAATATCAACTAATTTAAGATTGCCTGTTCCCGAAAGTTTTAATGTATAATTAAAGGCTTCGTTCATTTTCAAATTAGTTTTGTCTATATGCGATTCAAGATTGAAAGAACCAACTCCACCGCTGAAAGCAAGGGGTTTAGTGCCGGGCAATTCCTTTACATGAATGGTTACTTCTGGACTTGTCAGGTTTTTGGTTACATTTTGATAAGAGCCAAAAAAGTCATCAAAAATACTTCGTTGTTGCTTTTGAACTCTTTGCTGTACAACCACGGTTGCTTGAGCAGGACTTATTACTAATTTACCCGAACGCTCGGGTGATAGCAATACTTTTTTCAGCAATCCTACATTATATAATTTACCGTTGACGTATTCCTGATGAAGACTAATCTGAGTGGGATTTTCCAAATCTTCACTCCAAAAACCATTGAAATTGGGAAATTTCATGTTTTCAAAGCCAGCAATATTCAAGCGAGTATATATATATATGGCTGCTACTAATTGCTCACCCTGATAAACAGAAGTCTTGCTAACATTTACACGAATAAATATGTCGTCGTTGCTAACGTTGGCAGGCTGGGACAGGTTATCACCGTTTCCCTGATTTTGACTGTTGGTATTGTTTGTGGTGGCTGTAACATTCCCTTTGGTTACTTCAATGCTAATAGGATTGGATTTATACGATTTTCCCTTCACCACAATTTCTGCGGGTGGAATGGTAAACTTGCCTTCTTTGGAAGCACTGAGAATAAATGTATAGGTGTAGGAAATATTTTGCGACATTTGTCCGTTTACAATGCTTATGCTGGTACTGCTTGATGTGCTAGGTCCCATCAACACATCAAACGGAGTGAACGAAGGATTTTTAAACGATGAGGGCTGTGCATTGACCGTATAGATTAATCTGAATTGATTTCCCCTTGCTACACTTGCTGGTGCAGACGCTTTGAATGAAATATCCTGTGCTCCTATTATGCAGGTCAGAAATAATAAATATATGAGTGTTACTGTTTTTTTCATCATAAACGTTTTTTATTACTACCAGTCTTTATCAATATTTTTTTTACCTGCAACTTCCAATTGCTTTTTTAGTTTATCCTGTCTGTTCTTTTCATCGTTTTGAAGTGCTTGAAGCATGCGATTGGCATCTTCTTTAGAGATTTTTTGCTTTTCCTGTTGCTGTTGCTGTTGTTTTTGCTGGTCTTGTTTGTTTTGTTGCTGCTGTTTTTGTTGTTGTTTATTTTGTTGTTGTTTGTTTTGATTTTGCTGTTGCTGTTGTTGTTGCTGCTTTTTGAGCATCATGGCATACGATAAATTATACTTGGCTTGCGAATCGCTGGGATTTCGACGCAGCGCATTTTTATAGGATTCGATGCTTTCGTCTAACTTGTTTTGCTTTAAATAAGTATTTCCCAAATTATAATACGCATGCGACTGTTCAAGCGGATGATTGGTTTTTGCAGGAGCATTCATAAATTGTTTTTGGGCATCGTCTAATTTATTTTGTTTGTACAATGCATCACCCAGATTAAAGTTTGTCTTGTATGATTCGGGATTAAGTTTGTATGCCTTGCGAAATTCCACTTCCGATTCTTTAAATTTTTTCTTCAAATACAGGTCTGTCCCTTTTCGAATTTGATTTTTATAGGCTTGTGCATTGGCAAATGCAGGCAGTAATAAAATCAATGAAAGCAACATAACCGTTTTGTTTGAAAACATGGAACGCAAATTAAGTTTGAAAAATGAAAACTTCCGTTCTATAAAGAAAAAGTCGATAATAAATAACAGAATAGATAATATTAGTGGATATTGATATTGATGGTCGTATTCCGAATACTGCTGTGTTTCGCTTTCTTTGGTAGATATTTTTTCAATTCGTCCTGCTATTTCATCTAAAATAGTAGAAGCATTTTGTGCACGCACATAAATGCCGTTTGCCGAAGAAGATATTTGTTGAAGCAGGGCATCGTTGGTTTTTGATATAATCACATTTCCTTCCTTGTCAGTTTTAAAATCTTTTTTTCCAAATTTATTAAGTATGGGAATAGGCGCACCTTCGGGTTTTCCCATGCCAATGGTATGAATTATAATTCCTTTCTTTGATGCTTCGGATGCCATCTCTACAGCACCTTCTTCGTGGTCTTCGCCGTCAGAAATAATAATCAGCACTTTGTTGGTTTCCTTATCTTGTGATGAAAATGAACGCATAGCCAGTTCAATGGCTTTAGATATATTGGTCCCCTGTACTGGTACCAAACCCGTATTAATAGACGACATGAACATCTTGGCAGAAATATAATCGTTGGTAACGGGCAACTGTACAAAAGCATCGCCAGCAAAAACAATAACACCAATATTATTGTTGCTTAATCGGTCTACTAATTTTTCCAAAGCCATTTTGGATGCTTCAAGACGGTTAGGGTATACATCTTCGGCAAGCATGGAGTTGGAAACATCAAGGGCAACGATTACTTCGGCTCCCTTATGTTTTACTTTTTCCAGTTTACTGCCTATTTGAGGGTCTGATGCAGCAAATATCAATAACGCTAACGCTATTATAAAAATAATAAATTTGGCATGTTTGCGTGAAGGAACGTAAGCAGGCATTAATGATTTTAGTTGTGGTTTGTCTGAAAATACAGACAATTGTTTATGATTTATTCGTATCATAATTATATACCCCAATATTAAAATGGGTATCAGCAACAATGTCCAACCTATTACAGGATATCCTATTCGAAACATATCAAGGCAATTTTTTTAACACTGAAACATTTAACAATCCACATACAGACATTAGGATAAGAGCCGAAAGCAGCCAAGGAAAAAATTCTTCCTTGTGTTTGCGATATTCGTGTACCATGATTTTTGTTTTTTCCATCTGGTCTATTTCATGATAGATTTGACGTAACTTTTCGTTGTTGGTGGCTCTAAAATATTTTCCGCCAGTAATGTCTGCCATTTTATTTAATAACGGTTCATCTATTTCTACTTTTATCATTTGCATTTGAGTTCCAAAGGGCGTTTGAACAGGATATGGGGCTTGTCCCAATGTGCCTACGCCAATAGTGTAAACACGAATATTAAATGTTTTGGCTATTTCGGCAGCAGTTAAGGGGTCCACAGAACCTGTGTTATTTACGCCATCGGTCAATAAAATAATAACTTTACTTTTGGCATTGCTGTCTTTAATTCGTAATACTGCTGTTGACAAACCATCACCAATGGCAGTGCCATCTTCCAGAAATCCAAACTTTACATCTTTAAAAAGGTTTATCAGGGCTGCGTGGTCGGTAGTGAGCGGACACTGAGTAAAACTGGTAGCGCTGAAAATAACCAACCCAATGCGGTCATCCTTTCTATTATTGATAAATTCGGCAGCAATGTTTTTGCTTGCGTCAAGCCTGTCTGGTTTAAAATCGCGTGCGAGCATACTGCCCGATACATCCAGCGATATGACTATATCTATGCCTTCGGTTTCCACATTTTGCCAATTGTTTGACGATTGTGGACGTGCCATGGCTATTATCATTAATACCATAGCAACCACTTGAAGACCAAAAACTATATGTCGGGCTATTATTTTGAATGTTGGTTTTTTGGTCGAAATTACAGGCAAAGTACTAAGCATAAGGGTTGGCACAACCTTTTTACGCTTATATACATACCATAAAATCATGGCAATGGGTACAAGTAACAAAATAAACCAGTACGGATGAGCAAAAGTAATATTATTCATGGTCTCCTCCTTTCGTCTCCTGTTCCAACGACAGTTTCTTTTCTTCTTCGTTCTTTACTTCTACAGGTTGAGGTTTGGTTTTTTCAACAAAGGCAAAGGCATTTTTTAAGTGCCAGTCATTTTCATCGGGTAAGGGCTCGGCTTTGGCAAACTTTACAAAATCGGCGGTTGATAAGAGCGATTGCATATTTCTGATGAGTTCTTCTTCAAAATTTTGTTGTTTTAAATAATATATAATGTCTTCACTTATGCTTTCCATGGCTGGAATACTAAATTGCTCTTCCATGTATTTTCGCAAAATATCGGTCAGTTCAGAATAGTATTGTTTGAACAGTTGCTTTTGCCATAATTTTTTTTCTTTCAATTTTTCCAATTCTTTAAGAGCAATGACATAAGCCGGTTCTTTGGGTTTTTCTGGAATAGGAATAATAGGTTTTTTGTTTTTTATTCTTAGAATAATATAGACTATGGCAGCAATAATTATGGCAGCCAGCAATCCCCACAGAATATATTTTAACATTTCCTTCCAGTTAAACGGTTCGGTCATGGGAGGCTTTATATCAAAAATCGTTTTTTTGGTAGTATCAACGGCTATAGCGTGAACGGTAAATGTTATGGGATTTGAATAAATGGTATCGGTAACACTGTCGCGGGGCATTAAAAAAGGTAATGGTGGAATAGTAACCATTCCCGTATCGAACGATGTAATGGTTAGTATTTGTTGAAGTTTAAGTTGTTCATTTTGGTTCAATACTGTATCAATGCGAGACGAACTAATTAATTCTACCGACTTGCTTATAGAATCATCTATCACGGGAAAAAAAATGTTTTTATCTTTGGGTTTTGAAAGTGTCAGTTTTAACTGTAACTGGTCGCCAATAAGACACTCGCTTTTATTGAGTGAGGCTTCGGTTTGAATAACTTGTGCCTGAAGTCCCAATCCTGCTCCCAAAACACACGACAATAATGCAATCTTCACGGTTCTCATAACTATCTGGCTCGCATTTTAAAAAGTTGAATTAATGGCTTTACATATTCGCTATCGGTGCTTAAATACAGAGAATCTATTTTATAACGCAAAAAAAGTTGATTTAACGTTGCTGTATGTTGAGCATACTCGTCGGCATACTGTTTCTGTATAGACGATAGTGATGTATCTATCATTTTGGTTTGATGTGTTTCGGGGTCTGTAAAATAAACCAACCCCATGGCGTTGAGTTCTTTTTCGCGAGGGTCAAATACTTTCAGTGCAACGACATCATGCTTGCGGGCAGAAATTTTTAAGGCATCTTCAAACGAACGGTCCATGAAATCGGAAATAATAAATGCCGTACTTCGCTTTTTAATAGCATTAGTAAAATAGCGTAAAGTTTCGCTGATATTTGTTTTATGAGATTTCGGTTCAAAATTAAGTACCTCACTAATAATGCGCAAAATGTGTTTACGTCCTTTTTGTGGAGGAATAAATTTTTCTACATGGTCGGTAAACAGTATGGCACCTATCTTATCGTTGTTAAAACTTGCCGAAAAAGACAATACGGCAGCCAGTTCGGCAATCATCTCCCGTTTAAGTTGTTTAACGGTACCAAAACTGGTTGAACCGCTCATGTCTATCAGCAGCATTACGGTAAGTTCACGTTCTTCTTCATAAATTTTTACATAAGGATGATTAAAACGTGCCGTTACATTCCAATCTATATTTCTGATGTCATCGCCATATTGATATTCACGAACCTCACTGAACGTCATTCCTTTTCCCTTAAATGCACTGTGATATTCACCGGCAAATATCTGGTTGGACAGCAACCGTGTCTTTATTTCTATACGCCTGACTTTCTTTAAAAGTTCTTTTGCTTCCACGTTCCTATTCCTCGATTAATAATGATAAATGACAGAAAAATTATATTCATCTTTTATCAATTCTACATCAATTTTTTTTCCGTTTTGAATAGTTTTCCATTTTAAGTTACCATTTTTTAGAAAGGTCTTGTCCAGTTCGGTAATGCGATTGTTCAGCGATTCGATATCTTCCAGTGTTTTTATATGTTTGCATTCCTGTTTTTCGTTGAAATAATAAATTAGTGTCATGTCCTTTTTGGCATTATAGTAGCGAAGGGTGTTATCGTTGGTACTTATACCAAAGTTATTAGATGTGTAATCGTGAAAATCTTTGCTCATCGTAGTTTGGACATCATTTTTATTTTTCCCCAATAAGGTATGAAACTGAATTTGTGTATTTAAAAACACAGTAACTAAAATGGCAAGGGTATTCATAATAAAAAATTTTTATGGAACTTCGACGGTATTTAAAATTTCATTAACAATATCTTCTGTTGAAATGTTTTCAGCCTCAGCCTCGTATGTTAATCCAATACGATGACGCAACACGTCATGACAAACAGCCCTAACGTCTTCGGGAATAACATATCCTCGACGCTTAATAAAGGCATACGCTTTGGAAGTAATGGTCAGGAAAATGCTGGCACGTGGCGATGCGCCATAAGCAATCATATCTTTAAATTTGGACAAGTTGTAATCTTGCGGGAAACGAGTAGAAAATACAATATCTAAAATATATCGTTCAATTTTTTCGTCCACATAAACTTCTTTTACTGCATCACGAGCCTTAATAATATTTTCGGGTTTTACAACGGCTGCTGCCTGTGGAAATTCTTTAGCAATGTTTAAACGAATAATACGCTGCTCTTCTTCTTTGGTAGGGTAATTAATAATTATCTTTAACATAAAACGGTCTAATTGTGCTTCGGGCAATGGATACGTACCTTCCTGCTCAATGGGGTTCTGTGTAGCCAATACCATAAAAGGCTCTTCTAGTTTGTACGACTGTTCGCCAATGGTAACCTGACGTTCCTGCATGGCTTCGAGCAAGGCACTTTGTACCTTTGCCGGTGAGCGGTTAATTTCATCTGCCAGAATAAAATTGCTGAAAATGGGACCTTTTTTTACCTGAAAGTTTTCATTCTTCTGACTGTAAATCATGGTACCCACAAGGTCGGCTGGTAATAAATCGGGTGTGAATTGAATTCGTGAAAATTTAGCCTCAATGGTTTGAGCCAGCGTATTGATGGCAAGTGTTTTTGCTAAACCCGGTACACCTTCCAGTAAAATATGACCATTGGATAATAAGGAGATAAGCAGACTGTCCACCAAGTGCCGCTGACCAACAATAACCTTATTCATTTCCATTTGAATTAAATCTACAAATTCGCTTTCACGCTGGATTTTTTCGTTAATTTCCTTAATGTCTATACCTACATTCATAGCATTTATGTTTAAAAAATTTTGAAACAAAAATAGTAGTTATATTTCAAAAATAGTTTATAATTTTGTTAAAAGTAGTTAACCTCGTCAAAGAGTACTTAATACCTACTTGCTAACATGTTCATTAAAACAATACGCTTCGCTTTTGTTTTAAAACGGTTATTCTGTCGGTATCCCTTGCTCACCGAAGTCTTTAAAAATAAAAAATTGAGTGCTAGTCGAAGTTTTGTGTGCAGGCAAGTGTAGTGGCTAACTTCGTCGGAATAAAAGTTAGTTTTCAAACTAAGCAAAAAATAGCGTATATTTGTGCAAACCAAAAATGATGACAACAGGTTATGCCATTTTTTAAAATAATAAATTACGACGAAGTCTGCCTGCACTCAATATTCGGCACACAAGACTTCGCCGAGCGTGGGGGTGGGCAAGTTGTTTTGTACGAACTACCACAAAACGGTTCAGCCTTAACATATAAGGATACTATTAATTTTGATAATAATACAATATGTAATACCTTTGATTTTACCAACAACAGCAAAAACATGTATCTTTCTACACGTTCATGTATGCTTAATCTCTTTGGGACTCCTCCCGATAATATCCGAAGGGTTAATATTGCAACCGGAAGCCGTAATACTGTGGTAAGTAATTATTTTGGCGAAATAAGGCGTGGAAAAGATACAGCCATGTATGTTTGCAATGCAGGTTTTACAACTGTAAAGAAAATTACCAACCCTAATTACACAACAACAGTTAGCGATTATACGGTAATAACCGAAACCAACTGGAAACTTACAGGAGTATTTCCATTACA